>JADMIO011101932.1_pt1 | contig 39507 bp, 27 predicted proteins | sample 8958161 | NCBI WGS metagenome assembly JADMIO01 (sample SAMN16585339, study PRJNA669376) | soil metagenome | isolation source: Crop rotation soil | place: USA: Cullars Rotation, Alabama | collected 2011 | reverse complement strand
CGCGACAACTTGTCCACGTGGAATTCTAAGCTTAGGATCCCAATGTGCTGGAAAGGACCAGTGAGGCGCCGCGCGCGGCCGACGCGAATGTTGTAGGTGCTGTCTTTTCCACGACAACAGAAGTCGAATGAGACGAACAGGTAGTAGTAGTCGTTTTTCCGAATGATGTTTGGAGCTTCGATTGCGCCAGGTGTGGGACGGCTTGCCAGTGAGTAAAGCGTTGGATCTTGTGAGGAAAGCTTGCCGGTTGACTGGTCCAACTTACGGAGTTTGATGCCGCCCCAAAAACTTCCGAACGACAGCCAGGGCTGATCGTGTTCGTCGAGCACGACGTCGGGATCGATCGCGTTCCAGTCGTCGCCGGTGTTTGAGGCGATTACTGCGCCCTGGTCCACCCAACGGTATTTGTCACTTGCTGGGTCGAGAGTCTGGTTAGTTGCTAGGCCGATGCGGGAATGGTTGCTGCCGAAGGTGGAGACGGAATAGTAAAGATGGTACTTGCCGTTGAAGTAAGAGACGTCGGGGGCCCACAAGCCTCTCAGGCCTGGGACATCTTTGACGGCCCATTCCGGAAGGTGAGCGAAGACGTCGCCGCACAGGCGCCAGTGGACCAGGTCGTTCGAGCATCTGATCGCGATGCCTGCGCGCGTGGAGAAGATGTAGTAAGTGTCGCCGGCCTTGATGATGCTCGGATCGTGGACCTGACGGACGTCGCCTTCCTGCGACCAAACCAGCGTTGTACATGTTAGAAATAACCACACCGACAACAACAGAAGAACGGTTTCACGCAAAGACGCGAAGGAAAAGCCGCAAAGAACAGATAGCGTCTTTGCGTCTTCCTTCGCGTCTTTGCGTGAAACCCTCATCTGTGAAATTTGCCACAGTTCGCTAGAAAATTCTTGACTTGGTGTTCATTTGTAGCGAAAATGCGCACACCGCGCAATCGATTTCGTAAGTTTTACACAAGAGCGATTATCACTGGCCCAGGCATCAATCAGCGATGATCGTCTTTGCGCAGGTGCCTTCAAGTCAAAATTCTTCTGCTTTGCGTCCTAGTCTCGGGGGAGGTCGGAATGAAAATTTCTAACATAGCTATCGCTGCATTACTCGTACTCACGCTCGCCGGTATTTCATCAGCCCAAAGCGATCGCGGGGGCATAACCGGGCGCGTGACTGATCAGGCCGGGGCTGTCGTTGCCGATGCGAAGGTCACGGCACTGAACGTCGAAACCGGCGAGACTCGCGAAGCACGCACGAATGGCGAAGGCAACTACACCATCCCGCAATTACCTGCAGTTATTTATACGATCAAGGTCGAGGCCACGGGCTTCAAAACCTCTTCTGTCGAAAACATCAAAGTCGCAGTGCAAGTGGTCCGCACTGTCGACGTCACACTCGAAGTCGGAGAACTGACCAACACCGTAATCGTCTCGGGTGAATCGGCTCCCGTACTGCAAACGGAAAACCCGGCGTCACAGCTAAACGTCAGTGAGCGACAAGTGCGTGAATTACCACTACTCGTCGCTGCTGAAAGTGGTGGTCGTTCACCGTTATCGTTCATCTTCCTCGACAGCAGTGTTGTATCAAACGATCGCACGCCAACCGGCGCAACCTCGGGGAGCACCGGCACGAACGCCACCAACTTTCGCATCAACGGTGGCCAGGGACTCGGCGCTGATATTCTGATCGACGGCGCGCAAACACGACGCGGCGAGAACGGCACGTTCTTCTCCGAAGTCGCGCCCGGACCGAACGCGTTTCAGGAATTCACTCTCTCGACAAGCAGCTACTCAGCGGAGTTTGGCAATTCGTCAGGCGGTGTCGTCAACTTCACCATCAAGACCGGCAGTAACGATTTCCACGGCGAAGCCTACCTTTTCCACATCAACGACGCGCTAAACGCAAACATCGATCGCAATCGAATCCTCGGTCTCGATAAACCACTCGATCGGCAGTTTGATTATGGTTTCAGCGTCGGTGGGCCACTTATTCTGCCGCATTTTGGCGAGGGTGGCCCAACAATCTGGAACGGCAGGAACAAGACGTTTTTCTTCTTCAACTATGGGGGCTATCGAACGTCGCAGTCCGAAACAGTTCAGTTGAATGTTCCCACAGTGAGAATGCGCACCGGTGATTTCGGTGAACTCTTGACCGATCCTACCGTGCTTCAGTTCTTCGGCGGCCCGGTCCAAATCTTCGATCCGGCTCAACCCGCGGGAGCGCGAACAGCGATCCCCGGTAACCGTCTGGATTTATACCTGGGTGGTGCGCGTCTCTCGGCTATCGGCAGAAACTTCGTGGACCTGTTTCCCCTCCCGACTCAAAGCGGTGTGTTTCACAACTATCTCGCATCGACGCAGGCGACGGCAAAGACGAACTACTACGTAACCAAGATCACGCAGAACCTGACTGACCGCCAGACGCTCAACTTCAGTTACACATTTCGAAAACTGCCGAGTGTGAAGGGTGGCTTCCCGCGCTTCCCCGAGCCTTTCGTGGCGCAGGGAGTTTGGAACCAGGTCTTCAAGTCGTACTACGCGCGTCTGCAACACGATTGGACCCTGACACCAGCTCTCATCAATCACTTCAACGCCGGCTTCTCGCGTTCCGATGTTCAAAACCGGAACTTCACCCGCGGCATTCCCGTCAGCACGCTCGGACTGAGCCCGAACGCAACGCAAAACTTCGGTCTGCCGCTGATCGGCTTTCCGGGATACGGTGATGCTGTAACCTCGACCGATCCGAGAGCGTACCAGCCCGGTGGTTCGACTTTCTTTGACAACCGCGTTCGCGATAACTCTGAGCACTTCAGTGACGTTGTCACTCTGATCAAAGGCAAGCACACGTGGAGATTCGGCGGTGAAGTGCGCATCCAGCAATTGAACAACGCGGCGCACTTCGACATCGGCGGCAACTTCAACTTCCGCAGTAACCAAACAGCCAACACAAACGATTTCAATCAGGGTTGGCCCATCGCCAGCCTGATCACCGGCAGACCCGAGTTTTCCTTCAACAGCAACCAGACGATCGATCCGGCATTGCGATTCTTCTCGAATGCGTTCTTTGCACAAGACGACATCAAGGTTACATCGAAACTGACAGTGAACCTTGGTGTCAGATACGACTATGGTCGTCCTCGCGAAGAGGCGCGCGGCTTCCTGCGCGGATTTGATCCTGATACACCGAATCCAGCGGCAGGTGGACGACGCGGAGCGATTGTCGGAGCAATCGGTCAGGGCGGACTTCAGGCTGCCAACTTCGGACTAGTGAATCCCGACAAAACCAATTTTGGACCACGAGTCGGCTTCGCTTATTCGATAAACGATAAGACTGTCGTCCGTGGTGGATATGGAATCTATTACGCGCCGGTTATCTACAACGACTTCGGCAACACAGGCGTTCTCGGCTACAGCCCGGGCGCCGTCAACATCAATGGCGGTCTCGATGCATTTATCACACTCGAGAACTATCCGCCGGTACCGCAAGCCAATCCGAACGACCAGGCAGTGGGCCAACTCGACCGCACCGATCTGGATTTCTTCGACAAGAATTTCAAGACCGGGCGCACAGTGCAATACAGTCTCGACATACAACGCCAATTGCCATATCAGTTCGCTGTTCAAGTCAGCTACATCGGCAGCAAAGGCACACGTCTGCGCTCCAACTTCGATCCGATCAACAAAATTCCGCTCAACGCACTCAAGCTCGGCGACGCACTGTTGAGAAAGCAGCTCTCACAAGTGACGCCGGTCGAGCGTGCATTTGCTGCAAGCGTGGGAGTTCCTTTGGCCGCGAACCCGAATGCTGTTTATCCAGGCTTCGCTAATCAGGGAGGGGCATTCGCCGGCTCGGTCGCGCAGTCGCTCAGGGCATTTCCGCAGTACGGGATCATCAACAATCGCCTCGAGAGTCAGGGTCAGAGTTTTTATAACGCAGGCAAGGTCGATCTGACGCGGCGTTTCTCGAACGGCGTTCAGGGTGGACTGTCGTACACGTTTGCTAAGTTGATCACGGATGCGGGCGAGGACATCTTCGGCGATTCTCCACTGAATGGAGTTGTTCAGAATCCGTTTGATCGCCGGCCGCTCCGTTCTGTGTCGCCGAATATTCCGCCACACTCGCTTGTCTTCAACTACATCATTGAGTTGCCGTTTGGTAAAGGCAGGCGCTACATGAATCAACCGGGGTTAAGCGATCGTGTCTTCGGTGGCTGGCAGTTCACCGGAATTCATCGTTATCGAAGCGGACCTGCCCTGACGCCGTTTATCGCTGGAGGTCAACGCGACTTCCTTCAGCTTACCGGTTACCTCGGGAACTTGCGGCCGAACCTGACGGGACAACCGTTCTATACCGACATCCCCGCGGGCGGTGTGAACTATCGTTATCTCAATCCGGCAGCTTTTTCACGACCGGCGGATTTCCGTAATGCACCTGCGTTCTCGCTCGATAATGGTGTAACGGTGAATCCAGCCTACATCGCGTATTATTCCGATCCGCAGCGATTCTTCGGCAATGCCGCTCCAACTTACGGCGGCCTGCGTGCCCAGCCTTTCTTCACTGAAGATTTCAGCCTCATGAAGAAAACGAAGGTTACCGAAACGACGTACCTTGAAATACGCGCTGAATTCTTTAATCTTTTCAATCGTGGGCGTTTCGGACTGGCAAACGTCAACGTCGACGATGTGAACTTTGGTATCTCCGCACGCAATGCCGACATCTTCCAGCCGCGGCGTATTCAAGTCGGCGGGAGGTTCGTCTTTTAGGAGGGTGAGCCACAAAAAGGCACAAAAGGCACAAATGAGTAGACCGTTGACCAGCAGCAAAACTCTTTTGTGCCTTATGTGCTTTTTGTGCTTTTTTGTGGCAAGTCTTCCGGCACGGGCCCAAGATGATGAAGTCACGGCGCAGACGAACCTGGGGATCGCCGCGGACCGCGCCGGCAATTTGAAAGAAGCCGAGCGACATTTCGCAGCCGCAGTCAAAGCCGATCCTAATAGCGCTTCGGCGAGAAACAACTACGGCGCGATATTGATGCGCACTGGAAGATCAAAGCTCGCAGCAGTCGAATTCGAGAAGTCGCTCAAGCTCGATCCGGATCAGCCGAATGCTTTAGTGAATCTCGCCCAGATCCGTTTTTCGGCTGATGATCTGCGCGGGTCGGCTGAGTTGTTCAAACGCGCGCTCGCGATCAAGCCGGATGTCGAAGTCGCGCGTGCGCTAACCGTGATCGCGTTGCGTCTCAATGACAATTCGGCGGCATCAACTTATTACCAGAACTACGCTGCTACTGAAGGCGGAACGCAAACGGCCGCTGCACGCGCCGAGCTAGGCGCAGCACTTTTTGAAGCCGGACTCTTGAAGGAAGCTAAAGCCGAACTGACTGCGGCAGTCAGGCTCAATCCTGCAGATGCTGACTCCACCGTACGACTGGCGCGTGTTTACCTCGCGCGCAAAGAAATACCTGCTGCCGGTCGTACGCTTGAAGCAGCAGTTGCGCGTGGTAATGATCCGGGGCCTGTCTACGCATTGCTCGCAGACGTCTACGAGCAAAGCGGTCACGTGGAAAATGCGATTCCGGCGATGCGTCTCGCGATTCAGCGTGATCCTCAGTCTGAGAGGTATCGTTTCGCGTACGCAGTTTTGTTAACAAACTCCAATGCACCGGGCGCTGCTGTGATTCGGCTCGAGGAGTCGCTCAAAACGTTTCCTTCGTCATCGCGTCTGTGGTTTGCACTGGGATTTGCAAACTTCAGACTCGATAAAAATGAAGAGGCTGAGCGCGCGCTTCGCAAAGCAATCGAGCTCGATCCGAAATTTGCACCGGCGTTTGCTTATCTCGGATTGATTCGGGCAAAAACTGGGGCTTACGCCGAAGCAATCACGCTGTACGAAACTGCTTTGCGTGCTGATGCAAAACTCGCTGTGGTCCATCACCTGATCGCCGATGCGATGTTGAAGCAGAACGGTGACACGAGCATCGTCGAAAAACATTTGCGGCAAGCGGTGACGATGGATCCGACATTCACCCCGGCGCGTCTGTCACTCGGCAAACTCTTCATGCGTGCTCAGCGATGGTCCGAAGCGGTCGTCGAGCTGGAGCAGGTTGTGAAGCTCGATCCGAACGTGCCCGAAGCCTATTACCAACTCGGCCTCGCCTACGGCCGGCTCAAACGCACCGCTGACGCGCAGACGGCAATGGCAACCTTCAAGCGACTCAGCGACGCAGAGAAGAAACGCGAGGACCAGGAACTGCGAGAAGTCGTCAAGAGATTAAGCAACGTGCGCTTTTGAATCGTTAGTATTACTACGCGGAGGGCGGTCGCTAATTTCAGCCCAGGGCGTAGCGACAACCCTGGGTCGGCAATAATAAATGAAGCGTAAAACCCTGAAGGGTTTCTCGCCGGCGAACCCTTTCAGGGTTGAAACTATAAAGATTCTTTTCCCAGGGTTGTCGCTACGCTCCAACCCTGGGCTGAGGTTAGCCAACGCCTTCGGCGTTCATAATCGAGGACGAAACTTGAAAAGACGTCAATTCTTACGAGGTGCAGCGGCGATTAGCGCCGGTATTGTGGTGGAGCGCGCGGGTGGTTTCGCGCGTTCCTCAGTCGCGGCCGATTCGCGGATCGAAGTTCTGCTCGGCGAAGAGATCGGCACCATCAATCCCAACATCTACGGTCACTTCGCCGAACACCTCGGTGGCGTGGTCTACGATGGCATCTGGGTTGGCGAAAACTCCAAAGTGCCTAACACGGGCGGGATTCGTAACGCACTGGTCGATCACCTCAAACGCCTCAAGGCTCCCGTGATCCGTTGGCCCGGAGGCTGCTTCGCCGACAGTTACGACTGGCGCGACGGCATTGGACCACGCGCCCGCCGTCCGCGACGCACGAACTTCTGGGCTGATGCGCCTGAATGGCCCAAGAGCGTCACTGATGGTCCATGGAAGTTTGAAACCAATCACTTCGGCACAAACGAGTTTCTGCGCTTCTGCCAGTTATCCGGCGCTGAAGGCTATCTCGCTGCGAATGTGCGCGGGCTCAGCGCGCAGGAACTCTATGAATGGATCGAATACTGTAATTCTCCGGCCGGCTCGACGACGGGCGCCGAGCGTCGCGCGAGTGGTGAGATGCCGGTACGTGACCCATTCCGCGTGAAGTATTGGGGCATCGGCAACGAGTCGTGGGGCTGCGGCGGAAACTTCACTCCCGAAGAATATTCAGTTGAGTACAGGCGCTTCACTGCCGCTGTTCCGCGTTACGGCGTCGACCTGAGCTTTATCGCTTCGGGATCAAACGGCGGCGACTCCAACTGGACGCGCGGATTCTTTTCGAGAATAGCCGACAAGAATCGCGGTTTGTTCAATAGCATCTACGGCTTTGGTCTGCATCATTACGCATGGAACGTGAGCCTTGGAAAAACGAACGACTGGTTCGCCGGGAAAGGTGATGCGGTTAAATTCACTGACGCCGAGCATTATGAACTTCTACATGAAGCGGACCGGATGGAGTCGCTCATCAACGAGCACTGGACCGTCATGGGTGAGTACGACCGGCAACATCACGTCAAGCTGGTAGTCGATGAATGGGGCGCGTGGTACAAGCCGGGCTCCGAGCTCGATCCGACGCACTTGTTGGGACAACAGTCAACCATGCGCGACGCGCTTCTTGCGAGTCTCACGCTCGACACGTTCAATCGTCACGCGGATAAAGTCGCGATGGCGAATGTTGCGCAGCTAATCAACTGTTTGCACTCGCTGTTCCTGGCCCATGAAGACAAGTTCATCGTCACACCGACGTTCCACGTGTTCGAGATGTTTATGCCGCACATGAATGCGCGTGCAGTACGGACCATCTTCAGCGCGCCCGAAGTGCAATACACGCGTGTCGACAAGCCGGCGGAGTTCTGGGGACTGTCGGGTTCTGCGTCGGTTAATGGCAAACAATTGACGTTGACGGTAACGAATCCGCACCTGAGCGAAACGCGCGAAGCGGAGATTGCAGTACGCGGAGCACGCGCCGGCGCCGTTCGAGCCCATGTGTTGTCGATGCCCGACGTTCATGCACATAACACGTTCGAGAATCCGAACGCCGTGCAACCACGCGACGAGCAGGTCGCAGTCACTACCGAAGCCATCTCATTTCGTTTTCCCCCCGCGTCCGTGACTCGGCTTCAGATCGCGCTTGATTGAGGAAGTTATGACGAGCGCCAAAGGCGCGAAATATAATAGCCAGGGGCAAGCGCGAGCGAAGCCCTGGTAATTAAACAAAAGAGCGGTTAAGGCCTGAAGGGCCGAAATATACACCGCCGTATTACGCCCTTTCAGGGCTCAACGCCGATTTGGCTTTTAACCAGGGGCGACGCGCTTCGCGCTTGCCCCTGGCTATCATATTTCGCGCCGTTGGCGCTGCGCAGAACCTAATCCTGATTCGCACCGTTTGGCGCTGCGAAACTAATCCTGATTCGCACCGTTTGGCGCTGCGAAACTAATCCTGATTCGCACCGTTTGGCGCTGCGAAACTAATCCTGATTCGCACCGTTTGGCGCTGCGAAACTAATCCTGATTCGCACCGTTTGGCGCTGCGAAACTAATCCTGATTCGCACCGTTTGGCGCTGCGAAACTAATCCTGATTAGCGCCTTTGGCGCTGCAAAAACTATGTTTTGGGAAGAGCGTTGGCATCCGTTACGTGAAGAGTGGGTGATCATCGCCGCTCACAGGCAGAACCGGCCCTGGAGTGGTGGAACGATTGAACACAACGAAGGTCCGCTGCCCGAATACGTCGCGGATTGTTACCTCTGTCCCGGCAACACGCGCGTCAGCGGTGCACGAAACGACAACTACACCACCACATTCGTCTTCGACAACGATCATCCCTGCGTCGGTTTTGACGCGCCGCAAACATTACAACCGCCGCCCGGCATCTATCGCAACCAACCGGCGACAGGAATCGCACGCGTCGTTTGCTACAGCCCAAATCACAGTCTCGCGCTTGCTGAACTCGAGCCGGACGCGATCAAAGACTTGTTGGAAGTATGGCAGAACCAATATCACGAGCTTAGCGCGCGCAAGGAGATCAACCACGTTCTGATCTTCGAAAACAAAGGCGAAGCAGTCGGCGTTTCGAATCCACACCCACACTGTCAGATCTACGCGACCAACTTCGTCTTCAAAACAATCGAGACTGAAGCGCGCGCAAGCCAACATCATCATGCAGAAACGGGTCGCGTGCTCTTTCAGGATGTGATTCGCGCGGAGAAAGAAGATGGTCGACGAATAATCTGCGAGAACGAAACGGCGATTGCCTTCATTCCCTACTTCGCACGTTACGCTTATGAGGTCTTTGTTGCTCCTAAAGCGACGCACAAGAGCATCGCCACACTCAGCAGCGACGAACTCCGCGACTTCGCGGCGTTGTTGAAGCAAGTGCTGGTGAAGTTCGATAACCTTTGGCAAATGCCCTTCCCTTATGTGATGCCATTGCATCAGGCGCCGACCGACGGAGGCGACTATTCGAGTTTCCATTTTCACATCGAATTTCATCCCCCGCTGCGTCGACCAAATCTGCTCAAGTATCTCGCCGGACCGGAAATCGGCGGTGGCAACTTTCTTTCAGACACTGCGCCGGAAGAGAAGGCCGCGGAACTGCGCGCACAACCAGACACACATTACAAGCAGGAGCACTTATGACTGACGTGAGCAGCCTGCTTGGTCCAATTCGCCGGATTCATGAAAGAGTCCGCGACGCCGTCGTAGCAGAATGTGAGCGAGCTCAACTGGAACAGCTTGCCGCAGTTTCTGACGATGAGTCTGAGGGCGACACAATCTACGCGATCGATCGCGTTAGTGAAGACCTTCTTGTCGAGCTGTTTGAACAGGAACTGGCAAGCATCGCACCTCTGGTTCTCATTGCCGAAGGAATCGAGAACGGCCGGTTAATCCTGCCGAGAGGTGCAACAGAAAACGATGCCGTCTGGCGAGTGATTGTCGATCCGATCGATGGCACGCGCGAGGTGATGTATCAGAAGCGCAGTGCCTGGGTACTCACGGGAGTAGCACCGAATCGTGCCGAAGACACAAACCTGCAGGACATCGAGCTTGCAGTTCAAACAGAAATACCGTTGCTGAAACAGCATCTTTGCGACACGCTGTGGGCCATTCGCGGTAAAGGTGTAGGCGGCGAACGATTTGATCGTTTAACCGGCGAACGAAAGCCGCTCGCGCCGCGTCCTTCGCGCGCGACGACGATCCGGCACGGGTTCGCGATGGTGGCGCGATTCTTTCCCGGTGCGCGCGATGAGCTTGCGGCGATTGACGAAGAGATTGTGCAGGGCGCGCTTGGAGCAGTGGAACCGGGGAAAGCACATTGTTTCGAGGATCAATACCTGTCTTCGGGTGGTCAACTGTATGAGTTGATGATGGGTCACGATCGTTTTGTCGCCGACCTGCGTCCGCTGATTGAATCAGTGTTGAATCGTCGTGGACTTGTGCTGGGCATTTGTTGTCACCCGTACGACGTGTGTACGGAGTTGATCGCGCGTGAGGCCGGCGTCATCGTCACAGATGAAAAGGGTAATCTGCTGCGCGCGCCGCTCAGAATCGAGCCTGACGTTACATGGATTGGCTACGCGAACGAAGCAATCCGCCGTGAGATCGAGCCTTTTCTGCGCGACGCGTTGAAAAAACGTGATTTCTAAAAGGTTTCGAAACAGGATTTACAGGATGACCGGGTATGAAATCGTCAGTGGCGACACTCATGGACTGGACGATGTGTCGAGATTCATTGAGACGATCAACAGAACAGAAACGCTCTTTGAAAGTAGATCGGAACTAACGATCGCGCGCGCTCCGGGACGGCTTGATGTGATGGGAGGTATCGCAGACTACTCCGGCTCTTTGGTGCTCGAGTTGCCGATTTCGGAAGCGACCTTCGTCGCGTTGCAGAAAGATGACTCGCGGCAGCTCAGACTTGTTAGCCTCGTGGATAACAAAAGTCGGAGTTTCGTGATTCCGTTGTCGGACCTCGAGAGTGACGGCGGACCGATTGATTACGCCGAAGCTCAACGATATTTCAAGCAGCATTGGTCTGCTTATGTCGCGGGCGTGTTCCTCGTGCTCAGTCGCGAACTCGGCGTGCGTTTCGATCGTGGAGCACGTCTACTCATCTCGTCGCGTGTACCTGAAGGCAAGGGCGTCAGTTCGTCGGCAGCGCTCGAAGTTGCGACGATGAGTGCAGTTGCCGCGGCGTTTGATATCAAGATTGGGCCAAGAGAGTTAGCGCTGTTATGCCAGCAGGTTGAGAACCTGGTTGTGGGTGCGCCGTGCGGTGTGATGGACCAGATGACTGCGGCGTGTGGAGAAGCGAATCACCTGCTGTCGCTGGTATGCCAGCCTGCCGAGTTACAAGGTTCGATCAAGTTGCCCAAAGACCTGGCGGTCTGGGGACTTGATTCCGGAGTGCGCCATTCAATCGGTGCTGGCGATTACGGATCGGTGCGCGCGGGAACGTTCATGGGTTACAGCATCATCGCTGAGCTCGCTGGTTTCACTGCGACGCAAAGTGGCGGGCAAGTTGTGATTGACGATCCGCGCTGGGGTGGTTATCTCGCAAACTTGTCGCCGTCTGAGTATGAAGAGCGGTTTGCGGCGCACATGCCGGAGAGTTTAAGCGGCGATGAATTCATCGTGCACTACGGCGGAACTACGGATCGAGTAACGAAGGTCGACCGCGAACGCAACTACGCGATTCGCGCGCCAACAGAACACGCGATTTACGAAAGTTCGCGAGTGAAGAAGTTTGCGGAGTTGTTGGACAAGCAGTCGGTTCGATCGAGTTTGGGAGACAAGCTGGCAATGGGCGAGTTGATGTACGCGTCACATGACAGCTACTCAGCGTGCGGGCTTGGTTCGCATGGCACTGACTTGCTCGTCGGCCTGGTTCGATCGTATGGCGCCGACCAGGGACTCTTTGGAGCAAAGATCACCGGCGGCGGAAGCGGCGGCACGGTTGCTGTGCTGGGCAATAATGATGCTGAACCGGCGGTGCTCGACCTGGCTCATCGCTACGCGGCAATGATAGGCCACGAGCCGTACATCTTCCGCGGCTCATCGCCAGGTAGCGCGGTGTTTGGAAATCTAGTAATTCGAAGAGATTGATAGGTCCTATGACAATCCTAATTACAGGCGGGGCGGGTTACATCGGCAGTGTTACAACGGAGTTGCTGCGCGCTCGCGGCGAGCAGGTTGTTGTTCTCGACAACCTCTCGCGCGGTTTTCGCGACGCCGTTGCACCTGAGATTCCTTTTTACGAAGGCAACATCGGCGATCGCGAACTGGTCGTACGCATCGCACGTGAGCACGACATTAATGCGTGTATTCACTTTGCTGCGTTTGCTTACGTCGGCGAGTCAGTCACCGAACCGACTCTCTATTACGAAAACAACGTCGCACAGGGCATCAATCTGTTGGGTGCACTCGTGAAAGCAGGTGTGCCCCGGTTTGTGTTTTCTTCAACTTGCGCCACATACGGCGAGCCACAGCAGATTCCGATCGACGAAACACACCAGCAAGTGCCGACCAATCCCTACGGATGGTCCAAGCTCTTCGTCGAGCGCATTCTCGCCGACTACGATCGCGCCTACGCTCTGAAGTTTGTTGCTCTGCGTTACTTCAATGCGTCCGGCGCGAGTCCGGATCGAGGTGAACGACACGAACCCGAAACTCACCTGATCCCACTCGTACTTCAGACAGCACAGAAAAAGCTCGATCACGTCACTGTTTTCGGAGACGACTATCCCACACACGATGGCACGTGTGTGCGCGATTACATCCACGTCAGCGATCTCGCCGATGCGCACGCACTCGCGCTCGGCTATTTGCGCGACGGCGGCTCGTCAACCGCAATCAATCTCGGCAACGGGGCCGGCTATTCCGTACTCGAAGTCATTCACGCAGCACGCGAGATAACACAACAAGATATTCCGATGAAGATTGAAGGACGACGCGCGGGCGATCCTTCGCACCTCGTCGCCGATTCCTCGAAAGCTCGGTCAGTTCTCGGTTGGCATCCGCAGCATGCGGATCTGTCGACAATAATCCGTTCCGCCTGGGAATGGCACACAAAACACTGAGCCTATGACTGTAAAACTGGCTGCCACGATCTGTTTGCTACTACTGATCGTGCCGGCGATAAACGCACAAACTCCAGTTCGCGATCGCGTCCAGCGCGAGGCGGAAGAGTTTCATCTCGAGGACGTGCGTCTGCTCGATGGACCATTCAGGCATGCAATGATGCGCGATGCGGAGTATCTACTGCGCCTCGAGCCGGATCGATTGTTGAGTGGCTTCAGAAAGGAGGCTGGTCTCAAACCAAAAGCGGAAAGTTACGGCGGTTGGGAGTCGATGAGTATCGCCGGACATTCACTCGGCCATTACTTTTCGGCGTGTGCGCTCATGTTTGCGGCCACGGGCGATATACGCTTTCGCGAACGAGTGAACTACATCATTGCCGAGTTCGACGACTGCCAACGTGCGAACGGCAACGGTTACGTCGCTGCGATTCCAAATGGCAAGAAGCTCTTTCAGGAAGTTTCTGCCGGCGACATCCGCGTGCAACCCTTTGATCTCAACGGAGGCTGGGTGCCGTGGTACAACCTGCACAAACTGTTCGCAGGACTGCTGGACGCTCATCGCTATCTTCAGAACACGAAAGCACTCGGCATCGCAGTCAAATTAGCCGACTGGGCCAACAACACGGTTGCGAAACTGAGTGAAGAACAGTTTCAACGCATGCTCAGTTGTGAACACGGCGGCATGAACGAAGTGCTCGCTGAGCTCTACGCTCGCACCGGCAACGAGAAATACCTTCAACTCTCTCGACGTTTCCATCACAAGGCAGTGCTTGAGCCACTCGCGCGCCGTGAAGATCATTTGCAGGGACTGCATGCAAACACGCAGATTCCAAAACTGATCGGACTCGCACGGCGTTATGAATTAACACTCGACGAGAACGATAAAACGGCGGCTGAGTTTTTCTGGCAGCGGGTTGTTCATCATCACTCGTATGTTAACGGCGGCAACAGTGATAACGAGCACTTCGGTCCGCCCGACAAACTCAACAATCGACTCAGTCAAGACACGTCTGAAACGTGCAACACCTACAACATGCTCAAGCTGACGCGTCACCTGTTCGAGTGGCATGCGTCGGCTGAGTATGCCGACTACTACGAGCGAGCGCTTTATAACCACATTCTCGCGTCTCAGGATCCGGATGACGGCATGGTCTGTTATTACGTGCCGATGAAGGCCGGTTCGAAGAAGATCTATTCGAAGCCGTTCGATAGTTTCTGGTGTTGTGTCGGGACGGGCATGGAGAACCATGCGAAGTACGGCGAGGCAATCTACTTTCACAACGAGGATAGTCTTTGGGTCAACCTCTTCATTCCGTCCGAGCTCAACTGGCGCGAGCGCGGTTTGTCGCTTCGGCAGGAAACTCGTTATCCCGAAAGTGACAAAGTGAATTTTACGGTTAAAGCGCAAAAGCCGATCAACTATTCCTTGCGCCTACGCTATCCGGGTTGGGCCACACAGGACATTGCCGTCACTGTTAATGGCCGCCCCGAGAAAATAACTGGCAAACCGGGAAGTTTCATCGAGATCAAGAGAACGTGGAAGACTGGCGATCAGGTTGAGCTCACTATTCCAATGTCACTCCGGCTCGAAACGATGCCTGACAATCCTCGTCGCGTGGCAGTTCTTTATGGTCCAACAGTACTTGCGGGAGATCTCGGCACTGAAGACGAAACGACCAGCGTTCGTCTTGAACCGGCTTTGTTGACTGACGACCACCAACCGTCTGAATGGCTCAAGCCTGTCGCAAACGAAGCATTGACGTTTCGCACAACCAGCGCCGGACGACCTGATGACGTCACGCTGTATCCGTTCTACCGGATGCATCACAAGCGTTATGCAGTCTATTGGGATCTGCTGAACGACCAACAGTGGAGCGATCGCGAGGCTAATTACAAAAGAGAGTTGAAGCGTTTGCGGCAGTTAGAAGCGTTAACGATCGACTTCGTACAACCCGGGGAGACGAAGATCGAGAGCGAGCACAACCTGCAAGGGAACCTCATGGACACGGGCGAGAACCAGGGTCGCAAGTGGCGACACGCGCGCGCCGGTGGCTGGTTGTCGTTCGATTTGAAAGTCTTGCCTGATGCTCCCGTGTTGCTCGTGTGTTCGTATTGGGGAAGCGAAACGGGACCACGAGTATTCGATATTCTCGCTGATGGGATCAAGATCGGCACTCAATCACTACAGAACGACAAGCCTGGCGAGTTCTTCGACGCGACGTACGCAATTCCGCCAGACGTCACGCGCGGCAAAAACCAGATCACCATTCGTTTCCAGGGACAAACCGGGAACATGGCCGGCGGGTTCTACGGCGTCAGGATTATCAGGAAAGAGTAACCACGGATTAGACGGATAAAGGACGGATTCAATGTCACGATTCAGAAGAGCGGTTCAAGTAATCACGATCATTTTTCTGCTCGCGTTCGCTGCGCTGGGCCAGCAAAAGTGGTCGGAACAACAGGCGCGCGATTGGTACGCAAAACAACCGTGGCTGCTTGGCAGCAACTACAACCCTGCAAGTGCGATCAACCAACTCGAAATGTGGCAAGCCGATTCGTTCGATCCGAAGCGAATCGATCTGGAGCTTGGATGGGCTGAAGGGCTGGGCATGAACACGATGCGCGTGTTCCTTCACGATCTGTTGTGGCAACAGGATCCGGACGGTTTCAAGCGGCGACTGGATCAATTTCTAACAATAGCGGCGAAGCACAAGATCAGACCGATGTTCGTGCTCTTCGATGCGGTTTGGGATCCGGATGCGAAGCTCGGCAAACAGCGCGCGCCGAAGCCGGGAGTACACAACTCGGGTTGGGTGCAGAGTCCGAATCGCACGACGCTGCAAGATCCTGCGCAGTATCCGAAGCTCGAGGCTTACGTGAAGGGTGTTGTTGGTGCGTTTGGTAAAGATCAGCGGGTTCTGGCGTGGGACATCTGGAACGAACCGGACAATGAGAACGGGGGCAGTTACGGCCAACTCGAGCCGAAGAACAAAGTCGAACTCGTGCTCGCGCTGTTGCCCCAGGCGTTTGCGTGGGCGCGTGCAGCGGGTGCTGAGCAGCCGTTGACTTCGGGTGTTTGGAAGGGCGACTGGTCCACGGCGGAAAAGATGACGCCGATGGATCGTTTGCAGATTGAACTGTCAGATGTTGTGACGTTTCATAACTACGACGCGCCGACGGAACTTGAGAAAAGAATCAACTGGCTCAAGCGGTATAACCGTCCGTTGATTTGCACGGAGTACATGGCGCGTGGGAATGGCAGTTTCTTCTTTGGATCGTTGCCGGTGGCGAAGGTTCACAATGTTGGGATGATCAATTGGGGGTTTGCCCAGGGGAAGACGCAAACGCATTTGCCGTGGGATTCGTGGCAGCGTCCGTACGTCGACCGCGAGCCGTCGATTTGGTTTCACGAGATCTTTCGCAACGACGGGAAGCCATACCTTGTGGAAGAAGTGGAATTCATCCGCCGCATGTCGGGGAAAACAAAAGCCCAGCGCGCTGCAAATTAATGTCCCGCATTGCGGCGCCAAATATATAGGGCCACTCGGAGCGTACTGTAGGGGCGGCCCTCCGTGGCCGCCCTCGGTTGGAACACGACGCAGAAAAACGATGGCCTCGATTCGGTGAACACGTTTTAAACCGAGGGCGGCCACGGAGGGCCGCCCCTACAGTACGTCCCGATTAACTTAATTCATTATGAGTAAATTATTCTTCAAACGATGGGCGCTGTTGCTCGCGGTGGCGTTGCTTCAGGCGCAACTCGTCTTCGCACAGACCATCACTGTGCAAGTCAACAACCCCGGCGGGCCAATCCCCAAAACACTCTTCGGCCTCTTCTTCGAAGACATCAACTTCGGCGCGGACGGTGGTCTCTACCCCGAACGAATCAAAAACCGATCATTCGAATTCCCAAACCCGATGATGGGTTGGAAACAGCTAGACCGCGGCGACCCAAAAGGACAGCTCTACATCTTCGATCAGGGCTCAATAACCGACACGCCAAACTCTCACTACCTGCGCATCAAAACACCCGCAGGCAACAAAGGCTTTGGCATCGTGAACGAAGGCTTCCGCGGCATCGGCGTCGAGAAAGGCGCCGAATATAAATTCTCCGTCAAAGCACGCAAAATTGATGGTTCTCCAACCGCAGTGCGCGTTGAAGTTGAGGATGGCCAAGAGATCCTCGGTGAAACCGAAGTCTCAGGCTTTACGAACGTTTGGAAAACTTACACCGCCTCATTACGCGCGAACGAAACAAGCAACAAAGCCCGACTCAACGTCCTGCTCGAAGGCGCCGGCACGGTCGACATCGATCTCCTCTCTCTTTATCCAAAAGACACATGGCAAGGTCGTCCAAACGGCCTGCGCACGGATCTGGTCAAGCTGTTGAAAGAGATGAAGCCCGGCTTCCTGCGCTTCCCCGGCGGCTGCATCGTCGAAGGCAGAACGTTGGACCAGCGTTACCAGTGGAAGACAACTCTCGGCGATCTCGACGAACGCCGACTCATCATCAATCGCTGGAATACCGAATTCAACTGGCGTCTGACACCCGACTACTATCAGTCATTTGGTCTTGGTTACTACGAGTATTTTTTGCTGAGCGAAGACATCGGCGCCGAGCCGCTGCCGATTATGAACTGCGGCATGGCTTGCCAGTTCAACTCGAGCGAACTAGCGCCACTCGAAGATCTCGATCGCTACATTCAGGACGCCATCGATTTGATCGAGTTCGCGAATGCTCCGGTCAACACCAAGTGGGGCCGCAAACGAGCAGAGATGGGCCATCCAAAACCGTTCAATCTGAAAATGATCGGAGTTGGCAACGAGCAATGGGGACCGCAGTACGTCGAGCGCTACGAAGTGTTCGCGAAAGCCATCAAACAGAAGTATCCAAACATCGCTCTTGTTTCAAGCGCTGGACCATCACCCGACGGTGAGCGCTTCGATTTCCTGTGGGCAAAGATGCGTGAGCTCAACGCGGATCTGATTGACGAGCACTACTACCAGGCGCCGAAGTGGTTCCGGGAGAATGCTAATCGTTACGACAATTACCCGCGCACGGGTCCGAAGGTGTTCGCCGGTGAATATGCTGCGCAGAGTGTCGGCATCGCGAGTCCCGACAATCGCAACAATTGGGAGTGTGCGATGTCCGAGGCGGCTTTTATTACGGGTCTTGAACGCAACTCTGATGTCGTGCGGATGTCGTCGTACGCTCCCCTCTTCGGACACGTCGATGCGTGGCAATGGACGCCAAACATGATCTGGTTCGACAACCTGCGTTCCTACGGCACGCCGAATTATTACGTGCAGAAAATGTTCAGTGTGAATCGCGGTACGAGACGATTGCCGCTGCTGCTTGATGGGTCGACGAAGAACGGACAGCAGGAACTTTATTCCAGCGCGTCGCTCGATGAAGCCACTGGTGAAATTATCGTGAAAGTCGTCAACACGAGCTCAGCCACGAAAGACGTTCGGATTGCACTGGCCGGTGCGAAGTCTGCAAGCGGAACTGGGCGGGCGTTCGTGTTGCGGAGTGAAGATATGAAGGCTGAGAACAGTTTGGATCAGCCGATGAAGGTTGCGCCGGTCGAGCAGCCTTTGCCTGTTTCGTCGGGTGAGTTCAGCTACAAATTCTTGCCGCATTCATTTACGGTGCTGCGCATTCCAGGTAAGTGAGCCACAAAAAGGCACAAAAAGCACAAAAGGCACAAAGCGATCTATTGAGGTTGTTGTGCGTTTTAGTGGTTGTGTGCTGCCAGGTTTCAAGTCTGGCAGCGCAGACGAGTCAGACTGCATCGATAACCATCGATGCCGGCAAAGTTGAAAACCGGATCAGTCCCCTTCTCTACGGGCAGTTTATGGAATTCATGTTCGGGGGAATCAAAGGTGGTTTGCACGCAGAGCTAATTCGCAACCGCAGCTTTGAAGAGGCTCCCAACGTCATCGGACTCTCGCGCTATTGGGAACGTTATCCCGATGATCGAAACGACGACTACGGGCTCTCATTTCGTTGGGACGATCAGATCTCTTACCCGCCGGCACGAAAGGAACACTCGCTGCAAGTACAAGCGGGTGATGGTGTGATTCAACGTCACGGAGTTTACCAATCGCGGATCCCAATTCGACAGTACGTGGAATATAGGGGTTATTTCTGGGCCAGGACAGCCGATTACGACGGGGGCGTCACAGTCTCACTCGAGATGGATGTGGACCCGCCTGTCGTTTATGCAGATGCCGATATCGGAACTATCAGCAAAGGTGACTGGCGGAAGTATGAGTTCTCACTCACGCCAACTGGCAGCGATCCGCTCGCACGTTTTGTTATTCGATTTCCGGGTAAAGGCACACTTTGGATCGACCAGGTGTCGTTGATGCCAGGCGATGCGGAGAGTGGTGGTGTTCGTCGCGATGTGTTTGAAAAAATCAAAAAGCTCAAACCTGCTTTTATTCGCTGGCCCGGTGGGAACGTTGCCCAGGACTATCACTGGATGTCGGCCATCGGTCCACGCGACCAGCGTGCTACATGGACCAACCTCTCCTGGAAGAATGAAACGGAGTCCGGTGATTTTGGCACGGATGAATTTGTTGCGTTTGCGCGTGCTGCTGGTGCTGAGCCTTCGATCACGGTCAATGTTGAAGGACGCGGCGCCACTGTTGAAGAAGCTGCTGCGTGGGTTGAATACTGTAACGGACCAGCAAGTTCGAAGTATGGCCGTTTGCGTGCAGGCAACGGCCATCCAGCGCCTTTCAACGTCAAACTTTGGGAGGTTGGAAACGAGATCTGGGGCGATTGGGTGCGCGGGCACTCCGACGCTGAGACTTACGCGCGGAATTACAATCGTTACGCGAAAGCCATGCGAGCCGTCGACCCGTCGATCAAGTTGATCGCGGTCGGCGACAACGACATGAAGTGGAATCGCACTGTGCTCCGAGCAGCGGGTGCGAATATCGATTACCTCGCGATCCATCACTATTACGGGCGGCGCGAGTTGCATGGTGACGCTGCAAACTTGATGGCGCGTCCGTTGTACTTCGAACGTTTTTATCGAGAAGTAGAGCAGTTGTTACGCGAACTCAGACTCGATGGTCGCGTTAAGCTGGCAATCAACGAATGGGGTCTCGATCTGCCGGTGGAGCGACAATACTCGATGGAGTCAGCGCTGTATGGCGCGCGGTTGATGAACGTCTTCGAGCGGATGGGCCAAGTGGTTGAGATGAGCGCTGTGTCTGACCTTGTGAATGGCTGGCCCGGCGGGATCATTCAGGCGGGACGACACGAGGTTTTTGTTTCGCCGATTTATCTCGTCAATCAGCTTTACAACGAACATCGTGGCGACGTTCGCCTAGCATGTATCGTCGACAGTCCAACATTCGATACCTCTCGCGAAGGCGTGAAGATCCCCTACCTCGATGTGGTTGTCACCCGCACCGCGGACGGCAAGCAGATCTTTATCAAGGCTGTAAACACAAGTCCAACGAGTGCTCTATTAACAACAATCAATACCGAGGCAACAAAAGCGGAGATGCAAACAATTACAGCGCCATCGCTCAACATTCACAACGATTTCGTTTGGCCGAACGCTATCTCGATCGACACAAAAGCTATCAAAATCGCCCGCTCGCTAACAGTAACCTTTCCAAAACACTCAGTCTCCGTAATCACCCTAACCAATCGGTAACGCAATCCGTTTTATCTGCGGCTCCTCTATTCGTATGTACTTATCAATCGCCGGATTCGTAATCGTCTGAACCTTCCCACTCGGCCACTTCACCTCAACCGACCGCACTCCACGCAAACTGCCCAGTCCAACGAGGATGCGCGGATCGCTTGATGACAAATAACTTCCAACAGTGCTTACATCGAAAATTTGTTTTGGACCGCTCACGATAGTAACCGTCACACGCGCGCCGATCCCACGTCCAAGGAGTTCTATCCCCAACCAGTGATTCGTCGTTCCCTGATTGCGCAGTATCACAGGCGCATCATCCAGCACCGCAATCACCGCATCAACTTGCCCGTCATTATTCAGATCACCAAACGCAGCGCCGCGCGCCGCAATCGCCGAGCTGAATGCCGTTCCCGCCGTGGCAGAAATGTTGACGAATCCTTTGCCTGTATTGCGCATCAGCAGCGGCGTCTGCTTGTACTTCAAATAGCTAGTCGTCTTGTCGATCGTGTCGAGCACATGGCTCTGCGCCACAAACAGATCTCGCAGACCATCGTTATCCACATCCACAAAGCGCGCTCCCCAACCCGAATTGAGCAACGTGATCTGTCCAACCGCCGAGGTGTTCGTGGCATAAGTGAAACTCAAGTCGCCGTTGTTTCGATACAACGCGTACTTCTCATTCGACAGCGTGGTGATGAAGACATCCATGTAACCATCGTTGTCGTAATCGCCGCAGTCGACTCCCATGCCCGCAAACGTTTTCCCATCTTCATCGTAAGCGGCGCCCGACATCACAGCGATGTCTTCAAACTTTCCATCACCTTTATTTCGATACAGCGACTGCCGCACACTGTCATTCGCTACAAATACATCGGTCCATCCATCGTTATCAAAATCCGCAAAAGCGACGCCGAGACCCTTGCCCAAAGAATCAGCGATGCCCGAAGTTTTACTCACGTCTTCAAACCATCCATCGGCACGCTGGTGCAGCAACACATTCGCGGCGCCTTTGAAATTGTCAGGATGGCAGTACGCGCGCAACCCCGCGGTCGGACCACCACAAAACGTAGAGCCGTTTTCAAAGTCCCACTCCATGTAACGGGCGATAAACAGATCGAGCCGGCCGTCGCGATCGTAGTCGAACCAGCCGGCACTCGTGGACCAACCTTTCGGGATGTTTGGAAGTTTATTCGTAACGTCGCTGAAAGTGCCGTCGCCGTTGTTGCGATAGAGATAATCAGCTTTGTAGCCGCTGACGAATAGATCGACGTATCCATCGTTGTCGTAGTCAGCAGCGGCAACGCCCATGCTGTAACCCGCACCTTTGAGCCCCGCGTGTTCGGTCACATCGGTGAACGTTCCGTCGGGTTTTTGCTCGTAGAGTCGATTCCAGTATTTCGGCTGCCTTTTATCCGGCAGTTCCTCTTTCGGCATCGGCTCCTTCAACGCGGCGCCATTCGTGAAGAAGAGATCCATGCGACCATCGTTGTTGTAGTCGAAGATCGCAACTCCACCCCCCATTGTTTCAAGTAGATACTTGAGCGAAGTTTTTGAAGCTGCGTGCCGGAAGTTCACGCCTGACTGCGCGGAGATGTCGGTGAAGGTCAGTGGCGAACGTGCCTGTGGTCCAGGTGCTGGAGGAGTCTTCGGCAAATCCGGAGTGGAATACGAGCGCCCGGTGCGTTCGGGAGAAGGTGTCGGTTGTTGTGCTAAGGCAATGGAGCCACAAAAAAGCACAAACAGCACAACTCGAAGCCCTGCCCTTGATCTACTACTCATGTATCTGTGCTTCGCTCGAATTCACCTTCGTCGCCTTGTAGAACTGAACGAATTAAACCACGGATTTACGCGGATTGAATACACGGATTTATTTGTGTTCTGCCGATCGAAATACTTGCGGAATGTTTAGGAGTCATTGCAGGAGAAGGAGTCGAACCTTCAGCTTCGGAGTCAAAGTCCGACGTGTTGCCGGTTACACTATCCTGCAATTTGGTCGCGGCGGAAGGAATCGAACCTTCGTCTCTCGATTATCGATCGAGTGCACTGCCGATTGTGCTACACCGCGATGGTCGACCCGGCGAGACTTAAACTCGCACCTCACGGCTTAAAAGGCCGCTGCTCTGTCACTCGAGCTCCGGATCGAAAAAGATTGGCTGTGGCGGAAGGACTCGAACCTTCGATGGCCGGATTAACAATCCGGTGCCTTACCAACTTGGCTACGCCACAAAAGAATGGTTGCGGGAGCAGGAGTCGAACCTGCATTTGTTGGCTTATGAGACCAATGAGCTTCCGTTGCTCCATTCCGCAATGTATGGATGCGGCGACGAGAGTTGAACTCGCACCAACTCGTTTACAAGACGAGTGCTCTGGTCCAATTGAGCTACGCCGCAGGAAAATTTGGTGGACTGGGAGGGAGTTAAACCCTCACGAGAAGTTTGCAGGACTTCTATGCTGTCAGTTACATCACCAGCCCGAAATTTTTGGAAGCCCGCGGAGGAGTTGAACCTCGTGCCTTTCCGCCCAGCTCTTCGGAGGTTCGGTTTAGAAGACCGATGCCGGGAACGCGGGCCCCGCGTGTGGACGGGGCGTGAGGCCGACGCGCCTCTGCGAACTCCACGCTCTCTGACAGTCACCGTTCTGTCGAGATGAGTCACGCCCCGATAACATTGGTGCCCAAGGAAGGATTCAAACCTTCAACCTCTGGTGTGTAGGACCAGCGCTCCATCGATTGAGCTACTCGGGCGAGAATGGCGGTCGGAGTTGGATTCGAACCAACCTCTCGGGTTTTTCAGACCCGTGCTAATCCACCTCAGCTATCCGACCATCTATTCTGTTAAATGGAACTCCCGGCAGGATTCGAACCCGCAACTACGACGTTCGAAGCGTCGCGCTCTTCCAGTTGAGCTACAGGAGCATTGAGAATTGGCAGGGATGGCGAGACTCGAACTCGCAAATCAGCTGATTGAAGGTCAGCCCGCTTTCCACTTCGCGTTCATCCCCATGGTGCGTGTTTGTTCAAAGCGCCAACGGCGCGAGATATGAAAGCCAGGGGCAAGCACGAAGCGAAGCGAGCGCGTCGCCCTGGTCAACTACCTAAGATTGCGGCCAAGGCCTGAAAGGCCGAAATAGGTCGCCGTATACGCCTTTCAGGGCTTGTCCGAATTTTTATTCGTTACCAGGGGCGACGCGCTCGCTTCGCTTCGCGCTTGCCCCTGGCTTTTATACTTCGCGCCGTTGGCGCTGGGCAATTTAAATTGGTACCGGTGGAGGGATTCGAACCCACACTATCTAGTTTCTAAGACTAGCGCCTCATTCCAGTTGGGCTACACCGGTAGAAGTTGGCTACGGAGGTAGGATTCGAACCTACGTAAACGAGTTTCAGAGACTCGCGCCTTTCCAGCTCGGCCACTCCGTAAAATTTTGGCGGAGGCGACAGGACTTGAACCTGCACACGCAATGCGCGGCGACTTAGCAAACCGCTGCCATACCATTAGGCGACGCCTCCACGAATTGGAGGAAGGGACAGGAGTCGAACCTGCAAGCGACGAGCGCGGTAGTTTTCGGGACTACTGCCTTACCAGTTAGGCTACCCTTCCGAGAATCTTTGGTGCATGTGGTAGGACTCGCACCTACGAAGTCCACGAAGGGACACCTGATTTACAGTCAGGGGCTTTTGCTACTCAGCCACACATGCACAGAAACAGATGAAGGCAGAGAGAAACAAAGCCCCGAACACATTCAGGCACACTTCGAGGCACACTTCTCCCGCAGATGACGAACTCGCGGACTCTCGCAAAGCACCGAGTTCATCATCCGTCGAAGGCTCCCTGCCTTCATCCCGCAAAAAGTATTTCGATTGTCAAAAAACTAAAGGAGCGGGCTTTAAGCTTCTCAGGGAAGCTGCCCGCTCCTGCAATTCTCTTAAACTTGTTTTGAGATTTGGGAGCGGGAGGCCGCTCCCGCTGTATTATTGCCTGATATTGCGGCTATTTATGGACGTTTCTTGTCCGAGTTTGCCGCTAAAAATACTGGTCGTCGATGAATGCAGACCTACTGAACACACGACCGTATACGTGGCGGCGCGCCGCTGCCATCGCGTCGATTGTCGTCTGTATGTTCTGTTCATCAACATTGAAAGTTTCTTTCTCATCACGCGCGGTCTTCATCGCGCGAACTGTTTTGTATAAAGTATCAATAGCGAGTCTGTCAAGAATTTTCTGAAAGACAAATCCGATTGATCACTCTGTTGCGTAGTTTATGCCGGTTATGAAACAACTTCATCAAAAGAGGAGATTCGATAAACATGCAAAGCAACTCACGTTTTCAGCGGACCATATTCCCAGCCCTGATCTTTTCGCTGCTGTTGACGACGACAGTAATGGTCCGGGGCCAGGAGAAGTCACTTTACGAACGTGTCGGCGGCTACAACGCACTGGCTGCAGTGGTTGATGATTTCATCGGCAGGTTGGTCGCCGACAAACAGTTTGAGAAATTTTTCATCGGTCACAGTATTGATTCGAAGAAACGGATACGCCAACACATTCTCGATCAGTTTTGTGCCGCGACGGGTGGACCATGCATCTACACTGGACGAGACATGAAAACTACTCACGGCGGGATGGGAATTACTGAAGCCGATTGGGATGCTGCCGCAAAACATCTCGCCTCGTCACTCGACAAGTTCAAAGTCGCGGAGAAAGAGAAAGGCGAGATCCTCGCTTTCGTCACGACGTTAAAGAAAGACATCGTCGAAAAATAATCCGCGTTTATCCGTGGCAAAACATGCGAGAACACATCACGGTCGCGGAAGCTTCGGAGTTGCTGCGCCGGAAAGAAATTTCTCCGGTAGAACTCACTAACGCCTGCCTGGCGCGGATCGAAGAACTTAATCCGAGTATTAACGCTTTCATCACCGTCATGCACGACAGCGCGTTGGCGGAAGCTCGTTCAGCAGAATGCGAAATCAATGCAGGCAACTGGCGTGGGCCATTGCACGGCATTCCGATTGGCTTGAAGGACCTAATCGATACCGCTGGTGTAAAGACGACGTGCGGCAGCGCGCTATTCGCAGATCGCGTTCCGACTGAAGACGCTTACATCGTGCAACGCCTGAAGCGTGCAGGTGCTGTGTTGATTGGCAAACAGAACATGCAGGAGTTTGCTTACGGCGGCACTTCGACGTCGTCTTACTTCGGTCCCGTTCACAATCCTTGGGACACAGATCGCATCGCGGGCGGTTCTTCAGGTGGTTCGGCGGCGGCGGTCGCGACGGGCATGTGCTTCGCTGCCATCGGGACTGACACCGGCGGCTCCGTCCGCGAGCCGGCGGCGTTCTGCGGTATCGTGGGTTTGAAACCGACTTATGGTCGTGTCAGTGTGCGAGGTGTGTTTCCACTCTCCGCATCGTTGGACCACGTGGGTCCACTCTGCCGTGACGTGAGAGACGCCGCGCTGATGCTTGAGGCTATCGCAGGCTACGACAAACTCGATACGACATGCGTCGATTGGCCCGTCGATTCGTATACGGACACGTTAACGCAAACCAAGAGAGCACGCATCGGAATCGTGCGCCGCCCATTCTTCGATGATCTCGATCACGAGATTGCGATAGCTGTCGAGGAGGCGCTGGAACAAATCAGCAACAACCTCGCAACTGATGTGTTGGAGATCGATTTGCCTGCGACGCCAACTGCCGTGCAGGCGCCGGAAGTCTACGCCCTGCATGCAAAGACTTTCGCAACTACACCCGAACTCTATCTGCCATGGATTCGCGAAAGATTCAAACAAGCAGCCGCAGTTGATCTTGTGGCTTACAACCAAGCACGACAGCATCTCGATCGCCTCAGACGCTCGATCGGCGACGTCTTTGCGACAGTCGACTTTCTGATCACGCCAACGACACCCGTGCCACCCATCACGATCAGAGAAGCCCTCGACATGTCGCCTGATCCAGCCGGCGAGCTCTGGCTGCGAAACACTCGTCCTTTCAATGCGTACGGCCTGCCAACGATCTCGATTCCCTGCGGCTTCACGAAAGCTGGCCTGCCGATCGGCTTGCAAATTTCCTCGGCACACTTTAGTGAAGCAAAACTACTATCGTTCGCTTTTGCTTACGAACAAACATTTACCCGTAAATGAAAAACTGAAGGAGGTTTTTATGTCGAATAAAGGATTGCTCGTTCGGTTGGAAGCAAAGTCAGGTAAGGAAGCCGAGGTGAAAGAGTTTCTCCGTTCCGCTCTACCGCTGGTCCAGCAGGAACCAGCCACAACTGCGTGGTTCGCCATTCGTTTCAGCCAATCCGAGTTCGGCATCTTCGACGTTTTTCCGGATGACGCAGGACGCGACGCACATCTCAACGGCGCAGTTGCCAAAGCATTGATGGCAAACGCGAGCACACTCTTAGCGAAACCGCCAAGCATTGAAAAGATCGACGTGCTGGCCGATAACCTCTAACGCTGAGCTCGCGTCGACCTGAGAATGATCCCGGCAAGTAGTACGACGAAGACGATTATGATCAGGTATTTCATGTTTACTTCTTGAAGAGCTTGGCGAACGCCGCGCGAGCATCTGTCGGAGCGCCTGACGAAGTTTGCCGCTCAACCACTGTTCGCGGTGCGAATAGCTCACACATGTTGCGCGCATTCTTGTTCACAATGCGCTTCGTGATTTTCGCACTGCATTCGAAGTGAGCGCTTGGATCAAAATGAGTGCACTGACGACAGGTGTGAAGATCGCCGTTGCACTTTGAGCAGGAAGTGGCGATGTTGATCGTGGCCGGCGCCTGGGTTCCGCAGTTGGAGCACTTCACCGATTCGCCGAACGCCATCATCTTTGGCGAGCGCGGGCCTTCGCGATCGTGAGGTCTTGACTGCTGCCCTTGAGGTCCTGGCTGCGGTTTCGGTCGCTGTGGTTCGCGATCGTTATCCATGTAGCCGCGGTGGCGATATTTGCGGTCGCTCATCGTAAAACTCCAGTGCTGGGACGGATTCAGCGGATCATACGTGAAAACCAGAAAATGCAACAGGTCGAGACGCGATCGGTAGTGAGCTGATCAGATTAGGACATTACGATCCGATCATTAATGATGTAGTTCAATTACGCCGAAGGCGTTCGCTAACCTCAGGCCTCAGCCCATCGTTTACGCCGAAGGCGTTCGCTAACCTCAGCCCAGGGTTCGAGCGCAGCGAGAACCCTGGGGTTACATCAACAAGAGTGTTCCAACCCTGAAAGGGTTCGGCGATTGGCGAACCCTTTCAGGGTTTATCCATTCTCTTGAATGTGATCCCAGGGTTGTCGCTGGCGCTCCAACCCTGGGCTGAGGTTGGCGAACGCCTTCGGCGTTAACAATAGGCTCAGGTCAGCGAACGCATTCGGCGTTTTTAAATCGCATCGCTACGCAAACTATCTAACCCACTATCTAACCCACTAACCCACTATCTAATCCACTATCTAACCCACTATCTAACCCACTATCTAACCACTTGCTAACCACTTACTAACCACTCGTCTCAGCAACTCTCTTCATCAACTCGCAAAGCTTCCGCGTTGTGTTCAGATTTCGGATCGTCATGTCCTTATAGATCTTGCAGCTCGAGAGTTTGATCATGTTCGTTCGATTAATATTGCTTACGTGTGCCGACCATAAGAGCGTGCCCGGACGATAGACCACTTCTTCGACGTCATCCTTCACGACCAACTCATCGAGGATCTTTTCCGAATCAATCGTGTGACGCAGGAAGATCACGTTGTATCGCCAATTCGGATCGCCGGTCCACGTTCGCGGCAAACTCTTCACCAGTTTTTCCATTTCCGCAAGACTGCGTAGAACTACTTTGGACTCGAGCTGATACTCCTTCGACAGCACTTGCTCAATCTTCTTCTCCAGCTTCCGCGCGTCCTTTTCCTTTGTCGTAAAAATGATGTTGCCGCTGTTGATGTAAGTGGAAACGTGAGGAAAGCCCATCGCCTCAAAACTCTTCTTGAGCGCGCTCATGCTGATCATGTTGTTGCCGCCAACGTTGACGCCTCGCAGTAACGCAACGAACACATTGAGATTAGAATTTGTCATAGTCCATCCAGTAAGAATCTAACTTTCGATTTGCTTTTTTGTCCCGCGTGGCTCTATCATCTGCCCCACCCAGAAACCAATACCTCCCAAACGCTGTCCTCCCAGTTTGTCTCAGTTCACCCCAGATCAAAAGCATTGACGGACGATAATCGTCGGGCGATCCAATCCGCGCGTTTCCCCTGGATATCTCGACTGCTCGTGGCGGACGCTCCCAAACTAAAACCAGCAACTTATCTCACTGGAGGTCATATGAAGAAAACGTTTGCGGTGTTTGCTCTAGTAGCCATTTCGGTCGCAGTGATAGTCCTCACTGCAGTTCACGGTCAAAACAACGGCGGCGGTAAATTCCGGCGCATGCGCGCAGACAAGAAAATCGCCAATCAATACATTGTGGTTCTCAAAGACGACGTCGCCGACGTCGACGGCGTAGCTCACCGGCTCGCACGTGATTTCGGCGGCGATCGTAATAACGGTCAAACTTATCATCGCGCACTCAAAGGTTTCTCGGTGCGCATGAATGAACAACAAGCTCTCCGTCTCGCTGACGATCCACAAGTCGCGTTTGTCGAAGAGGACGGCGTCGTTTCGTTGGAGACGACTCAAACCGGCGCCACGTGGGGAATCGATCGCATCGATCAACGAGATCTTCCACTCGATGGAAACTACACCTACAACGCAACCGGCTCGGGCGTTAAGGCTTACATCATCGATACCGGCATCCGCGCGACACACACAGAGTTTGCGGGACGCGTCATCTCGGGCTTCACGGCCATCAACGATGGACTCGGCACCAATGACGGCAACGGACACGGCACACACGTCTCCGGCACTGTCGGCGGTTCAACTTATGGCGTCGCGAAGAACGTTACACTCGTCGCAGTCCGCGTGCTCGATTCGAGTGGTAGTGGAACAAACTCCGGTGTAATCAGCGGTGTTGATTTCGTCACGTCCGATCACCAGGCCGGTCAACCGGCTGTTGCGAATATGAGTTTGGGTGGCGGCATTTCATCAGCACTCGACACGGCTGTCGCTAATTCAATCGCCGATGGTGTGACTTACGCGATTGCAGCGGGCAACGACAATGTGGATGCATGCAGCACGTCACCGGCTCGTGTCGCGAGTGCGATTACTGTAGGCTCAACGACGATGACCGACGCGCGTTCCTCATTCTCAAACTTCGGAACATGTGTTGACATTTTTGCACCGGGCAGCAGCATCACTTCGTCATGGAGAACAAGCGACACTGCAACGAACACGATCTCGGGAACATCGATGGCAACGCCACACGTCACCGGCGTCGCTGCGCTATTCCTGGAAACAAATCCGAGCGCGTCGCCGGCAACAGTCACTGCGGCGATCATCAACAGCGCAACTCTGAACCATGTGAGTAATCCGGGTACCGGCTCGCCGAACCGTCTACTCTTCTCGCTCTTAACCGGTGCGCCACCACCGACTCCGACACCGACTCCGACTCCAGTTCCGGGAGCAGAATTGTTGTTGAATCGTGGATTCGAATCGGGCGCTGTCAATTGGACCGCGACCGCGGGCGTGATCACCAACTCAACTGGCCAAACACCTCGCAGCGGTTCCTTCTACGCATGGCTGGACGGCTATGGCACGACGCATACCGATTCGCTCTTCCAGCAGATAGCCGTTCCATCGAGTGCAACAACTGTGACGTTGAGCTTCTGGCTGAAGATCAATACGGCCGAAACCACAACCGTAACTCCTTTCGACACGTTGCAGGTACAAATTCGCAATTCGAGTAACACGGTGCTCTCTACCCTTGCGACATATTCGAACCTGAACAAATCAACCGGCTACGTGCTGAAGACTTTCGATATCTCTTCCTTTAAAGGACAGACCATCCGAATTTACTTCCTTGGACAAGAGGATTCGTCGTTACAAACCTCGTTTGTGATCGACGACACATCCTGCACAACTCAGTAAATCAAACCTTTACATATCCACAGATTACGCAGATTATCTGTGTAATCTGTGGATAAGGAGTCACGATATGCGATATGCACCCCATGCGCTATTGTTGGTTCTAGTGGTTTCCATGTGTGTGTCCGCACAAACATTTCGCGGCACGATTCTCGGCACCATCGTTGATCCGCAAGGAGCGCTTGTTCCCGGCGCAAAGATCACGGTCAGGAATACGAGCACGGGTCTCGAACGTTCGACTACGTCGGATGAAGCAGGTAACTACACGGTTGCGGAGTTGCCTGTTGGTCCATATGAAGTGGGCGTCGAGATGACAGGGTTTGCAAAAGCTACCGTAACAAACGTTCGTGTCGAAGTTGCCGGTGAGCGACGCGTTGACGTGATGCTTAGTATTTCCACCGGTGATGCACTGGTCTTTGTAGCTACAGACGAGCAGGTACAGACGACGAGCAACGCGCTTGGTGGCACAATCACAACCAAAGTCGCTGCAGACTTGCCCATCAACGGGCGCGACTTCACAAAATTTCTGATCATGGTTCCCGGCGCCACCGGCGATCCTTCAGGAGCAACCGATTCGCCCGGCTCATTCGGATTGTTCAGCGCGAACGGCAATCGCGGGCGCGCTAACAATTATCTGCTGGACGGCACCGACATGAACGACGGCTACCGAAACCTGCCGGCAATCAACGAAGCCGGCGTGTTCGGAACACCCGCAACGATCCTGCCAATCGAGGCCATCTCCGAAGGAGCAATACAGACAAACGTCGAAGCCGAGTTTGGTCGTAACTCCGGCGCCACCGTGAACATCGTCACCAAATCGGGCACGAACGGTTTTCACGGATCCCTGTTCGAGTTTTTCCGTAACGACAAACTCGACGCGCGTAATTTTTTCAATCGTGACTCTGAACCGCAAACGGCTTTTAGAAACAACCAATTCGGTGGTTCAGTTGGTGGGCCAATAAAACAGAATCAAACGTTCTTCTTCTTCGCTTACGAAGGTCAGCGCGAACGAGTCGGACTGAATTCCACTGCACGTGTGCCTGATCCCGGCGAGATCGCTGCGCTCGGTGGTCCAACAAATCCGGTTATTGCTCGTCTGCTCGCGCGCAACCCGTGGCCGGCGCCGAATCAGCCGTTACCGCTTTTCGATAACACGGGCACACCGAATCTTTTCGTGACCACACCGGCGTCGAACGACGTCGATAGCCTGATCGCCAAGATCGATCACTCGTTCAATAAGGACAACCAACTGACTGGACGCTATTTCTACGGCACGAGCGATCAGTCGTTTCCACTCGCTATCCTTGCCGGCAATATTCTTCCCGGCTTCAACACGACGACTCCAACCAAAGTCCATCTCGTCTCGATCTCATATCTGAAGATTCTTTCGTCAACCAAAGTCAACGAACTGCGGTTTGGCTTCAACCGCTTCAAGGAAGGATTCTTTCCGGAAGATAGCGACTTCGATCCACGTTCGATTGGACTCAATACCGGTATCAGCGGCGAGCAGGACTTCGGTCTGCCGCAGATTCGTATTCATGATGATCTCGGAATTGCCAACATCGGCGCAACGCTCTCAGTTCCGCGCGCACGTACCGACATCAATTACCAGGTGATTGACAACTTCTCCTGGAAACTCACGAAACACGATCTGAAGTTCGGTTACGAATTCCGCCGCACCACCGTGGACCAGTTTTTTGACGCCGGCTATCGCGGTCGCTTGGACTTTGCATCGCTCGAAGACTTTCTCTCGGGCACACTCAGCGGCGGCCGCGCTGCACGTGGCAATTCAAATCGTTTCACTTTCCAGAATTCACACGCCGCTTATTTGCAGGATACGTTTCGCTACAGTTCTCAACTCACGCTCAATCTCGGGGTGCGTTGGGATTATTTCGGTGTGATCGACGAACGCGACCACCTGTTGAGCAACTTCGATCCGCAAGTGGGATTGGTGCAAGTTGGCTCATCCGGACTTCCACGTCTCTACGATCGCGACTGGAATAATTTCTCACCGCGCGTCGGAATCGCATGGAATGTTCACGGAAAAGACAAAACAGTTTTGCGCGCAGGTTGGGGGCTGTTTTACGACGCGTTCTCGCAGGACTTTTTCGCCGGACAACTGCCATTTAATACGTTCAATCCTGGACCGGCTTTCAATCCCGTTGGGCCGGCTCCGGTGTTGTTTTCGTTTTCGACTGTGCCTGTGATTCAGAATGGGGTTCCGATCTTTACAGACTTTCTCGACTCTGATGTGTTCGCAGTCGATCCAAATCTGCGCACTCCGTACATTCAGAATTACAACTTCAACATTCAGCGAGAACTGTTTAGAAATGGCGTGCTGGAAGTCGGCTACGTCGGCTCACACGGCACGAAGCTGTTTCGTTATCGCGACATCAATCAGCCGGTAAATCCGAGTGTTTCTTCCGCACGTCCGTTTGACAATGGACCATTCGCGCCGTCGGGCGGCACGTTCTTCTACGTCAATCAGCTCGAGACCACTGCAATCTCGAATTACAACGCGCTGCAAACGAGCTTCTCGGTGCGCGGTCGCAAAGGCTTTACTACACAGGTCAACTACACCTGGTCGCATTCAATCGACAACGCTTCGGATGGTCAGGACTACGTGGCAAATGCTACGCAGCCGGATAATAGTTTTTGCACAAAATGCGAGAAAGCGAACTCGAATTTTGATAGTCGACATCGCTTTGTCGTCATTGGGAGTTATGCGCTGCCGAATCTTTCGGAGTCACATCCGCGTCTCGGGAAGGGCTGGCAACTGAACACTGTGGTGACGATCCGGTCGGGTAATCCGTTTCACCTGACGTTGTTCGATGACTACAACAACACGGGTGAGTTTTTCCCGCGACCCGATGTTGTTGGCGATCCGTATGCAGGCACAAGCGCGCCTGACAAGTTCATCAATCTCTCGGCGTTCAAGGTGCCGTGCACGCTCGATCCTTCGGGGGACGGTAGCGCGGCGTCTTGCATTCCCGGGACATGGCACTTTGGCTCGCTTGGCCGAAACGCGTTGCGTGGGCCGGGATATCACAACGTCGACTTCTCGATCTTCAAGGATACAGAGATCAATGAGAAGCTGCGGATTCAGTTGCGAGCTGAGATCTTTAACATCTTCAATCATCCGAATTTTTCGAATCCATTGTTGCCGGCGTTTGCGGCCGACATGACTGCTTCGGTCGATCCGGCGACTGGCCTCGGCACCGGCTTCCTGCCAATCACCGTCACCCCCGACGTCGGTATCGGCAATCCATTCATGGGCGGCGGTGGCCCACGAAACATCCAACTCGCGTTGAAATTGATCTTCTAGAACGTACTGTATGGGCGGCCCTCCATGGCCGCCCTCGGTTTAAATCGTGTTCGTCAAATCGGAGCTCGTCGTATATAGAAATCTTATTTAAAACCGAGGGCGGCCACGGAGGGCCGCCCCTACAGTACATTCATTGATCCTTGAGTGGTGGCTACTCTTTGGGACGACAGGGGGAGGGTTTTAGGTTCATGCGGCGCTGCAATTCGCTTGCTTCGCTACAACGTCCGACCTTCACTAGCTCGCTAACCAACAGGAATTGAACATTTATATCGTTCGGAGCAACCGCCAAAGCAGACTGCAGATGAGCGATCGCTTTCTCATGCTGGTTCTGGCCGGCTAAGAGGATCGCGAGGTTGTAATGTGCGTTGACACTTTGCGGCTCAAGACGGATCGCCTCTTCAAACTGCTCCGCTGCACCTTGGGTATCACCAAGTTGCGAGAGCGTGACTCCAAGATTGATGCGAGCAGCTACGCTATTAGGGCTGGCTGCGACTGCCTTGCGAAACTCCGCAGCCGCGTCTGCATATCTCTTCGCCTCGAACGCCAGCTTTCCGCGCGCAAGATGCACGCGTACACCCTCAATTAAATCCTGAAGACCGTCGACGAGCGGATCCGAAACACGAACACCAACCGATCCTTGTTGTGCGAGGTGAGCTTTGACTTTCTCGACATCGCCCAGACCTCGATAAGCCATTGCCAGTGAGTAGTGGACACGATTCGCGCTCGGCACGTGGGCCAGTGTTTGATCGAAATGTTGGATCGCTTCAGCGTAACTGCGAGTCGACAACGCCACTTGCCCCAGACCGTAATGCGCGGCAGGATTGTTCTTGTCGATTTCGAGCGCTTCCTTGAAACTCGCGCGCGCTTCCTCCAAACGATTCAATTCAAGAAAAATATTCCCGAGATTCACGGGGACAGCTACATAATCGGATCGCAACGTGCGCGCCATACGATAACGACGAATCGCGTCTTCGAAACGACCTTCCTGCTGATCGAGTTTCGCAACGAGATAGATCCAGCGAAAGTCTTTCGGAGCCAGAATGCTGGCATTCAAATAACAATCGTGCGCCGGAGCGATGAGTGAATAAGCGTGATAGATCTGGCCGAGTTTGCCATATTCTTCCCCCAGTCCACTTGGCGGTACGACGGGATTCCTTGCCGCAATAACGACCGCGTTCTCCAGCCCTTTTATCTGTTCGCGAACGCCGTATTCGAGGTTCGTTAGATCGGGCCAACGTACGGCGACGAGATCTTTTCGAGATGGCTGCGAATACACCGCCGGGGCAACAGCCAGCAGAACTGCTAAGAAATGTTTCACGCAAAGTCGCAAAGGTGGAAAGGAATGCTTAGCGTTCGTCATCTCTCTTCGCCCCCTTCGCGCCTTTGCGTGAAACCCTCTTTCAGAGTCGTGTACTGATCGGCCACCACACCTTTCCATTCTTCAACCGCACCGCTGGGCCAAACCACTCGCACTGCCTTAATCTTCGAGATCGGTCCCAATCCGACCAGCACACGCGGATCGCTCCCCGAAAGATAACTGCCATCCGTTCTCACACGGCGACGCAGAGTGTTCTTCTCATCGACAACGATCTCCACCTGTGCACCGAGCATGTCTCGACCACTCTTCCAAACCAGCCTCAATCCCAGCCAGTGGTTTTGACTTCCCACTTGGTTCAGCAACAGTCTCACCGGGCCATTATTGTTAGCCACCAGGACATCCGTATCGCCATCGTTGTCGACATCACCCATCGCCGCGCCACGACTAACCTCCAGCGGCTGCAACTCTGCCTGGTCCATGATCTCGACAAAACTTCCCTTTCCGTTATTGCGAAAGAGTTGATTCGGCTGACCCAACGGAAACGGATTCTTTTGTCGCACAAGCTCGGGCAACAATTGCACGGCTCCATTTGCGATAAACAGATCGAGCCAACCATCGTTGTCATAATCGAAGAAGAAAGTGCCAAAGCCCGTGAAACGACGACCCGGCATTCCGAGGCCTGCCTCGCGAGTACGATCTTCAAAAACCGCGTTGCCGGAATTCACGAAGAGCGTGTTGGTCTCATCCATCAGATGCGTGACAAAGATGTCGTCAGTTCCGTTGCCGTCAAAATCGCCGGCATCAACGCCCATGCCAGCTTCAGTCTGTCCATTTCGGTTGACCGCAGCGCCCGCTAAAAGCGCGTCGTTAACGAATGTGCCGTTCTTTTGATTGATCCAGAGTTGACTCTGATCTCCGTCGTTCGCGATGTAGATGTCGATCCAACCGTCGTTGTTAAAATCCGCTGTGACGATTCCGAGTCCGTGTCCAAACTCTTTACTGACACCTGCTGACACCGTTACGTCTTCAAAGACTCCGTTGCCTTTATTGTGGAAGAGTCGATTGCCCGGCGCGCGAAAGACACGTGGCGTGCAGTAGTCTTTCGCGGTAGTGGCTGCATAACAATTAGGACTGTTCGCAATAGAAAAGTCGGCGTAGTTCACCACCATCAGATCGAGCCAACCGTCGCGATCATAGTCAAAGAACGACGCGCTCGTGCTCCAGCGTGGATCGTCTGTGCCGCTCTCCTTCGTCACATCAGCAAACTTCCCCCCGCCCTTGTTCAGATACATCTGATTGGAACCGAGATTTGTAAGATAGAGATCCGGCAGGCCGTCGTTGTTGATGTCTCCGACGGCGATGCCGATCCCGTAGCCGGTCGCGACGATGCCACTCTGCTGCGTTACGTCAGTGAATGTGAGTTTCCCTGATCGAAGTTCGTTACGGAAGAGCCTGCCGCGCGGCGACTCTGGTCCACGCCACGGAAACAGCGTGTTGCCGGGTTGAGTATTTGGCTCCAGAACATTGCCCTGGACTAAGAAAACATCCAGGTCGCCGTCGTTATCAAAATCGAAAAGTGCTCCGCCACTGCCCGTGATCTCAGGCAGGTAAAACTTCCCCGTCATGCCGTTGTAGTGCTGGAATTTGAGTCCGACTTGTTCGGCTACTTCTTTGAAGACGACGAGTTTTTGTTGACCCGTCGAGGAGAACGGCGCGATGAGCAGAACCACCAGCACTGTCGCGATTGTTCGCATGCGTGCTGATTATTATCTGGATCAAACGCAAAAGAAAATCCCACCCGCACGGATGCGAGTGGGAATTTTCGGTTTTCTGCGACGTCAATTAATAACCAACAATCTCGACGATGCCGACGATTTGCGCAACGTCTGTAACTTCGCGTCGCGGTTTCTTCAACTCTCGTCCGAGGCTGTCCGGCAGCCAAACCGTCGAGAGGTAGTACTGATCGCCATAACGTCGAAACGTCAGCTTTGCATCACTCAGATTGTGGTTCACACCACGCGTACGCTGAGTGAGACTGACTGCATTTTCCTTCCCGTTAATCTGTTGGACGCGGATAACCTGATTGTCCGCGGTAATTTTGTACTCTCCTGCGGGTAGCACCTTGTCGCCGACCTTGAAGCTAAAGGGCACCGCGAAGGTCTTGAAGTTGAGCGCGGTTTGCGCCTGCGCTGAAGCCACAAAAGCCAGCGCCAGGGCCGCCATCACTGTGAATCTTAAGATTGTTGCTTTCATTTCATCCCCTCCACATTTGAGTAACGCGAAAACGCGGGTGCGAATGGTTCACGGGAGTTGAAATTATTTCCGGCGCTTGGACAGGGTCAGAACCACCTCGCGGTAGCGGGTGGGTGCAAGCGTAGCGCGCTAGTTTCGAGCCCGTTGGCTTCGCACCCACCCGCTACCGCGAGGTGGTTCTGACCCTGTCCAAGTCAAGGTTAACGGCGCGGGCGTTTCGAAAGGTACGATTTTCTAATCTCACGGAGTTTTGCAATGCGGTCTTTTGTGTATGGCAGGGTCGAATTCTCGAGCACAGCGTAATGACGTCCTCGTTCGCGATCGGACTCACTCAACAGGAAAATAATCTTCTCGCCCATGAACGTCTCTTGTTTGAAACCTGCTTCAGCGCCGTGAAAGAACTCAATCGCGTCGCCTTTCTTGAACCGGCCTTTGAACGACTCAAGCACGACCGCGTTGATCTTCCAATTCTCGTAGCCACCGACGCGATTCGTGATCTCGGCGTGCTCGACGCGCACATGTGCGACGACGGAAACTGCTTTGTAGTCCGATCTGAGATAGCTCAGCGAGGGCCAGTTGTCGTCGTCCTGAATGTGGAACGGAATAGCGACAAGCAGGATCAGGATCTTGAGCATCGTGGGAATGTAAAACTAGTTCGACAGGATTTACAAGATTGAGCAGGATTCTACAGGATTTAGGCCACAATAAGCACCAAAAAACCACAATCGTTGATGAACAACCGGGATTAGAATTGCACGACGCGGGAGGAACAAATGTCGCAGCAAATGGAAATGCCCATGCGCACGCTGGGTCGAACGGGAGTCAAGGTTTCAGTAATTGGTCTGGGCGGTTGGCACCTCGGGTTTAAGTATATCGATGAAGAGTTAAGCATTCGCATGATTCGTCATGCGATTGATAACGGTATCAACTTCATGGACAACTGCTGGGACTATAACGACGGCGCTAGCGAGAAGCGCATGGGAAAGGCACTGAAGGACGGATATCGCGATCGAGTCTTCCTGATGACCAAGATCGACGGTCGCACAAAAAAGGATGCGGCGAAACAGTTGGATGAGTCGCTCGAACGCATGCAGACCGATCATATCGATCTGGTCCAACATCACGAGATTCTGCGCTTCGAAGATCCGCATCGCATCTTCGATGAACAGGGCGCGAACGCCGCGCTCATCGAAGCACGCGATGCGGGAAAGATTAGTTTCATCGGTTTCACCGGTCACAAAGATCCTTATATTCATCTGCACATGCTGGAAGTTGCGAAAGAAAACGGGTTTGAGTTTGACACAGTGCAGATGCCGCTCAATGTTATGGATGCGCATTATCGGAGCTTCGAAAAGATGGTGCTGCCGGAGTTGGTCAAGCAAGACATTGGTGTGCTCGCGATGAAGACGTTGGCTAATGGAATGATTTTGGAATCGAAGACTGTGACTGCGATCGAGTGTCTGCAGTATGCGATGAACTTGCCGACGTCTGTTGTGATCACGGGTTGCGAGAGTATGGAGAATCTCGAGCAGGCGTTGACTGCTGCGCGTACGTTCAAACCGATGAGTGAGGAGGAGGTTCGGAGTTTGCTTAACAAAACCGCAGCGGCTGCATCCCGCGGCGAGTTCGAACTCTTCAAAACGACGTCAATCTACGACGGAACCGCCGCACACCCCGAATGGCTCGGTGACGAACCACCAAACGTGCAAAGGGTCATGCAGACCAATTGAACGTACTGTAGGGGCGGCCCTCCGTGGCCGCCCTCGGTTTGAACACGACGCCGAAACACGACGGCCTC
>JADMIO011000764.1_pt1 | contig 39508 bp, 38 predicted proteins | sample 8958161 | NCBI WGS metagenome assembly JADMIO01 (sample SAMN16585339, study PRJNA669376) | soil metagenome | isolation source: Crop rotation soil | place: USA: Cullars Rotation, Alabama | collected 2011 | reverse complement strand
CGACAACTTGTCCACGTGGAATTCTAAGCTTAGGATCCCAATGTGCTGGAAAGGATCGGCGCAGGTCGAGGTGCAACGCGCGCTGCAGAAGCCGCGGCCCGACAGCGCGTTGGCGTGGCAGAACCCGCCGGCGAAGCCGCAGTCGGCGTCCACCGCGCACTCCGCGCCCAGCCACGGCGTGGCCAGGTCGACCCTCGAGCCGTCGGCGCGCCGCTCCGGCTCGCGCTGCATGTGCACCGGCACCGCGGCCAGCCCGCGCAGGCGCGCGTACACCTCGAGCACGTCGGCGGCCTCCATGCGCACGCAGCCGTGCGAGACGTAGCCGCGCCGCAGCTGCCCGCCGCTCGGTGACTTGTAGTTGTCGATGGGGCCGTGAATCGCGTAGCCGCCGTAGAACGGCATGAACGGCAGGCCGGCGAACACCGGGCTCTTCGCGCCGGTGTCGGGATCGGTCCACCACGTCTTGCACGCCACGTTGGTGGCCGCGCGCAGGGTGAAGTCCTGCTGCCCGGTCTTGAGCACCGGGTAGTAGCTGTGCGACTCGCCGTACTCGAGCGCGCTCTCGTCGTGCTCGATCACGCCCGGCCCGATGGGGAACACCTTGTCGTAGCCGCTCGCCTCGTCGATGAGGTGCAGCGTCAGCCCGTCGATCGAGATCACGATGCGCGGCGCGACCAGGCGCGGCAGGTCGGGGATCGCCTTGCAGGTGAGCGCGGCGCCCCACTGGCCGTCGGCCTTGCCGTCGTCGAACGGCGAGTCGCCGATGGGCAGGTCGGAGGCGGCGACGTCCTCGCCCGGGTCGGCGGCGTCGTCGACGCCCGCGCAGGCAGTGAAGGAGACCAGAAGCATGGCGAGAACCCGGCAGCGCATGACGCGCCGCATGAGCAACTGCCGTGCCCTGCCCGACGCGGCGCATTTCGCGTACTTGCGCGCGCGCGGCAACGCCAGACCTGACCACCGCACCAGCCACCGGCTACTGCCGTGGCCAGCGCGGGCCGACCGGCTGGCCTCGTTCTAGTTGCAGTTGCGCTGGTTGCCGCCCGAGTTGCCGGTCACGGTCAGCGTCCAGTCGCCGCACATCGCGCCGCTCAGGTAGCGCACCTCGATCATCAGGTCGTAGTCCGAGGCGCCGAACGTGTCGTCGTGGCCGGTCGCGACCGAGTCCAGCATGCCCGGGCCCTTCTCGGACTTCTGCTCCGCGCCGTCGCAGTTGGCGCAGCGCACGAACAGGTCGTAGTCGACGCCGGGCGGGCTCTGCAGGTCGACGCGCGCGGTCAGCGCCGGGCCAAAGTCCACGGCCTCGTGGACCGTGATGGTGAAGAAAGCCTCCTCGAAGCCCGACAGCACCACCGGCGCGCCGCTCTGGTCGCCGTCAATGCTGCCGATGTCGCCCGCCGCCATGCACACCGGGTTCACATCGCGCAGCTCGCAGCCGTTGTCGGGATCCTGGTCGCAGTCGGCGGAGCCGGGACTGCACATCGGCTTGCACATGCCGGCCATGCACATCACCCCGCCGTTGTCGTTGACGCAGCCGTGGCCGCAGCTGCCGCAGTTGGTCGGATCCATCGGCAGGTTGAAGCCGTCGTCGATCGTGCCGTCGCAGTCGTCGTCGAGCGTGTTGCAGATCTCGACCGTCGAGTCGGTGGCGTCGTCGCACACCGCGGCACCGCCCTGGCACACGATCACGCCCTCCTGGCACATGTCGGTGTCGGCGCCGTCGCACGGGTCGCCCACGCCGAAGTCCTCGTCAACCATGCCGTCGCAGTCGTCGTCGAGTCCGTTGCAGATCTCGGCCGCGGCCAGCGGCACGCACGCGTCGGCCATCACCGCGTCAGGGGCGGGAGTGCCGTCGCCGTCGACGGCCGCATCGGCCAGCATCAGGTCGTCGTCGCCGCCGGCGCCGGATGGCCCGCTCGGGTCGAAGGTGCAACCGGAGACGACCAGCGCCGCGGCCATGGTCAGGATCCGCGAACTGCGCGAAAAACCCATCGATAGCAGGGTATCACGGGCGCCCCCACCAACGGTGGTTGCGGGCGTACATCGTCTGTCGATCAGGGGGCGCGCCGCGCCAGCGCCGGGAACAGCACCAGCGCCGGCGCCCCACCGATGGCCAGGCCGGCGAGCATGCCGAGCACGCCGGTGGCGCCGATGAGCGAGCAGCCGAGCGCGCCGACCGCCGCCGACAGCACCGCCGCCGCCAGCGCGGTGGGCAACCGCCCGCCCGGCAGGCGCGCCACCCGCAGCCCGACCCACAGCCCGCCCAGCGTGCCGCCCGCGACGCACGCGATCAGGCAGTTGCGGAACACCGGGTTGGCCATGTGACACTCGGCGCAGTGGTGGCTGCCGGACAGCGCCATGAACGCCGCCGGCAGCACCAGCGGCAGCACCCCGCCCCACAGCCCGGGTCCGATGGCGCGGCCGAGCGCGCCGCCGCGCCACGCCATCGCCGTGATCAGCAGCGCCAGCACGCCCGCGCCCACCAGCGTGGTCGCGTGGCGGTCATACAGCAGCATCGCCACCACCACGAACGGCAGCAGCGGCCAGGCGCGGCCCACGCCGGCGCGCACCCGCCCCCATTCATAGGCGCGGCGCGCGCGCAGCGGCAGATCAGAGGACGCCATGACGGGACCTCCACGCGGCGCGCAGACGCGCGAGCGCCCGCTCGACCCGCTTGCGGAAAGTGGCGGGCGCGACCCCGGCGCGCGCCGCCGCGTCGCCGCTCCACGCCGCGGTCAGCGTCTCCAGATCATCGGGCGCGAGCGTGCCCAGCAGCTCGGCGGCACACGCCAGGAGGTCGCGCTCGATGAGCGCGTCCTCGGCGCTGGGGCTGCCGCTGGCCAGCTGCGCGCCGGCCGGGCCGTCGATCGGCGCCTCGGCGCGCCGGCCGCTGCGCCGGCGCACGCTGCGGCACTCCCACGCCGCGATGCCCAGCGCCCACGGCAGCGCCTCGCGCTCGCGATCGAACTCCGCGGCGCGCTCGAACAGCTTCACCAGCGCCTCCTGCGCGGTGTCCTCGCCGTCGGCGTCACCCAGCGCGCGCCGGCAGTAGGAGGCGACGAGCGGCCACAGCACGGCGTAGGCGGGCGCGAATGCGTCGCGATCGCCGTCGGCGAGCCGGACCATCCACTCCTGCAGGGCACGGCGCTGGGCTGCGTCCAAGTCGACGCCAGCTTACTTCTTCATCAGGTTGCCGAACGGACAGTGGTCGCAGCCGAGCGGGCACGTGGCGGCGGCCGGCGGCGAGGCCGCCAGCTTGCTGGCCGCGAACGCCAGGCCGGGGATGGAGAGAACGAGGACGACCAGGGTGCGCTTCATCCAGGGTTTCATGCCTGGTATAGGCGCGGCGCGGGCGGGCGTGACCGGCGATCAGAGCTCTTCGCTGTGCCAGCGGATGCCCAGGTTGACGCCGACCTGGAAGTAGTCGATGTCGGCCTGGCCGATGATGAGCTGCCCGCCGACTGCCCACTTGCCCAGCGCCACGTGGCCGTAGAAGCGCTGCTCGTTGTAGCCCGAGCCGGCGGCGTACTCGCCCTCGAGCATGGTGCTCAGCCCGCCCAGCTTCAGGTCGGCGACGCCCATCACGAAGGCGTCGAAGGCGAGCATGTACTCGCCGCGGATCTGCGCCGGCAGCCCCATCTGGATACCGAAGGTGAAGCCGATGCCGCCGCCCAGCTTGAGGTTCTTGGAGTGGAAGATCTTCCATGGGCCGGCCAGGCGCGTGTTCCACAGGATGCCGCCACCGCCGTCGTCGCCGAAGCCGGCTCCGTCTTGACCCGCGCCGATCCAGCCGATGTTGAAGTCGAACCACACCCCCGGCACCGCGCCGAGCGGGGTCTTCTTGGTCCAGTCGTACGAGGTGCCGCGGAAGCTGACCGCGTAGATGCCCTGGTTGACGGTCTGGTTGCTGGTCATCCCGCTGCCGTCGTCGACCGGCACGTCGAGATAGGTGCCGAGCGAGTAGTCGAAGCTCAGGTCGAAGGTGCCTTCCTTGGCGACCGGCTTCGCCTCGTCGTCGTCGCCGGCGCGCGCGGTTGCCGGCAGCGCAAGCGTGGCGGCCAGCGCGAGCAGCATCGTGAAGCGCGTCATAGCCGACCTCCAATCCCGAACAGCAGTCCGGTGTCGCCGTTCTGGCCGTACACGTACGAGGCGCGGCCGTAGACGCGGTTGCCCACGTTGAGCGTGGCGCCGGCCTCGAAGGTGAACCACGAGTCGTGCAGCTTCTGCGCACCCGAGCTGGCGGGGATGACCGGGCGCCACTTCAGCTCGATCTGCGCCCATTTCGTCGCCGGCACCAGCACGCCCCACAAGAGACCCAGTCCGCCGGTCTCGTGGTTGTCGGTCATCATCTGGCCGGGGTTCATCGGATCGGCGATGTCCTCGTCGGGGCCGTCGTACAGGTGCAGGTTCATGCCGAAGTCCATCAGCCACGGCGTGTCGCTGTGCTCGTTGAACTTGGCGGTGCCGAAGAGATCGAAGTTCACGCCGGAGACGTTGCCGCCCAGCTGGGTCGAGAACGAATCGATGGTCATGCCGACGCGGCCGAAGTCGTCGGGGCTGTACTGGCGGTAGTACTGGGTCTGGCCGGTCTGGTTGGCGCGCTGCTGCGCCGACGCCTGCTCCCCCGCCGAGCCGAGCACGGCGAGGATCCACTTGGCGAACACCGCGCCGCGCTCGTGGTAGTGGAAGCCGACGCCGAACCCATTGGTGCCCGGCCAGGTGCCGAGCGCGAAGCCGAACTCACCGACCGAGGTGGCGTACAGGAAGCTGCCGAGCGGCGGGACGCCGAGGGTGTCCATGAGGCCGCTCTCCGGTGCCGGTGCCGGTGCCGGTGCCGGTGCCGGTGCCGGTGCCGGTGCGGGTGCCGGTGCCGGTGCCGGTGCCGGTGCCGGTGCCGGTGCCGGTGCGGGTGCCGGTGCCGGTGCCGGTGCCGGTGCCGGTGCCGGTGCCGGTGCGGGTGCCGGTGCCGGTGCCGGTGCCGGTGCCGGTGCCGGTGCCGGTGCGGGTGCCGGTACTGGTGCCGGTCGCTGCTCAGGCTGCGGCTCCGGCTGCGGTTCTGGCGCCGCCGGCTGCTCGACCGGCGCCGGCGCTGGCTCCGGCGGTGGCGCGGGTGCCGGCTCGTCCGCCGCCGCCACGGTTGCACATCCGAACACGGCCGCGGCGACAAGCCCGCGTATCCATTCCCGCTCGCGCATTGGGCCCCCTCCTGACCGGAAACGGCCGCCCCGGCCGCCCCGTCAGGGCCCATGCGAAATTATTTCGGTCAGGGCACCCAGCCATCCCGGCGCAGATCGGCGCGGCCGGTCGGCCACAGGAGACAGTTCGTGCTGCTGCCGGCGACGGTGTACACGCGCACGCTCTCCACCTGGTCGTCGGCGTCCTTCAGCGACACCACGATGTCCAGCTGCCCGTCGCCGTCCACGTCCGCGATGGTCGGCACCGCCATCGATCCGCGGTGCGGCAACGGCAGCCGGTGCACCACATTGCCGCCCGCGTCGAGCACGAACAGCTCCGACTTGTCCTCGTCCTGCGAGTAGCTGGCGAACACGATCTCCGGCACGCCGTCGCCCGACAGGTCGGCGACCGCCACGCCGCCCGTGAGCACCAGCGGATCGGTCGTGTACCCGACTTCCCACAGCGCCGCGCCCGCCGCCGACGCCGCGTGGATCTTGCCGTCGAAGCCGGCGTACACCAGCTCCGGCCCGGGCAGCGCCGGATCCAGATCCGCCACCGTCACCTGGTTGGTCGCCGCCACGATGTTCCCTTCCAGATCCCAGAGCCCCGCCACGTAGCCGGCCGCGTGCAGCGGCGTCTCCCAGCCGGCCAGCCGGCTCGCGTCCGGGTGCACCGCCCACAGCGCCACGCCCTTCAGCCGATCCGTCTGCGCCGCGTTCTGCACGCTGCCGACCATCACCACGTCGTAGTCGCCGTCACCGTCGAGATCGGCGATCGCCGGCGCGGTGTTGGTGAAGTGCGCCTGCAGCGCGGTGTCCTCGTCCTCGGCGTAGCCGGCCTGCGCCTCGGCGAGCACGTGCAGGTAGCGCACGCCGCCCGCCTTGCCGAAGGCGAAGCCGGCGGCGGCCGCGAATTCCTCGCCGGTGCCGTGGTAGATGCCCATGTACGCGTTGTCGGTGGGCACGATCAGGTCCGCCCCGCCCTGCCCGTCGAGATCGCCGACCGCCAGGTTCTGATCGTACGCGCCGGCCAGGAAGCAGTCGGTGCCCGAGGTGCAGCCGGCGCTGCCGCTCGCGAGCGGCGGGAAGCCGGCGCAGGTCGCGCCCGAGGCGTGGAAGGCGTTCACCGAGTCGCCCGGTCCGCCGTTGGTGGTCGCGACCACCAGATCGAGCTGACCGTCGCCGTCGACGTCGCCGGCGGCGAGGCTGCGCAGCTCGTCGTCCCACTGCACCGGAAAGCCGGACAGCTCGGCGCCCGCCGCGTCGAGCAGGTGGACGTTGCCGCGCGACGCGACCGCCACCTCCAGTTGCGCGTCGCCGCGGAAGTCGGCGACCACCGGGCTCGCCCACATGCGCCCCTCGGTCGCGAACGTCCACACCACGGTGCCGTCGGCGTGCCAGACCACCAGCTTGTCGTCGCGCGCGACGACGATCTCGGCGGTGCCGTCGCCGTCGAGGTCGGCGACCGCCGGCGACGCCAGCCACGCCTCCTCGAAGCGATCCGCGAGCATCATCGCCAGCGTCGGCTCCGCGATGGTGGCGCTGCCGCCGCCCGCCGCCGGGTCGCACGAGGGCGTGAGCGGCGGTGGCACCGTGCCGCCGTCGGCGTCGACTGCCCCGCCGCCGACGCCGTCGCCGCATGCGGCCAGGGTCAGCAGCAACGCGAGCAAGGCGAACTGACGCATGGTCGCCATTGTACCTGGGATAGACTGGTCGCCGGATGGCGCCGGCGCTGGTGTTCCTCGGGCTCGCCGTGCTGGTCGCGGTGGTCGCCTGGCGCCCGCACGGAGCGGGACCGGCGCTGGGCGCGCTCGCTGCGGTCGCGTTGGCGGCGGCCGGTGGCGCGGTCGGCGGCGCCGACCTGGGCACCGCGCTCGCCGCGCAGTGGCGCGCCTACGTGACGCTGGCGGCGGTGATGACGATGACCTCGGCCGCCGAGCGCATGGGCCTGCTCGACCGGCTGGCCGGCTGGATCGAGCCGCGCACGCGCGGGCCGGTGAAGCGCGCGTTCCGCGTCACCTTCATCATCTCGGCGCTGGTCGCGGCGGTGCTGTCGAACGACGCCGCCATCCTGCTGCTCACGCCCACCGTGCTGACGCTCCTGCGCACCGTCTACCCGGTGCGCCACCCGAAGTTCCAGGTGCCGTTCGCGGTCGCCGTGTTCGCCGCCGCCGGCGTGGCGCCGCTGGTCATCTCCAACCCGATGAACCTCTTGTTCGCGCACCACGCCGGCATCGGCTTCAACCGCTACGCCGCGACCATGATCCCCGTCGCCATCGCCGGCTGGATCACCGCCTACTACCTGCTGGCGTGGCTGTTTCGCGACGTGCTCTCCGACACCGGACCGGCGCTCGGCGAGTGGCCGCACCACCCCACGCCGCTGCGCCCGGGCGCGCAGGTGGTGCTCGCCGCCATCCTGCTGATGCTGCTCGCGTACCCGGTGATGTCGTACCTGGGCGCGCCGCTGTGGCCGGTGGCCGCGACCGGCGGCTTCGCCTGCGCGCTGACCTGCCTGGCCGCCGGCGAGTCGCTGCGCGCGCTCGCGCGCGGCGTGGCGTGGACCATCTTCCCGTTTTTGCTCGGCGTGTTCGTGCTCGCGCTCGCGCTCGACCGCATCGGCGTGGTGGTGTGGCTGCGCCAGCTGTATGCGTCGTCGCCCACGCCGATCGCGACCATCGGCGTCGGTTCGGCGGTCGGCTCGGCGGTGCTCAACAACCAGCCGATGTCGGTGCTGAATTCATTCGCGCTCGACGGCCTGCCCGGCGGCCACACGAATGCATTCGCGGCACTGATCGGCGGCGACCTCGGACCGCGCCTCTTGCCCGTCGGCTCGCTGGCGTCGCTCATCTGGTACGACCTGCTCCGCCGGCACCAGGTCAGCGTGAGCGTGACGACGTTCGTGCGCATCGGCGTGGCGCTGACCGTGCCCACGCTGGCGGTGTCGCTGCTGGTGCTGTGGATCCTGGCGCGCTGATCAATCGCCAAGACGCCGAGAACGCCGAGGCCGCCAGCTCCGGAACTGGCGTCCTTGGCGTTCTTGGCGCTCTTGGCGTTTAATTTTCCTTCTTCACTACTGCGGCGTGCCGAGCGAGCGCAGCCACGCGGTGGCGAGCGGGCCCGGATCGAAGCCGGTCTCGGCCTGGATGGTGTCGAGCAGGTCCTGCATGCCGGCGGCGCCGCCCATGTTGTTCATGTAGAAGACGTGCAGCGCGTGGTCCAGCGCCGCCGTGCCGACCGCGTCCTCGACCGCCTTCATGAAGAAGGCGCCCTTCATGTACGGGATGGTCGACCACACCGGATGATTGAGGATGTCGATCGAGTTGCAGGCGTCGGTCGGCCAGGCGAGCGTGTCCTCGCCGGCCACCGCGGAATCGAGATCGGTCTGGTAGGCGGCCCATTCCTGGTCGCCCGCGGTCGGGCCGTCGACGGCGGCGATGGCGCGCGCCGCCAGGTAGCTGGCCACGCCCTCGGAGAGCACGAAGTCCTCCCAGCAGCGCAGGCGGATGCCGTTGCCGAACCAGCCGTGCGCCGCCTCGTGCGCGTGGGTGTTGCGGTCGGTCATCGCGTTGGTCGAGATGTGCCACAGCGGGTGGTGCTCCATGCCGCCGTACTGGCCCGGACCCCAGGTCACCGACACCGACGCGACGTGGTCGCCATACAGATACGGTCCGAGGGTTTGCTCGTAGAAGTTGAAGTACTGGTCGAGCTTGCCCGCGCCCGTCATCGCGTTCGGCAGGCCGCCCGGCAGGTAGTAGACGCCGACCTCGGTGCCGGCGGTGGTGGTGCCGATCACCAGGTACGTGTACATGCCCACGGTGACCGCAGGCATGTACGAGGGCGCCTCGCCCGGGATGGTGGTCGGGTAGACCGCGGTCATGCCCGCGGGCACGCCGGTGATGTCGAGGGTGAACGGCGAGCCGTCGACCGGGCGCGAGTCGCAGGGGAACAGGTTGCCGCAGAAGTACGGCCACAGCAGCGAGTAACCGGTGCCGGCGGGTGCCGGGTCCCAGCCGTCGAACATGCTGTGGTCGGCGAACGTGTACGCGATGTCGAGCGTGGCCGGCCCGGCGCCGATGTCGACCGCCAGCGTGCCGCCCTCGGCGGTGAACGGCAGGTCGGCCGCGCCCTGCTTGACCGACATGATGGTGAGGTCGCCGATCTCGAAGGTCGCGGTGTCGGGCGCGCCGCCGCGCACGTCGATGCTGGCGCTGGCCAGGTGGGTGGTCAGGTCGAGCGACAGCCGGGTCTCGCCCAGGTCGCGGTCGTGGCCCTGGGCGGGCGTGGCATCGGGCGCGCCCACCGCGGTGTCGACGCCGGGCGCGGCATCGGCGGCGGTGCCGCCGTCGTCGTCATCGCCGCAGGCGGCGAGCGCGAGCAGCGCCGCCAGGCAGCAGGCGCCGCGGGTCATCCGTCGATCACGACGGGAGCGCACGTCGACACGCCGGCGCCGACCACGATGTACTGGCTGTTCGGGATGATGGTATCGACCTGCCCGGCGCCGCCGTTGCCCATCGGGTCGAGGCGCAGCACCTGCGAGGTCATGCTGATGCCGAGCGCATCGGAGGTGGTGACGAAGATGTAGTAGCGGCCGCCGTAGTGCGCGAACGCCCACGCCACCACCGTGCCGGACAGATTCGGCAGGTTATAGGTCTGCGTGCGCGCGCCGGTGGTCTTGTCCATCAGCACCACCGAGCCGCTGGTGGTCGAGCCGGGGAAGTACGCCCACAGCTCGGCGTTGCCGGTGCCGGTGAACTCGGGGCTGTACTCGAAGTTCGAGATCGGGCCGAGCGTGGTCGTGGCCAGCGTCATCGGATCGACCGAGGCGACGTTCTCCGGCACCATCATGGCCGCGCCCAGCGCCGCGCCGCCGCCCGCGATGTACAGGTGCTCGGTGTTGCCGCCGGCGGTGTCGGCGACGAAGCCCATGCCGAACAGCTGGTAGCCCATGGTGCCCTTCACCCACGGCGAGGCCTGGCACGAGGCGTCGGCGGTCGAGACGTAGAAGATCTCGCCGCTGGTGTACAGCACCCAGGCGCGGCCGCTGCGATCGACCGACATCGAGAACGGCGTGGCCGGGCCGATCGCCGCCAGGTCCGGCCACGGCGCGCCCGCCGGGCAGTTGAGCTGGCCGATGAGCGTGAACGTGTTCATGTCCATCGCCGGGTTGAACGACAGCAGGTTGTAGTCCTGATCGACAACATAGATGAGCTGGGTGCCGTCGGCGGAGCAGTCGTCCATGCCGCCGCAGGTGTTGTTGGTGCAGCCGTCGACGCCGCAGCTGTTGATGAGGCCGCCAATGGTGCCATCGTCGTTGCAGACGTACAGGTCGTCGCCGACACACGTCTGATTCGACGCCGGGTCGCACGCGGTGCAGCCGAGGCTCATGCTGCACACCTCGCCTGCGCCGCAGGTATCGGTGGTGACGTACATGCCGTCCTGGCATTGCTGGAAGCTGTCACCGACGCAGCGGCTCTGCGCCCCGGCGGGGGTGCAGGGGTCGCCGTTGCCGTTGTCGTCGTCGTCACCGCCGGTGCCGTTGGAAGCGGGCCCACAGGCGGAGAGCAGCATGGCGAGCGCAAGCGAGGCGAATGCGGAGCACTTCATACGGCACCTCCGGAAGTTCGTCGCGACCTTACACCAAACCGACACCGGCAGGACACCGTCTGCCGCGACGCGCCGTGTCATTGACTGGCGTGGGGAGATTGAATACCCGCGTGTGCCCGACGTTTCATTTGGGGAGTACATTTCAACCATGCGCAACGGCAAGACGATAGGGATGGGGTTGGTGGTGGTGGCGCTGCTGTCGTTGATCGGGGTCGCGTACGCGCAGACGGCCTGGCTCGACGTCTACTCCGGCAACGGCAAGCGCGGCTGGCAGATGCCCGAGGGCTGGACGACGATGGCCGGCATCGACGAGGAGAACGGCGATTACCTCGTCTACGACGAGCCGAAGGGCGGCGGGCGCTTCGCCATCGCCGCCTACGGCGCGCAGGAGGGCACGTGCCCGGCGTTCGTCGAGAACGCCACCAAGGGCGGCAAGGCCAAGAAGGCCAAGAACGTGCTGTGCGCCGAGGGCATGGACGGCGACAAGAAGCTCGCCGCCTGCGCGCGCGAGGACAAGACCGGCGCCATCTTCCTGCTCACGCTGACGGTCACCCCGGAGACGTACAAGCAGGTCGGCGGGCTTGCCGCGCTGCGTCAGGCGACGCTGAAGACCTACGGCATCGTGCCGATCCGCTGAGCGGCGCGCCTCGTAGTTGAGGCATGGCAACGCTCAAGTACTCCGTCCAGCAGACCTTCCGGCGGCCGCTCGAGGTCGTCCACTCGCACTTCCTCGACATGCGCCACCACATCGAGCACGGCGTACACCACGGCGTCCGCTACACCATCCTCGACGAGACCGGCGGCAAGCAGCGGGTGCAGCAGAAGCTCAAGGTGATGGGCCTGCCGACCACCGACCTGCTGCTGCTCTACGCGGGCGACGAGCAGACGGTGGTGCAGGACTTCATCGGCGGCTTCTTCAAGGGCGCGCGCCTCACCGTGCGCTTCACCCGCGTCACCGCCGACGTGACGCGCGGCAACTTCGAGTTCGACATCCCGCTGCCCGGCTGGAAGGGCCTGGTGCAGTCGGTGATCCGCGGCGTGCTGGTCAAGGAGATCGCGCGCGCACTGGAAGAGGACCGCGTCGATCTGGAAGAGCGCGGCTACCAGCCGCGCGCCGCGCGCACCGCCGCCGCCGCCTAGCGGCTGGCGCCGAACGCGTCGTAGACGTTGGCCTCGAACACCAGGCCGATGGTGAACATCGGCGTGGTGCGCGCCCCGCCGCCGTCCTGGCCGAGCGCGGCGTCCATGCCGACCTCGATGCCCAGCTGCAAGACGCCCCGCCCTGCCCCGGTCGCCCACGGGAAGAAGGCGAAGCGCGCGCCGAGCACGCCGTGGCCGTCGGGCGTGTCGCGGCCGGCGTCGGTGTACTTCATCACCTCGTCGGTGGACATCAGGCCGATGCGCGCGCCCGCGCGCACCCCGGCGCGGTAGGCGAAGCGGCGGCGCACCGAGATCACGTCGAGCCCGAACACGTCGACCAGCGCGCTGCCCTCGCTGCCGGGCAGCTCGGCGTAACCGATGCTGGCGGTGCCGACGAAGGCGAGCGTGTCGTCGAGCCGCTTGCCGCCGCCGAACGCCACGTACAGGTCGCCGCCCGGCGACAGCGACGGGATGCGCGTCTGCGTGCCGGTCACGCGCAGCGTCGACACGCAGCCGGAACAGATGCTCAGGGCGACGGCGACGACGAGCAGGCGGGCGTGGTGGCGCATCGGTGCTCATACGCACGAGCGCGCCGGCCGCGCTATCCTGTGCCCGCTCCCGCATGTCGCCCGGTGACCAGACCCGCAAGCTGATCGGCCACGCGCCCACCCAGGCCTCCGGACCCCCGCGTGAACGGCTGAACGTGCTCGAGCGCACCGCCACCATGTCGATGGCGCTGGGCAGCGCGGGCGCGGGTGCGGTGCCGCCCGCCGCTCCCACCCAGAGCTTCGCCGAGGGCGTGCAGGTCGCCGGCCGCTACCGCATCGTGCGCTTCGTCGCGCGCGGCGGCATGGGCGAGGTCTACGAGGCGCACGACCTGGTGCTGGGCGAGCGCGTGGCGCTGAAGAGCATCCGCCAGGGCGCGGCCAACGAGAAGGCGGTCGAGCGCTTCCGCCGCGAGGTGCAGCTGGCGCGGCGCGTGACCCATCCCAACGTGTGCCGCATCTTCGACGTCGGCGTGCACGAGGGCGTGAGCTTCCTGTCGATGGAATTTCTCGCCGGCCAGACGCTGTCGGAGCGGCTCGACAGGCAGGGACCGATGGCGGTCGCCGCGGCGCGCCCGATCGCGCAGCAGCTGGCGGCCGGGCTGCAGGCCGCGCACCACGAGGGCATCGTGCACCGCGACCTGAAGAGCGCGAACGTCATGCTGGTGCCGTCGCCGGGCCGCGCCGAGCGCGTGGTCATCACCGATTTCGGCCTGGCGCGGCTCGCGGTCACCGACGAGGAAGCCGACGGGCCGCACGACCTCACCACCGGCGCCGGCATCGCCGGCAGCCCGGCGTACATGTCGCCCGAGCAGGTGGTGGGCGGGCCGATCACGCCCGCCGCCGACGTGTACGCGCTCGGCGTGGTGCTGTTCGAGGTGGTGACCGGCAAGCTGCCGTTCATCGCCGACACGCCGCTCGCCACCGCGGTCAAGCGGCTGCACGAGCCGCCGCCATCGCCGCGCTGGTTCGCGCCCGATCTGGACGAGGGCTGGGAAGCGGCGATCAAGCGCTGCCTGGCGCGCGAGCCGGCCGATCGCTTCGCCGACGCCGCCGCGGTCGCCGCCGCGCTGGGTGACGCCGAGCCCGGTTCGGGCGAGCGCGCGCCCGCGCCGTGGTCGCGCCGCCGCCGCGCCGCGCTGATCACCGGCATCGCGCTCGGCCTCACCGTCGGCGTGGGCCTGCCCATCGTGCTGTCGCGCGTGCGCCACAAGCCGGCGGCAAGCGCGAGCGACGAGCGCGGCGCGCGCCGCCTGCGCATCCTCGATCTCGCGGTGCAGAAGACCGGCGAGGGTCGCTACCAGCTCGATCGGCCGCTCTACGAGCAGTGGCTCGACGATCCCGACGAGCACGGCAAGGCCGGCCGGCTGGTGCGCACCGTGATCGACGAGCGCAACGTCGGCTTCAAGCTGTACGCACTGCAGCAGGGCACGCTGCTCGAGCGGCTCGGCTTCGAGAACGGCGACACGCTGCGCAGCATCGCCGGCGTCGACCTGGTCGACCGCGACGCGTTCGCCGCCGCGCGCGAGGCCTCGCGCGACAAGCCGCGCGTCATGGTCACCTTCACCCGCCGCGCCATACCGCAGGCGATCGAGCTCAACCTGGTGGATCCCGAACAATGAGTGACGTGCGCTGCGTGGTGCTCGACTTCGACGGCACCTTCACCGATGTGGAGCGCGAGGCGGCGCCGTTCGTGCACGCCTACCGCGCCGGACTCGCCGAGCTGGCGGGCGGCAACGTCGACGCCGACTGGCAGCGGGTCTCGGCTGCGATCGACGCGCAGCCGGAGCGCTGGGGCTGGCAGAACGGCGGCGTGATCGTGGCGCCCGGCAACGCCGATCCGTACGTGCGCTCGACCACCATCGCGCAGGCGATCCTCGACGAGCGCGGCCTCCTGCCCGACGCGGCCGCGCGCAGCGCCGCCACCGGCCGGCTGTACCAGGCCGCCTACGTGCACACCGTCACCGCTTTCCGCCCCGACGCGCGCGAGACGCTCGCCGCCATCTGCGCCAGCGGCCGGCCGGCGTACGTGGTCACCAACGCGCGCACCGACGTGGTGCAACACAAGCTGGCCGAGCTCGCGCCCGCCGGCGGCGAACGGCTGCGCATCATCGGCGACGCCGGCAAGTACGTGGTCGCCGACGCCAGCACTCCCGACGCGCGCTTCGCCGCCGTGCCGGCCGAACGCCGCCTGCCCGGCCTGCCCCGCCCGGTCTACCCGCGCCGCGGCCGCTATTTCGACGCGCTGGCGCGCATCTGGCGCGAGACCGGCGTGGTGCCGGCCGAGACGCTGGTCTGCGGCGACATCTTCGAGCTCGACCTCACCCTGCCGCTCGAGCTTGGCCTGCTCGCCCACCTGGTGACCGGGCCCAATACCGCCGGGTACGAGCGCGCCGCGCTCGCCACCCACGGCGTGCGCACCCGGACCGGCGATCAGGTGTCGACGGTGCTGGATTGGCTCGCCTAGCCTGTGCGTTGTACAAGGAAGGTCCCATGAGATTGCCTCGCCTGGTCCTGGCCCTGCTCCTGTTCAGCGCGTGCGGCGGCGACGACCAGCCGGCCAAGCCGAAAGGCGGCGACACCCCGAAGCGGGCGCCCGCTGATGCCGCGCCACCGCCCGCCCCCGCGCCCGACGCCGCCCCGCCCGCCGACCCGGATCCAAAGGGTGAATTCGACGAGCAGGCGAAGCAGCTGTATCGCGTGGCGGCCTGCGGCGGCGACGAGCCGCTGCCCGCCAACATCCCCGCCAAGGTGGTCGAGGCGCACTGCAAGGCGCTCGACAAGATCATCGCCGAGTACCGCGAGAAGTGGGTCGACAAGGCGCTGCCGTTCCTGGCGTCGATCGTGCCGAAAGACCTGCCGGATCACGTGCTCTACCCGTTCGGCGGCAGCGACCTGGCGACCGCGCTCGCCACCTTCCCCGACGTGGCCGAACTGACCGTGATCTCGCTGGAGACCGCCGGCGACGTGCGCCGTATCGACAAGGTGCGCGACGACGAGCTGGTCGACAGCCTGAAGGAGAACCGCGAGCACCTGCAGTTCCTGTATCGCTCGGCGTTCCACAAGACCGTCGATCTCAAGGCGATGACCGAGAGCGGCCTACCGGGGCACCTGGTGGGCGCGATGGTCGCCTTGAAAATCTTCGGCTACGCGCCGGTCACGCTGCGCTACTTCGTCGTCAAGGACGACGGCTCGCTCGAGTACGTCACGAACAAATTCGAGAACGTCGAGATCACCTTCCGCAAGCCGGGCGGCAAGCTGCAGGTCTACCGCCACATCGCGGCCAACCTCGAGAATGGCCACCTGAAGAAAAATCCCGGCCTGGTCACGTACATCACCTCGCGCGCGCCGTTCACCGCGATGACCAAGGCGTCGTCGTTCCTGATGTGGGAGGACCACTTCTCGACCATCCGCAACCTGCTGCTCGACAACATGGTGTGGATGATCTCCGACGCGACCGCGCCGCTGCCCGAGCACTCGCTGGCCAAGGGCTTCGAGCTGATTCCCTACGGCGAGTTCAGCGGCCCCGAGCCGGCGTTCTCCGGACTGGAAAAAGCCGACGTGCTGGTCAAACTGTGGAAGGACAGCGAGAAGCGCGAGTGTCCCATCCGCTACGGCTACTCCGACGCCAAGCGGCGGGCGCACCTGCTCATCACGCGCAAGAAGGTGGAGGGGGGCAAATGATCAAGAAGCAGAGCTGGTTGTGGTGGCTGGTGCTGATCGCCATCATCGTCATGATCTGGAAGTGGTGGGCCGGCGGGCATGAGGGCGCGCGCGCCGACGCGCAGGCCGAGGATCCGCGGCTGGCGGTCGGCCGGGTGTGGATCGATAAGAAGCCGGAGAAGCTGACCGACTACGTGCACGCGTTCCTGCTGGTCGACGGCGCGCCCATCGGCCTGTTCCAGATGGCGAGCGCGTACAGCGTGCGGCTCGAGCTGTTCGACTACCGCCGCGACGGCAAGTCGCTCGACCTCGAGTTCCTGCAGACGCAGAAGCGGCACAAGATCAGCTACAAGGTCAGCCGCTGCGACGACATGCCGCCGTTCGATCTGTGCCTGACGATGAGCAAGAACCCGTACGGCGGGCCGAAGCGGTACCACGGCATGCGCGACCAGCAGGCCGAGACCGCCGTGCTGCCCGGGCTGCGCGAGCGGATGCTACAGGCGGCCGCCGCGCACTAGTTGCGGCTCCGCCCGTCTGCCGCTTGGTTCCCGACCGAGAACGCCCCCACCCTTCGCGGCACGCCCTTCAATTCGAGATCGCCCATCGACTCCGCGTCCGGCCGCGGCTCGATCTGCTCGTACACCTCGCGCGACACCAGCACCCGCCCCGGCTGGCAGCGCTGCTCCAGGCGCGCGGCGATGTTCACGCCCATGCCGAGCACGGTGTAGTCGGTGCGGTGGCGGCCGCCGAACGAGCCGATGGTGACCGAATCCTGGTGGATGCCGATGCGCAGCGTCATCGCGTGCTCGCCGGGGAGGATGTCGGCGACCGCGCGCTGCCAGGCCAGCGCCATGTCGAGCGCGTGGCGCGCCTGATCCGCCGGGCCCATCGACTCGGGCGCGCCCATGATCGCCATCACCGCGTCGCCGATGAACTTGTCGATGGTCGCGCCGTGCTCGAACGCGATGCTCGAGGTCACGTCGTAGAAGCGCGTCATCACCTGCGCCAGCTGCTCCGGCTTGAGCGAGTCCGACAGCGGGGTGAACTTCACGATGTCGGCGAACACCACGGTCACCACGCGCCGCTCGGGCGGGCCGTCGAGCAGGTGGTCGCCCGACAGCACGCTCTCCACGTAGCGCGGCGGCAGGTGGCGGCACAGCACCTCCTCGACGGCGAAGCGGTGCATGTCCTCGATGTAGCGGCGGGCGACGAACTCGCGGAAGCGCAGCCGCCGGCTGGCCGCCACCCACGCCACCGTGACCGCGCCGATGAACACCAGGTACGTGAGCGCCGTCGACAGCCCGGCGGTGTCGACGTGCGCCGGCGCATTCAGGAAGAAGCACACCAGCAGCCACGCGACGATCGACAGCACGATGGTGATCGCGACCTCGATCGCCGTCTGCGACAGCAGCGCGGTCATGAACGCGAAGATGCACGGGATGGCCATCACCTGCAGCGACGAGAACCGGCCGCTGCCCACGCACGCCTGCGCGCTGTAGGCGGCGGCGGCCACACCCACCACCACGTCGACGATGCCGAGCGCCCAGCGCGGCGGCCGCGAGCGCGCCGCCAGCCACGCGCCGCCCAGCGCCACCAGCATGAGCGCGGTCGACACCGGCCCCTTGGGGAACTCGGGCGACAGGTGCGAAGCGACCTCGGACAGCGCGACCAACAGCATCGCCAGCGGCGCCATCGAGCGCCAGCGCGCGGCCAGCAGATCGCGCTCGTGATCGCGAAAGCGCTGTTCATCCGCCGGCGTCGCCTCCGGCTTCGGCCGCCCCCGTGCGGCACTCGACTTGACCATCACCCCCCAGTCTACCCCGCTTCCGGGCCGAGGCTGGCGCGGCTACTTGGTCGGCTCGGCGGCGGCGGCGGTCGGCACGGCGCGCGCCACCCGCGCGGTGACCGCCTCGGCCAGTGCTTCCAGGTCGCTGACCGCCTGCGCCGACATGTCGCCGTCGTTCGCCATGTGGGCGTAGATGAGCGCGAGCACGCGCTCGCCGCCGCGAATCGGCACCACCACCAGGTCGCGCGGCGTGATCTGCCCCAGCATCTCCGAGAGGCGGTGGTGCCACTCGCGCGACGCCGCCGGCGCCGCGCCGCGGAAGGTGGTCGCGTTCTCGCACGCGCTGCGGAAGCAGCTGGGCAGGTCGAGCGGCACCGCGATCTGCGACACCACCTGCGGATCGAGCGGCGGCGCGCCGCGCCAGCCGAGCGCCACCTGGTCGCGCACCATCAGCACCAGGCCACAGCCTACCGACGCCGCCAGGTACTCGACCAGCGCGTCGAGGATGTCGTTCGAGCCCATCGCGACGCTGATGCGCTCGAGCGCGCGGTTGGCGGCCGGCGAGCGCCGCCGAGCGTCGACGGTGATGTCGAGCTCGAAGTCGTCGCCGCCGGCGCCGGCCGCGGGCGCCGGCCGCTTGACCGTCTGGATGCGACCGAGCCGCGCCTTGCTCTCGGTCGCCGGGAACATGGGCGAGGCCGAGACCGTGCGCCGGCGCTCGCTGCCGCGCCCGCCACCGATGCCGCTGTCGGCGCGCAGGAAGAAGTTGGGACGCGGGATGCCGTAGTGCTTCTCCAGCCAGTAGCGCACGCGCAGCTCGGGCGCGACGCACGCCTGCACCCGGCTGCCCACCGCGTGCTCGACCGCCGCGACCGCCACCGGATCGCGCGGGTCCATCATCGCGACCACCAGCGTGCCGGAGCGCTCCTGGTGCAGCGGCACCGCGAACACGCGCGCGGCGACCTCGACCGGCAGGCGCGCCAGCACCTCGGCGCGCGTGTCCTCGAACTGGTTGTCCATCGCCACCGGCACCGCCAGGTGCGCGCCCAGCACCGTCGCCAGCTCGTCCATCGACATGAAGCCGAGCTGCACCAGGTTGGTGCCCAGGCGCCCACCGTGCAGGTGTTGCGCCTGGAGCGCCTGCCCCAGCTGGGCACGCCGCACCACCCGCAGGTCCACCAGCAGTCGCTCGCCTAGGAGCATGAGATCCCTACGTTACAACGAGGTCTCGATGCGCATCCAGTACTCGTGCGCATGCCCGGGCGGGATCTCGTCGCGCTCCGGGCCGTTGATCGTGCCGGCGGTGCCCCAGAACGGCTCGATACAGACGAACGGCTTGCCCGGCTGCGACCACAGCTGCAGGTGCCGCATGCGGGGCGAAAACTCGAGATCCAGCTGGCCGAGGAACGGCAAGCTCGCCCGCACCCGGCCGGCGGGCGGCGCCACCAGGCCGAAGTCGAACACCGCGTCCTCGGTGATCTTGGTGAGGTCGAAGCCGGGCGCGTCGAGCGTCAGCTCGCGCTTCTGGCCCACCGGGCAGCAGAAATACGGATGCCAGCCGGGCGAGGCCGGCATGGGCGTGACATCGAGATTCTCGACCGTCAGCTCGATGTGCATGCCGCGCCCGAGCAGCCGCACGCTGTGCTCGGCGCGAAACCGCCAGGGAAACTGCGCGCGCGTGTCGGCGTCGTCGCCCAGCGTCATGCGCACCAGATCCTCGCGCTGCTCCGCGACCGTCCACGCCCGGTCGCGCGCGAACCCATGCTGCTTCATCGTCGTGCCCGCGGGCGCGCCCCGCTCGCCCGGCCCCGCCGGCAAGATCAGCCGGTCGTCCGGCAAGCGCCCCGCGAACGGAAACAGCAGCGGCACGCCACCGCGCACCGACTTCGCCGCATCGCCCAGCGTGTCGTAGTCCATGTACAGCACGTCGCGCCCGCCCACCGTGAGCCGCGTCGGAATCGCGCCGCGCGACGGCACCACTTCGGCTTTCGTACTGGCGAGCGAGAGAAGAACCGTCTGGTAGGACATGCCGGCATTCTACCCACGCTCGGGGTTTGCGGCTGCCGGTTGCCGGTTGCCGGTTGCCGGTCGCCGGTTTCTTGTTTTTTTCCGGCTACGGTCGCTCGATCTCCCCCAGATCGACGATCACTTCCCCCGCCGCCACCGCAAACGGCCGATCCTCCAGCCGCACCCCTCCCTTCCCGTCGTGCCACACCAGCTGCACGCGGCCGATCACCAGCCCCGTCGCGCCGCGCGTCTGGATGGCGAGCTTGACGTGGTACGGCCACACATCCGGCGCGTCGATCACGAACAGCTCCGGGCCATAGCCCGTCGACACGTCGGCGACCAGCGTGCCGCCGTAGTCCGGGAGCGTCGGCGCGCTCGCGCTCGCCTCGTTGCCGTCGCCGTCGATCACGTGCAGGTCGACGTCGCTGGTGTCCGTCTCCCAGGTGCACAGCAGGCGCAGCGTCGGCCCTTCTTCCGGGTCGGCGCCGAGCGCGCGCGCCCGCGCCAGGATCGCGTCGCGGTGCGCCGGCTCGCTCGCCGCCCACGCCGCCGCCACCACGCCCGCCAGCTGGCGCGCGCTGTCCTGGAAACCGGCGAAGCGCCCGTCGGGGAAATGCACCTTCAGCGCGCGCGCCAGCAGCTCGAAGGCGAGCTGGTGCCGGCCGAGCCGGGTGAGCGCCATCGCCGCCATGAGATACCCGGTCGCCTGATCCGGGCGATCGGCGAGCGCGCGCGCGTAGGCGTCGAGCGCCAGGTCGGCGCCGGGCGCACCCAGCCCCTCGAGCCACTGGCCGGCGGCGCGCTGCATGTCGGCGCGCCCCGGGTACAGGTCGAGCAGCGAGCCGTACACGCGCGCCGCCAGCGCCGCCTGCCCGCGCGCCGCCAGCATCTCGCCCAGCGCGCGCAGCGCGACCACGTTGTCCGGCCGCGCCGCATGGCGCGCGATCGCCGCCGCCAGCGCATCGTCGTCGACCGAGCCGCGCGCGGCGCCCGAGCCGTCGCCGTGCGGATCCTGATCCGGCAGCGGCGGCGCCTCCTCGGGCGGCGGCGGCGCGGCCGGCTCGGCGATGCCGGTGCTGCCGTAGGTCGTGTCGGTGGTGTTCACCCCGTCGACGATGTAGACGTTCTCGGCGCTGTCCGAACCGGAGAAGCTGACGCCATATTCATCGTCGCCCGTGCCCGGCGCGGCGCCAACCGCGCCCTCGTAGGTGCGGCCGGTGACCGGAACGTTCTGCGTGTAGTCCTGGTCGATCACGGCCGCGCCGCCGGACGCGGCCGTGTCGATGCGCTGGTCGATGACCGCGATGCCGCCCGCCGGCACGTCGACCCCGGCGCGCTGCACGACCAGCTGGCCGTAATAGAACGTCAGCAGGTACTCGCCGGCCGGCACGCCGGCGATCTCGTAGCGCCCGTTCGCGTCGGTCACCACCGCGGGTGTGCCGATGAGCGCCGGCGACATCGCCACCACCGTGGCGCTCGCCGCCGGCGCGCTCGTCTGCTGATCGACGACCTGGCCGCGGATGGTCGCGTCGCCGTGCGCGGCCGCGGTCGGGCTGGCCTTGCCCACCGCCGCCGGCGCGCGCCGCCTGGGCACCACGCGCAGCCCGGTGCGCCCGGCGAGCATCATCTGCGACGGCTGGCTCACGTCGATGCCGTACGCAGCGTAGTCGGCGTCGTGCTCGAGCACCAGCAGCGCGGCGTGGCGCGAGAGCACGCGATGCGCGCGCGACAGCGCCACGATCTCGCCGCGCGCGCCCGGCCCGCGCGCCTCCAGCTCGGCGATGCGCGTCGCCGCCCACGCGTGATCGACGAGCGGCGCGGGCGCGTACGCGAGCGTCAGCTCGTGGGTCTCGGCCAGCGCGCCGCCCAGCTCCAGCTGGATGTCCTGCTCGCCCTTGCCGGGCGCGGGATCCTGCTTCCACTCGATCGCCACCAGCAGCTCGTCGCCCGCCTGCACCCCGTCGAGCCGCGACGGGTGCACCCAGGCCGCGCCCGGCACGCTCACCTTCACGCCCGACACCGCGCGCCGACCCAGCCGCCCCGCCATCTCGGCAGGCGGCAGGCTGGCGGCGAGCACCACGCCATCGTGCTCGGCGTGGGTCGCGACCAGGCCGCGCGCCGCGCGCAGGTCATGGCCGGTGTCGGCGAGCACCACGTCGACGCGCGCGTAGCCGCCGGCGGCCAGCGCCGCCTCGCGTTCCACGCCCTCCGCGCCGGCGGTGGCCACCGCGTCGGTCCACACCAGCAGCCGCTCGCCGTGCGCGCGGCCGGCGAGCCACGCCAGCGCGCCGCCCAGGTTGGTCGCGCCCAGCGGGCGCCGCACCAGCAACTGATCGACGTCGCGCTCGCCCCACGTGCCGGCCGCGCCCTCGAAGATGATCTCGACCGTCTGATCGAATGCGACCACGCGCAGCGGCAGGTCGGCGCCGTAGCTGGCCGCCAGCGCGTGCACCAGCGCATCCAGGCGCGCGACCTCGTCGGGATAACGCCACACCCGCGACGCGCTGGTGTCGAACAGGATGGTCAGCGCCTGCGGCGGCTCGGGCGCGCCGTCGACGCGCGGCGCGACCCGTACCACGCCCAGCTTGCCCGAGTGCAGCCCGGCCGCGCCCGGCTTGGCCGCCGGCACCTCGAAGTCCTCGGCCGGTGCGACGTCGTCGAGCGCCAGCGTGTGCGGCTGGTCGTCGACCACCACCGCGGCGCGCAGCTTGTGCACCGCCGGCAGCCCGACCAGCGGCAGCCGGTAGGGCGCGTTCGCGCGCGCCAGCGGCGCGACATACGCCACGATCAGCCGCTGCTGCCCATTCGCCGGGATGGGGAACACGCGCGCCGACAGCTTGCCGCCCGGCACCAGCTCGGCGAGCGCCGGATCGCGCCGCGCGTGCATCCCGGCCTCGTAGGCCTCGCGCCCGCGCCTCAGCGCCACCACCTCGGCCTCGCGCCACTCGCCGCCCATCTCCATCGCCAGCCGGTCGACGGTGGCGCCGGGGGGCAGCTGCAGCGAGAAGCGGCCCTCGCGCACGCGCGGCTCGGGATTGGTGAACGACAGGTGCAGCTCGGTGAAGGCGAGCGGGCCGATCACCGCCGCGCGCACCTCGAGATCCGTCAGCTCGAGCCCGGTGCCGTCCTCGGCGGTGAGCGAGGCGAGCGTCGCCTGCGCCTGTCCGGGCGGCGGATACTGGCGCGCCGCCTCCAGCACCGCCGCGCCGCTGCCGGCGAAGCTCGCCGCCGCCACGTCGACGCCCGCCGCGTGGGTCACCAGCGGCCGCTCCGGCGCGCGCGCGCACGCCGCCAGCAGGCACAGCATCACGGCGCGCATCACGGCGCGCATCACGGCTGCACCTCCAGCGCGCGCAGCTGATCGCAGGCGGCGGCCTGGCCGTGCGCGCAGCTGTTCTGCAGCACCTGGCGACTCCAGTTGCGCATCCGCTGCTCGTCGAGCTCGCGGTTGCCCAGGCGCTGGATCTTGCGGGTCAGCGCCAGGTCGTTGAGCGCGCGATCCCAGGCCGCGCCCATCAGCTGGCGCAGGCGCGCCGCCTCGGCGGGCTGCCGATCGACCAGGTTCTCGACCTCACCCGGATCCTCGTCGACGCGATACAGGTACTCGGAGTTGCCGCGCACGTCCTGGACCAGCTTCCAGCCGCCCGAGATGGCCACGCGCATGAACTCGCCGGCGTACTCGCCGACCGCGATCACATCGCGATCGGCGCGCTCGCTCCCGGCGAGCACCGGGAACAAGCTGGCGCCGTCGGCCGCGGGCGTCACGCCCAGCCCGTGCTCGAGCAGGGTCGCGAACAGATCGATGCTGCGCACGCGCACATCGATGCCGCCGGCGGGCACGCCGTGGCCGCGCAGCACCAGCGGCACGCGCAGCGCCTGCTCGGCGACCCAGTGGGCGTGGCCGAAGTGCTCGTGCTCGCCGAGGAGCTCGCCGTGATCGGCGGTGACCGCGACCAGGTTGTCGTCGAGGAACCCGGACGCGACGATGGTCTCCAGCAGGCGACCCAGCTCGCGGTCCGTCGACCACACCTCCTGGCGGTATCGGCCGCGCGCGCCGGGGCCGAAGTCGGGCGCGCCGGCGACCGCGACATAGTCGGAGTGCGGATCGAAGTAGTGCACCCACAGGAAGAACGGCTGCCCGCCGGCGCGCAGGCGGGTGAACGCCGCGACCGCCTTGTCGCTGGTGGCCGCCGCGGTCTGGCCGCGAAAGCCGCGGTTGCGCACCGCCAGGCTGTCGTCGACGTCGGCGAAGCCCTGCAGCGCGTACGGATTGAGCAGCCAGATCGAATGGATGGCGACCGTGGCGTAGCCGGCGTCCGCGAAGCGTTCGGCCAGGCTCGGCTCCTGGCCGAAGAACAGCGAGCCGTCGCTGAAGTCCATCGGCAGGTGGCCGGTCATCACCGCGCGCAGCGCGAAGTCGGTGAAGCACGCCGGCGCATACGCGCGCGAGAAGTTGGCTCCGCCGGCCGCGAACGCGAGCAGCTGGTCCATCTGCCCGGGCGCGAGCATGTCGGCGCGCAGCGCATCGACGGTGATCAGCACCACGCTGCGGCGCGGCGCGCCCGTCTGCGCCGGGCCCTCGGCGGGCGGCGCCCAGCTGGCCAGGTCGCCGCCGATGCAGTTGTCGTCGCGCCCGTTGCCCACCTGCTCGTACGCCGACGGGCTGACCTCGGGATCGGTGTCGTCGCAGTCCATGCCGCCCAGCACCGCGGCATAGCCATCGCCGTCGAAGTCGAGCGCGCCGCGCGCGATCGATACATAGGGCGCGACGCCCGGGAACGAGGCCACGAACGCGGCGCGATCGACCTGGCGCGCGCCCAGCAGGCCGAGCAAGAGCGTCAGCGTCACCGGCATGGCGCCGGCCGCCACCGCGAGCACGCGCCGTCCGTGCGGCGCGCGCGCCACCAGCCGGCGCGCCGCCGGCGCCAGGGTCACGAACAGTCCGACGAGCGTGGCCAGTTCCAGCCACATCTCGCGGTGCGCGAACGCCACGCCCAGATCGGCGCGCGCGATCAGCCGCCACGCCACCAGCGCGATCGCCCACAGGCTGGCGCCACCGCCCAGCGCGGTGCCGGCGGCCACGCCGGCGAGCAGCGCCAGCGCCCAGCCCGATCCGCTCACGAACGACGAGCGGGTGTCGAGCGCCGGCACCAGCGCCTCGGCGATCCGGTGCGCCGGCCAGTGCAGGAGCAGCGCGAGCGCCAGCGCGCCCGCGACCACCGCCGGCCAGCGCCACGCCGGCGCCGGCGCCACCGCCGCCGGGGCGACGCGCGCCGCCGACCAGCGCGCGGGCTGCGCGGCGACGATCAGCGTGGTGAGCGCGAGCAGCACCAGCGTCAACCCGGCGAGCGTGCCCGCCGCGAAGCCCGCCGCCAGCACGCCCCAGCGCCCCGGCGCGGTGAGCAGCTGGAACCCGAGCAGCGTCGCCCACGCGGCGACCGCGCCGGGGAGCAGCCACAACGCCGAGTCGGCGATCCGCCGGATCACGCGCGCCAAGTTAACATCAACATCGATCGCCGACGACCATGTCGCTGCCGGCGACGGCGCGCACACGTCCAGCGTGCCGCCGATGCAGCCCGATCCGATTTGCATGATGACCTCCAGGCCCCACTCGCCCGGAAGCAAGAAGCGTGCGCTCGCCAACTGGCGGAAATGGCTCGGCCGGGGCCGTCAGTCTTCTTTCGGCGCACGCGCATTCGCTGACTATACTGGCCGCAAATGAAACGCATCTTCATCACCGGAGCGTCGAGCGGCATCGGCGAGGGACTGGCGCACAGCTACGCCGCCGCCGGCGTCACCATCGGCCTGGTCGCGCGCCGCACCGCGCTGCTCGACGAGCTCGCCGGCAAGCTGCGCGCCGCCGGCGCCACCGCCCACGTCTACCCGGCCGACGTCGCCGACACCGCGGCGATGAAGCGCGCCGCCAGCGAGTTCACCCGCGTGGCGGGCGGCATCGACCTGGTGGTCGCCAACGCCGGCGTGGGCGTGAAGAGCGCGCTGCTCGAGGGCAACAGCGAGGACGTCGCGCGCCTGATGCAGATCAACGTGATCGGCGTCACCAACACCATCATCCCGTTCATCCCGGCGATGGTCGCCGCGCGCTCCGGCGTGCTGGCCGCGATCAGCTCGATGGCCGGCCACCGCGCCCTGCCCGGCCGCGTCGCCTACTCGGCCTCCAAGAAGGCCGTGACCACCTTCATGGACGGCCTGCGCATGGACCTGCACGGCACCGGCGTGCACGCCATGACCATCTGCCCCGGCTTCGTCCGCACGCCCATGCTCGGCGGCCTCGATGGCAAGCTCCCGTTCCTGGTCGAGCTCGACGACGCGATCGCCCAGATCCGCAGCGCCATCGACCACAAGAAGGACACCTTCACGTTCCCGTGGCAGATGAACCTGCTCAAGCAGGTGCTCACGCGCGCGCCGGAGTGGGTCGTCCGCCGCACCGCACCCAAGCCGCGCAACAAGGGCACCATCTAGCCAGTTCCGGGGTTTGCGGCTGCCGGTTGCCGGTTGCCGGTTGCCGGTCGCCGGTTTCTTCTCCGGAAGAACTACTTCAGTCGCACGTCTCCGCCGCCTCACATATCTCCTTCGCCGTCCGCACCCGCTTCCACACCCGCACATCATCGATCGCGCCTTCCAGCTGATCTCCCGACGGGCTGTTCATGCCCAGCGCGACGCCGTCCACGCCACCGGTGTTCGGCGGCGTGCTGGTGACGATGGCCAGCCCCGGCTGGCCGTCTTGCCACAGCTCGAGTGTCGCGCCGTCGAACACGCAGGCGACGTGGGTCCACACGCCCACCGGCACCTTCAGGTCGATCACGGTCACCGGCCCCATCGCGCAGCGCACGGCGCCGTCAGGCGCGAGGAACAGCCCGTACGCACCGTTGTTGTCGATGAGCCCGGCGCGCCCGCCGTCCGGCGGCAGCGCGTCGGCGTGGACCCACAGCTCGATGGTGAAGTTGCCGATCAGGTCCAGGCTGGCGCTGTCGGGCACCAGCGCGGACGCGGCCGGCGCCATCTGCAGCGCGGTGCCTGCGCCGCCCCGGCCGGCGACGAAGCTCACGCCGCTCGCCGCCCCATCGTTCCGGTACATCGATTCGTCGTGCGGCTCGACGGCGCCGCCGGCGACCTCGAAGCGCCAGCAGGCGACCAGATCCGGATCGGCGTCGTCGCAGAAGCCATCCGCCGGCGCGCCGTCGGGCGCGACCGCCGCGTCGACCGGCGCGGCCACGTCGGCATCGACGTCGATCGCGCCGCCCGCGTCGGCGTCATCGGCTGCGCGCGCACCGCTGGCGTCGAACGCGCACCCGGCGCACGCCGCCACCACCACGCCCAGCACCATGACCCTGGTCACAACCCTGTCAGTATAGGCGTGCTAGCCTTTCCGCGTGCATCGGGTGATCGCCGCAGGGGTGGCGGCGCTGTGGGCCACCGCCTGCGGCGCGCACGCGCCACGCGTGTGGTCGACGGCGCGCGCGCACCTCCCGCCCAGCGTGCGGCGCGTGGTGTACGCCGATCTCGGCAAGCTGCGCGCCAGCCGTCTCGGCTCGTGGCTGGTCGAGCGCGCCGGCCGCGACGCCGGCGCCGGCAAGGATCCGTTCGGCGAGTTCGAGAAGCGCTGCGGCCTCGACTTCCGCCACGCCGAGATCCTCTGGGCCACCGACGCCAACGAGGACAGCGTGGTGTTCGCGCGCCTGCCCGGCGCCGATCACGACAAGCTCGCCGCCTGCGCCAAGCAACTGGGCGGCGACGACGACGCGCTCGCCTGGCCGTCCGCCGAGGTGGTCGCGTTCTCACCGCGCGGCGATCACGCCGCCGTCGATCGCCTCGCCGGCGGCCCGGGCGGACTGTGGCTCGAGCCCATCTTCGCCGACGGCCTGGTCGACGTCGACTACGACGCCACCGCGTGGCTGGTCGAGCGCCCCGAGAAGGACGAGAAGGAGATTCCCGGCGCCATCTCGCTCAACGTCAACCTGGAAGGCGGCGCGCTGCACGCCGACCTGCACGTGCCCGCCGGCGGCTGGGCGCGCGCGTGGCTGATGGCGCGCATGCTCGGCCGCGAGCTCGGCCGCTACCGCAAGTACGTCAGCGACATCACCGCCGAGGCCGAGGGCGAGAAGGTCGTGCTGCGCGCCTGGCTGACCGACGACCAGGTCGACAAGGCGATGGAAGAATTCTTCGACTGACGGGGACGGTGTTGCAGAATTGCATTTCTCGCCGACATGGGGGTGTACGCTGATGACGATGATGCGCCGCGTGCTCGTCGCTGCCACGATCTGCCTAATGCTCTGCGCCGCGCGCCCCGCCGCGGCGCGCTGCCCGCAGAGCGGCTGGCCGTCCAAGGACAGCTGCCAGGCGGTCGACGCCTTCTTCATGCCCGGGCTGATCGCGCTCAGCTATTTCCCCACCAAGAGCGGCATCGGCAACGAATGGTTCGGCGCCGGCGTGCAGATCGTCCCCTTCCTGTGGTCGCACAACACCGAGAAGTTCGGTCCCGGCCAGGGCAAGCTCATCTTCGACATCGGCATGCTCGGGGGCGAGCAGGACGGCGTCGGCCGCATGCTGCTCTACCGTTTCGGCGGACAGCTGTCGTTCGAGCGCAATGCGAGCCGCCAGTTCGCCATCCCATTTTTCGGCATCATGATGGGCGGAATCCAGCAGGAACTCATCCAACACGTCGGCTTCGTCGAGACCACGCTCGGCATCCACGCGGTATTCATGAAGAATGTGACCGTGACCCTGGAGGGCGGGTACCTGTTCCCGTTCCAGCGCGTCGACCAGCTCGCCGGCTACCGGGGAACCTTCGCCGTGAATTTCACGATGTGGTGAGTGAGCTCAAGGTTAGACGCTGTCACCACTCATCATTGCGGTCTGACCACCAACTCATGGATGATGCGCGGCATGCGTCGTTGCTTATTTGCATGCCTTCTCTCGTTGGCCGCGACTGCCTGCTCCGATCCGCCGTCGAGCCACTTCGACGCAGGTGGTGGCGGCGGGCCTGACGCCGCCGGCGACGACGTCGACGCCGCGCCGGTGTTCGACGCCTCGCCGCCCGACGCCTTCGTGGCCGACGCCGACCCATCGCTGCCCAACCTGGTGCCGATGGGCGACCGGATCACGCCCAGCATCTACGTCGACGAGATGAACTTCTCGGCGTCCGGCTGCTCGGTGGCCGAGGGCTGCGCGATCGCCGGCTTCCGCCGCATGCTGCGCTTCGACACCGTGACCACCAACGCGGGCGGCTCCGACCTGTTCGTCGGCGAGCCCGGCGTGATGGGCGGCATGGGCCAGTGGGAATGGTCGAACTGCCACGGCCACTACCACTTCCTCGGCTACGCCAGCTACGAGCTGGTCGATCTGAACGGCGACGTGGTGATGGCGCTCGACGGCCCGGCGGTCAGCCGCAAGCAGGCCTTCTGCCTGGAAGACACCGACCGGATCGCGCCCGACGCCAAGTCGGATCAGTCGCCGTACTGCAACACCGGCGACCCGCCCAACTCGCAGTGCATCTACCACTGCGGCTACCAGGGCATCTCCAAGGGCTGGGCCGACACCTACGGCTCGAACCTCACCTGCCAGTGGATCGACATCTGCGGCGTGCCCGAGGGCGACTACTACCTCAAGATCACCATCAATCCGCTGCACCTGCTGAACGAGTCGAACTACGCCGACAACGTGCTGATGTCGCCGGTGCACATCGACGCGCAGCCTGGTACGCCTGGCCTGTGCGCCCCGCAGTAGCCCTTCTCCTTCTCGTCCTCAGCCCTGCGTTCGCGTGCGGCGGCGGCAAGCCGGCCGACACGCCCGACGGCCACGCGGCGCGTGGCCAGCAGCTGCTCGACAAGGGCGACTTCGCCGGCGCCGCCGCCGAGTTCGAGCGGCTGGCCGCGCTCGAGCCGCAGACGCCGCGCGGGCTGATCGCACTGTTCTACGCCCAGGCGCGCGGCGCCGAGGCCGCCGGCACGCTGGACCCCGGAACAGGGGATTACTGGCTCGACGAGCTGGGCCGCGCGATCGCCGCCAGCGACGACGGCGCCTCGTTCGCCAGCCTGCGCACCCGCGTCGAGCGCCGCGGGTGTGTTCCGTGTGCCCACACACTGGACGCGCTGGCCGCCCGCCAAAAGATGGTACATTGACCGCGATGACCGCCGGGGGGCTGGAGTCGCAGGCGCAGGTGGAGCAGGCGCTCGCGAGCGACGCGCGCTTCCGCGGTTATCCCGTGAAGACGCGCGAGGACGGCTGGATCGAGCTCAGCGTCTCGGACGGCGCGATCGTGCTCGCCTTCCCCGAGCTGTGGCGCGACCGCGCCCGTTTCGCGCCGCACCTCACGCGCTCGCGCTCCGGCTACGTGTCGCTGGTGCTGCTCGGCACCGACGCCGACTTCAGCGGCACCGAGGGCGGCCTCGACCTCTTGCGCGACGACGGCGACGTCAACGCGCTGTCGCTCCCCACCGGCGTCGAGCGGCTGCTGCTCATCGTGCGCAACCTCCGCGAGCACCTGCGCCTGCGCCGCGAGGCCGCCGAGGGCGAGCTGCTCTCCGAGCGCTACCGCTACGAGCTCGACGAGCTGAACGCCATCGGCCGCGCGCTGTCGTCGGAGCGCGACATCGACAAGCTGCTCGCGCTCATCCTCGACAAGTGCCGCGACGTCACCGGCGCCGACGCCGGCTCGGTGTACGTCGTCGAGGGCCAGGAAGACGTGATCTCCAAGCGCACGCTGCGCTTCAAGATCTCGCAGAACGACAGCGTGCGCCTCGACCCCACCACCTTCACCTTGCCGGTGTCGGAGAAGTCGGTGGTCGGCCGCTGCGTGCTGTCGCGTGAGGTCATCAACATCCCCGATCTGTACAAGCTCGACGACCCGGGCACCGGCAACAACCCGTGGGGCTTCAAGCACAACCGCGAGTTCGACGTACGCAACCGCTACCAGACGCGCTCCATGCTCACGGTGCCGATGATCGACGCCGGCGACCAGGTGATCGGCGTCATCCAGCTGATCAACAAGAAGCGCCGGCCGGAGAACCTGCTCACCGCCGCCGATGATTTCGATCGCCAGGTGATCCCGTTCGACGCGCGATCGTCGGATCTGGCGGCGACGCTCGCCTCGCAGGCGGGCATCTCGCTCGAGAATGCGCTGCTGTACGACGACATCCGCCAGCTGTTCGAGGGCTTCGTGCGCGCGTCGGTCACCGCGATCGAGCAGCGCGATCCGACGACATCAGGGCATTCACAACGAGTGGCCGACCTCACGGTCGGCTTGGCCAAGGTCACCGACCGCATCGATCACGGCTCGTTCGCCGACTTCGCCATCAACTACGACGAGATCAAGCAGATCGAGTACGCCGCGCTCTTGCACGACTTCGGCAAGGTCGGCGTGCGCGAGAACGTGCTGGTCAAGGCGAAGAAGCTGTACGAGGCCGACCGCGAGCTTTTGCTCGGGCGCTTCGACTACATCAAGATGGCGCTCGAGGCGGAGTTCTCGCAGCGCAAGCTGCGCTACGTGCTCGATTCGTCGCGCGACGAGGCGCTGGCCAAGATGGACTTCGCCGACAGCGAGTACGCCGCGCGCATGAAGGAGGTCGACGACTACGTCGCCTTCGTGCTGAAGGCGAACGAGCCGACCGTGCTCGAGCAGGGCGGCTTCGAGCGCCTCGCCGACATCGCCAAGAAGACCTACAAGGACCCGCGCGGCGCCGAGCAGCCGTACCTGCGCCAGCACGAGGTCGAGACGCTGCAGATCCTGCGCGGCTCGCTGACCGTCAAGGAACGCATCGAGATCGAGAGCCACGTCTCGTACACGTATGAGTTCCTGAAGCGCATCCCGTGGGGTCGGCATTTCAAGGACATCCCCGAGATCGCCGGCGCGCACCACGAGAAGCTCGACGGCACCGGCTATCCGCGGCGGCTGATGGCTGACGCGATCCCGGTCCCCGCCAAGATGATGGCGATCTCGGACATCTACGACGCGCTGACCGCGTCGGACCGTCCGTACAAGCGCGCCGTGCCGTCGGACAAGGCGCTCGACATCATCGGCAGCGAAGTGAAGCAGGGCAAGCTCGACAGCGAGCTGTACCGCATCTTCGTCGACGCGAAGGTGTTCCAGATCGTGCACCAGGGCAAGTAGGCGCCATGGGCGTGAAGGTCGTCGTCGACGCAGGTGCGCGCGGCGCGCTGCGTAAGCCCGAGCTGGATCGGCTGCGGAAGCGCGCGGCGCGCATGGTCGCGGCCGCCGCGGCCGCCGATCCGTCGCTCGGCCCGGCGCGCCGGGTGGCGGTCGGGCTCACGCTGGTCGACGACGCCACCATCCACGGCTTGAACCGCGACTATCGCAAGAAGGACAAGCCGACCGACGTGCTCGCCTTCGCGATGCGCGAGGGTGCCGGCGGCGGGCTGCACCCGGGCGAGCTGGGCGACGTGGTCATCTCCGTCGAGACCGCCCGGCGGCAGGCCAAGAAGGGCCTGTACACCGAGATCGAGTTCCTGTGGTCGCACGGCCTGTGTCACCTGCTCGGCTACGACCATCGCAACGACCGCGAGGAGCGCGAGATGAACGCGCGCATGCGCTCGCTGCTCGCCGAGGGCGCGAGGCGCGGTAAAGTAAGCGCCGCATGACAGTCGTCCCCAGTCTGGTGGTGCACGGCGGCGCCGGCCGCATCGACGATCAGCGGCACGAGGTCTGCGCCGAGGGCTGCAGGAAGGCCGCGCGCGCCGGGCTCGACGTGCTCGCGCGCGGCGGCCGCGCCCTCGACGCCGTGCAGGCGGCGGTGCGGGCGCTCGAGGAAGATCCGGAATTCAATGCCGGCGTCGGCGCCGCGCTCACGCGCGACGGCACCGTCGAGCTCGACGCGTCGATCATGGACGGCGCCGGCCTGCGCTTCGGCGCCGTCGGCGCGGTGCCCGAGCTGCGGCGCCCGATCGATCTGGCGCGCGAGGTGATGGAGGACGGCGAGCACGTCCTGCTCGTCGGCGAGGCGGCCTGGCAGTTCGCCCGCGAGCGCGGCCATTCGCGCGCGGCGCCCGGCGAGATGATCACCGCGAAGGCGACGAAGAATCTGGCGGAGGAGCGGACGAGGCGCACGCCGACACGGCCGGACCGGGCGGAGACGAAGCCGGGCACCGGAGCCGGAACCGGATCGGGATCGGGATCGGGTACCGGGCAAACGGGACCGGGACCGGGACCGGGACCGGGACCGGACCCGGAGCCAGAGGGCGGCGGAACGGTCGGCGCGTGCGCCATCGATGCGAACGGGCACGTGGCCGCGGCGACGAGCACCGGCGGTATCACCTTCAAGCGTCGAGGACGCGTCGGCGACACCCCGCTGTGCGGCTGCGGCACCTACGCCGACGATCAGGCCGGTGCGGCGTCGGCGACCGGCCACGGCGAATCGATCATCCGCGTGAACATGACCCGCTATGTCGTCGATCGTTTGCGCGGCGGGGCGACCGCCGACGTGGCCGCATGGGCGGGCGTGGACGAGCTCGCATCGCGCGTGCGTGGCACCGGCGGCGTCATCGTCGTCGATCGTGACGGCCGCATTGGCCTCGCCCACAACACCGCCGCCATGTCCTGGGCGCGCGGCACCGTCGGTGGCGAAGTCACCGGCGGCACCAAGATCCCCCGTCCGTAATTCTCCGGACGGTCCCGGTCCCGGTCCCGGTCCCGGTCCCGACCGCACGATCCCGAGCCCGATCCCGGCTTTTTTCGCCTTCCCGATCCCGATCCCGGTTTTTTCCGCCCTCCACCACATCTAGTATTGACGTCAGTCCTCACCCCCTATATCTTGTTGTTCGTTGTCGGCAGGGGAACCCGGTTGGATTCCGGGACTGCCCCGCAACGGTAAGCAGGCGTCGTGCCTGCAAGTCCGGTCGCCTGCCGTCGACCCGTGCCGCAGGCACGGCCACACCTGGCTTTCCGAGGGGGAGAGACCATGCTGCAGACCCATACGTCCGCCGTTCCTTCCGTCACGAATTCGTCCCAGCACTCGCCGACGCAGCCGACGCAGCAGCAGCCGTACACGCACACGACCATGCGGGTGCGCAAACGCTCCGGCGCGCTCGAGCCGGTCGACGTCAACAAGATCGTCCGCGCGGTCGGACGCTGCTGCTCCGCCCTGCCCGGCGTGGACGCGCTGCGCGTCGCCACCAAGACCATCAGCGGCCTGTACGATGGCGCGACCACCCGCGAGCTCGACCAGCTGTCCATCCAGACCGCCGCCTCCCTGATCGCCGACGAGCCGGAGTACGCGCGCCTCGCCGCGCGCCTGCTCGCCACCTACATCGACAAGGAAGTCGCCGGCCAGGAGATCCATTCCTTCTCCCAGTCGATCGCCACGGGCCAGCGCGTCGGCATGATCAACGACCGCCTCGCCGCGTTCGTCGCCGCGCACGCGCGCAAGCTGAACGACGCCATCGAACCGGCGCGCTCGCAGCTCTTCGAGTACTTCGGCCTGCGCACGCTGTACGACCGCTACCTCATCAAGCACCCGCGCACGCGCGAGGTCATCGAGACCCCGCAGCAATTCTTCCTGCGCATCGCCTGCGCGCTCAGCGAATCGGTCGGCGACGCCATCGAGCTCTACCGCCTATTCTCGTCGCTGTCGTACCTGCCCTCCTCGCCGACGCTGTTCAACGCCGGCACGCGCCACGAGCAGCTGTCGTCCTGCTTCCTGCTCGACTCGCCCGCCGACCACCTCGAGGCCATCTACCAGCGCTACGTCGACGTGGCGATGCTGTCCAAGTTCTCCGGCGGCATCGGCCTCGCCTACCACCGGGTGCGCTCGCGCGGCTCGCTCATCGAGTCGACCAACGGCCACTCGAGCGGCATCGTGCCGTGGCTGAAGACGCTCGACGCTTCCGTCGCCGCGGTCAACCAGGGCGGCAAGCGCAAGGGCGCCTGCTGCGTGTACCTGGAGACGTGGCACGCCGACATCGAGGAGTTCCTCGAGCTGCGCGACAACACCGGCGACGAGGCACGCCGCACCCACAACCTGAACCTGGCCAACTGGGTGCCGGATCTGTTCATGCGCCGCGTCGAGGCCGACGAGATGTGGTCGCTGTTCGACCCGAAACTGACGCCCGAGCTGCCCGACCTGTACGGCGAGGCGTTCGAGCGCGCCTACGAGGCCGCCGAGGCCGCCGGGCTCGCCGCCAAGCAGGTGAAGGCGCGCGAGCTGTATGGCCGCATGATGCGCACGCTCGCCCAGACCGGCAACGGCTGGATGACCTTCAAGGACGCCTGCAACCGCGCGTGCAACCAGACCGGCACCGGCGGCGCGGTGCACCTGTCCAACCTGTGCACCGAGATCGTCGAGGTCCAGGACGGCGGCGAGACCGCCGTGTGCAACCTGGGCTCGATCAACCTGTCGCAGCACGTCGCGGCCGACGGCAACGACATCGACTGGGACAAGCTGCGCGCCACCGTCGCGCTCGCCGTGCGCCAGCTCGACCGCGTGATCGACCTCAACTTCTACCCGATTCCCGCGACCGCGCGCTCCAACGCGCGCTGGCGGCCGATCGGCCTGGGCGTGATGGGCCTCGCCGACGTGTTCTTCAAGCTGCGCCTGCCGTTCGACGCGCCGCGCGCGCGCGAGCTGTCGCGCGCCGTCGCCGAGGAGATCTACTTCGTCGCGCTGGAGACGTCGTGCACGCTCGCCGAGCAGCGCGGCGCGCACCCGTCGTTCGCCGAGACGCGGGCCGCGCACGGCGAGCTGCAGTTCGACGCGTGGAAGATCACGCCCGCCGACCCGGCGCGCTGGGACGCGCTGCGCGCGCGCATCCGCGCCGCCGGCCTGCGCAACTCGCTGCTGATCGCGATCGCGCCCACCGCCACCATCGCCTCGATCGCCGGCTGCTCGGAGTGCATCGAGCCGCCGGTGTCGAACCTGTTCAAGCGCGAGACGCTGTCCGGCGACTTCGTGCAGATCAACCGCTACCTGGTGAAGGAGCTGCAGGCGCTCGGCCTGTGGACCGACGACGTGAAGAACCGCATCAAGCTGGCCGAGGGCAGCGTGCAGGGCCTCGCCGAGCTGCCCGCCGACCTGCGCGCCATCTACCGCACCGCCTGGGAGATCCCGCGCAAGGCGATCATCGACATGGCCGCCGACCGCGGCGCGTTCATCGACCAGTCGCAGTCGCTCAATCTGTTCATGGAGAGCCCGTCGATCGGCGCGCTCTCCTCCATGTACCTGTACGCCTGGCAGCGCGGGCTCAAGACCACCTATTACCTGCGCTCGCGCCCGGCCACCAAGATCGCCCAGACGAAGGCCGCCGCCGCACCGACGAGCGACAGCGCCGCGGTGGCGTGCTCGCTGGAGAACCCCGAGTCGTGCGAGGCGTGCCAGTGAGCGCCCGCCGCCTGCTCGACCCGGGCACCAATCTCACCCTGCGGCCGATGGCCTATCCGCAGTTCTTCGAGATGTACCGCGCCGCCATCAAGAACACCTGGACGGTCGAGGAGGTCGATTTCGCCACCGACACCAACGACCTGCGCGCGCGCATGACCGAGGCCGACCGTCATCTGGTGCACCGGCTGGTCGCGTTCTTCGCCACCGGCGACTCGATCGTGGCCAACAACCTGGTGCTGAACCTGTACAAGCACATCAACGCGCCCGAGGCGCGCATGTACCTGTCGCGCCAGCTGTACGAGGAAGCGCTGCACGTGCAGTTCTACCTGACGCTGCTCGACACCTACGTGCCGGATCCGGCGGAGCGGGCGCGCGCGTTCGCGGCGATCGAGAACATCCCGTCGATCCGAACCAAGGCCGAGTTCTGCATGCGCTGGATCGACTCGATCCGCGATCTCGAGGCATGCGAGAGCGACGACGACCGGCGCCGTTTCCTGCTCAACCTGATCTGCTTTGCCGCGTGCATCGAGGGACTCTTCTTCTTCGGCGCCTTCGCCTACGTGTACTTCCTGCGCTCGCGCGGACTGCTCCACGGGCTCGCCGCCGGCACCAACTGGGTGTTCCGCGACGAGAGCGCGCACATGGCGTTCGCCTTCGAGGTGGTCAAGGTCGTGCGCCGCGAGCAGCCCGGCCTGTTCGACGACGCGCTCGCCACGCAGGTCGCCACCATGATGGACGAGGCGGTCGCCTGCGAGCTGCAGTTCGCCGAGGACCTGCTCGGCCAGGGCGTGCCCGGGCTGTCGGTCGCCGACATGCGCACCTACTTGCAGTACGTCGCCGACCAGCGGCTCATCCTGCTCGGCCTGCCCGCCCGCTACGGCGCCAAGAATCCGTTCTCGTTCATGGACCTGCAGGACGTGCAGGAGCTGGCCAACTTCTTCGAGCGCCGGGTCTCGGCCTACCAGGTCGGCGTCACCGGCGAGGTCGAGCTCGACGCCGCCTTCTGACATACTGGTGGCGTGGCCGACGACAAGCTGAGCCGGCGCGAGCTGTTCTCGTTCTGGCGCAAACCTCCAGCCGCCAAGGCGGGCGGCGACCAGCCGCCTGCCCCGCCCGCGCCACCGCCGCTGCCCACCCTGCTGCGCCCGCCCGGCGCCATCTTCGAGGATCTGTTCGTCGACCGCTGCACCCACTGCGGCAAATGCGTCGAGGTCTGCCCGCGCCAGGCGATCGCGCTGTTGCCGGACGAGTTCGGCCGCGCCGCCGGCACGCCGGCGATCGTGGCGCGGGCCGCGCCGTGCGTGGTGTGCGAGGGGCTGCAGTGCACCAAGGCGTGCCCGTCGGGCGCGCTGCTGCGCGTGGCGACATTCGACGTGCAGATGGGCACCGCCGTGGTCGACGCGACGCGCTGCACCACCTTCCACGGCCAGGCGTGCGCGGCCTGCGTCACCGCCTGCCCGGTCCCCGGCGCGCTCGCCCAGGACGGCGCCGGTCATCCCGCCGTCGACGCGTCGCGCTGCATCGGCTGCGGCGTGTGCGAAAACGTCTGCCCCACGCCGATGGCCAGCATCACGGTCGAGCCGGCGCGCGAGATCGCCCGCTCATGACGGGAGCACGCCGCGCCGTCCCCGGTCGCGCTGCGCGCGCGCCCAGCGCTGCATGGCTTCGCCCAGCGTCGCCGACAGGTCCGCGGCTGCGTCCGGCGCGAAGCGCATGGTGACCGCGCCGATGGTCACGTGGATCATCCCGCAAGCGCAGCCCTCGACCGCGATCGCCTGATGCTCCGCGAGCAACTCGCGGCGACACTCGCGTGTCATCGCTGCACCGCCGACAGGAAAGGGCCGCGCAGCGCGGGCGGGCGGAGCCGGGCCGCGTCGATCGCGCGCGCCTCCAAATCCTGCACCACGCGCTCCTCCAGGCGGCGCCACACCCAGCCGGCGCGGGTCGCCACCGTGAGCAACAGCGCCGCGGCGGTGCGCGGCTCGTCGCCGCGCGCCTGCCACTCCTCGGCCATCGTCGCCCACGACAGCGGCGCGAGCTCGACCAGCCGCGCGCGCAGCTGACCGCGCACCACCAGCTCGACCAGCTCGACACCGCCGCCACTCATGAATGCGCGCTCGAGCAGCGCCGCGAACGCGGCGCCGACGCCGAGCTCGCTGCCGCCTTCGGCGCCCAGCGCATCGAGCATGACCGCCCGCTGTCGCGGCCCGAGCGTCAGCCCCACAACCAGCCGGACCACGCTCGGACCGGCCTCGCGCAACGTCCGCCGTGGCCAGGCGCTGCTTCCTCCACTCCGCGTCGCCGTTGGATTCGTCATGATTTGAAAATGATATTCAAACTCAAATCATGCGCAGTCAAGTCGCATCGACGCCTGCACGCGACCACCGACAGGTGTGGTCGCCTACTCGTCGTGCTTGATCTGCTGCGCGAGGTAGTGCGCCTCGCCCAGCGAGGCGATCAGCGACAGCTGCGCCTCGAGCCAGTTGGCGTGCTCTTCCTCGCTGACCAGCAGATCTTCGAGCAGCTCGCCCGAGCCGTTGTCACCCAGGCTGCGGCACAGCTCGATGCCCTCGTTGAGCCGCTTGATGGCGGCCTTCTCGACCTCGAGATCCAGCGTGAGCTGCTCGGGCACCTTCTGCCCGACGTTCACCTTCTGCAGCCGCTGCATGTTGGGCATGCCGTCGAGATACAGGATGCGCTCGATCAGCTCATCGGCGTGCTTCATCTCGTCGATGGCCTCGTGGCGGATCTTCTTCCACAGCCGCTCGTAGCCCCAGTTCTCGCACATGCGCGCGTGGATCCAGTACTGGTTGACGGCCGTGAGCTCGCCGGTCAGCACTTCGTTCAGCAGCTCGATGACCTTGTCATGACCTCTCATGCCGCCTTCTCCCCTTCCATCGCCGTTGCGAGGTAGGGGGAAGGTAGCTTCGCGCACGCACGCGGGCAATCGCCACAACGTGCCCTGGCGTCGTCGATCATGTCCTTGACCATGGGCACGCATGCGCCGCAGCTGGTGCCGGCGCCGCAGCGCATCGCGACCTCGCGCACGGTGCTCGCACCCTCGGCGATCACCTCTTTCAGCTTCGCATCGGACACCGCGCGGCACAGGCAGACGATCATGATCACGGCACTCCTGAACTGATATTGATAATGATATTCAAATTCGCAGCCGTCAAGCGTGCGATTCGCGCCGCCCAACCAGGCGGGATCACTGGCGTCTTTTCAGCGGCGGAACTCGACCGTGGC
>JADMIO011609051.1_pt1 | contig 39510 bp, 41 predicted proteins | sample 8958161 | NCBI WGS metagenome assembly JADMIO01 (sample SAMN16585339, study PRJNA669376) | soil metagenome | isolation source: Crop rotation soil | place: USA: Cullars Rotation, Alabama | collected 2011 | reverse complement strand
GCCGCGACTTCAAGTCACGTGAATTCCAAGCTTCGGATCCCACTGTGCTGGAAAGGATCTCGTCCCAGGCGATCTGCGGCGAGGCCTCGGGCTTGATCTGCTGCGGTCTCGTCGGGCGCATCTGGCGCGTCATCACGACGAGCAGCACGATCAGAACGCAGAACAGCAGCGGGCCGACCCACACGCCGGCCCACTCCTTGAAGTCGTAGTAGCCCAGGAAGGATGCGAGGACGCTCATGCCCACGGAGTCCTCATCGGCAGCTCCGTCCCGCGACTCAACCGAGCAGCGCGCGCGTCACGTCGGCGTAGAAGCGTGCGGCGTAGCCGAGGTCGCGCACGTCGATGCGCTCGTCGGCGCCGTGCACGAGCGGCGCCGCCTCCAGCAGCGACTGGTGGCGGTGCGGGAAGAAGCCGTACCCCACGCAGTCGGGGAAGGCGGTGCGGAACCAGCGCGAGTCGGTGAAGCCGGGCAGGATCAGCGGGACGGTGACGGCGCCCGGGTCGTGCTCGGCGATCCAGCCGTCGATCGCCTCGCGCAGCGGCGAGTCGGCCGGCGAGCCGTTGCCGACGACGCGCTCGGTGAACTCCAGCTCGAACCCGTCGTCGGTCGAGCCGAGCACCTCCCGGATCGCCCGGCGCACCTCGTCCTCGCCGAGCCCCGGCGGCACGCGGCAGTCGACGTGCACCTCGGCGCGGCTCGGGATCACGTTGACCTTCTCCGAGGCGGCCGCGCGCGTGGGCGTGAACGTGACGCCGAGCATCGGCTCGAACATGGTCGCCAGCCGCGGGTCGGACGCCGCGAGGCGCTGCACCGCGCCCGCCGGGTCGTCCGGATCCTCGCCGAGGCCGCGCAGGAAGGCCGCCGGCACGTCGGTGATCGCATACGAGGGCTGGCGCGCGCCGAGCCGCTCCAGCAGCGGCGCGAGCTTCAGCAGCGCGTTGTCGCCCATCTTCGGCAGCGACGCGTGGCCGGCGACGCCGGCAGTGATCAGCTTGAAGCGGAAGACCCCCTTCTCGGCGCAGCAGACGCCGTAGCGCCGCGTCCCGCCGTACTCGAAGCAGGGGCCGCCGCCCTCGTTGATCAGGTAGTCGCAGCGGACCTTGTCCGGGTGCGTCTCGGTGATCCACTGGGCGCCGAGCGCGCCGCCCGTCTCCTCGTCCACGACGGTGCAGATCAGCAGCTCGCCCCGTGCCGGGCGCCAGCCGGAGCGGGCGAGCGAGATCGCCGCGGCGACCTCGGCGGCGACCTGCGACTTCATGTCGAGCGCACCGCGCCCCCACAGGAAGCCGTCGGCGACGTCCCCGGACCAGGGATCGTGCGTCCACTCGTGCGGATGGGCGAGGACGGTGTCGACGTGGCCGAGCAGGCAGAGTGTCGGGCCTGCCGGCGCACCGCTCAGCCGCGCGACGAGGTTGGGCCGCTCCGGCTCCGCCCCGAGCAGCTCACAGTCGAAGCCGGCGCTCGTCAGCTCCCCGAGCAGGAGCTCCTGCAACAGCCGCTCGTTCCCCGGCGGGTTGACGGTGTCGAAGCGGATCAGCCGCTGCAGCAGCTGCGTCGTTGCCTGTTGCAGGTCGTCGCTCATCGGCGTGGCGATCCTACGTGACCGCAGGTCAGCGCACGATCGCCTCGACGACCATGCTCGCGGCGGCGACCAGCAGGATGGCGCCGATCGCCCGGATCAGCTGCCGCTCGGACAGCCGGCCCGTGAGGCGCGCGCCGAGCAGCGCGCCCGGGATCGACGCGGCGCCGCCGACGAGAATCGGCGTGAGGTCGGGGGCGGCGTTCGGCAGGTGGCCGAGCGCGCCGGCCACGCCGACGAAGAAGCCGACCGCGACGTTCGTGCCGACGGCTCTGAACGGCACCTCGCCGACGAGCCGCAGCAGCGCCGGCATCCGCAGCGAGCCGAGGATCAAGCCGACGATCCCGCCGAGCAGGCCGATCGCGGCGCCGCTCGCGACCGCGACCGGGACGTCGAGCCCTTCTTGCTCGCCGCCGCCCCGGCGGCGCGGCCGTCTGTCGCCGCTGCGCAGCATCCCGATCCCGCTGCTCAGCAGCACCGCGGCGATCGCGAGCAGCAGCGCACGCTCGGGCAGCACGCCCGACAGGTAGCCGCCCGCGACCGCGCCGAGGATCGACGGCGGCGCCATCCAGCAGAACAGCCGCCAGTTGATGCGCCCGGCGCGGATGTGCGCGATCGCCGCGGTGGCGGCGGCTACCGCGCTGATGGCGATGTTCGCCCCGGCGCCGGCCGCCGGCGAGGACGCGACGAGCAGCACGACCGGCAGGCGCAGGTTGCCCAGCACCAGCCCGACCAGGCCGCCGCCGAGCGCGACGAGGAAGCACCAGACGGCGAGCAGCGCGAGCTCCACGGCGCGACAGGGTAGGGATCGTCGTGCCCGTGCACGAGACTGAGGCGTGAAGATGGACTCCCTCTTCGAACCCGATCCGCCCGCCGCCGCGGCCGCGTCCGCGGACGCGCCGCTCGCGGCGCGCATGCGCCCGCGCGACCTGGGCGAGTTCGTCGGGCAGGAGCACCTGCTCGGGGCGGGCTCGGCTCTCCGCACCGCGATCGAGCAGGGCCGGCCGCACTCGATGATCCTGCACGGCCCGCCCGGCTCCGGCAAGACGACGCTCGCGCGGATCGTCGCGGCGAGCGCCGACGCGGCGTTCGAGGAGCTGAGCGCCGTCCAAGCCGGCAGACCCGAGGTGCGCGAGGTGCTGAGACGCGCCGAGGAGCGCCGGCGCGGCGGGCGGGCGACGATCTTCTTCCTCGACGAGATCCACCGCTTCAACAAGGCCCAGCAGGACGCGCTGCTGCCGGCGGTGGAGGACGGGCTCGTGACGCTGATCGGGGCGACGACCGAGAACCCGTCGTTCGAGGTCAACGGCGCGCTGCTCTCGCGCACGCGGCTGTACGAGCTGGAGGAGCTGACCGAGGAGCACGTCCGCACGCTGCTGCGGCGGGCGCTCGAGCGGGGCGAGTGCGGCGAGGTGCGCGTCGCGGACGACGCGCTCGAGCTGCTGGCCGCACGTGCCGGCGGCGACGCGCGCACGGCGCTGGCGGCGCTCGAGCTGGCGTGCAGAACCGCGCCCGAAGGGGTCGTCACGCAGGCGCACGCCGAGGACGCGCTGCAGCGGCGGATCCTCCACTACGACCGCGCCGACGACCGCCACTACGACACGATCTCCGCCTGGATCAAGGCGACGCGCGCGTCCGACCCCGACGCGTCGCTCTACTACCTCGCGGTGATGCTGGAGGGCGGCGAGGACCCGCGCTTCATCGCGCGGCGGATGGTGATCCTCGCCAGCGAGGACGTCGGCAACGCCGACCCGCAGGCGCTCAGCGTCGCGACGGCGGCGGCCGCGGCGGTCGACCGCGTCGGCCTGCCGGAGGCGCAGTTCGCGCTCGCGCAGGCCGCCGTCTACCTGTCGCTCGCGCCCAAGTCCGACGCGGCCAAGCGCGCGATCGGCGCCGCGAAGGGGTTCGTGCGCGAGCGCGGCGCCGAGCCGCCGCCGGTGCAGCTGCGCTCGGGCGGACGCGGCGACGGCTACGACAGCCCGCACCGCCACCCGGGTCACCTCAACGCGCAGGAGGTCGCGCCGCCCGGGGCGGTCGGTCAGCGCTTCTACGAGCCCGACGCGCAGGAGGCCGAGCTGGCGGCGCGGCTCGCCGCGATCCGCAGAGCGCGCGGGCGCGAGCCGTAGCTACGCCGCCGCGCGCTCGGTCAGGTGCCGGCGCGCGTTGTAGCGCAGGCGCCCGGGCAGCAGCGGGACGAGCACGCGACGCGCGTACTCGGTGTGACCGAACAGCACGAGGTTGCGCGCGGGGTCCCACGAGAAGCCGTACAGCTGGCGGATGCGGGCGGGCAGCAGCCCGACCGTCACGAAGTTGGCCAGCTCGAGCAGCGGCCGCGCCGCGAGCGGCACCGGCGGGCGCATGACGATCTGCCGCGCGGTCGTGCGCGCCTCCTCGGTGACGTAGAGGTCGTCGCCGTCGAGCATGCGGCGCATGTAGCGGCGGAAGTCGGCGTAGGAGGCGGGCATCGTCTCCTCCGGCAGCCCGAACAGGCGGCCGAAGACGCGGTAGTCCTGCCACAGCGACTCGCGCTCGCCCGGCGTCAGCCGCCGCACGTAACGCTGGTAGACGGTCATGCCGGAGTCGACGAGCGTGGCGAGGATCCACAGCAGCAGCTTGGGATCGTCGGCCGCGTAGGGCGTGCCGGCGGGGAAGCGCCCGGCCGGCTCGTGCAGCTCGCCGCGCACCTTCCTGTGCATTGAGCGCACGCGGCGGGTCGCCCGCTCGGCCTCCCTGCGCGGCCCGTAGGTGACGAGCTCGACGATCTGGGCGGTGCGGTGCAGCCGCTCGTACGGTTCGTCCTTCGACGCCGTCTGCGCGTAGAAGCCGGCCCACGCGACCGGGTGCGTCGCCTGCATCAGCAGCGCGCGCGGACCGGCGAGCACCATCACATGCTCGCGGTAGAGGCGGCGGATGACCGCGTCGTCGGCGTAGATCCCCTCGGCGCTCGCCATCCGTCCAGAGTAGCTGGCTGCGCAGCCAGTCGGCGGCGAGATGCGCCGGCTGCGCCTAGTCCGGGCGCGCCCGGCGCGGCAGCCGGTCGGCGATGCGCCCGAGCCGCTCGGCGGGGCCCTGCAGCGGCTCAGCGACGAGCGCGAGCGTGTTGACGGTGCCGTCGAGGCGGTCGAGCAGCACGAGCAGCCGCTCCAGCGACTCGCTCAGGACCACGATCGCGGGCGTCAGCGCCGGCAGCGAGCGCTCCAGCTCCACGAGCACCGGCAGCGCATGCTCGATGTCTTGCACGTGCTGGTCGAGCAGCGGCATCACGTCCGTCGAGCGCGCGACACCGCGCAGCTCCTCCAGCACCGCCGGAAGCACCTCCGTCGCTTCCGCCATGCGGCGCACGTCGCGGCGGATGTCGGGCAGCGCGAGCAGGCCGTCCACCATCGCCAGCGGCACGCTCGCGATGCGCAGAGCGCTCGTGGGAAGCAGGCGCATGAACGCCAGCGTACGCCCGCGCGGGCGGCGCCGCCACCCTCAGCGGCCCGCGATACCCTGAGGCGCATGCCGGCCCAGGCCTACAGCGGCAAGGAGTGCGTCTGCCAGCTCCGCAAGGGGATCTGCGACCAGTCGTGCGTGCGCGACATGCTGGAGACGCCGTTCTACGTCGCCTGCCTGAAGCTGAAGGGGCGGCGCTGCCTCGTCGTCGGCGGCGGCGACGTCGGGCTGGAGAAGGTCGAGGGCCTGCTCGCCTGCGACGGCGACGTGACGGTCGTCGCGCCGGAGCTTCAGCCCGAGCTGCGGCGGCTCGCCGACGAGGGCTCGATCGCCTGGCTGGCGCGTCGCTACGAGCCGGCCGACCTCGAGGGCGCGTTCATGGTCATCGCCGCGACGGACGACTCGGAGGTCAACATCGGCGTCTACGAGGACGCCGAGCGGCGCGCGATGCTCGTGAACGTCGTCGACGTGCCGCCGCTGTGCAACTTCATCCTGCCGGCGATCGTGCGCAGCGGCCCGCTCGCGATCGCGATCTCCACCGCCGGCGCCTCGCCCGCGCTGGCGAAGCGCATGAAGCGCGAGATCGGCGAGCTGTTCGGCGAGGACTACGCGCGCCTCGCGGTGATGCTCAACGACGCGCGCGGCTGGGCGAAGGCGACGCTGCCGACCTACCAGGACCGCAAGGAGTTCTTCGAGTCGATCGTCAACGGCGCACCGGACCCGATCGAGCTGCTGCGCGCCGGCGACGAGCGCGCCGTGCTCGACCTGATCGCCGCCGCGCAGCGGACGCACGCGCCGGCATAGTCCGCTTCGCGGTCCGGGATCCGTCTTGAACGGCATGGATCTCGACACCCTCATCGCCACGCACCGCCGGCCGCTCGAGCGGCACCTGCGCCGCCGCGTCGGCGACCCCTCGCTCGCCGAGGACCTCGCGCAGGAGGTCTTCCTGCGCGCCTGGCTGCACGCCCCCGCCGACCTGCCCGAGCCGCGGCTGCGCGCGTGGCTGTACCGCGTCGCGACGAACCTCGCGATCGACGCGCTGCGCGCGCGGACCGGGCGTCCGCTGCTCGACGGCGGCCTGACCGCGCTGCTGGAGCAGGCCGCCGCGCCCGCGGACGAGGACCATGACGAGCGGCTTGCGATCGAGGCGGCGCTCGCGCAGCTGCCCGCACGCGAGCGCGCGCTCGTGACGCTGCAGTTCGCCGGCTACGGCCCGACCGACGCCGCGCGGCTGCTGCGGACGACGCCGGAGGCCGCGCGCAAGCGGCTCGCACGCGCCCGCGAGCATTTCCGCCGCGCCTACGCGACAGCCGCTCCGGCCGCGAAGCCGCTCGTGCTGCTGCTCGTGCGCGACGAGGATCCGGCCGCCTACGAGCGCTGGCTCGCCGGCGCCGAGCTGCGCGTGCGGCGGGTCGGGAACGCGGAGGAGGCGGCGCGCCAGCTCGCAACGGCGCACGCGCTCGTGCTCACGGGCTCCGACGACGACGTCCACCCCGCGCTCTACGGCCAGCGGGTCCGCGGCGCGCGGCCGGGCAGCGTCGACGCGGACCGCGCCGACGCGGCGATCCTGTCCGACGCGCTCGCGCACGGGCTGCCGGTGCTCGGCATCTGCCGCGGCCACCAGCTGCTCAACGTGGTGCACGGCGGGACGCTGCACCAGGACCTCGGCGAGGAGCGTGCGACGCGCGCGCCGGAGCTGCACGCCGACCGGCGCATGCACGCGGTCGCGACCGGGGCCGACTCGCTCACGCGGCGGATGGTCGGCGCGCGCGCGGCGGTGCCGAGCCTCCACCACCAGGCGATCGACCGCCTCGGCCGCGGCCTGCGCGTCACGTCGCGCTCGGCGGACGGGATCGTCGAGGGGATCGAGGACCCGCGCCGTCCCTTCGCGCTCGGCGTGCAGTGGCACGCCGAGCTGCCGGAGGCGGGGATCGCCGGCCGGCGCGTGCGCGACGCGCTCGCCGACGCGGCGCTGCGGCACGCGGCGGCGGAGCCGGCCGCGCTCGCGGCCTGAGGCTCGCCCACGCATGCGACACTTCGCCGCGTGGGCGAGCTGACGCACCTCGACGACGCCGGGCGCGCGCGGATGGTCGACGTCGGCGACAAGGGCAGCACGCGACGCCGCGCGCTCGCGCGCGCGGTTGTGCGGATGTCGCCCGCGACCGCGGCCGCCGTGCGCGACGGCGACGCGCCGAAGGGCGACGTGCTCGGCCCAGCGCGGATCGCCGGCATCCAGGCGGCGAAGCGCACGTGGGAGCTGATCCCGCTGTGCCATCAGCTGCCGCTGTCGTTCGCCGACGTGAGCGCCGAGGTCGACGCCGACGCCGGCACGGTGACGCTGACCGCCGAGGCGCGCACGAACGCGCAGACGGGCGTCGAGATGGAGGCGCTCACCGCCGCCTCGGTCGCCGCCCTGACCGTCTACGACATGGTCAAGGGGCTGGAGAAGGGCGTCGAGATCGCCTCGGTCGTCCTGCTGGAGAAGTCCGGCGGCCGCTCGGGCGACTGGCGCCGCGACTAATCGACACTGCCGCGCGGCACGACCCACTGCACCGGCTGTCCGGTCACTTCGGCGATCCGCTCGTAGTCGGCGTCGTAGTGCAGGACCGTCAGCTCGGCGGCCTCAGCGCAGGCGGCGATCAGGAGATCGGGCAGCTGGACGCCTCGATGCTGTGAGCGCTTCGCGAGCCGCGCCTGAACTTCCAGCGCACGGTCGAGCACCTCTTCGGACATCGGGACGCGCGGCAGTCTCCGCAACGCCGACGCGTAGACCGCGTAGGCGCGCGGGCTCTCGGCGCTGTAAAGCACCTCGAGGTCGACGACGCCGCAGGTCGCGACCTCTCCCTCCAGCAACAGCGGGTCAAGCACCGCGCTCACGTCCACGCTCCTCTCGACGCGCGCGAGCGCGCTCTTGTCTGCCATGTAGGTCGGCATGTCAGTCACCCCAGGCGCCGGCCATGACGTCCGGGTCGTTGAGCGCCAGCAGGCCCGGGGTGTGGAGCAGCTTCACAAGCTCCCGGCGCCCCTCACGTCTCACGACTTCGTCGAGCGCGGCGTCGACCGTCTCGGTCAGCGTTCTCGTACCGAGCAGCTTCCGCGCGGCTTCGAGCTTGTCGAAGTCGACCTCGAATGAGGTCTTTCTGACGGAAGGGGCTCTCTTTCTCCGGGGCGGGGCGATGACGGACACCGTAGCGACCTCTCCTTGTTTTCGATAGTGCCAACATCATGCGTAGCTATCGCTATTCGGTCTACAGCCGCGATAGGTGCATCTCGCACTAAGCTCGCCCCGTGCAGACGGCGGTCCTGACGATCTCCACGACGCTCGCGCGGGGGGAGGGCGACGACGTCTCGGGCGACCTGCTCGCGCAGCTCGCGACGGCGGCCGGCTGCGAGGTCGTCGCGCGCGAGGTCGTCGGCGACGACAAGGGCGCGATCGAGCCGGCGCTGCGCCGCTACGTGCGCAAGGGGATCCCGCTCGTCTTCACGACCGGCGGGACCGGCCTCACGCCCGACGACGTCACGCCGGAGGCGACGCGCGCGGTGATCGACCGGCTGGCGCCCGGGATCGCGGAGGCGCTGCGCGCCGAGTCGCTCAGGCACACGCCGATGGGGATGCTCTCGCGCGGAGTCGCGGGGATCTCCGAGCGCACGCTGATCGTCAACCTGCCGGGCAGCCCCAAGGCGATCGCCCAGCTCTTCCCGGTGCTCGCGCCGACGCTCGGACACGTCGTCGCGACGCTGACCCGCACAGGTGGACGCGGCGCCGGCCATTGAGCTGCGCGGCGTCGGGCGCCGCTACGGCGAGCGCTGGGCGCTCGACGACGTGTCCGTCAGCCTGCCGGCCGGCGCGACGCTCGTCGTGTTCGGCCCCAACGGCGCCGGCAAGTCGACGCTGCTGCGCGTGCTGGCGACGCTGCTGCGCCCGCACGGCGGCGAGGCGCGCGTGCTCGGCGAGCCGCTGCCGGAGCGCGAGTGGGCGGTGCGCGGAAAGGTCGGCCTGCTCGCGCACGAGGCGCTGCTCTACCGCGACCTGTCGGCGCGCGAGAACCTGCGCTTCCACGCGCGTCTGCACCGGATCCCCGAGACGCGCGTGGACCAGCTGCTGGAGCGCATGCGGCTCGCCGGCCGCGCCGAGGACCCGGTCCGCACGCTGTCCCGCGGGCTGCTGCAGCGCGTCGCGGTCTGCCGCGCGGTGCTGCACGACCCGCCGCTGCTGCTGCTCGACGAGCCGCGCGCCAACCTCGACCCGGCGGCCGCCGAGCTGATCGAGCCGCTGATCGGGCGCGCGAGCGGGCGCACGCGGGTCATCACCAGCCACGACCCGGCAGGCGGCCTGGCGGAGGCCGACCACGCGCTCGGGCTGCGCGACGGACGGGTGGCGCTGAGCGCGCCCGCGCGCGCCGTCGACGCGGCCGCGGTCGAGGAGCTGTACCGGTGAGGCCGTCCGTCACCCTCCTGCGCAAGGACCTGCTGCTCGAGCGCCGCGCGCCCGAGGCGGTCCCGGCGATGTTGCTGTTCAGCGTCACGACGTTCGTGCTGTTCCACTTCGGCCTCGGGCGCGACGAGGTGTCGGGGCAGCTGGCGGCCGGCGTGCTGACCGTCACGCTGCTGTTCGCGGCGATCCTGGGGATCAACCGGCTGTTCGTCTCCGAGCAGGAGGAGGGCGGCTTCGACGGCGTGCTGCTGGCGCCGATCGACCGGACGGCGCTGTTCGTGGCGAAGGCCGCCGGGCTGTTCCTGTTCCTGGCGCTCGTGGAGATCGTGGCGGTGGCGGCGTTCGCGATCCTGCTGCTGGGGCCGTCGCCGTGGCCGGCGCTGCCCGGCCTGCTGCTCGTCCTCGCGCTGCTGAACGGAGCGCTCGCGGTCGTCGGCGCGCTCGTCTCGGCGCTCGCGATCCGCACGCGCGCGCGCGACCTGATCGTGCCGATCGTCGCGCTGCCGCTGCTGACGCCGGCGCTGATCGCCGCCGCGCGCCTGGCAGCCCCCTTGTTCGCGGCGGGCGGCGCGGAGGCGCTGCCAACCAAGTGGCTGGCCGTGCTGGCGCTCTATGATCTCGTCTTCGGGCTGCTCGCCTACGCCGTCTTCGACTTCCTGCTGGAGGACTGACAAGCATGTACGGGAAGGGGCTCCGAGCGCTGTCGCTCGCCACCTTCGCCGCGTTGACCGCCACGTTCGCGCTGGTCTTCTTCTACGCCCCGCTCGACGCCGACCAGGGCTTCATCCAGAAGATCTTCTACGTGCACGTGCCGGTCGCGATCGTGACGCTCTGCGCCTACGTGCTCGGGGGGATCTTCGCGGCGCTGCATCTCAAGACGCACGACCGGCGGTGGGACCTGCGCTCCTACGTGGTGATCCACATCGCGCTGATCTTCAACGTCGTCGGCCTGCTGACCGGGGCGATCTGGGCGAAGGCGTCGTGGGGCCACTGGTGGGTGTGGGACGAGCCTACCCTCGTGTCGTTCCTGATCGTGTTCCTGCTGTTCGCGACCTACCAGCCCCTGCGTTTCTCGATCGAGGACCCGGAGCGCCAGGCGCGCTATGCGGCTGTCTTCGCCGTGATGGCGGGCGCGTTCGTGCCGCTCAACTTCGCCGCCGTGCGCGCCGCGACGGCAACGGTCCATCCGCGCACGTTCGGGACGACGGAGGGCGGCCTTCCCAGCCAGATGGCGTGGGTGTTCCTCGCCGCGATCGTCGCGATCGCGCTGCTGTTCGCGTTGATGTGCTGCTACGAGATCGCCGCCAAGCAGACGCGCTGGCAGCTGCGCGCGCTGAGACGGCACCTGCTGGGCGCCGACGCGGTCGCGCCGCTCGGGCGCAGCGCCGCGCCCGCGCTCGGCGAGCCGAGCCGTTCGACCCCACGCGAGGGCGGGCGGGGCTCCTATCCGGCGGAGGCCGCGTCGTGAGCGCGCTCGCGGCCGTCCTCGCCGCCGCCCCCGCGCTGCCGCTCGACGAGGCCGGCAAGTACGTCGCCGGCGCGTTCGTCGTGTTCGTCGGCGTGATCGTGATCTACGTCGGGATCATGGCGGTGCGGCTGCAGCGCATGAGCAGGGAGCTGACGGAGCTGAACCGCGCGCTGCAGGCGCGCGAGCAGGGCGAGGCGGCGAGAGCGGAGGCCGCGGGGAGCACGCAGCGATGAGCGAGGTGCTCGCGGTCGGCGTCTCGCACAAGACTGCGCCGATCGCGGTGCGCGAGAAGCTCGCGCTCACGCCCGGCAAGGTCGGCACGTACCTGCACGAGGTGCAGGCGGTCGCGGGCGTGCAGGAGGCGGTCGCGATCTCGACCTGCAACCGCACCGAGACCTACCTGGTCGCGAGCGACCCGGTCGAGGCGGAGACGGCCGTGCTGGGGATGCTCGCGCGCAAGGCGGGGATCCGCCCGACCGAGCTGGCCGGCTCGATCTACGCGCTGCGCAACTGCGACGCGGCGCGCCACCTCTACCGCGTCACCGCCGGCCTGGAGTCGATGATCGTCGGCGAGGCCGAGGTGCAGGGCCAGGTCAAGCGCGCCTACGAGGACGCGCTGGCGGCGCAGACGACCGGCCCGCTCACGAACCACCTGTTCCGCGCCGCGCTGGCGACCGGCAAGCGCGTGCGCACCGAGACGAAGATCGGCGAGCGGCACCTGAGCGTCTCCTCCGTCGCCGCGCAGCTCGCCGCGGAGCAGCTGCACGGGCTCGAGCGGCGCGAGGTGCTGATCCTCGGCGCCGGCGAGACGAGCGAGCTGGCGGCGAAGGCGCTCGCCGCGCAGGGCGTGGAGGCGATCTTCGTCGCCAACCGCCGGCACGAGCGCGCCGTCTCGCTCGCGCGCCGCTTCGGCGGCCAGGCGATGTCGTTCGACGAGCTGCCGGCCGAGCTGGAACGCGCCGACGCGCTCGTGTGCGCAACCTCCTCGCCGCACGCGCTGCTCGGCGCCGAGGAGCTGGCGGCGGTGATGACGGCGCGCGCCGGGCGCCCACTGCTGGTCCTGGACCTGGCGGTCCCACGCGACGTGGCGCCGGACGTGCGCGACGTGCCGGGCATCGCGCTGTACGACGTCGACGACCTGCAGGCGGTGGTGCGGCGCAACAGAGCGGTGCGCCAGGGCGAGGCCTCGCACGCCGAGGGGATCGTCGAGGAGGAGATCCAGCGCTTCGCCGAGTGGCTCGGGTCGCTCGAGGTGCTGCCGACGCTGAGCGCGCTGCGCGAGCGCGGCGCGGCGATCGCGCAGCAGGTCGTGCGCGAGAACGCGGAGCGCTGGGAGTCGGCCTCCGAGCGCGACCGCGAGCGCGTGGAGGCGATCGCGCAGGCGATCGTGAACCGGCTGCTGCACGAGCCGACGCTGCGCATGAAGCAGATGGCCGACGAGCGCGTGCACCTGCGGATGCAGGTCGTGCGCGAGCTGTTCGGGCTGGAGGAGACGGTCGACGGCGTCGACGCTGAGGCGCCGCTGGCCGACGTGCGGCCGTTTCGACGGCCCGGCCGGGGCCAGTCCGCCTCCTGATGCGGATCGGGTCGCGCGGCAGTCCGCTCGCGCTCGCGCAGGCGAACTTCGTGGCGGAGCTGCTGGGCGGCGCCGAGGCCGGGGTCGAGGTCGTCGCGATCACGACGAGCGGCGACCGCGGGGTGCTGCTCGGCGACAAGTCGCGCTGGGTGAAGGAGCTGGAGGCGGCGCTGCTGGCGGGCGAGGTCGACGCGGCCGTGCACTCCGCGAAGGACGTGCCAGTCGAGCTGCCGGCGGGCTTCGCGCTGGCCGCGGTCCCCGAACGCGTCGACCCGCGCGACGCGCTGTGCGGGGCGGCGTCGCTGGAGGAGCTGCCCGTCGGCGCGTGCGTCGGCACGAGCAGCCTGCGGCGGGCCGCGGGGCTGCGTGCGCTGCGGCCGGATCTCGAGGTGGTGGCCCTGCACGGCAACGTCGACACGCGCCTGCGCAAGCTGGAGAAGGAGGGCGGCGAGCTCGGGCTCGATGCGATCGTGCTCGCACAGGCCGGGCTCGACCGGCTCGGGCGCAGGCCGGTCGTCGGCTGCGTGCTCGACCAGCTCGTCCCCGCGCCGGGCCAGGGCACGCTCGCAGTCGAGACGCGCACCGACGACGCGGCCACGCGAGACGCGCTGCGCGCGATCGACGACCCGCACGTGGGCGCGTGCCTGGAGGCGGAGCGGGCGCTGGCGCGCGCGCTCGGGGCCACGTGCAACACGCCGCTGGGCGCGCACGCGGCGCTGGCCGACGACGGCGCGCTGACGCTGCGCGCGTTCCTCGGGCTGCCGGACGGGTCGGCGTGGCTGCGGGACGAGCTGAGCGACCCGCTCGGCGCGTCGCCGGAGGCGCTCGGCGCCGAGGTGGCGCAGCGGATGCGCGCGGCGGGCGCGGACGAGCTGCTGGCGGCGTGCGAGGCGCTCGCCTCCGACAACGGGGCGCCACCGCCGGCCTCGACGCCGGAGGGCACGCGGCTGTGAGCGACGCGGGCGTCGTCCATCTCGTCGGCGCCGGGCCTGGCGACCCCGGGCTGCTGACCGCGCGCGCGCTCGAGCTGATCGCTTCGGCCGACGTGATCCTCTACGACCGGCTGATCCCCGTCACCGCGCTCGACGGCGCGCGGCCCGGCGCGGAGCTGGTCTACGTCGGCAAGGAGGGCCGCGGGCCGCAGATGCCGCAGGAGCAGATCGACCGCCTGCTGGTCGAGCACGGGCGCGCCGGCAGGCGCGTCGTGCGGCTGAAGGGCGGCGACCCGTTCGTCTTCGGCCGCGGCGGCGAGGAGGCGCTCGTGCTGCGCGAGGCGGGGATCCCGTTCGAGGTGGTGCCCGGCGTGACCTCCGGCGTGGCGGCGCCCGCGTACGCCGGCATCCCGGTCACGCAGCGCGACCGCGCGTCGGCCGTCGCGCTGATCACCGGCCACGAGGATCCGGACAAGCCGGAGTCGGCGATCGACTGGCCGGCGCTGGCGGCGTTCCCGGGGACGCTCGTCTTCTACATGGGCGTGAAGCAGCTGCCGCGCATCGCCGAGCAGCTGATCGCCGGCGGGCGCGCGGCGGACGAGCCGGCGGCGGTCGTCGAGCGCGGGACGCTGCCGGGCCAGCGGACGGTCGTCGCGACGCTGGCGACGCTCGCCGAGCGCGCGGCCGCGGCGGACGTTCGACCGCCGTCGATCACGGTGGTGGGAGCGGTGGCGGCGCTGCGCGAGGAGGGGCTGCGCTGGTTCGAGCAGCGGCCGCTGTACGGGAAGGCGGTGGCCGTGACGCGGGCGCGCGAGCAGGCGAGCGGCCTGGCGGTGCGCCTGCGCGACCTGGGCGCCGAGGTGGTCGAGACGCCCGTCATCAGAGTCGTGCCGCTCGACCCGCCGGCACCGGACGTGTCGGGGTACGACCTCGTCTGCCTCACGTCGCCCAATGGCGTCCGCCTTCTCTTCGAGCGCCTCGCCGACGCGGGGCTGGACGCACGCGCGCTGCACGGCGCGCGCGTCGCGGCGATCGGGCCGGCGACCGCGCGGGCGCTGCGCGCACACGGGGTGCTCGCGGACGTGCTGCCGGACAGAGCGGTCGCCGAGTCGCTCGTGGAAGCGCTCGGCGACGCGCCGGTGAAGCGCGCGCTGGTCGCACGCGCGCGCGTCGCACGCGACGTGCTGCCGGACGCGCTGCGCGAGCGCGGCGCGGAGGTCGACGTGCTGGAGCTGTACGAGACGCTCGCCGAGCCGCTCGCCGAGGAGCAGCTCGCCGCCGTCCGCGCCGCCGACTACGTCACCTTCACATCGGCATCGACGGTGACGAACCTGCTCGGCGCGCTCGGTGACGACGCGTCGGCGGCGCTCGACGGCGCGCGCCTCGCCTCGATCGGCCCGATCACGTCCGACGCGCTGCGCGCCAACGGCCTCGAGCCCGCGCTCGAAGCCGATCCGCACGACGTCGACGGCCTGCTCGCCGCGCTCGTCGCCGACGCGGCTCTCGCGAGCTGAAGCTCGCGCTGGTACCGGGTAGGCGGTACAAATTTGTACCGCCTACCCGGTACGTTAGGCTACGCCAGTGCCACGTGGCCGGCGATCTGCGAGCGGCGATGCGCGCCGCAGCCACTCGTCGAACAGGGGATCGACGATGTACCACTCGTCAGCACGGCGATCGACGAGCCCGCGGCCCTGCAGGCGCACAAGCGCCGGCTGAACGCGCGAGTGGCTCGAGAAGCCGTACAGCCTCGCCAGCGTCCGGCTCGTCACGGTCGCTCCGCCGCGATCGGCGATCAGCTGAAGCGCGCGGATCTCGTTGACCTCGCCCTCGTCACCGTTCATGAGCACGTTCAGGACCGCGGCGAACTCCGAGCGCTCGATGCTCTGGACGAGCCGGTCGTGCGCGTCGACGACGGTCTCGAGCGTGACCCGTCTCCGCGGCGGCACGGCCGCCCAGGACTCCCACGCGAGCTGTTGCGTGCTGCGCGGATGGGCGTTCGACGCGTCGAGCAGGAACGCGAGGGCCGCCTCGTCGGCCGGCTTCCCGGTCGCGTCGAACTGGAAGTCGAGGTACTCGAGGAAGTCGACGCGCGAGATCGCCGGGAGCTGCATGCGCACGGCCTCCCCGAAGACGGGCTGCTGCGAGTCCTCGAACATCATCTTCAGCGCGTTCCGGATCGAGCCGGTGAAGAGCAGCGAGACGTGGTTGGCGTCCGAGCTCATCAGCGCCGATCGGATGATCGCCAGCGGGTCGCCAGGACAGCGGCGCAGACGCTGGAACTCGTCGAACACGACGACGAGGTGCTCGGACAGCGATCGCAGCGCGACGAGCTGGGCGTGCAGCGTCTCGGCGTCCTGATGGGGCTCGACGCCCTTGCGCCGGACCGAGCCCTTCACGACCTTGATGTCGAAGCCGATCTCCCGCTCCAGCACCCCGATCTGCCGCTGCGCGGCGCGGCGCACTCGCTTCTCCGGGTGGCCGGTCATCGCGTCGTGCACGCATCCGATGAAGCCGGGGATGCTCACGACGCGCTGGAGGTTGATCTTGATCACGTCGAACGGAGGGGCGTCCTTGCCGTGAGACTTGCGCAGCTCGAGCGCGAGCTGATTCACGAAGGTCGTCTTGCCGGTGTCGCGGGGTCCGAACAGCGCGACGTTGGTCTGGCCCTTCAGCGTCAGCGCCACCGCATGGGCGAACGCCTCCATGCCGACGATCTTCGACGGATCGTCGAGCGGGCGATCCCAGACGAAGGGGTTGAGCACGCTCTCCACGCCGAGAGTGTACCGCCTATGCGGTACTGATGAGTACCGCATAGGCGGTACACTGCATGCACATGACGCTCGGCGCCCCCCACCTCCACCTGCGCGAGCTCGACTCGACGAACGTGCGAGCGCAGCGGCTCGCGATGAGCGGGGCGGCGCACGGGACGCTCGTGACCGCGGGCGCGCAGACGGCGGGACACGGCCGCCAGGGGCGCGCGTGGGTGACGCCGCCCGGCCGCGCGCTGGCCTGCTCGCTCGTGCTGCGCGAACCGCCGCGACTGCTGCCGATGGTCGCCGCGCTCGCGGTCGCCGACGTCGCCGAGCGCTTCGACCGAGCCGGCCGCACAGCCTCGATCAAGTGGCCCAACGACGTCCTGCTCGACGGCCGCAAGGTCGCCGGCATCCTCGCGGAGGGACGCCCGCAGGAGGGTTGGGTCGTGCTCGGCATCGGCCTCAACGTCGCCGTCGCGGAGGACGGCTTCCCACCGGAGTTGCGCAAGATCGCGACCTCGCTCGGCTGCGAGCCACACCAGCTCGACGCAACGCTCGGGCTGCTGCTCGCACGCCTCGAGCACTGGCTCGCCGCGACGCCCGAGCAGGCGATGGACGCCTACCGCACCCGCGACGCACTCGCCGGCCAAGAGATCGCATGGAAGGACGGACACGGCACCGCCGTAGGCATCGCCGACGACGGCCGCCTCCGCGTCAAGCCAAGCGAAGGCGGCGAGGAGCAACTGCTCGACGCCGGCGAAGTCCACCTCGGCACCGGAGGCTGAGAGCAGGACGCGCCCGCCACGGGGCCGGGGCCAAGGACGGGACTACTCGACCTCGGCTCTCGCTGGCGCTCTGCGTCTACGCGGCGCGCGTCTTCTTCTCGGCGCCGGCGCAACCTCGCCGTCGGCCGCCGGCACCAGCTCCAGCTCGATCTGCGCGTCAGCGCTGCCGTTCGCTTCCGGACCGGCGCCGTTGGTCTCCGTGGCCACCCGTCTGCGCGGCGCCCCGCGTCTGCGCCGTGACCTCGCGGCGCCAACCGTCTCGGCGTCGTGCTCGAGCGCCTCGGCGACGGCCTCCTCGACCTCCTCGCGCTCGCCCGCAGGCAGCGGCGGCGCCTCCTCGACGGGATCCTCCCCGTCGAGCGCCTCGTCGTACGCCTCCTCGACGACCTCGGCGGAGGGACCCTCGTTCGCGTCGAGCTCGTCGTCCAGCTCCAGCTCGTCGTCGACGGCGCCCTCCGCGCCGACCGCCGCGGCGACGCCCTCGGCAGCGACGCCCTCCTTCTTGCGACGGCGCCGCGAGCCGCGCCCGCGGCGGCCTCTCGGGAAGTTGCGCAGCAGCTCACGGGCGAGCGCGCTCGGCTTGCGCGCCATCCGCGTGCGCGCGCCGCGCAGCGCCTCCTCCGCCTCCGGCGTGTGCGCGAGCGCGGCGGCGAGCAGGGCCGCCGACAGCCGCCGGTCCTGTCTGCGCGCGGCGTGCACCAGCCTGCGCGCGTTGCGCGCGTGCGCGCCGCCGGAGGAGTTCACCAGCAGGCCGAGCAGCCGCTTCGTCTCGGGCCAGCGCTGCACGGCGTACTCCTCGTGCACCTCGCGCGTGTACTCGGCCATCCGCCATATCCACGCGTTCGCCTGATCCCTACGGCCTATGCGCTTTTCGGCGAGCGCCTGCAGCATGATCTTCACGCCTTCGCGGCGCTCGTCGCGCGGCCACGTCGCCATCATGTCGATCGCCGCGTCGAACGCCTCGGCATCGCGCGCGGCGGCGATTTCCTGCAGCGCGCGCAGCCGCAGCTGTGCGTTGCGATTGCGCTCGACCGCGGTGATCAGGAAGCGGCGCTTGAGGTCGCCCTGGCGGTCGAAGTGCAGCATCGCCTTCGCGCGGCGCCAGCCGTTCGGCGCGACGCGCGCACCCGCGAGCGCGGCCCACACGTGCTGCTCGGCGTAGTCGAGATGTTCGACGGCGATCCGCCACAGCTCGCGCTCGAAGACTTCCGCGCGCCGATCCGGATCGGGCGTGACCGGCAGCACGCGCCGCTCGACGCGCACGCGCCGGCCGCGCCCGCGGCGCACCGGGCCGACGACGATCGCGCCGCCGCGGTAGACGTCGCGGTCGAGCAGCGAGTGCAGCGTCACGACCGGATCGTCGTGCTTCGTCGCCGGGTGCACGAAGTCGACGACGATGCCCGCCTCCTTGCCCGGATGGCGACGCGTGACGCGGCCGACGCGCTGCTGGTAGATGCGCTTGGAGGCGGTCGGCGCGAGGTGCATGCAGACGGTCGCGCGGGGGGAGTTCCAGCCCTCGGCCAGGAGCTGGGCGTTGATGAGGACGTCGATCGTGCCGCGCTCGTACTCGGCGAGGATCCGCGCCAGCTCGCGCTTCGGCGTCTCGCCCGAGACCGCCTGCGCTCTCAGGCCGACGTCGCGGAACGCCTGCGCGACGTTGTAGGCATGCCGGACGCCAGCGGTGTAGACGACGCCGGGTACCCCATTGAAGCGCGTTCTGTAGAGGTCGGCGATCGCGAGGTTGAACGGCAGCTGATCCAGCAGCTCGGCCAGCATGTCCTGGTCGAACTCGGTGTCCACCTCGCCACGCCGCAGCGGCACCTTGGCGATCGTGCGCACGCCCGGCCCCGGCGGAATCCGAATACAGCGCAACGGCGCAATGACCCCCCGCCGCGCCGCCTGCGCGAGGTCGAAGCGCGAGGTCTGCGTCGGGAACAGGTCGGTGACGTGGCGGGCGATCAGCGCGCCCGTCGCGGTCATGCCGATGAAGACGGGACCGTCCCATCTGCGGATCGAGGCGGACGTCTTCTCGCCGAGCGCGGTGTGCGCCTCGTCGCAGATGACGATCGAGTAGGCGTCGGAGACCTGTCCGGCGTTGCGCACGAACCACTGGTACGTCTCGACCGTGACCGGCCCCGCCGGGCTGTCCTGGCCGGCCAGCAGCGGCGCGGCGATGCGTCTGCCGTAGCCGCGCTCGCGCAGCTCGCCGTGGAACTGGTCGACGAGGTTGCGACGGTGGGTGAGGATCAGGATCCCGCCGGTGCGGGAGGCCTCGACGAAGCCGAGCGCGGCGACCGTCTTGCCGGCGCCGGTGGCGTGCTCGAACCAGAAGCGCTTGGCGGCGTTGGGATCCTCCGGCTGCTCCGCCAGCTGGACGTCGTCGTCCTCGGACGGGTCGTCCTGCCAGTCCTGCGGCTCCTCGTCCGGTTCGCCCTCCTCCTCGTCGAGCTCCTCCTCGCCGGGGATCGCGGCGGAGGCCAGCTCGGCCAGCTGCTCGTCCTCCACCGGAGCGACGACGCGGCCGTTCCCGTTCGACGAGCGCGACTGCACCTCCGCCATCAGCGCCGTCAGCGTGCCGGACAGCGCGTCGACCTGGTGCGGGTTGAGCAGCGTCCCGTCGGCCAGGCGCGGCTCCTCCTCGCTCAGCACCCGCTCGAGCCCGAGCAGCAGCGAGTACTCGCGGCGCCATGCGACCGACGGCGCCTTCAGGCCGGCGTCGAGCTCGGCGAGCGCCTCGTCGAGCGCGCGGCGGCGGGCGCTGCCGGACGCGAGCGCGTCCTCGGGCAGCTCGCCCTCGTGAACGAAGCGCTCACGGGTGAAGCGCTCCGCGCGTCTGAGCGCGCCGGCATCGGGAAGGGACGTTGAGTCAGCCATGGACGGCCTGCAGGGGTTCCCTGTGAGTGGACGTGGCCTCTGCGATGAGGGAGCCGCGGCGAAGCAGCTGGGCGGCTCAAGAGGTCCGGCGTCTGCCGGGCACGGGGAGAACTCTCACCAGCGTTTCCCCGTCCAACACAGGAGGATAGCCACATTCAATCAGATGCAACGGGGGAATACGCGCGATGTGCCAAGCTTCGGCCCATGCGCGCCATCTTCGTCGCACTACGCGCATTCCTCCTCCTCGCGCTCATGCTCCTCGCGCTGAGCGGCTGCGGCGCCCGCGAGGCCGACGTGCAGGCCCCGACGCCGGCGCAGGCCCGCGCCGAGCTGACGGGCTCGCCTGCCGCGCTCGCGTCGCTGCACGCGCAGGCGGCGCGACTGCTCGACGGCGGCCTCGACGCCTACCGGGCCCGCCTCGCGACGCTGAGAGGGCACCCGGTCGTGGTCAACGCGTGGGCGTCGTGGTGCGGGCCCTGCAAGTACGAGATGCCGTTCTTCTCGCGCGCGGCGGTGCGCTTTGGCAGACGCGTCGCGTTCGTCGGCATCAACGCCGGGGACACCGACGGCGACGCGCGGTCGTTCCTGCGCGGCCACTACGTCCCGTATCCGAGCTACGTCGACCCGCACGACGAGATCGCGAGCGAGATCGGCGTGCGCGCCGGGCTGCCGACGACCGTCTTCTACGAACGCGACGGCGAGGTCGCCTACGTCCACCAGGGCCAGTACCGCGACGAGGACGCGCTCGTCGCCGACGTGAAGCGCTACGCGGGGGCGTCGTGAGCGTCGAGATCCGCCGCGCCGGCGGGCGCGCCGAGATGGATGCGCTGCTCGACCTGCGTCACCGCGTCTTCTGCCTCGAGCAGGGCGTGCCGAAGCGCGAGGAGATCGACGGCCGCGATGGCGACGCGATCCACCTCGTCGCGCTGCGCGCCGAGGACGAGCGAGTGCTCGGGACCTGCCGGCTGCTGTTCATCGACCGCACGGTGCAGCTGAGCCGGCTCGCGGTCGAGCCGGAGGTGCGCCGCCGGGGGATCGCGACCGCGCTGCTGCACGCGGCCGACCGCGAGGCGGAGGAGGCGCGCGCGAAGCGGATCGTGCTGCACGCGCAGACGTACGCGCAGGCGCTGTACGCCGCCGACGGCTACGAGCCGCGCGGACGCACGTTCGTCGAGGCCGGGATCGAGCACATCGCGATGGAGAAGCGCCTGTGAGGGAGGTGCGCGTCGACCCGCTCACGGGTCTGCGCACGATCGTCGCCGGCGACCGCGCCAAGCGCCCGAACGCCGGCCTCAGCGCCAATCCGAGCCCGCCGCTTGATCCCGCCGGCGACCCGTTCGCGGAAGGGCACGAGGCGATGACGCCGCCGGAGCTGTACGCGCTGCCGCGCGACGGCGCGCCGCGCGCGCCGGACACGGCGGGGTGGCTGGTGCGCGTCGTGCCGAACCTCTATCCGGCGCTGTCGCCCGCCTGCGACGCGCCGACGCCGGACGCCGCGCCGGACCTCTTCACCGCGCAGCCCGCCTGCGGCGCGCACGAGGTGATCGTCAACGCGCCGCAGTCGGTGACGTCGCTGGCGGAGCTGCCGGCCGAGCAGGTCGCCGTGGCGATGGACGTCTGGCGCGAGCGGATGCGCGCGCACGCGGACGCGAGCTACGTGCACGTGCTCGTGAACGAGCGGCGCGAGGCGGGCGCGTCGCTGCCGCACACGCACGCGCAGCTGTACGCGCTCGACTTCGTGCCCGCGGCGGTCGCGCGCGAGCGCGAGCGCTTCTCGGCCTACGCGACGCGCACGATGGGCGCCAACCTGCTGGCCGACCTCGTGCAGGAGGAGGTGCGCCGCCGCGACCGCGTGGTGGCGATCGACGACGAGGCGGTCGCGCTGGCGCCGTACGGCTCCAGGCTGCCCTACCAGCTGATGATCGCGCCGCGACGGCCGCGCGCGCGCTTCGAGGACGACGGTCCGACCGGCGCGGCGCTGCTGTACGACGCGCTCGGGCGGCTCGCGCGGCGGCTCGGCGCGAACCCGCCGCTGAACCTGTGGGTGCGCACGGCGCCGCGCGGCGCGGATCACTTCTGCTGGCGGATCGACGTGCTGCCGCGCCTGACGCACCTCGCCGGGCTCGAGCTCGGCACCGGCTTGCACCTCAACGTCGTCGCGCCGGAGCAGGCGGCGGCGGAGCTGCGCGAGGCGTGAAGGCGCTGGTCCAGCGCGTGTCCGAGGCACGCGTGCGCGTGGACGGCGAGGTCGTCGGCGCGATCGGCGCCGGCATGCTCGTGCTGCTCGGCGTCACGCACGAGGACACGCCGGCGACCGCCGACAAGCTCGTTGAGAAGCTCTCGAAGCTGCGCATCTTCCCCGACGCCGACGGCCGCATGAACGAGCCGCTCGGCCCCGACCGCGGCGTCCTCTGCATCAGCCAGTTCACGCTCTACGGCGACGCGCGCAAGGGCAACCGGCCGAGCTACGTTGCTGCCGCGCCACCGGAGCTGGCCGAGCCGCTGTACGCGCGCGTGTGCGACGCCCTCGGCGCCGAGCGCGGCGTCTTCGGCGCGCGCATGGATGTCGAGCTGGTCAACGACGGACCGGTGACGCTGCTCGTCGAGCTGTAGGCGGACGAAGCCGACCAGCGTACGCCGGCGGCGCCGCGCCGCCGGCGCGGAGCGCAGTAGGCTCCCGCCCGCGATGCCGCCGACCGACCGCTACGTCATCCGCTTCGCCGCCGAGCCGCCGCAGGAGGCGCTGCCGTACGGGCGTTGGGGGGACACGCTGAAGGGCCACTTCCTCGCCGCGGTCGCGGAGATCGACGCGGAGGGCGAACAGCTCGGCGACCCGGGCGAGATCGCGTGGTTCCCCGACCGCACGTACGGCGGGCGCACGTACGTGCCGGCGACCGCGCGCACCGACGCCGGCTACGAGCTGTTCGGCTTCGTCTCCTTCGCGGAGGGCGCGAGCGGCGCGCCGGACGACTTCGCCGCGCGCGCCGACTTCACGAGCGAGACGGCCGACGACAACCCCGACTGGCAGATCGACCTCAACGAGGAGGTGATCGGCCGCTGGCGGGGCGAGCACGGCAGAGCCGCCGACATGACGCTCATCTGGGGCACGCCGATGGTGGAGCACGGTGCGCTCGCGACAGCCGAGCTGGCGGACCTCGCGGTCGACCAGTGCGAGCTGCTCGACGGTCGCTTCACGCTGCTCGCGCCGGACGCCTACCGCGGCGACTTCCTCGAGGTGAAGCTGTTCTCGTCGCGCGGCCAGGAGCTCGCGCGCGAGTCGCTCTACGTCGAGGACGACGAGGACTGAGCGGGCGGGGCGGGCGGCCCTCCCGGCACCGGCCCGGGGATCCGCGGCACCGCCGCCAGCAGCTCGCGCGTGTAGGCCTCGCGCGGCGCGCGGAACAGCTCGTCCACCGATCCGACCTCGACGAGCCTGCCGTCGTGCATCACGGCGACGCGTTCGCACATGTAACGGACGACCGCGAGGTCGTGGGAGATGAGCACGAGGGTCAGTCTCAGGTCTCGCCGCAGCTCGCGCAGCAGGGCGAGGATCTGCGCCTGGATCGAGACGTCGAGCGCCGACACCGGCTCGTCGGCGACGAGCAGCTCGGGGCCCAGCGCGATCGCGCGCGCGATCCCCACGCGCTGGCGCATCCCGCCCGACAGCTCGTGCGGGTAGCGGTTCGCCAGCGCGGCGTCCAAGCCGACCTGCTCGAGCAGCTCCGCGACGCGACGCGCCCGCGCCGCCCGCGCCGGCAGCAGCCCGTGGATCGCGAAGGGCTCCGCGATCGCCGCGCCGACGGTCTTGCGCGGGTTGAGCGAGCCGGCCGGATCCTGGAAGACGAGCTGCCGCGCGCGGCGCAACTGCGCGAGCCGCGCGCCACGCGCGTGCGTGACGTCCTCCCCGCGCCAGCGCACGACGCCGCTCGTCGGCTCGAGCAGGTTCAGCAGGACGCGCGCGAGCGTCGACTTGCCGCTGCCGGTCTCGCCGACGATCCCGAGCGACTCGCCCTCCAGCACCTCGAGCGACACGTCGTCGACCGCCGGCACCTCGCCGAGGCGGCGGCGGAAGAGGACGCCTCTCGTGAGCGGGAAGCGCTTCTCGAGCCGCTCGACGGCGGCGAGCGGCGGCACGCCGCCCGCGCTCATCTCGGCGCTCCCTGCGCGAGCCCCGCCCAGATCGCGCGCCGCTCGGCCTCGCTCAGCAGGCACGCCACGCGATGCTCCGGCGCGCCGCCCGCCGGCTCGAGTGGCGGGTCGACCTCGCGGTGGCGCTCGCGCACGTAGGGGCAGCGCGGGTGGAAGCGGCAGCCGGACGGCGGGTGCACGAGCGACGGCGGCCGCCCGGGGATCGGCACGAGCTCGGCGCCGGCGGGCGCGTCGAGCCGCGGCATCGAGCGCAGCAGCCCCCATGTGTACGGATGCCGCGGCGCGGCGAACAGCTCGGCCACGGGCGCCTGCTCGACGATCTGCCCGGCGTACATCACCGCGACCTCGTCGGCCGTCTCCGCCACCACGCCGAGGTCGTGCGTGATCAGCACCATCGCCATCCCCAGCTCGTCGCGCAGCCTGCGCAACAGCGACAGGATCTGTCGCTGGACGGTCACGTCGAGCGCGGTCGTCGGCTCGTCGGCGATCAGCACGCGCGGCTCGTTCGCGAGCGCCATCGCGATCATCGCGCGCTGGCGCATGCCGCCGGACAGCTCGTGCGGATAGGCGTCGACGCGCTGCCGGGCGTTCGGGATCGCCACGTGCTCGAGCAGCTCGATCGCGCGCGCCCGGGCGGCCGCGCGCGAGACATCGGGACGATGCGCGCGCAGCGCCTCCTCGATCTGCGTCCCAACGCGCATCAGCGGATGCAAGGCCGACAGCGGGTCCTGGAAGACCATCGCGATCGCCGCGCCGCGCAGCCGCCGCAGCCGCTGCGGCGACGCCGCCAGCAGGTCCTCCCCGTCCAGCAGCGCGCGCCCGGACCGCCGCACGCGCGGACCGTGCACGAGGCCCATCGCGGTCGTCGCCGCGACCGTCTTGCCGGAGCCGGACTCGCCGACGATCCCGAGCGTGCGCCCGGGCGCGACCGACCACGAGACGCCGTCGACCGCCTGCACGACGCCCTCGCGCGTGTCGAACGCGACGCGCAGGTCCTCGATCCGCAGGGCCGGCTCGCTCACTGGTCGCGCACCCGCGGGTCGAGGTAGGCGTACGCGACGTCCACGGCGATGTTCGCGACGATCACGGAGCACGCCGCGAGCAGCACGGTCCCCTGGATCACCGGGTAGTCGGCGTGCACGATCGCCTCGTAGTTGAGTCGGCCGACGCCGGGGATCCCGAACACCGTCTCCGTCAGCACGGCGCCGCCGAGCAGCAAGCCGAGGTCGAGCCCGGCGAGCGTGACCAGCGGCGTCACGGCCGCGCGCAGCGCGTGGCTCCAGACCACGCGCCGCTCGCTGACGCCCTTCGCGCGGGCCGTTCTCACGTAGTCCTCGGACAGCACCTCGATCATGTTGCCGCGCAGCAGGCGCGCGTAGACGGCGGTGAAGGTCGAGGCGAGCACGAGCCACGGCAGGATCAGCGACGTGAACCAGCTCCACGGGTCGTCGGTGAACGGGACGTAGCTGCCCGCGCCGGGCAGCAGCGGCAGCTGCCCGATGTCGTCGGCGAACAGGTACAGCGCGAGCAGGCCGAGCCAGTAGACGGGCGCGGAGATCCCGAGCAGCGCGCCGCCGGTCGTGAGCTTGTCGACCCACGTGCCGCGCCGCACGGCGGAGACGACCCCCAGCGGCACCGCCACGAGCACCCAGATCACGACCGCACCGAGCGTCAGCGAGATCGTCGCGGGCAGCCGGTCGACGAGCAGCGACCCGACCGAGGCGCCGCTGTAGTAGCTGAAGCCGAGGTCCGCGTGCAGGACGAGGTGCGTCAGAAACGTCCAGTACTGCGCCGTGATCGGGCGGTCGAGACCGAGGCTCTCGCGGATCTGCGCGAGCGTCGCCGGATCCGCGTCGCGGCCCGCGCGCAGCTGCGCGGGATCGGCCGACGGCAGCACGTAGAAGACGACGAACGTCAGCAGGCTCACGAGCGCCAGGAGCACGACGCCCCACAGCGCCCGGCGGAGGACGTAGGCGGCCACGTGGTGTGATTCGCCGCCGCGCCGCCTCGTCCCTACTCGCCGTGCCGGCTCGTCATCGCTTCAACGACGTGTACGCGAAGTCGCAGTGACCCTGGTTCCACAGCTCGGGCACGCAGCGCACGTCGGCCGCGAACACGTTCGGCTGTCTGTCCCACAGCCACGGAACCGCCGCGGCGGTCGCCGTCACCATGCGGTCGATCTCGCCCCACGCGCTCGCGCGCGCCGCGTCGCCGACGACCAGCTCGCCTCTGTCCATCGCTCTGTTGATCGACGGGTCGTTCAGCTGCGGCCAGTTGGGGTTGTTCTCGGGGAAGATGAACTTGCCGTTGAAGGCGAGGTTGAGCACGGTCTGGGGATCGGCGAAGTCGCGGATCCAGCCGACGTTCGGGCAGGCGTGCACTCTCGCTCTCGGCACGCCGCAGAAGCGCCCATACATGACGCCCGAGTCGACGAGCTTCAGGTTCGTCTTGAAGCCGAGGTCCTTCAGCGTCTGGTCGAAGATCTGCGCGTCGTTGCTGTCGGGAGCGCCGGCGAGCCCGACGACCTGGAGCGTCTCGTCGCCGGTGTATCTGCCGCCCGAGTAGCCGGCCGCTCTCATGTATCTCTCCGCGAGCGCTCTGTCGCCCTCCGGATCGGCGAGGAAGTCGGCGCCCGTCCCCTCCTGGCCGCCGGCCTCCTCGAAGCCCTGCACGCCGGGGTAGAGGAAGTGCGAGGCGACGTCGCCGATCACCGCGCCGCCGCGCACGCGCCGCATCTGCTCGCGGTCGAGCGCGGCGGCCACCGCCTTGCGCACGTTGGCGTCGTCGAACGGCGGGATCGCCGTGTTGAGCGCCGCGTAGCGCGACCCGCCGCCGGGCGCGAAGTAGATCTGGTCGCGCGCCTCCTGGTAGGCCTTCTTGACGAGCGCGGGCGTCGGCGGGTCCGCCAGGACGAGGCCTCTGCCGGCGAGCGTCTGGCGCCCGTAGACGGTCGCCGAGCCGCCGATTCTGAAGTCGACCTCGTCGACGTAGGCGGGACGGTGGTCGCCCGCCGCGTCCCAGTTGGGGTTGCGCACGAGTCTGAGGCTGCGACCGGGGACGTAGCCCTCGCCGAGCAGCTTGCCGTCGCTGTCGGCCGCGACCATGTAGGGGCCGCTCGCGACGACGTGGCCGGCGTACTGCGACGGCGACTTCGCGTCGAACGGCTTCGCGTACTCGGCCGGGACCGGCGCCGACAGCGGCAGCACGGTCGACTGCGCGAGCAGCGAGGCGGTCGGGCGCGTGAGCCGGAAGACGAGCGTGTGGTCGTCGGGCGTCTCGATGCCGGCGATCGGATCGCCGCTCGCTCTGTCCGCGCCGACGACGTCGCCGTAGTACGTGCTCGCGTAGGCGTTCGCGACGTTGGGGTTGAAGCCGCGCTCGATCGCGTACTTCACGTCGCTCGACGTCACCTCGCGGTTCACCGGCGGAGCGAATCTCACCCCTCTGCGGAGTCTCACCGTGAGCGTCTTGCCGGCGTCGGAGACCTGCGGCGGCCCCGCGGCGAGATCGGGCACGAGTCTGGACGGCGCGGTCGGCGTGTAGGTGTACAGCGTGCGCACCGTCGCGGCGAGCACGTTGAGGTCGAGGCTCTGGTAGGTGATCCCCGGATCGAGGCTGGTGACGTCCTGACTGGTGAGGACGGTGAGCGTGCCCCCTCTCTGGCCGCCGGCGCCGTCGTCCGCCGTAGCCGTCGCACCTCCGGTGTCGTTGCTGGAGCCGCAGGCGCTCAGCGCGAGCGTCGCGATCAGCAGGACGAAGGGAAGCGCGCGCTTGACGGGTCGCGGCATGAGGGGTCCTTTCGGGGGTTGGGAAAGGGGAGTCACCGTCTTCACCGTTCAGCTCTCGGGTCGAGCGCGTCACGCAGACCGTCACCCAGCAGGTTGAATGCAAGCACGGTGAGCAGGAGCGCTGCGCCAGGAAACACCATGTACCACCACTGCGTGTCGAAGTTGTCGGATGCGTCGGCGATCATCCAGCCCCAGCTGGCCGTCGGCGGGGACACGCCGACGCCCAGGAACGAGAGGGCCGCCTCGAGCAAGATCGTCTGCGGGAGCAGCAGACTTGAGTAGACAATGAGAGGTGCTGTGAGGTTTGGGAGAATCTCGCGGGTGACGACGCGTCGGTTCGAGGCACCCAAAGACCGCGCGGCGACGACGAACTCGCGCTCGCGCAGCGACAGCACCTGACCGCGCACGACGCGCGCGATCGACGTCCAGGTGACGAGGGCGATCACGAGGATCACGGTGCGCACACCCGGGGTTATGGCTCCTCCCACGCAGCCCTTTCCGAGCGAGCACGCCGAGGCGATGCCGATCCCCAGCAGCAGCACAGGGAAGGACAGCACGACGTCGACGAAGCGCGACAGCAGCGTGTCCACCCAGCCGCGGTAGTAGCCGGCGACCAGCCCGACGGTGACGCCGACGAGCACCGCGACGCCGGTGCCCACGATCCCGACCAGCAGCGAGACCCGCGCGCCGTAGAGCGTGCGCGAGAAGACGTCGCGCCCGAGCGGGTCGACGCCGAACCAGTGATCGCCGTTCGGGCCGAGCGGGGTCCCGAACATGTCGGTCGCGTCGCGATCCTGCACGTTCGGGCCGGGCGCCCCGGCGAGCTTCACCACGAGCGGCGCCAGCACCGCCGCGAGGATCAGCGCGACGATCACCACGAGCGCCGCCATCGCGACGCGGTCCTCGCGCAGGCGACGCCAGAACAGCTGCCAGGGCGAGCGCGCGAGGCCGGCTTCGAAGTCGCGCTCGTAGCGCTCCTCCTGCGCGAGCAGTCCAGGCGCCCCAACGCTCATGGGCGAAAGGTTCGCTCACGCCACGCCAACTCCTGTGTGTGAACGACTCCGCGCACGTCACCGTGACGCTCCGATCGACGTACTACGCTTGCGCGCAGCCCCGGTAGCTCAGCTGGACAGAGCGTCTCCCTCCTAAGGAGAAAGTCGCAGGTTCGAATCCTGCCCGGGGCATCGCGCCCGGCGCGGCGACGGACTAGTAGTAGACGTCGATCTGGTCCCCGAGGCGGACCCAGGAGTAGATCGCGTAGGCGTCGGGGACCGGGACGCGCAGGCAGCCGTGGCTGGCGTTGTAGGTCGGCACGTCGTAGTAGCCGTGGATCGCATAGCCGCGGATGAAGTAGGTCGAGTAGACCATCCCGTGGCTGTTCGTGCCGGGCTCTCTCATGTAGAAGCGGAAGCTGCCCAGCACAGTCGGGGTGGAAGGCTTTCCGGAGCTGGTCGTGTAGGCGCGCACGACTCTGCCTCTGTCGATCAGCGCGAGCACCTGCCAGCCGAGGTTCGCCTCGACGTGGCGGCCGTGCTGCGGGTAGCGCACCTTGAAGCCGCCGACGCCGCGCATCAGGCGGTCGACGACGAACGGGGTCAGCGTCGTGATGCGCGGCATCCCGTTGACCTTGCGGAAGGCGAGCACGGCGCGGCCGGTGGCGGCGTCGTAGACGCCGTTCTGCGGCGTCGCGTAGCCGACCGCGGCGAGCCGCTGCTGCAGCAGCGCGACGAACGGGCTGCGGGTGCCCGGGCCCGCCTTCGGCGTGAGGATCGAGACGGCGGCCTGCGCGAGCAGTCTGCGCTGCTCCGGCGTTCTCTCGTGCAGCGCGAAGATCTGCACGTCGCCGCTTCTGCCCGGGTCGTATCTGACGCTGAACGTCGCCGTCTTGCGCGTGCGCGTCGGCTTCGGCACGACCGCCACCGTCTTCAGCAGCTTGTGCCCGCGCCAGATGCGCACGCTCACCGACTGACCGGGGACGTAGGGGGCGATGCGACCCTGGATCCGCAGCTCACGACCGGTGACGGCGAGCGTTCTGCCGCTTACGGAGAACGCGCCGTCGACCTGCAGGCCGATGCGGCCGGTCGGTCTCGGGCCGCTCGTCTTCGGGCTCGCCGCCAGCGCCGCGGCCGGCGACAGTGCCAGCACGACCGATGCGACCGACGAGACGAGGCCCCTGCGACCCATGACGCGCCAGATGCTAGTCGAGCGGCCGGGTGTCAGGCGCGCTGCGGCTGCGCCCGCATCGCGGCCACACAGGTCAGCAGCGTGACGGACACCGCCCCCACCGCCAGCAGCAGGATCGACCCGTCCGGCCAGTCCTCGGCGACTCCGAACGCGAGCGCGTTGTTGAGCGCGTGCAGCGCGATGCACGGCAGCAGCGAGCCGGTGCGCTCGCGCACGAAGCAGAGCGCCATCCCGAGGATCGCGAGCGGCACGAGGAACACGGCGTCGGTCCCGCCCGCGTGGATCGCGCCGAACACGAGTCCCGTGAGCAGCGCGGCGAGCCACGGCCCGCGCCAGTTGCGCAGCGCGCCGTAGAAGTAGCCGCGGAAGAAGACCTCCTCGGCGAGCGGCGCGATCACGGTCACCAGCACGCAGACGGCGACGAGCGCGACGGTGCTCTCGTCGACGCCGAGGCTGTCGGGCAGCGTGTCCTGCGCCTTCGAGTCGACGATCAGCGCCCACACCCACGCGAGCCCGATGTAGACGACGTACGCGAGCAGCATCCAGCCGATCGCCGGCCGGACGCGCGTACGCACGAGCCCGAACTGCGCGGGCAGCACCCGGCCGGTGCGCGCGGCGAACAGCACGGCGGCGCCGACGAAGGCCGCGTCCTGCACGATCGTCTGCACGATCGTGACGGCCGGTGGCGGATCTTCGAAGCTCGCCCCGAAGATCGCGGCGATCGCGCCGACGACGATCGCCCCCATCAACGCGAACGCGAACGCGGCGACGAGCGCGAGCGCCGCCGTCCACGGCGCCCAGCGAGCGCTGCCGTCGTCCCCGGGCGGCTCGCTGGCCGGCGGCAGCGGCCCGCCGAACGGATCGGTGGCCGACGGCGACCACGCAGCGTAGGACGGGTCGCTGCTCATGCGCTGAGCATACGGAGCAGCGGCCGCAGGCTCGGGATCGCGGCAACGCCGTCGGGCAGCGGCGCATCGGGCGCGGTCCCGTTCCGCGCGACCAGCACGACGTCGATCCCCGCGGCGCGCGCGCCCGCCACGTCGTGCTCGACGCTGTCGCCGACGTGCAGCGCCTCGCGCGCGGCGGCGCCGGCGAGCGCCAGCCCGCGCGCGAAGATCGCGCCGTCCGGCTTCGCGCTTCCGACCTCGGCCGACGTCACGGCCCCGTCGAGCAGCGGCGCGAGCCCGGTGTCCGCCAGCACGTCGTGCAGCGAGACGTCCCAGTTGCTCACGACCACCAGCCGGACGCTCCGCTCGCGCAACGCGCGCAGGACCTCGGGGACCTCCTCGAACGGCCGAAAGCGCAGCGCGGCGAGCAGCGCCTCGGTCAACGGCGCCAGCGGCAGCTCGCGCGCGGACCCGGCCGGCAAAGCCTCGCGCAGCGCCTCGGTCGCCCGCCGCCGCAGGTCCGCCAGCCGCTCGCGGTCGGACGCGTCGTCGTGGTGCGCGCGGTAGAAGGCGATCTCCGCGCGGAGCGCCGCGCCGGCCTCGGCGGCGCTCACCTCCAGGCCGCAGCGCTCGCGCAGCTCCCGCCGCAGCGGCTCGACCGGCGGCTCCAGCTCCACGAGCGTGCCGAGCGCGTCCAGCAGCAGCGCGCGCGGCGCGCTCACGCGACGAACCCCCAGCGCGCGAACTGCGCCGCGAGCAGCCCGAGCAGCACCGCGCTGACGCCGAGCGTACGCTCGAGGCGGCCGTCCCGCCGGCTGGTCCACACGGCAAGCCACATCTGCAGCGGGAACAGCGCGAGCATGTAGCGCGGCAGCGAGATCAGCGGCTGGTCGTCGGTCGGGTAGGAGAGCGTCATCGCGAGCGCCGCGGCCGCGTACGCGCCGTACGCGAGTGGCAGCCGCCGCAGCACGCCGACCAGCCCCGCGAGCGCGAAGACGAGGAAGGCGACCAGCAGCAGGCTCTGGCTGTACGGCTCCAGCGAGTTGCCGCCGCCCTCGGCGAGGTACGGCGTCGTGGGCCCACCGCGCGCCAGCTCGCGCACTGCGTCGACGGCATGGTCGATCCCGCCGGTCGCGGCGCCGAGCGGCTCGAAGTGGCGCAGCCACAGCGCCTGCGCGTGGTATGGCGCGAACGCGTCGCCGAGCGCGGCGGCCGACCAGCCGAGGTAGAGCGCGAGCCCCAGCGGCACGAGCGCCAGCCACAGGACGTGCGGCGTGAGGCGGTAGCGCGGCAGCCAGCGGGCGCGTCCGGGCGCCGGGGTCCCGCCGGGCCGCGGCCCGTAGAGGAACAGGAGCGCGAGCGGCAGGAGCAGCAGCACCCCGCTGTTGCGGGTCAGCGCGGCGAGCCCGCCGAGCGCCCCGGCGAGCGCCCACCGCTCGTGTCGCGCCGCCAGGAACGCCCCGACCGACACGAGCAGGAACAGCGACTCCGAGTAGACCGCCGAGAAGAACAGCGCGCTCGGGAAGAACGCGACGAGCAGCACCGTCGGCCGCGCGTACCGCTCGCCGAGCTCGAGCGCGGCGAGCCGGTGCAGCAGCACGAGCGCGCCCAGGAAGCAGGCCAGCGAGACGAGGATCCCGGCGACGAGCGGCGAGCCGACGACCCAGCCGCCGGCGCGCATCAGCAGCGGGTACAGCGGATAGAAGGCGGCCTGCGCGTGCGACTGCGCGTCGCCGTAGCCGTCCTGCGCGATCGTCAGGTACCAGGCCGAGTCCCAGCGCGCCGCGGGCGAGACGAGCAGGTCGCCGAGCGCGGAGAACGGCGTCGTCAGGCCGCGCGCGTCGAAGCGCCCGGTGCCCGGCGCGCGACCGAACCACATCAGCCCGAGCAGGCCCGCCGCCCACACGACCAGCCGCGACGTCCACAACGCGCTCCACGCCTCGCGCCAGGCGCCGTCCGACGGACGGCCGCGGCGCGGCGCCGGCAGCGCCCGGAGTCGGGCGAGGGGACTGCCGCGGCTGACGGTACGCTCGCGCTCCATGCTCGGGTTCGATGTTCCCACGCTCGCGGCCACGTTCCTGCAAGCGCACCAGAACGAGCTGACCGCGCTGCTGACCGTCGCCGGCACGATCGTGCTCGCGATCGCCGTCGACCGCGCCCTGCTGCACCGCGGTCACAGACTCGCGGCCGCGGTCACGCGCGAGGAGCTCACGCCCGTGCTCGACACGCGCCTGCGCTTCCTGCGCCGGCTGATCACGCTCTCGATCGTCGTGATCGGGCTGCTGCTCGCGCTGTCGCAGTTCGGCGGGCTGAGCCGGCTCGCGGCCGGCCTGCTCGCGTCCGGCGCGCTGATCGCGGCGATCCTCGGCTTCGCGGCGCGCCAGACGCTCGCCAACCTGATCGCCGGGGTGATGCTGACGATCACGCAGCCGCTGCGGATCGGCGACCGCGTCACGGTCGAGGACGAGACCGGGACCGTCGAGGACGTGCGCCTCAACTACACGGTCGTGCGCGGCGGCGACGGCGGGCGCATCTTCATCCCGAACGAGCGGCTCGCCGCCGGGATCCTCCACAACGACACGATCGTCGAGCCGCTCGTCGCGCTCGAGGTCGAGCTGTGGCTGCCGCGGGCGATCGACGCGGACGCGGCGCTCGGCGCGCTGCGCAGCCTCGACGACGGGGCGATCGCGCGGATCGCGGAGGTGGCGGCCGAGGGCGTCAGGTACACGGTCGCGCGCGGAACCGTCCCGCCGGCCGAGCGGCCCACGCGCGAGTCCGAGCTGCGCGCCGACGCGCTGCGCGCGCTGCGCGCTGCAGGACTGCTTGCGTCCAGCCCGTCCGGCTGAGCCTGCTGGGTACGCTTTGAGGCCGTGACCCGCCGAGAGCGACAGAGGCGCCGCCGGCGCCGGCACGTGAGCCCCCTGCGGCGCACGCTGATCGTCATCGCGACGCTGCTGATCGTCGCCGCGACCGCCGGCGGCATCGCGTTCGCCGGCTGGGTCGTGAGCGTCGTGCAGGACACGCCCGACATCCAGGACCTGAAAGCCCGTCCGCAGGGCGCCGTCTCGACGGTCTACGCCGCGGACGGATCGCGCCTCGGCTTCATCGCCTCCGACACGCTGCGGCGCGCGATCCCCGGCAGCCAGGTACCGCTCGTGATGAAGCGCGCGACGATCGCGATCGAGGACAAGCGCTTCTATCACCACGGCGGCGTCGACTACGTCGGCGTCGTGCGCGCGGCGGTCAAGAACGTCACGTCCGACGAAACCCAGCAGGGCGGCTCGACGCTGACGATGCAGCTCGTGCGCAACCTCTACACGCCGGGGACCCGCTTCAAGAAGACGCTCGAGCGCAAGATCCGCGAGGCGAAGCTGGCCGAGGAACTGGAGCAGGAGCACTCGAAGGAGTGGATCCTCGTCGCCTACCTCAACAACGTCCCGTACGGAACGGTCGGCGGGCAGACGGCCGTCGGCGTGCAGGCGGCCGCGCGCATCTTCTTCAACAAGCCGGCCTCGAAGCTGACGTTGCCGGAGGCCGCGCTGCTGGCCGGAACGCCGCAGGCGCCCTCGCAGTACAACCCGTTCGACAACCCGTCCGGGGCGAGAAAGCGGCGCGGCGAGGTGCTGAACGCGATGGTCGACGCCGGCTACGTGAGCCAGTCGGAGGCGGACGCGGCGAACGCGGCGCCGCTCGGGGTGCACCGCAGCGACTACTACGCGCACCGCCGCGAGCAGTTCTTCTTCGACTACGTCAGAAGCGAGCTGATCAGACGCTACGGGCGGCGCGTCGTCGAGCAGGGCGGCCTGAAGGTCTACACGACGATCAACCTGAGATTCCAGGAGGTAGCGCGGCAGGCGATCCAGAGCCACGTCGGCTACGCGGGCGCACCGTCGGCGGCGCTCGCGACCGTGGACCCGGACAACGGCCACATCCTCGCGATGGCCTCCTCGGCGACGTACGGGCCGACGGTCTTCAACTACGCGGCCCAGTCGCACCGGCAGCCGGGCTCGACCTTCAAGGTGATCGACCTGATGGCGGCCGTGCGGATGGGAATCGACCCCGACTCCACCTACTACGTCTCCAGACACCTCACGCCCGGCTGGCTGCCGCAGGCGCCGACGTGGGAAGTGCAGACCGACAGCCACTCGTACTCCGGCTCGATGAGCCTCACGAGCGCGCTGCCCGCCTCCGACAACACCGTCTTCGCGCAGCTCGGGGCCGACGTCGGCCCCGAGAAGGTGCGCCAGGCCGCGTACGACATGGGCATCACCTCGCACCTCGACGCCTACTACGCCGAGGCGATCGGCGGCCTCAGATACGGGGTCTCGCCGCTGGAGATGGCGAACGCGTTCGCGACCGTCGCCGACGGCGGCTGGCGCAACACGGTTACGGCGATAACGAAGGTCGTCCACCCGGACGGCACCGTCGACGACCTCGGCAGACCGCGACGCAAGAAGACGTTCACCGACGGCGAGGCCTACGAGGTCCTGCCAGCGATGAAGGCCGTGCTCGCCAGCGGCACCGCCGCCGGCCAGGGGATCGGCTGCCCGAACGGCGGCAAGACCGGCACCACGTCCAACAACACCGACGCGTGGTTCGTCGGCGTCACCCCGAGACTCTCGACGGCCGTGTGGGTCGGCTTCCCCAACGAGACGACGACGCTCGGCAGCTCGGTCTTCGGCGGCACGATCGCGGCGCCGATCTGGCACGAGTTCATGACGGTCGCCAAGGGCGACTACTGCGAGGACTGGCCGGCGCCGAAGGAGCCGTTCCAGGGCTCCGCGTTCACCGGCACGTACGCCGGCTCGTACGACGACTCGAGAGGCGACACGACCGACGAGACGTCCACGGACGAGACGACGACCACGCCGACCACCACGACGCCGGCGCCCGACGGCAGCGGGCCGAACCCGAACCCGGACGCGTACGCCCATCCGCCGCAGCAGGCGCCCTCCACCCCGACGCCCCCCTCGCGCGGGCCCAGCGAGGGCGGCGGCGCGGGCGCTCCGACGGGCTGATCCCGCGCCGATGCGCTGATCGCTGGTACGGTTCGCCTGTGCCAAAGGAAGAGAAGGTCGAGCTCGAGGGCGAGGTGATCGAGGCCCTCCCGAACGCGATGTTCCGCGTGAGACTCGACAACGACCACGTCGTCCTCGGCCATGTCGCCGGCAAGATGCGCCGCTTCCGCATCCGCATCCTCCCCGGCGACCGCGTGCGCTGCGAGCTGTCGCCCTACGACCTCGACCGCGCGCGCATCGTCTACCGCCACCGCTAGACCGGATTCCGCCTCCCGCCCCCCCACGCAACGATGCGTGAGCTGGAGCTGATCGAGGCGCTCGAGCGCGTCCTCGCCCACGACGACCCGCGCGTCGTGCGCTGGCTCGGCGACGACGCGGCGGTCGTGCGCGCGGGCGCCTACGCGGTCACTTCCGTCGACACGATGGTCGAGGGGGTGCACTTCCCGGCGCTCGCCGAGGGGATCGGGACGCTCGGCGACTTCGGCCACCGCGCGCTCGCGGGGGCGCTGTCAGACCTCGCGGCGATGGGCGCGCGGCCGGGCGAGGCGTACCTGGCGCTCGTGCTGCCCGCCGGCCTCGGCCAGGACGAGGTGCTCGAGCTGTTCGGCGCGGCGCAGGCGCTCGCGAGCGCGAGCGGGGTGACGATCGCCGGCGGCGACGTCGCGCGCGGCCCGGCGCTGACCGCCGCGGTGACGGTCGTCGGCTGGAGCGACGACGCCGAGTCGCTCGTCGGCCGCGACGGCGCGCAGCCCGGCGACCTCGTCGGCGTGACCGGCACGCTCGGCGACGCGGGCGCCGGCCTCGCGATCCTGCAGGACCGGGCCGAGGGCATGCCGCAGCTGCCGCGGCGCTACCTGCGCCCGACCCCGCGCCTGGCCGAGGGCCGCGCGCTCGCCGCCGCGGGCGCGCACGCGATGATCGACCTGTCCGACGGGCTCGCGACCGACGCGCGCCACCTCGCGCGCCGCAGCGGCGTGCGGCTCGTCGTCGACCTCGAGCGGCTGCCGCTCGCGCCCGGCGTCGCGGACGTGGCGCGTGCGCTCGGGCAGGACCCGGCCGCGTTCGCGGCGACCGCCGGCGAGGACTACGAGCTGTGCGCGTGCGTCCCACCCGGCGCGCGCCAGGCGGCGGAGTCGGCCGCCCCGATCACGTGGATCGGCACCGTCGAGGACGGCGAGCCGGAGTTGGAGCTCGGTCCGCGCGGCGCCTCGCTGCGCGGGTACGAGCACGAGCTGTAGTGACGAAAGCCGGTAGCCGGTCACCGCAAGCGGCGACCGGCGGGCGGCGTCACACCGCGATCTCGTTCAGCGCCGCGTCGCCGAGCAGCGCGCGCACGTCGGCGCGCCGCAGCGCGCCGTGCACCGCGAGCATGCGGGACACGAACGCCTCGGCGACCGCGTCGACGTCGACCTGGTACGCCGCGCGATCGATCTGCGCTTTGAGCTCGGTGATTCGCATTGTGGTGTTCTCGTCGTCCATGCGTTCCCTGCCACGACTTATCCCGGACAAGCCGGACGGCACGCACCCGCGGACCCGCATCCACGATCCTTCGCTTGAGCCGGTCGTCGCAGTCGGTATCGGGGATACCCGCGGACGGCGTGAGCACACCTCCGCAACATCGGACGTACGGCCACCAGGGTTCCGCTGCTCAAAGGCCCGGGTGGGCGAATCCGCTCCGGCCCGTAGGGTCAGCGCCCTACGGCGGCGCCGCGCGCGACCGCGCGCTCGAGGCGGGCGAACACGATGATCCGCTGCGCCGCGCTGTAGAGCGGATGACAGGCGGACAGCACGAGCCGCTGATAGCCCACGTCTCTCGTCACCCACAAGGCGCTCGGGTCGACGATCTGCGTGCGCTGCACGCGGTAGGTGAAGCGCGCGTACGGCATCGTCATCACGATCCGCTCGCCGCGCTCGAGGTCGTCGACGCGGCGGAAGGGCGCGAGATAGGTCGTGCGGTGACCGGCGATCGCGACCGTCCCTGGCAGGCCGGGGAACGTCGTCGACGGATAGTGGCCCGGCCCCTTGCGCAGCGACGCCGTGTCCGTCCCCTGCACGACGACGAAGTCGGCGCCGATCGCCGGGATCGCGACGCGGCCGATCGGGTCGCCGGCGTGCGCCGTGCGCCGCGCCTCTCGCGCGAGGAACTCGATCCGCCGTCTCTGCGACTCGAGCGCGCGCAGCACCCGCTGCTGAACGGGCGTCGGCCCGCGCTCCTCGATGCGGTCGAGCTGTCCCGAGAGCTTGTTCTGCTCGATGCGCGCGAGCAGCGCGGAGACAGGCTCCTGCCAGGCGAGCGTGATGCCGGCGTCGGCGATCATCAGCACGCCGGCCGCGATCAGGACCGTCGAGATCGCTCGCAGCGCGCGCCTCATCGCGGAGAGCTTCTCATGCGCCGCCCGGCGACGCTCAGCGCCGCAGGGCGGACTCCGTCCCGCCCAGCGATCCCGGTCCAGCGTACGTCGACGGTCCGCGCACCGTGATCGGCGTCGCCACGTCCGGATGGCCGGCGCCGGTCGCGCGCAGCACGACGATCAGCGCGGACGCGGTGCAGCCGAGCGCCACGCTCCACACCACGACCGCCGGGAGCGAGACCCCGCCGCCGGCGACCAGCAGCACGAGCATCCAGGCCAGCTCGAGCGGATCGAGTCCGAGCTGGCGCCCGTAGGCGTACGCGATCAACGCCGGCGGCACGAGGGCGACCGCCCACAGCGCGAGCGCGGCGGGCCGGCGCAGGCGCGTCTCGGGCGCCATCGCGAGCAGCCACAGGTGCAGCGCGGGAACCAGCAGCAGGCTCGCGTACGGGTTGGCGACCCACACGATCAGCGTCACCGCGCACAGCGTCAGCACGATCGCGATCGCGGCCCCGCCGCCGCCGGGCTCGCCCGCGATCCCGAGCAGGCGGCTGAGCGGGCGGCGGGCAAGCCCCGCCAGCAGCGCCGCCACGACGACGCTCACGAGCGCGGCCGCGTCGGGCGCGTTCGCCGCGCCGGCGACCGGCGCCGCCGGCGCGCCTTCGATCAGACCGGTGCGGAAGAGGCCGATCGCCAGCAGCGCAGCGAGCAGGACCGGCAGCGCGTTCGCGAGCACCCACCGCAGCCACATCCCGACGCGCTCGCGGCGGCGGCGCACGCGCGCGAACGCGTCGACGGCGGCGAGCAGGACCGGCAGCAGCAGGGCGATCGCCAGCAGCCGGACCGGCCACGCCGGCAGCACCTTTCGCTCCAGCGTCAGATAGGTCGCGCTGCCGGGCAGGTCGCCGCCGCCGTCGAGCGCGCCGATGCTGCGCAGCGCCGCGCGACCGAACGCGGTCAGCTGCGCGGCGGCGACGGGCGCGTCGGCCGCCGGAGCGCGCTCGCCGCTCGCCGACAGCAGCACCGCGCCGACGCCGCGGGCGTTGAACGGGCCCTGCTCGCCGAGCGCGAGCGGGAACGCCAGGCGCGCGAGCTGCACGCCCGGCCGGGGCGCGCCGGTGGGCGTGCGCGCCTCCGTCGCCAGCGCCGCCTCGACCGTGCGCCGCAGCTCGAGCGGCGCGAGCGCGGTCGACTGCGACCACGGCACGACCAGCGGACGGTCGGTGCGCGTGCCAGCCATGTCGCCCAGCACCAGCACCGCGTCGACCGGGCGGGCGGGCGGGCCTTCTTCCGCC
>JADMIO011276580.1_pt1 | contig 39511 bp, 34 predicted proteins | sample 8958161 | NCBI WGS metagenome assembly JADMIO01 (sample SAMN16585339, study PRJNA669376) | soil metagenome | isolation source: Crop rotation soil | place: USA: Cullars Rotation, Alabama | collected 2011 | reverse complement strand
CGCGACAACTTGTCCACGTGGAATTCTAAGCTTAGGATCCCAATGTGCTGGAAAGCCCAGATCGTCGACCACGTCGCGGGCGACGGCTCGGTCCACGGCCGCACCTACCAGCTCGCGATCTTCCCGAACGACCCGGAGCTTCGCTACGCCGGCGCGATCCACGAGCAGCTCGCCGATCGCCGCACCCCGCCCCGCTCCCTCCTGGTGCGCCCGCTCAACGACCTCGTGGTGCACCACTACGGCTACTCGGACGAAGCCATGGCCCGCCAGAACAAGCATGCGCGCAACATGGGCATCCTCGAGCGCGAGGTGGCCGAGCGGCCCGACGACCCGTTCGTGCGCTTCAACATGGCCCTGCAGCTGCGCGTGGGCAACCAGGTCGCCGAATCGATCCCGCACCTGCGCCACGCGGTCGACCTGACCGCCGGCCAGCGCGCCCCGTTCCTGGAATCCACCCGCATCCTGCTGGCCGACGGCCTGATGCACCAGCAGGCCTACGCCGAGGCCGAGGCCGCGTGCCTGGAGGGGCTCGCGCTCTATCCGGGCTGCCCGGACCTGCTCGCCATGCTCGGGCTGTGCCGCTTGATCGCCGATCGCCCGGCCGAGGCGATCGGGCCCCTCACCGCGGCGCTCGGCCACCACGGGACGATCGGGGCCAGCGTCTCCAACCCGCAGTACACCGGCTGGCTCTCCGAGCTGTTGTTGGCCTTCGCCCACCACAAGCTGGGCGACGCCGAGCGCGAACACGCCCACCTGGCGCGCATGTGGGCGGGCACCACCGAGCGCGACGTCACGCTGCGCCGGGCCGTCGCCCTGAGCGCGCTGCTCACGGGCTCGCCGGAGGCCGCCGTCCGCATGATGGCGCGCCTCGGGGTCAATGTGCAGCTGGCGCCGCCCGCCTGATGCGGCCAAGATCACACGAGAAAAAGCGCCATTAAAACTTTTTTAACGTCGATTTAATGGTACAATGGGTCCGTTGGGTGCTCCCGAGACAGGTCGAGCGCCCGGCGACGGGATAACCGACGGTGGACAACCGAAGCCCCCAATGATGCAGGCCGAAACCATCCGAAACCCTCGCTCACGCGAAGTGTTTGAATTAAGGATGGTCGCATCATGCAAAAAACTACCGCCTCCCTCGTCATCGGCCTCGTCACCGTGGCCGCCCTCTCCGGCTGCGGCGCCCAGCGCCCCCTGATGGTGGCCGCGCCCACGGTTTCCGCCGTCGAGGCCCAGAAGATGAGCCCCTCCGAGGTGAAGCTCGAGCGCATCCGCGCCCTGGTGGGCTCCTGGTCCCTGGCCTACGTCAACGACCACTACCGCGCCGGCACCCACGGCGCCCCCACCGTCGAGCTCAAGACCCTCAAGGTCGGCCAGCCCCTGCTCGGCCCCGGCTACAACTTCACCGCCAAGGTCTACTACCACGACGACGCCACCCAGGGGAACGTCGAGCTGAAGGGCCACTACGACGAGAAGAACCGCAAGTACTCGCAGGTCGCCTTCAAGGAGCTGGACATCGACCACCGGTAGGTGAACGCTCAACCGCCGCTGCCCGCGCAGGGCACCTGCCCATCGCCGGCCATCATGAGCAACACTTCCGTCCGGGGCCGCGTCAACGACGCCGAAGGCGCCTCCTACGGGCTCATCGAGACGCCCGACACCGCCCCCACCCAGGCGACGCATGGGTAGTAGGGCCGGCCTCCGTGCCGGCCTGCGGCGCGCAGCGACGCGACCACGGACCTGCGCCACCGCAGGCTGGCGCCTGCAGACCGGCAGGGACGCCGGTCCTACGACACAGCGCGGCCTGGAGTGTTCGGCGGCGCGGAGGCCGCCGCTCCGGCTACTTTGGGCATGGTTCATCGAATCGGGGTTTCTCCCGGATGGCCGCTCAGGCCCCTTCGGCTAAGATGAAACTGTTCCAAGGAAAGCAAGGTTCCGAAGACGACAGCCGGGTGTGAGCGGTCCAGACCTCCCGCCGACGAGGGCAGACTCCCGAAAATGGAGACCCCCAACACCGACCGAACAAAGACCCCGAGACCACCCGGCATGCGCCCCCGCTTCAGCGAGCGGGGGCGTCGTCCGTGGGGGCGGCGCGGCGCGGGAAGAAGGCGTCGGTGGTCGACACGTAGAACCGCCCCGGGAAGGGCGAGGTGAAGCCCATCCCGTTGGTGAGCGGCAGGGCGTAGCCCACGTTGAGCGTGAGCGGGAAGCCCAGCACCGTGTCGTGCACCAGCACGAGCTCGGCGCCCAGGCCGCTCGAGAAGCCCTCGCGGCCCGGGGTGTCCGCGCGCCAGAGTTCGGCGCCCTCGACGTAGAGGCTGCCTTCCACCTGGGCCAGGGTGCCGACGCCCAGCGGGATGGCGAGCCCCTGGGCCAGCGGGGTGAGCGCGCTGACGCGGCCGTAGAGCCGGCCCTGGGCCGTTGCCCAGTCCTGGCTCATGAGGCCCGCGCCGATGCGGTTGGCGAGCGGCAGCGTCGGGCTGCTCGTGCCCACCGAGCTGTTGATGCGGACGGCCAGCCAGTCGGTGAGGCGATCGGCCCGCTGGGCGTCCATGGTGGCCCGCCAGGCGCCGTCGAGCCCGGCGAAGAGCGAGGCGTTGGAAGCCAGCCCGATCGCCGCCGTGTCGTCGCGGAAGAGCGTCAGCTGGCCGTAGTCGTAGCCCGTCGGTGCGCCCAACGAAAGCGTCTGGTGCCCCACGGCGGCGCGCAATTGGTGGACGAGCACCGGCGCGGCCACCGAGGGCCCCTGTCCGTCCCAGAGGATCAAGGAGGTGCCGAACTCCGAGGTCAGGGTGCCGTTGAGGCTGTAGCCCACGTCGCCGTCCAGGCCCCAGTTGGGGTGGGGCAGCCAGTAGCCGTGCAGCGAGAAGCTCGGCGTGAGCGACGGCGCGAAGGGCGAGCTGCCCATCGTCATGAGCGCCTGCCAGCCGTGCTCGGCGCGCAGCCGGCCCTCGAGGCCGATGCCCAGGCCCATCGGCCCCTGCACGGGCGGCATCATGGGCGCGCCGCGGGGGCGCACCGGGGCCTGGCCCTGCTTGAAGGTGAGCCCGGGGAAATAGCGCAGCAGGTACGCGTCCATGGGGGCGTCGGGCCACGGCGTCACCACGACCTTGCGCGGGAAGTGGTTGTTATAGCGGTCCGGATCGGTCAGGCGCTCCTGCGGGTCGATCGTGGCCTCGGAGGCCGGCGCCGGCAGCGAGAAGGTGAGCGTCTGGCGGCCCACGCCCTGGAGCGTCTGGCGGTGGACGCCGCCGGCCGTGTCGACGACCTCCACCACCACCGGCTCGGCGGCGGCCGTGGGCAGAGAGACCTCGACGGTGGCGTCGTACCCCTCGACGCCGGGCTCGCAGCGCATGGCGTCGAGCGCGCAGTCGTCCGGCACCTCGGCCGCCTGCGCGCTGAGCGCGGGCAGGCCGAGCAGGCACAGCCAGAGAAGGGCGGACGTCGGGGCACGCATCGGTGGGTACGATCCTTGCGCTCGTGGGCGTTGCCCCCATTCTACGGCCCGCCCCGCCGCGTCCCGCCGTGGCTTTCACCTGAATTCGTTTGGCGGCCTTGGCTAAAGATCCGCCAGTCGCGCTGAAAGAAAACATCCAAGCAGCTATCCCTCGCCTGAGTGCTAATACTTCTAGCAAGCGAGTAGTGTTAGCACACAAGCGATAGATAAACGAGCAAACAAAAAAGGGCATGGCGGTCTCGCCATGCCCTTTTCGGGTGGTTGCTTAGTAGCTGTTCACGATGTCGCCGGTGTGGGCGTTCAGGGTCACCGGGCGCTCGCCGTTCTGGGTGGTGGCGGGGGTGATCTTCCACAGCAGCATCGAGAAGTCGCGCGGGTGGCCCATCAGGCTCATGCGCTCGATGGGGGCGTGGGTGCTGGCCGGACGCTCCTTGCGGAGGATCTTGAGCACGTCGCAGCTGTCCACCTCGGGCACCGGGCTGTCCAGGAAGGCCACGCCGAGGGGCATGCCGCCCTCGGTCGTCTCCGTCACGGTGGGCACGCCGGCGGCGTCCACGCTCACCGCGATGCGGCGGGTGAGCTTGTTGCTGTAGGGGTTGCCCTTCTTGGCCGGGCCCTCGACCTCGGAGCCGACGTAGTTCACGGTCCAGCTGCCGTCGCCGGAGGGCTTGCCGTCGAGGTCGATGTGGACGCCGAGCAGGCCGGTGAAGGAGGCCTTGGCGTCCAGCTGACGGGCCACGCTGTGGCTGTACTTCAGCACGCGGCTGGCGGTCAGGGGGCCGTCGAGGGTGGCCAGGCGCTTGGCCGAGACGGCCTTGGCGGTCGTGCGGACGGCCGCGGTGGGAGCGGGGCTGACGCCGCAGGCCGAGAGCAGCAGGGCGGCGCCGAGCAGCAGGGCGGTGCGTTGGATGGTCACGTGAGCCATGTGGGTCGCTCCTTCGAACAGCGGGATGCGCCGTGGTCGATGATGTAGCCATCGTATCATAAAGAATTGGTTAAGTAAAGAATATGGAATGATGAAATCACGCGGTTTTCAGCCCGCCTGATCCGGACCGGCATGTTTGGACTTTGTTAAAAGCATGCTAAATGGGACAGCCGATCGCCCCCGAACGGCCATAACGATGAGGTCCCCCGCCAGGAGCCTGCCCCACCGATGGTCGCCCCGATCGCCAAGATCACCGTCACCTCCGCGCCCCGCCCGGCCCGTCCGGCGGCGGTGGCCGAGCGTGCGGCGGCCCCGGCGCCCGATCCGGCCCCCAAGCCGGCGCCCGAGAAGAAGGGCGGCGGCGGGCTGTTCGGCTTCCTCGGCCGCGCGGTCGGCGCGGTGGCGACGGGCGTGTCTGGCGTCGTCGGCGGCGTGATCGGCGTGGTGGGGCACGTGATGGACAAGACCGGCGACGCGATCGGCGCGGTCTCCCAGGGCGCCCTGCGCGGCGCCGGCTGGGTCGTCGGCGCGCCCTTCGGGGCGGCTTCATGGGCGCTCGACGCGGTGGGCGCCCACGGGGCGGCGAAGGCCCTGGGCGCCGTCCGGCACGGCATCGGGCGCGTGGCGGAGGTGGCCGGGCGCGAGCTCAACGGCTTTTGCACCGGGGCCGGCGAGGCCTTCAAGGGCATGGCCGACGGCATGAAGTTCCTGGTGCAGCACCCCGTGATGGCCGCCAAGGGCCTCGTCACGATGGTGCGCCACCCCTCGGTCGCCCTTGAGGGGCTCAAGGCCATGTGGCACGAGGCGATCGCCGGCGGCCCCGGCCACGCCGTGGGCTACATGGCCGCCAACATCGGGCCCATGTTCCTCTCCGGCGGCGCGAGCCAGGGCACCGTGCTCGGACGCATCGCCACCTCGAGCCGGCTGGCCACCACGCCGGTGGGCCGGGCGATCGCGGCGGTCGCCAACAAGGCCGCCCACGTGATCCAGGTGGCCAAGAACGCGGCCCGCTTCGACCTCGGCAAGACGGCCGAGGCGATCGGGAACTTCGGCAAGCCGCTGCCGGTGGCCGCGAAGACCGGTTTCGTGAAGCAGGCGTTCCAGGCCATCAAGCAGGCCGTGGCCCACCCGGTGGCGACCGGCAAGGCCCTGGCCCAAAAGGCCGAGACGGCCGTCACGGGCGTGCCCGGCCGGATGAAGGCCTGGAAGGCCTCGGCCCGCGACCTGGCGGGCCGCGCCAAGGTGGCGAAACAGGCCCTCGGTGAGAGCGGCCGTCCCTGGGGGCGCCGGATCGTCACGGCGCAGAAGGCCATGGAGAAGTCCGGCCGCACGGTGGCCGAGGCGCGATCGCTGGGCAACTGGCAGATCGTGGCCGACAAGGGCAACGTGGCCCTGGCCCGCGAGGCGGTCAAGGACGCCGCCAAGGCCGCCTGGCACCACGATTTCTCGGGCGTGACCGACGGCATCGGCCGCACGGTGGACGCGGTGGGCAGCATCCGGCAGGTGGAGAACGCCGTGAACGGCATCGACAAGGTAGCGACGGTGGTCTCCGACGTGATGGACCCCGGCGGCTCGATCGAGGAAGGCCTGAGCCAGCGCCTGGCGCGCACCACCGACGCGGCGGTCTCGGCCAACCAGGGCTTCATCGTGCGCCAGGCCCTGCGCTTGAACCAGGCCGGCGTCTACCAGGGCGACAAGGTGCGCGAGGAGCGCGACCGGGACCATGGCGCCCTCAAGGTCATCAACCCGCTCTAAGCCTTCGACGTTACAGGTCCAGGGCCGCCGTGGCGATCGCCGCCTTGAGCTGTTCCGTCGCGCGGGCGCGGTGGCTGATGCGGTTCTTCTCGGCGGCGCTGAGCTCGGCGAAGGTCTTGCCTTCTTCGGGCACGTAGAACACCGGGTCGTAGCCGAAGCCGCCCTGGCCGCGGGGGCCGTCGGCAATCACGCCGGGGCAGCGGCCCTCGACCTCGATCACGCGGCCGTCGGGCAGCACCAGGGCCATCGCGCAGACGAAGGCGGCCGTGCGCTTTTCCGCCGGCACGCCGTCGAGCTCGCCCAGGAGCTTGCCGATGCGCTCGGCGTCCGTGGGGGCGTAGCGGGCCGAGTAGACGCCCGGGCGGCCGTCGAGGGCGTCGACGCAGAGGCCCGAATCGTCGGCCAGGGCGGCCTCGCCGAAGGCGTCGGCGTAGGCCGCGGCCTTGAGGCGGGCGTTCTCGGCGAAGGTCGTGCCGGTCTCCTCGACCTCGAGCGACGTCGGGGCGAGCCCGAAGTGCAGGGGGCCGTCGGCGCCGAAGAGCGCGCGGAGCTCCTCGAGCTTGTGCACGTTGGTGCTGGCGAGGTAGACGAGCATCAGCGCTTGACCACCTTGGTCTTGGGCACGGCCCCCTGGCGCAGCTTGGTCACGCGGTAGGCCCGGATGACGTCGCTGACGCGGGCGATCGTGCTCAAAACCCGCTCCAGGTGCTGCACGTCGGAGATGTCGACGATCAGGTTGATCACCGCCGATTTATCACGCAGCGTGCGGATTTTCGCTGCCCGGATGTTGGTCTTGATGTCCGCGATCTTGGCCGAGATGTCCTTCAGCAGGCCCACCCGGTCGATCAGCTCGATCTCGATCTCCACCGGGAAGAACTGGGCGTTGCCGGTGGCCCACTCGACGTCAACCTGGCGCTCCTCGGGGATGTTGGAGAGGTTCGGGCACAAAGCCGAGTGCACGCTGATGCCGCGGCCGCGGGTGACGGTGCCCTTCACCGGCTCGCCCGGCACGGGCGAGCAGCACTTGGCGATCTGCACCATCATCGAGTCGGAGCCGTCGACCAGGATGCCGTTCTTGGCCTTGGCCTTCTCTTTCCGCGGCAGCTCCTTGGGGGCCTCGGGCGGCAGGGACTTGTCGACCGTCGGCTCCGGGCGCAGGCGGTTGAGCACCTGCATGGCGCCCAACTCGCCGTAGCCGATCGCCGCCAACAGGTCGTCCACCGACTGCACGTTGAACTTCTGGGCCACCTCGAGGGCCTTGTCGCTCCGGAGCATCTGCTCGAGGCCGGTGCGGCCGCTCTCGCGCTCCAGGGCTTCGCGGCCGCGGATGATGTTCTCCTCGCGGCGCTCCTTCTTGTACCACTGCCGGATGCGGTTCTTGCTGGTGGTGGTCGCCACGAAGGAGAGCCAGTCCAGGCTCGGGTGGGCGTTCTTGCTCGTGATGATCTCGACGATGTCGCCGTTCTGGAGGTGCGTGTCCAGGGGCACGATGCGGCCGTTCACCTTGGCGCCCTGGCAGCGGTGGCCGACGTCGGTGTGGATGCGGTAGGCGAAGTCAATCGGGCAGGCGCCGCGCGGCAGGTCGATCACGTCGCCGCGCGGGGAGAACACGAACACCTCGTCGGCGAAGAGGTCTTCCTTGACGGTGTTGAGGTACTCCTGGGCGTCTTTCAGGTCGTTCTGCCAGTCCAAGAGCTGCCTGAGCCATGTCAGCTTGCGGTCGGCCTCGGAGAGGCTGCGGCCGCCTTCCTTGTAGCGCCAGTGCGCCGCGATGCCGTACTCGGCGACGCGGTGCATCTCGTGGGTGCGGATCTGCACCTCGACGGGGTGGCCCTCCGGGCCGATCACGGCCGTGTGGAGCGACTGGTAGAGGTTGCTCTTCGGCATGGCGATGTAGTCCTTGAAGCGCCCCGGGATGGGCTTCCACATCGCGTGGACCACGCCGAGGGCCTCGTAGCACTCCTTCACCGAGTCCACCAGCACGCGCACGGCGGTGATGTCGTAGAGGTCCGTGAAGTCCTTGTTCTGCGTCCGCATCTTCTGCCAGATGCTGTAGAAGTGCTTGGGACGGCCGCTCAGCTTGGCGGGCACCTCGAGGCGCGTGAGCTCGGTCTGGAGGCCCTCCACGATCTCGCGGATGATCTTCTCGCGCTCCTCGCGCTTCTGGGCGACCAGCTGGGCGAGCTTGTAGTACTCCTCCGGGTGGAGGTAGCGCAGGCTCCAGTCTTCGAGCTCCCACTTGATCTTACCGAGGCCGAGGCGGTGGGCCAACGGCGCGAAGATCTCGAGGGTCTCGCGGGCGATCTCTTTTTGCTTCTCGGCGCTCATGTGGCTGAGCGTGCGCATGTTGTGGAGGCGATCGCAGAGCTTGAGCAGGATCACGCGGATGTCCTTGCCCATGGCGAGGAACATGCGGCGGAAGTTCTCGGCCTGGCGCTCTTCCTTGCTGCTGAAGCTGATCTTGCCGAGCTTGGTGACGCCCTCGACCAGCCGGGTGACCTCGGGGCCGAAGTCGGCCAACAGCTGCTCGGAGGTGATGTGACAGTCTTCGAGCACGTCGTGGAGCAGGCCGGCGGCCACGGTGGCGCCGTCGGCTTCGAGGCTCGCCAGGATCATCGAGACCTCGACCGGGTGCATCAGGTAGGGCTCGCCGCTCTTGCGCTTCTGGCCCTCGTGCATGTGCTCGGCCACGGTGAAGGCCTTGTCGACGAGCGCCACCTCCTCGGCAGCGAGGTAGCTCTCGACTTGCCGGATCAACGGTTCTTTGGTGACGACCTGGCCGATGCTCAAGATGCCTCCTTGGGGGCGAAACCTAGTACGTGACGAGCGCCTGGACGTTCAGGCCGGGGAGCTGGGCGCGCCCGTTGAGGAAGCCGAGCTCCACCACGAAGCCCGCGCCCACCACCTCGGCGCCGAGGCGCTCTAAGAGGGCGCGGGTGCCGTAGACCGTGCCGCCGGTGGCGAGCAGGTCGTCGATGATCAGCACCCTGTGGCCGGCGCCGCAGGCGTCCGCGTGGATCTCGAGCGTGCCCGAGCCGTACTCCAGCGTGTAGTCGATCTTCTCGGTGTGGTACGGCAACTTGCCCGGCTTGCGGATGGGCAAGAAGCCCACGCCCAGCTGGTAGGCCATGGCCGCGCCGAAGATGAAGCCGCGGCTCTCGATGCCCACGACGTAGTCGATCTCGACGCCCTCGAACTTGGCGATCAGCCCGTCGACGGCGGCTTTCAGGCCTTCCGGGGCCTTCACCAGCGGCGTGATGTCCTTGAAGACGATGCCGGGCTTCGGAAAATCCGGGATGTCGCGGATGTAGTCGGCGAGGTCGAGGTTGGTGATCGGTGCGTTGCTGGATGCGCTCACGGGGCGTCCCCCTTCTCGTCGGCGGCCGTCGGCCCGCGTGGGCGCGACGCGCAAACAGATCCATTCAAGCAGTTCCGAGGGAAAAAATCAAGGCAGCGCCAGCGATTGCGCCGCTCGCAACCACCGCTCGCTTCTCTGCCGTCCCGTGACGGCACCCCTTCAACGCCGCGGCTTGACGCCCGCCACGACGTACTGCCCGAGCGGCGCGAGCCACCGCCGACGCACGTAGCCGAGCCCGCTCTCGGCGATCAGGGCCTCGAGCTCGGGGGCGGAGAGCGCGTTCAAGATCGAGACCAGCCCGTCGCGCTTGGCGATCGGCGAGGCCACCGCGCTGAGGAACGGCACCGCCCCCACATAGTTCAGCCGGCTGCGCAGCAGATCGCCGAGCAGGATCCCGCCGCCGGGCCGGATCACCCGATCGAGCTCGCGGAGGAAGGGCGCGTGCGTCTCGGGCGGGAAGTGATGCAGCGCCAGGTGGCACATGGCCCAGTCGAGGCTCGCATCCTCCATCGGCAAGGCCAACGCGTCGCCCTCGACGAGGGTGATCTCGGGGTAGCCGTCGCCCAGCGCGTCGGCCGCCATCGCCAGGATCCGCCCGTTGAGATCCAGCCCGACCACCTCGATCGGCCTGTCCAGCCGCCGGGCCCAGTCCACCAGGGCCCGCGGGATGTCGGCCAGGCCGGTAGCCACGTCGAGCACGCGCATGGGCCGGTCCTCGGGCCAGTCGGCCAGTCGGCCCAGGGTCGAGAGCAGCACCGGGTACGCGCCCAGGAGCCCGTTGATGCGCTGGACGTCGCGCATGGCTTGAAGCACGTCGTCCCAGGGCGTGTCGGGCAGGTCGATCAGCTCGGGCTCGCCGCTGCGTGGCGGGATCAGCCAGGTGTCGAGGAGCATGGGGCCTCCTTTGTCGGCGAGGCCCCATGCTAGCGCGGAGCGGGCGCAACCTCAAGTCCACCGGGCGATCGGGGCATGGCAAACGGCGGAAACATGCTATGAATAGGAACATGGGACGCCGAGCGCCTGGAGCAGGTGCTCGCCAACCTGATCTCCAACGCCCTCAAGTTCACGCCGGAGGGCGGCGCCGTGAAAGTCCGGCTCCAGGCCGATGCCGAGTCGTTCACGGTGCAGGTGAAGGACTCGGCATCGGCCTGGAGCCCGAGGACCTGCCCCGGCTGTTCCGGCTCTTCAGCCAGCTCAACGAGGGCGTCACCCGGGGCGGCACGGGCCTGGGCCTCGCGATCTCGAAGAACCTCGTCGAGGCCCACGGCGGCACCATCGACGTGTCGAGCGCGCCCGGCCGGGGCAGCACCTTCTGCTTCACGGTGCCGCGCCAGCCGCCCGGCGAGCCGTCCGAGGCGGGCGCTCGCGGGCCCGAGGGCGCGGGCGCGCCATAAGGCCCTGGATCTTCCGCTCGGTGGTTGGGTAGAATGCCCCCATGAACGGTTTCACGCTTGCCTGCCTTCGGTGCGGCCTGGCGCTGGCGCTGGCCCTCTCGGCCGGGCTGGCTCCGGCGATCGCCGACGAGGACCCCTGGCCCGGCATCCGGACAGCTTACCGCGAGGGCGACTTCGCCGGCGCGAGCGCCAGCTTGCGCCGTCTGCTCGAGCGCAACCCGGACGATCGCGAGGCGCTCTACTACACGGCCATCATCCAGTGGCGCCTGGAGGACTACGTCGCCGCTGCGGCCGCCTACCGCCGCGTGCTGGCCCTCGACCCCAACGGCCCCTTCGGCCAGGACGCCCGCATGTGGCTCGAGACCTACGCCCATCTGGCCGTCGCCACGCCCACGCCGGCGCCGGCCAAGCCCACCCCGACCCCGCGGGTCGCCCGCCGTCCGGCGCCGACCCCGAAACCTCGTCCGACGTCGCAGGTCGCCATCGTGCCGCCGAAGCCGGCGCCCGTCGTGCGCCGCGGGGCGCCGCGCCCGAGCATCCTGCCGCTCGACCAGCTGCGGCCGTCGCCTAAGTCGGCCCCCTGGCTTGCGGCCCAGCCCAAGGGCCGCAAGGGCCGGGCGCGATCGGCCAACCCCCGTCCGGGCTACTTCAAGGCCGCCGACGGCACCTTCGAGTTCGTGCCGCCGGCCGGCTTCGTGCTGCTCGACGAGGGCGTGCAGGGCAGCGAGATGAGCACGCTCTTCGGCCTGCCCAAATCCGCCCAGGTCGGCGAGGCGCCCCCGACGCTCTTAATCACCTGGCGCGAGTTCGACGACCTGAAGCGCTTGAAGGCCGATCAGCGCACGGCCAAGGAGCGCCAGCTCTTGGCGATGGAAGCGTCCATGTACGGCCCCGGCGCCGTCCTCGAAGCCCGCTTCGGCGGCCCCTGCTACCGGGTGCACCAAGAGCAGAGCGCCTGGGGCGCCGACACGCTCCTGTTCTTCCAGCACGGCCGCCTCTACGCCCTTACCTACGGCGGCGGCGCCGAGCAGCTCGAACGCTACCGCCCCCGCGTCGAAAAGAGCTGGGACACCCCGATCTTCTACCAGTAAGCCCCCGTCACCCACGGCAGTAGCACAGACATTCCTGTCTGTGGGCCGGCCGAAGGTCGGCGATTCACGGCACCGTGCAGTTGTCGCGTCCCTCCGGGCCGCCCACAGACAGGAATGTCTGTGCTACTGCCCCGGCAATGGCGATGGGCGATCAGGTGCGCCGAGCGTCCGAGGGCGCCGAGACGGGGCAGGCCGCGATCGCCACCGGCAGCGCCGCTTGCGAGGCCGCCGAGGTCGGGAGGGGCGCGGGAGCGCCGGCGTTGGGGACGATCACGCCGAGCGAGGCGCGCTGGGCGATGGAAACTCTCATGAGGCCGCATGGTGGCCGTTGACACTCCGTTGACGTGACGACGGCGGCCACAGCTCCGGTGTGAGCTTCGTCACACCCGGCCATGGAATGCCCCGGCGCTATAGAACCCGGCGATCGTGGGTAAGACACCCTTGGCGCGCGGAGCCGCGCCATTCGCGGGGGGAACCGTGAGCGGATCGTCCGAGGACAACGCAGAAAAGACCAGCCGCACGGCCGAGCTCGGCCTCGGCGGCGACTCGTTCGTCCGTGCCAGCACGGCCGGCCTCGACGGCCGCGGCTCCAAGCCCCTGATGGACCCCGAGCTCGGCGAGGACTTCTTCGAGCGCCAGGCCCGCGAGGAAAAGGCCCGCGCCCAGAGCCGCCCGCTCTCCGGCGCGGCCACGCTCAGCTACGTCGAGAACACCGTCGGCAAGGCGATCGCCCTGATCGACAGCCTCGAGCCCCGCGTCGAGCTCCTGATGCAGGCCTGCCAGACGGCCAAGAAGCCCATCCCGGGCGTCGAGTTCGGCCACTACAAGCACCCCGTCACCCCGCAGACCCAGAAGATCATCGTGTACGTCTCGCGGGCGATCGGGGTGAAAGAGGCGCTGCGCAAGCGCGTCCAGGTGGCGGTCTTCCGCTTCAAGGAGGCGGCCGAGGTCGTCGAGCGCGCCCGCGCGGGCCTCGAGTCCGGCGAGCTGGAAGCGGGCATCCACGAGGAGCTCAAGCTCAAGTTCTACTACCTGACGAACTTCCACGAGGAGTTCCGCATCGACCCGGTGCTCACCCAGGTCTTCCCCCCGCCCAAGGAGCCCGTCGCCCGCCCCGGCACGGGCGTCATGGCCCGCCCCGGCACCGGCATGATCCCCAAGGCCGACGCCATGGCCCAGCGCCAGCAGCTCGACGCGACCTTCCAGCAAGCCCAACAGGTCGTCAACGAGCTGGCCGGCCACCTGGGCTTCTTCGCCAAGGCGATCGACCTGGTCGACCGCAACCAGACCGGCAACCTGAGCGGCCTGTTCTCGGACCCCGCCACCAAGCGCCTGCAGGCCTGCGCCAAGCTCATCAAGAACGACCCGATGCTGCTGGTCAAGCTGAAGGGCGATCGGAAGCTCTACGACGAGCTGTTGGCGCACACCAAGGAGCACTACCGCACCAGCAACCTCGAGCACCTCAAAGAGACCCTCGAGGCCTTCATGAAGCTCCGCGCCTCCTGGCTGCAGCATCCGGTGCTACGCGGCTACATGGGGGCGGAAGAAGCGGGCGGCAAGAAGAAGTAGGCCCGGCCGACCTGTGGATGCCCGCATGGCAAGCGGGTTTTTTAGTCCGTGTGGTAAATTGGAGTCCATGCTGGACGACTACGCCACTTTTTTGCGCGGTCACCACCTCGACGCCCTCGCCGACGACAACGTGCGCCGGCTGCTGGAACTCGACGCCCCTCTGTTGGCGCGATTTCCGGAGGTGTCGCTCGAGGCCCGGCGCGAGCGGGTGCGGACGTCGCTCGCGGCGCTGTTGACGGCCATGGCCGAGGGACGGGCGACCGCCCACGTGGCCGAGCGCCTGAGCGAGCGCGGCACCGGCGCCCTGCCCGGTGCGCCTCTCGCCGCGATGGAGGCCCACGACACCGTCCTGGTCTATGCGGCGCAGGAGCAGGCCATGCTGGCCATGGTGGGCCGCTACACCCAGGACGCCGAGACCGCCCTCGCCCTCGCCCAGGCCCTGCGCAGCCACTACATCAAGGTGCAGGCCATGGCGTTCGAGGCGTTCGTGCGGCTGAGCCAGGACACCGCCGCCCGCACGGCCCGCCTGGAGGCTGAGCAGGAGGCGGCGCGCCTGCACCGGCGCGATCTTGAGCACTCCAACCGCCAGCTGGCCGACGAAGTCGCCCGCAAGCGCGCCATCCTGGCGGCGGCGATCGACGCGGTCATCACGATCGACCAGGACAACCGCGTGCTGGAGTTCAACCCGGCCGCTGAGCAGATGTTCGGCTACACCGCCGAGGAGATGCTCGGCCGCGACATGGTGCCGATGATCGTGCCGGAGCGCTTTCGTGAGGCTCACAACCGGGGTATCCGGCACTTCATGGCCACCGGCGAGGGCCCGGCCCTGAGTAAGCGCGTGGAGCTTCCGGCGATGCGCCGCGATGGCACCGAGTTCCCGGCCGAGTTCGTGATCATCCACCTGGGCATCGAAGGCCAGACGGCTTTCACCAGCTTCATCCGCGACCTCACCGAGCAAAAGCGAGCCGCCGAGGCCAACCAGCAGCTCGAGGCCATGAAGCAGGCCGACGTGCTCAAGGACCAGTTCCTCTCCATCCTGAGCCACGAGCTGCGCACGCCGATCAACGCGGTGACGGGCTTCGGCAGCGTGCTGCAGGACGACGCCACCGAGCTGACGCCGACGCACCGGCGTTACCTGGACACGATCATGGCGAGCGCCGATCACCTGCTCGCGCTGGTGGACGACCTGCTCGACATGAGCCGCATCCAGGCCGGCAAGTTCTCGCTTCAGCCTGGCGTGCTGCACTTCTCGCGCCAGGCCGCCGAGACTTTGGGCATGCTCGCGCCGATGGCCGAGCAGAAGCACCTGGTGTTGCTCAACGAGGTGCCGGCGGACCTGCCGGCGATCGCCGCCGATGCCCAGCGCGTGGGCCAGGTGCTGACGAACTACGTCACCAACGCGATCAAGTTCACCGGCGCGGGCGGCACCGTGCGCGTGCGGGCGGGTGTACGGGACGGCATGCTGTTTTGCGAGGTCGAAGACACGGGCGAGGGCATCGCCGAGGCCGATCTGCCCCGGCTGTTCCAGCGCTTCGGCCAGCTCGACGGCAGCAACACCCGTCAGGCCAAGGGCACCGGGCTCGGGCTGTCGATCAGCAAGGCCCTGATCGAGGCCCACGGCGGTGCCGTCGGCGTCGCGAGCGTATGGGGCCGCGGCTCGACCTTTTGGTTCACGGTGCCCCTGAACCCGGTCGCCGAGACCACCGCTGGGCCGCCGGCCTGACCGGCGCGCCGATCAAAATTGACGGGTCGTCCCGCTTCATGTAGAATGAGGCTTCCATCCCGCGCCCGAGTGGCGGAATGGCAGACGCAGTTGACTCAAAATCAACCGCCTACGGGCGTGCCGGTTCGACCCCGGCCTCGGGCACCTGAAGTCCCGGCTCCAGACATGGAGCCGGGACTTTTTTTCAGGCCATCAGCGGTCGTTTCAGGGCGTCAGGCGCCGATGGACGCGATCGCGCAGCTCCCGGAGCCAATCGTTCGCTTGCTCCGGGTCCGTGACGTCCGCCTCACTGGCGTGCTGCACGACGAGGTGCCAGGTCAGCTCGGGGTCGTAGCCGGCGGCCAGGTAGGCGTCCAGCAGCGCGAGGAAGGGTGGCAGCCGGTGCTGGCGCGCGAGCTCGTCGAGGGGCTCATCGTCGTGGACGGCATCCGAGAAGGTGAAGGCGAAGAGCCGTTTCAGCCGTTCGTAGGGCGAGTCGGGGCCAGGGGGGACGCTGCTTTCATACATACAGGCAGCATACCCGCTTCGGGTCGGAAGAAAGATCGCGAAACCCCTGTTCGCCTCCGTTGACGACCGAGCAACCGGGGTATAGAAGACATACGGATGTCGTGCCGCGGTGGGAGGTTTCTATGGTTGCACCGGTTCAGAAGTCCAAGCTCAAGTCTCCGACCGGCCTGAAGCCGGCGACGGCGAGCGCTGCGCCGGCGGAGGCCGCCACGGCCAAGGGGGCCGCGTCGACCGGGTTGGGCAAGGACGCGTCCAGCGCGAAGGCGGCCGAGGCCGACGCGTCGGCGGCGATCGACATCGACGGCATCGACCTCGACGCGCCGCAGGGAGGCTCGTCCAAGGCCGGGGCTCAGAAGGGCAAGAAGGGGAAGGGCGACGCGGGCGACGACGGCAAGAACAGCGTCGCGCTCAGCTACGGCACCAAGGACGGCGCCAAGACCAGCGTGACGCTGCATGCGACGGACAAGGTGACCCTGCAGGCCCACACGTCCGAGAAGAACGGCAAGACCAAAGCCGACGCCGAGGTGCGCTATAAGGACGACACCTTCGATGCCCGCTTCGGCTACGACACCGAGAAGGGCGTCAACGGCGGCGCCGCCTTCAAGGCTACCGACACGCTCACCCTGACGGTGAACGCCGCCGAGCACGAGGTGGCCTCGGGCAAGGGCGAGAAGGGCGAGAAGTCCGACGGCGCCAAGAAGCCGCAGCCCGCCAAGGGCGGTGACAAGCCCACGGCCGGCAAGGCGACCGGCGACAAGGGCCAGGCCGCCAAGACCCCGGGGACCAAGCCTGCGGCCAGCAAGCCCAAGGCGGCCGAGCCCGACGGGCCCCATGTGGATGCGGCGATCGACTACAAGGGCGACAAGACCACCGCGCACCTCGGCTACGACTCCAAGAAGGGCGTGTCCGCCAACGTCAGCCAGCAGCTCGATGATCGCTGGAAGGTGAGCGCGAGCGCCGCCTACCGTGACGGCGAAACCGACTTCGGCGGCAAGGTGAACTACAAGGACAAGACCACCGAGGCCGAGCTCGGCTACAGCACCAAGGACGGCGTCTCCGGCAAGGTGGCGCAGAAGCTGACCGAGCAGCTCAAAGTCGAGGTGGACGCCAGCGTCAACAAGGGCAAGACCAAGGCCCAGGCCAAGGGCACCTTCAAGACCGACGACACCACCGTCGAGCTCGGCTACGGGACGGAGAAGGGCGTGTCCGCCGCCGTCACGCAGAAGCTCAACGACCAGTTCACCGTCGGCGCGACCCTCGCCGACTCGAAGAAGCTGAGCGCCATGGTGAAGTACCAGGAAAGGAACTTCGTCTTGACCACCCAGGTGGGGGCGATCAACAAGATCGAGGCGGCCTACAAGAAGGACAACTGGCAAGCCGGCGCCTTCGTGAGCCACGACCAGGAGCGCGGCACGGCCGCCGGCGTGTCGTTCAAGATGAGCTTTTAAGGAGGGCGGGCCGGAGACCCTTGACCCGGCGGCTGAAAGGGGCCAAGATGCAGAGCACTCGCCCCTCGCCCCGTCGCATCAGGAGTCTCCATGCTCACCACCTGGCTCAAGGACCTCATTGCCATCCCGTCGCCGTCCGGCGGTGAGCAGGAGGTGGCCGCCTATCTGGCCGCCTGGGCGCGGGCGCGTGGCTACGAGACCCACACCGATGCCGGCAACGTGATGGTGCGGCTGCCCGGCAAGGACCCGACGCGGGCCATGGTGCTGCACGCGCACATGGACGTGGTGCCGCCGGGGGACCTGACGCGCTGGACCACGCCGCCTTACGAGGCGTCCGAGCGGGACGGGCGCATCTACGGGTCGGGGGCCAGCGACGACAAGGCCGGCATCGCCGTGTGCATGGCCGTGGCGGCGAACTTTGGCACGGAGCCGCCGCCGGTGGATCTGTGGCTGGTGTGGGTGGTGTGCGAGGAGACCGACGGGTCGGGCTCGATCGCCTTCGCCGAGTGGTTCAAGACGCACCACCAGGCACGGTACACCGAGGTCGGCGCGGTCCTGTTCGAGTCCACCGAGAGCCGCTGGATCGAGTACGAGGCCAAGGGCAGCCTGTTCGTGAAGGTCACCACCGAAGGCGGGACCGGGCACGGGGCCATGAAGGACATCTTGGGGCCCAGCGCGATCGTGCGGGCCGCCGAGGCCGTGCAGCGGGTGGAGGGCCTCGAGGCCGCCTGGCGCGAGGAAGGGCTCGATCAGCCGACGGCGCTCGTCACCTCGATCCACGCCGGCGACCCGGCCGTGCCCAACAAGCTCGAGCCCACCTGCGAGCTGGTGGTGGACGTGCGCACCACGCCCGACGTGCATGAGCGGGCCATCCCCGAGCTGAGCAAGACGCTCGGCGACATCCCGCACCGGCTGGACGTGCTGAGCGCCTGCCCGCCCGGGTACACCGCGCCGGACGCGCCCTTCATCCAGGCCTTCGAGGCGGTGCTGCCCGGGGTCGAGAAGACGCGCAGCGTGGCCTCCAACGATCAGTTCGCCTTCACGGGGCTGGGCGTGCCGTCGTTCGTGTTCGGCCCCGGGTGCCGGCATGCGATTCACCGGCCCGACGAGTTCGTCGAGATCGCGGCGGTGGAGCAGTCGGTGGCGATCGTCGGCCAGTTCCTGCGCAGCTGGGGCGCGCGCTGAGCCGGGCGCTGCGATGACCGAGCGCGACGCCGTCTTCCAGAGTCCCACCCCGGTGACGGTGGCCTCCATGCGGGCCGAGCTGGCCGAGTTGGGCGTGACGCCGGGGATGAGCCTGCTGGTACACAGCTCCCTGAGCGCCCTGGGCTGGGTCAGCGGCGGGGCGCAGGCGGTGGTGCTGGGCTTGCAAGGGGCCGTGGGGCCCACCGGCACGCTGATGCTGCCGGCTTTCAGCACCGGGTTGTCCGACCCGGCCTACTGGCAGGCGCCGCCGGTGCCGGAGGCCTGGTGGCCGATCGTCCGGGAGACCATGCCGGCGTATGACCCCGAGACCACGCCCACGCGCGGCGTCGGGGCGATCCCGGAGTGCTTCCGCAACTTCCCGGGCGTCCGGCGCAGCGCGCACCCGCACTGCTCGTTCGCGGCCTGGGGCGCCCGGGCCGGGGACCTCGTCGGCGCGCACCCGCTGGATTACTGCTTCGGGGAGGCCTCGCCCCTGGCGCGGCTGTACGACGCCGACGGCTGGGTGCTGCTGCTCGGCGTCGGGCACGACCGCAACACGTCGCTGCACCTGGCCGAGGCGCGAGGAAATTACGCCGGCAAAGAGATCGCCCACAACGGCGCGCCGGTGGCGGTGGACGGCGAGCGGCGCTGGGTGACGCTCGAGGACTGGGCCTACGACTCGGACGATTTCGCGGCGATCGGGGAGGCCTTCGGCCGGGCGACGGGCGCCGTCCGCAGCGGCCGGGTCGGCCGGGCGCCGTGCATGCTGATGCCCCAGCGGGCGCTGGTGGACTTCGCGGTGGGCTGGCTGGAGACCCACCGACGCTGACGTGCGGCGGGTCACAGGCACCAACGGCCGTCGTCGCCTAGGATGGGGCTGTTGTCACCTCGTTCCAGAAAGACGGTGTCGTCATGGCCTACTTCCTCGTCAAGCTGCTTCCGCCCCGTCCGACCTTCATGGCCGACATGACGCCCGAGGAGCTGGGCGTGATGCAGGCCCACGGGGCCTACTGGAATGGCATGGCCCAGCAGGGCTTCGTGCTGGCCTTCGGCCCGGTGGCCGACCCGGCGGGCGCCTGGGGCATGGGCCTGATGCAGGTCGAGAGCACGGCCCAGCTCGACGCGCTCTTGGCCCAGGACCCGGCCGTCACCTCGGGACGCGGGTTCCGCACCGAGTACCACCCGATGCCCCTGCTGACGCTGGCGCCCCAGCCGGCCCCGATCGTCTGAGCCCGACTTCAACGATTCTTACTCCAGACTTAGCGAGAACTTAAGAAATTCCCGGGGCGGGAGACACGACATGACAACAAGACCCTCGCTCGCATGTCTGGAGGCCCCATGTCCGTCAGCCCCGTTCCCGTCGCTCTGCCCCGCGTCGCGTCTGCCGCGCCGCCCGGAACCGACGAAGAGGTGAAGGGCTATTGGCGCCAATGGGCGCCGCAGATGCTCCTGGGCGTGGCGGACCACAACCGGGACGGGGTGCTGGGCCGTGACGAGTTCAGGAGCTCTGAGTTCGATCGCGTGGATGCGGACCGCAGCGGCACCCTCAGCACCGAGGAGCTGCTGGCCGGCTTGCAGACGGCGAACGCGGACCAGCTCTGGACGTTCGTCAACAACGGCAGCGCCGCCTCCACCTTGAAGCAGGCGATCGCCGAGCAGCGCCTGAAGAGCGTCGGCGTGCTCGGGTTCAGCGGGGCGCTGGGCGCCATGGCGGCCGCGCTGTTGGGCGCGTCCGTGGCGCCGTTCGTGGTGGTGCCGGCGGCACTGCTTGCGGGGGCAGGCCTGGTCAGCCTGCTCGCCCAGACGGGCAAGGAACGCTGGGTCGGCGACACCCTGGGCATGCACATGGACGAGCTGCTGCGCGGGCAGCAGCCGGCCGACAACCCGTTCGCCCAGGCGCCCGGCTCGACGTTCGGGCAGGTGTGCGAGAAGGTCGTCGACGTCGCCGCCGCGATCCTCCATGGGCCCCGGGCGTTCTTCCAGGGCCTCAAGGACTTGGGCGAGCTCCTGGTGTTCCTGCTGTTCTGGTGTTTCTGGCCGAGGGGGGCCGCGCAGGGTGCCGCGCAGGGGGCGTCTCAGCCGGCGTCTCAGCCGACGGCTCAGCGCCTGCCGTAGCGGCCGCCCGGGCGCAGGTGCTCGCGGGCGGCCCGGCTCGATTGATCCGATCGCCGGCCGAAGCGGTCGGCGGCCTCGGGGGCGATCGCCGCGGACCAGGCGGCCATGAACTCGCCGGCCTGGTTGCCGTCGGCGGCGTTGTCGCTGAGGGCGGCCTCCCCGCCCGAGCCCACCCACACGCCGAAGCGGCCGTTGTGGCGCGCGTCGTTGCCCACCAACCGGACCGAGGCGCCCTTGTAGACGGCGAAGCCGTCCTCGGCGTTGGCCTCGCAGGCGTTGGCGGCGGCCTGCACGCGGGCGCCGTCGCCCACCATCACGCCGGCGCCCTGGTTGGCGCGGATGCGGTTGGCTTCTAAAGCCAGGCCCGGCGCGCGGCCCACCTCGATGCCCGGGCCGGCGTTGGCCTCGATCGTCGTGGCTTCCACCCGGCATGGCGCCGAGGAGCGCACGAGCACGCCGCGGCGGCCGTTGCCGGTGATGGTGGAAGCGACGAGGGTCAGCCGGGCGCGTTCTTCAGCAGCCACGCCGCCCCGGCCGTTGGCCTCGCATGTGCACGCGTCGGCCACCAGGGTCGCGCGGTGGCCGGCTTGCAGGCCGAAGCCCTGGTTGCCGACGAGCCGGCAGCCGGTGAGCGTGGCGATCGCCTCGTCGGTCACGGCCAGGCCCGGGCCGTCGGCCTCGGTGATGGCGCAGGCGCTCAGGGACACCCGGGCCGCTCGCCCGACCCAGAGGCCGCGGCCGCCGGTGAGGCGGCAATCGGTGAGCGTGAGGGCGCCCGCGGTCGCGCGGAGCACCTCGGTGGGGGCCGTTGGAACGACGGGGGCGGCTTCGGGGGCGCGGGCCTGCTCGAGCGTGAGGCCGGTGAGGGTGACCAGGGCCGCGTCGTCTTGCAGGTGCACGTGCAGCCGGGCGCCGGGGGCGGCCACCAGCCGGGTGGCGTCGGGGCCTTCGCCTTCGAGGCGCACGGCGTGGGAGAGGCGCACCGGGCCGGTGAGCTCGTAGCGGCCGGCGGCGAGGCGGAAGGTGGTGCCGGGCTGGGCGCCGGCCAGGGCCGCGGTGAGGTCGCCGGGCGGCAAGCGGCGGATGCCGGCGAGCGTCGGGGCCAGGCCGGGGTCGGCGTCGCCGCCCAGGTCCGGCGCCCAGCCCGCGGCGAGGCATGGGCGGCAGAGGCTCGCCGTACCGTCCGTGTCGAGGCCGCAATGTGTGCAGGAGCGCCGCACCGTGTCGATCCGTTCCAGGGCCGGGCGTCCGGCCGTCGTGGGGCAATTCCCCGGGGTTATGTACCCGGCGGGGGCGATCGCGAGACCGATCGGGCGCCGGTTGGCGCTCGCCTGCTCGCGAACGGGCGGTCTGTCGCTATCATGGACGGGACGCCGTCTGTTGGGGAGGGGCCATGTCCGACACCACGGCGCGGGCGACGCGCCCGCTCGAGACGCTCCGGCCGCTGATCCGCAGCCTGTGCGGCGGCTTCATCTTCTCGATCCCCATCATCTACACGATGGAGATGTGGTCGCTGGGCCACAACCGGCCGGCCATGCAGATCCTCGCGTTCGTGGCGCTGTCGTACCTCGTGGCGGTCGGGCTGAACTACGTCTCGGGGTTCCGGGAGGCCTACGGCTGGGGCTGCGCTTTCAAGGACGCCGTCGAGACCCTGGCCCTGGGGATCGCCGTGAGCGCGGTGATGCTGGTGCTGTTGGGCGTGGCCGACGCGAACGGCTCGGCGAAGGTGTTCTTGAGCCAGGTGATGATGCTCGCCATCCCGATCTCGATCGGGGCATCGCTCTCGCGCTCGCAGCTCGGGGAGAAGGGCGCGGACGGGGACGGCCCGGAGAAGCCGGCCGAGGACGAGCGGCCCGGCTGGCACAACGACCTCAAGGACCTCGCGCTCACGGCGTTCGGGGGCGTGTTTCTGGGCTTCAGCGTGGCCCCGACCGAGGAGATCTTGTTGATCGCCACCCAGGGACGCTGGTGGCAGGCCCTGGGGACGATCGCGCTGTCGCTGGGCATCACCTACTTGATGCTCTTCGAGGCGCGCTTCGTCGGCGAGTCCCAGCGGCTGGAGACCCCCGGCATGTTCCAGGGGGCCTGGCCCGAGACTCTGGTGACGTATGCCGTCTCGCTGGGCATCTCGGCCTACTTGCTGTGGTTCCTGGGCGACCTGCCCCTCGTGCCCTCGCCGTCCCAGGCGATCGCCATGACGATCGTGCTGGCGCTGCCGGTGTCGATGGGCGGGGCGGTGGCGAGGATGATCCTGTGAGCGCGCGGTCGGACCGGCGGCCCGAGCAGGCGGCCCCGCGCTGGCTCGAGCGCGCGATCTTCTGGCTGAGCCTGCTCGTGGTGCTGGGGGTGGCGAGCGCGCTGGTGCTGCTCGACCCGCCCTGGCGGCCGGACACCGTGGCGGTGGCGCCCAAGGTGGGCTCGGTGGCCGTCACGCGGGACCAGCAGGCCTTCGTGGTGAACTACGAGCTGGAGAATTTGGGCACCGCCTCGGTGGTGCAGGTCCAGGTGCAGGTGACAGCCGGCGACCAGCAGGTCGAGCAGACGATCGCCTACCTTCCCAACGGCAGCAAGCAGCGGGCCTCGGCCGTGCTCTACGGCGTGCCGGCCGGCACCCGGCCCGAGGTGCGGGTGGTCGGGTATCAGATGCCCTGAGGCGGGTCGGGGAGCTTGAAGAGCCTCGCGGCGTTGGCGTAGAGGATCTTGTGGCGCAGGGTCGAGCGGCCTTCGGTGGCGAGGAGCACCTTGGCGAGCGGCAAGGCGGCGTGGTAGAAGGGCCAGTCGCTGCCGAAGAGCAGCCGGTTCTCGGGGGCCTCGGCGACGAGCTTCTTCACCGTCGGCAGGCCCTGGCTCGAGAGCTCGAGGTAGACGTTGGGGTAGGCCTTGGCAAGCCGGAGGGCGCGATCGGCCTGAAGCGCCCCCGAGTGGCCGAGCACGAAGGTGACGTGCGGGTTCTCGGCGATCGGCTTCTCGTAGTAGGCCACCTGCGACAGCTCGCGTCCGAGGCCGGTCTCGATGCCCACGGGGCCGCAGTGCCAGAACACCACCAGGCCCTTTTCGCCGGCGTGGCGGTAGAGCGTGGTGGCGCGCGGGTCGTCAGGCCGGAAGAGCTGCACGGCCGGGTGGAACTTGAGGCCCTTTGCGCCGGCCGCGGCCTGGGCGTCGATGCGGCCGAAGGCGCCGAAGGTGTGCGGGTGCACCGAGCCGAAGGCGATCAGCTTGGGCTCGCGCCGGGCGGCTTCCAGGGCGGCGCCGGCGTTGTCGGAGCCGAAGGGCATGTCGATGGGCAGGATCACGGTCTTCACGATGCCCAACTCGTCCATCTCGTGCACGAGGTTGGGCACGGTGTGGGTGCGGCGCATGCCGTTGGGGCCCAGGCTCTCGAGGGTGAGGTCGTGCTCGAGGGCGTGCAGCTGCTCGGGCGTGTAGTTGCGGTTGGCGTACGGGTCCAGATCGAAGCCGCAGCAGGTGGGCAGGTAGTGCTCGGTGGGGCCGGGCGCGTCGAAGTGGTTCACCTGCAGGGGCGCGCCGAAGCCCAGGGCCAGGTGGGCGTGGCAGTCGACGATCGGGCCGATGGTGGGGTCTTTCACGCGCACGCCGTCGGCGGTGGCCTCGAACCAGGGCAGCCGGGCGAGGTCTTGCAGGTTCCGGAAATGGGTGTCGACGGCGAGCCCGGGGCGGGCGCTGCCGTTGCCGAAGGCAGCGCTTGCGCTGGCACCCCCGACGGGGTTCGCGGTCGCCACCAGGATCAGGGCCGCCAGGAGCGGGATGCGCATCAGCCGTCCTCCTCGTCCTGCCATTTTAGCAGACGAGGAGGGGCGGCGATCGTCCTCAGAGCAGCAACCGGATCGATTTGGAGAGCAGCACCAGGCCCATGAAGCCGCAGGCCACCACCAGGAACGCGCCGCCATGGGCCTCCATCCAGTCACTGTAGCGGTCCACCGTGCGTTCGCCGCGGCCGCCGGGCAGGGCGACGAGGCCGAGCAGCACGGCCGAGCCGACGCCGACCATCACGGCGAAGACGGCCGTCGCCACGGCGGCCTGGCCGAACCGCAACGGCGAGGCGATGATGATCGCGGCGGCCGAGACGTTCACCAGGGGCGCCCGCGCGTTCCAGACGGCGGCCTTGAGGCCCTTGCCGAAGGCCTCGGCCGGGGTGGTGTGGTCGAACTTGTCGCGGATGCCCGGGAGCCCGAAGCTCCGGAAAGTCGCCTGGCCCTTGTGGAGGGTGCGGATGCCCTTGGCGGCGATCGACAGGAAATACAGCCCGAAGATCAGCGTCACCCCCCCGGCGAAGATCGTCCGGTAGTGCGACGGCAGCGGGTGGCCGATCGCCTCGCCGGCGGCCACCAGGAGGCCGACGAAGGCGAACGCGCCGGTGACGAGCCCCAGCATGAACGCGGCGTCCTTGCGCCGGCCCTGCTCGCTCGCGAGCAGGAACAGCGCCGTCAACAAGATGATCGGGAAGAAGGCCAGCCCCAGCGCCAGCGGGATCAGGTCGGCCAGGGTCTCTCCCAGCATACAGGAGCTCCTTTCGTCTCAGCGCCGCAGGGCGGAGGGCACCGGGCAGCGGGCCTCGCTCTCGAGCTTCGCCCGGGCGTCGCCCACCTCGCGCAGGGGCTCGGCGATCGCCGCGCGGGCCTCCTCGTAGGGGGCGGACTCGGGGACGGCGTCCACCACGCGGTCCAGGTGGTCGATCGCCTGATCGAGCGCCGAGATGTCCGGGGCGTCGGGCGCTAAGAGGGCGGCCTGCCGGAGGGCCTCCATGTCGTACCAGAGCGTGCGCTCGACGATGCGGAGGTCCGCGGCGGTCCTGGGCGGCCGCAGGTCGCGCAGCTCGGCGATGCGCAGGTGCACCTGGGCCAGGCTGGCGCAGAACGTGTCCTCGGGGTTCTTCTTCGAGACGGTCCAGTAGCAGCCCGAAAGGGCCCCGTAGAAGGTCCCCGAGAGGCTCAGCGCCAGGCCGAGCGCGAGCGCGCGGCGGGCGTAACGGAAAGGCGAATGGGGGGTCATCGGTCCTCCTTGCGGGGCGTCAGCCGGGGTTCCGCCAGGGATGGCTCTGGCTCCGAATACATCATCACGGCGGCCAAGCGGCTCTCGTCGAACGAGGCCAACAGGGCCCGGGCCATCACCGTCAGGGGCATGGCCAGAAACGCGCCGATCGGGCCGAGCACCAGCGTCCAGTAGAACGTCGCCACCGCGCCCTGGTAGTCCGAGATGCGGGTGCTCTCCGAGATCAGGGGCTCGAAGAGCTCGTCGAAGGCGAAGTCCATCAGCGGGTAGGCCACCAGGATCACCACCATGGCCACCACCCCGGGGCCGATCATGGCCATGAAGGCCGCCGGCGCCAGCGCCAGCGGCTGGCCGATCGGGGTGGGCAGGAAGATGGCCAGGAAGGCCAGGAGCGCCCAGGCGGTCGGAAAGTCCACGTGCAGGACGCGCAGGAGCCCCCAGACGGCCGCGGCCTTCACCAGGCCCTCGACGGCGCGCACGGCCATGAACCGCCGGATGTAGCCCGCGGCCTGCTTCCAGTTGTCGGCGAGGCGCGCGCCGTTGTGAAAGGTGCTGCGCAGGCGCTCGCCCATGGCGTCGGACTCCTCCATCGCGTCCTGCACCAGGAAGATCAGCAGCCAGGCGGGCCACAGGTAGGTCAGCATGTGCTGGGAGGCGGTCTGGAGCCACCCCGACAGCGTGCTCGGGGCGGGGATCAGCGACGCGAGCTGGGCCACCAGGGCCGGGAAGCGCCGGACGCTGTGCTGGAACGCGGCCTGGAACGCGGCGTACTGGGTCTCGTACATCGTCATGCGGTTGGAGAGCCCCCGGATCACGCCCATGCACAGCAAGGCCAGCACGCCGACGAAGGCGAGGGCCACGAGCATCACGACGATGCGCGCGATCCAGGCCGGCACGCCCCGGTGCTTCATCGCGGTGTAGAACGGCGAGGCCATGACCACGACGAACACCGACATGGCGACCGGCAGGACCACGGCCTTGCCGAGCCAGAGCCCGGCGGAGACGACGACGAAGGCCGCCGCCGTCATGAGCCGCCGGTGCCTGACGCGTGTGTCCATGGGCCACCCTCCGGATCCGAGGACCTCATCCCACCGGCATGGGCCGGTCGCGAGGTCTCATCTGACATGCGGACGATCTTTCATCAGCAGGGGCGCGGGCGCAAGGCTGGCCCGTACGTTGGACCTCGGCGGGGCCTCTGCTATGCTCCCGAACTACAAGGGAACGACGGGTTCCCCGGCACATCATGTGCCAGGTGTGACAGCGATCGGTTGCGATCGCGAGGAGGTGCTATGAAGTTCATCAACGGGATGCTGGCTCTCACCCTGATGGTCGGGCTGTCTGCGTGCTCGCACCAGATGACCACCGAAGAGGCCCGCGTGGCGTATTGCCAGGATCTGCAGGACCTGCGCAACACCGTCGCCCAGCTTCAGCAGCTGGGGCCCACCAACACCGTCGCCGACGTCAAGGCCCTGCGCACGCAGCTCCGCAACGACGTGAAGGCGCTGCGCAGCTCGGCCGGGAACCTGCAGGATCCCGAGGTCCAGAACCTGATCGGCGCCGTCGACGGGCTGATCGCGGCCGTGCGCGACATCCCCGACACCTACACCCTGGAGCAGGCGAAGGCCTCGATCGCCGACGAGGTCGCGGCCGTGCAGGACGCGCGCAGCCGGGTCGACATGGCCTCGATCTGCCAGTCGACGTCGCACCGGTAGGAAGACGGCGCGGGCGTCGGGGAGCCGACGCCCGCGCCTCCCGCTCCGTCCGCCGAGCTGGCCGCCGGGCGGCGTGAGGCGGGCGTGACTCTTCGACGCTCTCGCATTATGGTATCCTATTCCTTGACGACCGGGCGACCGATCGGAGGGAAGGGGGAGCGGCCTTGGTGCGTGGAAGGGCGTGGATCCTCGGGGCGCTGGGCCTGGTGGCCGGGCTGTCGGCCACGGGCATGGTCCTGCTGGCCGACGACCGCGTGCCCACGGCGATCGGACGGTTCCTGCTCAAGCGCCTGCACGAGCGCCTGCCGGTCGACGTCACCTTCGATCGCCTCACCGTCTCGCTCTGGACCAACACGGTGAGATTGACGGGCGCGCGGCTCTACCTGCCCGATCGCCGGGCGCCCCTGGCCGCGGTGGACGAGCTGCGCTTTCGGCCGGACTGGGGCACGCTGCTTCGCGAGCGGCGGCTGCGGCTGCACGACTTGTGGCTCACCGGGCCGACCGGGATCCTGATCCACTTCGGGAAGGGCCGCTACAACGTCTCGCCCTTCCTCGGCGGGGCGGGGGGCGGCAAGCCGGGGGCCATGCCGGTCGAGTTCGGCGCCGTGCACGTCACGCGGGCCCGCATGGCTTACCTCGACCGCGAGCGGCAGCTGGCGATCGGGCTGGGGGACATCTCGGCCGAGGTCGTCGGCACCGCCAAGCGCCACGTGACAGTGACGGCCTGGGCGGGCGACGGCTGGGCGCGCCTCCGGCAGCGACAGCGGCCGGTGAAGGGCCACGTGACGCTGCGCCTCGACGACCGGGACCTCACGCTCACCGAACTCGCCGGGGACCTGGGGGCGTTCAGCCTGAGGGCCAGGGGCACGCTGACGGCGCTGGGCGCTTCCGACGCCCGCATGCGGCTGGCGGCCGACGTCTCGACCGAGCTCGACCGGTGGCCGGCCGTGCGGCAGGTCGCCTTCGCCGGCCGGGGCCACGTGCGATTGATGGCCACGGGTCCGGCCCGGGCGCCGTTCGTAGCAATGGCTTTCACCGGCGCGGGTCTGAGGGCGGGGCCGTTGGCGATCGGCGACGTGACGGGCCGCCTGTGGGGGCGCTGGATGTCCCAGGAGCTCGCGCTCGGGCGCTTCGAGGCCGACGTGCTGGGCGGCCGGGTGCGCGGGACCGGCTCGGCGACGGTTTTGGGAGACACGCCGGCGCTCCTGGCCCGTGGGACGTTCGCGGGCCTGCGCCTCGCGCGGATGGCCGCGCTGGTGGGTCGGCCGGGCCTGGCGACGGGCACGGCCGACGGGGCCTGGCGGTTCGGCTTCAGCGGCGACGACGCCAGGCGGCTCGACGGGGGCCTGACGGTCGCCGCGCGCGGGGCCTTGGCCGCCGTGCCCGGCGGGCCGCGCGGGGCCACGCCTGTCACCGCCGGGGCCGACGTGACGCTCTCGCGGCAGGCGATCGAGGTGCGTTCCGCCAGCGCCCGGCTGGGCGGGGCGGTCTTTTCGGCCGAGGGGCGGCTGGCGTTCGCCGGTGCCTCGACGCTGCGCTTCACCGGGCGGGTGCCCGAGGTGGCGACGGTGGCGTCGCGCTTCGGGCTCACGCGGCTCTCGGGCGGCCCGATCGCCCTCGCCGGCCGGGTGCGCGGCGGCCTCCACGCCGCGCGGCTGGAGGCGCGGACGGCGATCGGCCCGCTGCGGTGGGGCCGGCGGGAGCTCGTGCGCCAGGGCCGGCTCGAGGTGGCCGCGGCGCTTGGGGACGCCCTTCGCGTGCGCGGGGCGTACGTCGGGCGGGGCCTGATCGGGCGCGACGGCGAGGTGCGGGCGCCCTTCGGCTACGACGCGACGCTGAAGCGGCCCCTGGCCGGCACGATCGCCCTCACCGGCTTCACGGCCCGCGTCGAGGGCGGCCGGGCCTGGGCCGACGGCCGCTGGACGCTGGGCCCGAGGCTGCCTGGCCGGCTCACGTCGCGCTACGAGGCTTTCGCCACCGAGGCGCTCTGGGCGCTCACGCCGGCGGCCCTGCAAGGCCGGCTCTCTCCGCCGTCGGAGGCCTCGGTGACGGGCACGCTTGCGGCTTCGGGGCCGTTCTCGAGGCCGTTGAAGCTTCGGGCAGACGTGGCGGTCTCGCGGCTGCGCGTGGCCTTTCCGAACTTCGCCGTCGCCAACGAGGGCCCGATTCGCCTCGCCTGGCGGCCCGCCGGGCAGGCCGAGGTGGCCATGCACCTGGTGGGGCCGACCACGGACGTGCGCGTGGCGGGTGCTTTGGGGCCCAGGATCCCCGGCGGCGTCACGCTCGATGGGAGGCTGGACCTGGGCTTTCTGCGGGCGTTTCCGCGGCTGTTTCCGGGCGCGGCGGGCGGCGTGGCCTTCAACGGGCGCCTGACCGGCTTCCCCGGGCGGGGCGACCTGCAGGGGCGATTGGCCGTGCGCGACGGCCGGTTCTCCACCCGGGCCCTGGCCCAGTCGGTGCGGGACCTGACGGCGGACGTGCACGTGGCGGGCGATCGCGTGGTGCTCGAGCGCTTCCACGCGGCGCTCGGCCTCACCGGGGCGATGGACGCGGCCGCGCAGGTGAAGCTGGGGCCTGGGTTGCGGCCCGAATGGGGCGCGGGCTGGCTCCAGGTGCCGGCGATCGCCCTCAGCGCCGAGGGCGTCCGCGCGCTCGCCAGGGCCGAATTCGCCGGGGCGATCCGGCACGGGGCCGCGCGCATCGACGGGCGGGTCGAGCTGTTGGAAGGCCGCTGGACCCGCGAGCCGGACGCGGTGTACCGCTTCTTGAGCCGTGACGGGGGCCGTCCCGCCGCGCCGCTCCTGCCGACGTGGCCCTGGCTGGACCAGGTCGCCCTGCGGGTGGAGGTGGCCGCCCCCGGCAGCGTCCGCGTGCGCACCGTGATGCTCGACGGCGTGGCCACGGCCGATCTGTCGGTGGTGGGCACGCTGGCGCACCCGGTGCTGGTCGGGCGGGCCGGGATGGGGCCGGGCGCCAGGCTCCGGCTCCACGGCCAGCCCTTCGACCTGGACGCGGCCGAGGTCTCCTTCCTCGACCCGCGCCGCAACCGGCCCTACCTCAACTTCGGCGCCACCACGCGCGTGGGGCAGTACGACGTCCGCGTGCAGGCCCTGGGCGAGCCGGGCGCGCTGCGGGTGGACTACGCGAGCACGCCGTACCTGCCGCCCAACGACGTGCGCGTGCTGCTCGCCACCGGGCGAACGCCCGCGGATCTGGCCCGGCGGGGCGAAGGCGTCTCGGTGCTCACCGGCTTCGCGATCGATCAGGCGGCGCTGGGCCTGGCCTCGGCGATCGCCGGTCCGGGGGCCCTGGACCTGGTGCGCCTGGCGCCGGCCTCGCGGGACGACGCGGCGCCCCGGGCGGGCTTCTTGTCGCTCGGCAAGCGCCTGAACGAGCGCCTGATGGTCGGCTTCAGCGCGGACTGGGCCGTGCCGGGGGGCAAGTCGCCCGGCCAGCTGCTCTGGGCGAACTACGACGTCTCGGACACGCTCGAGCTCGCGATCGCGCAAGAACTCGCCGGGGGCACCGCGGCCTCGGCGCGCTACCGGGTGATGAGCTGGTGATCGCGGCCGTCGTGATCGCGGCCGTCGTGGCGGCCTCGGGCCCGCCCGTGCGCGAGGTGACGTTGGCGGGTGATGTGGGGGCGGCCGCCAGCGCCGAGCTGGCACCGCTCGTCGCCATCCGGACGGGCCGGCCCTACGACCCGGCCGAGGGCCGCAAGACCCTGGCGCGGCTCATGGCCACGGGGGACTTCGCCGGCGCGGTGATCGAGCAAACCCGGCGCCCGGACGGGGTGGCCCTCACGATCCGGCTCACCCGGCTCCTGCGGCTCGACGGCTGGCGCTTCGCCGGCAACCGCCACCTGGAGGACCGCGACCTGGCCGGCATCCTGACGCTCCGGCGCGGCGACCCGGCCGACCCCGGCCGCTTCAAGGCCTATGCCCGGGCGATCGCCGCGCGCTACGCCCTGGAGGGCTTCCCGCGCGCGACGGCGTCTTTCGCGTTCGTGCCCGGGGCCAAAGGCCGGGTGCTGCTGGAGACCACGATCGACGAGGGGCCGCCCCTGACGCTCCACGCGCTGCGGGTGGAGGGCGCGGCCGACCCGAAGGCCGTGGGCGCGGCGTTGGGGCTGAAGCCGGGCGATCGGTTGACGGTGGCGGGCCTGGCGGATGCGATCGAGCGCCTGAATGGCGACCTGGTCCGCCTTTCGGGCTACGACGCGCGCGTCGAGTACGGATTTCTGACCCCGGAGGGCCGGCGCGTGGCCGGGCTGCCCGACGTCGTGGCCTCGGACGCCCGGACGCTCGACCTGCTGGTGGCCTTGACGCAGGGCCATCCGGCCACGGTGACGGTGTCGGCCGACGTGGATCTGCCTCCCGAGGTGCTCGCGGCCACCTTGCCGCTGCTGCGCTACGGCGACACGAGCCCCTCGGCCCTCGAGGCCAACGCCGAGGCGCTCCGCAAGCGCTACGTGGCCGAGGGCTACCCGGACGCCAAGGTCACGCCCAGGATCAGCTCGGACGCCCGCGCGATCACGTTCGAGGTGGCGGCCGGGCCCAAATTCACGGTGGGGGCGATCCGCTTCGAGGGGGTGACGGCCTTCCCCACCGCCGAGCTGGAGAAGGCCATCTCGACCCGCCCCGAGGCGCCCCCGTTGCCCGGCGGCGTCACGCTGCCGTCGGGCCTCCCGGCGGCCGACCGCGGCGGAGTTTTCGACCCGGGCGTCTGGAAGGACGATATGACGCGCCTGGCGCACTTCTACCATGGGTCCGGGTTCCTGGAGGCCACCGTCGACGGCCAGCGGCGCGAGCCCGAAGGAGCGCCCGGACGTTGGACGCTGGTGGTGAAGGTCGACGAGGGGCCGCGGGCCAAAGTCGCTCACGTGAAGCTCGTGGGCGTGCCCGAGGAGCGTCGCGGGGCGCTGATCGCCGCCTTGCCGATGGCCCCGGGGGCGGCCTACGAGCCGCGGCGGCTGGGGGAGGTGGACGCGGCGGGCGAGGCGTTTTTCGCGGCGATCGGGTACGCCCGCGCCCGCGTGCAGGCCCGCTACGAGCCGGCCAGCTCCACGCTGGTCCTCGACGTGACGCCGGGGCTGCGGTTGCGCGTGGGGCAGGTGGTGATCCGCGGCAACGTGAAGACCAGCGAGGCCACGATCCGCGAGCGGTTGGGGCTGAAGCCGGGCGACTGGCTGGACGCCAGGGCGCTCGACGAGGCCCGTTTGCGGCTCTACCAGCTGGGCGCCTTCGAGCGCGTGAACTGGGAGGCCGTCACCCCGCCCACGGCCAACGGCCAGGCGGTGGACCTGGTGCTCGAGCTCACCGAGCGGCCGACCTCGACGATCGCCCTGGGCGGCGGCTTCGGCGACCTGCGCGCCGTGCGCTCCTCGCTGCCCAGCGGCTTCGGGGCGTATCTGGGCACCTCGTTCCAGGACACCAACGGCTTCGGCACCGGCCGGCCGATCCGGGCCGAGGCCCAGCTGAGCCCGGCGCTCACCTCGCTGTTGGCCTCGGTGGGCGACGGCACCCTGGTAGCCGGAGCCACCAGCGAGCTGGGCGCGAGCTACCTGCGGGCCTTCCCGTACCCGGACATCGACGCCGGGGTGCGCAGCGCCGCGATCTTCTCGTCGCTCTCGCGGCCCTTCACGCCTGCGCTCTCGGGCGTGGTGCGCTATTCGTGGGGGCCCACGCGCTACGAGGTGGCCCCGGGCGCCCTCACCCAGGAGCAGCTGGCCACGTTGGGCGGGCTGCCCGATCGCATCGACTCGCTCGTGAGCCTGGGCCTCACCACCGACACCCGCGACGACCTCTTCGAGCCCCGCGCCGGCAACTACGGCGAGCTGGTGCTGGATGTGGCCACGCCGTTCCTGGGCGGCAGCCTCACCTACATGGGGCCGCGGCTGCGCCTGGCGCGCTACATGGGCCTGGACGCCGGGCCGGTGCTGGCGCTCTATGCCGAAGGCGGCTTTTTGGCCTCGTTGAAGCCGGACCAGGTGATCCCGCCCGACGCGCTCTTCTTCGCGGGCGGCCAGACGCTCCGGGGCTTCGGCTACCGCGCGGTGGGCGTGAACGACAGCGGCGGCGTGGCGGCCCCGGGCGATCCGGCCATGGGCGGCCAGGCTTACTGGATCGCGCGCGCCGAGGGCCGCTTTTCGCTCTTCGGGCCGCTGGGCGCGGTGGTGTTCCTGGACTCGGCCAACGTCTGGGCCACGCCCACCGAGCCGAACTACCTGCCCAAGGCCTCGGCGGGCGTGGGCCTGCGCTACGCCACCCCATTGGGCCCGGTCCGGCTGGACTACGCCGTGCGCCTGTTGCCCACGGCCGGGCTGACGGACCTGCAGACGGCCTTCTCGCTGGGCATCGGGCACGCGTTTTGAGGCGGCACGGGCCGCATGCTCCGTCTTGATAGCTAAACGACAAATCGGATCGTGAGGGCGACCCAAGCCTGCTCGCCTCGGCTGGACGTATGATCGCGACGCGGCAGGAGCCGCCACTCCCAATTTCTCCCCCCAAGCGTGCCATGCGCACGCACCCCCCCCAAACGCGCGGAGGGCCTGGACAACGGCGTCCAGGCCCTCCGCGCCGTCCGGCCCCGCCGGACGGGAGTGGCACAGGAGGAGGAACGGAAGGTCGCTGCGCGGCGCTCTAGTGACAAAATAACGACATATGGAAAATAAGGCAATGCCGGTTCGGGCGCTTGGCAGCGGGCTCGTGCGCCCTGGAGCCGCCGAGCGCGGGTTGCGGCTTGGGCGGTTCGGCCAATTACATCGGGATGGTCCGTCGTTATTCTGGCGGGACAGGCGGAGACCCGGAAGGGGAAGGAGGACGCGCATGCGCAAGTTCGGATGGTTGTACCTGGCGGGGGCCGTGGCGGTGGCGGCCGGCGGCTGTTACCAGTCGTCGACGCCCACCACGACCACCCCGACGCCCACGCCCGTCGCGGGCGCCTCGACGGTGCCGACGCAGTACGTCTACGTGCCGGTCTACGACCCGTACATGGACCCCTTCTACAACCCGTACTACGCCCCGTACGCCATGAGCTACGACCCCTACTTCGACACCTACATGGTGATGGACGCCCCCACCACCGTGATGTACCAGGCCGACGACGCCAGCGTGGTGCGGGTGCGCCGCATCGATTCATCGGGCAAGGTGGTCGAGACGGTCACCCTGGCCGCGGGCGATCGCCAGACCCTGCGTGAGCGCATCCCGACGATGACGGTCGGCCCGGAGCGTTCGCTTTACTACCTCGAGGTCGCGTCTGCGGCCACGACCCTCAAGCGCTGGCAGGCCGGGAAGAGCACGGCCGTGGCCGGCTACCCGGCCCTGCCGGCCGGGCAGCCGAAGCTGGCCGACCTGGCCGCCGACGGCCCCACGGTGACGACGGCCCTCAAGATGCCGCCCCAGCCCGGCACGACGGCCGACACGATCTTCTACACCCGCGCGGCCGAGAACACGCCCGCCGAGGCCACCTTCTCGCTGAGCGACCCGCTCCAGCCCACCACGCGGATGGCCGCGGCCCCCGACGGGCGGCTGCTGCTCGTCGGCCCGGACGCCGCGGGCCAGACCAAGGCCGTGATCGTGCGCCAGGACCAGCAGGTGACGACCCTGCCCCTGAGCCTCGACGCCATGCCGGACGCGGTGGGCTTCTCCGGCACGACGGCGCTATTGGCCTTCAACGGCCGGGGCGAGGCGGCCAGGCTCACCACCTACGACCTGGCGACTGCGGCCCTCGGCGAGAGCACGATGAAGCTGGCCGACGGCTACGTGGAGACGGTCAACGCGCTCGGCGGGCGCAACAACACCATCCTGGTGCTCGGCAAGATGGTCAAAGGCGACCAGCCCGGCCGCGTCGGCCTGGTCCGCCTGAGCCGCTAGCCATGCGGACGCGCGTGGGGGGTGGGGCGATCGCCCTGACGGCCGCCGTGCTGATGGCGGCGTCCCCGGCAGGAGCTCAGGCCATGCCGACGGATGCGGCCCCGGCGCCGCAGGCCCTGCCGTGGGGGGCGGCGCCTGTGGCCGAGACGTACTTTCCGCGGGGCGGCGGCATGGCGTTCTTGCTGGGCGGGATGCTCAAGAAGGACCTCACGCCCTGGCTCTACATCGGCGCCAAGGCCGTGGCCGGGCCGGTGTTCAACACCTCCCCCTGGGGCGGCGTGGGTTACATGGGCCCGCGCATCGGGCTGGACCTCAAGCTGCCGGCGGACTTCGAGCTGGCCGGCGACCTGCTCGCCGGCGTGTCGGCCGGCTTCGGGCCGGAGGCCATCTCGGGCGTGAGCAGCCTGTTGATCCCCAACTACATGGTCTTCTTGCCGTACTTCGGCGGCTACCGGCTGGGCATCGGCGGGGGCTACCTGATCGCCCCCAACATGACCGGCATGAACGGCCAGTACTTTTCCTTCGGCGTGACGCTCTAGGCAGCGAGGCATCCCCGGCCCATGACGCCGCCCCCGCCCCTCTCGGGCGGGGGCGAGAGGGCTATCCCAGCTCGACGATCACCTCGTAGTCGCCTTGCTTCTCCAGCAACGACACCTGCGCGCCCGCCGGACCCGCCTCGAAGCGCAGGGAGACCTTGGCGTCGCCCAGATCCAGGTCGTGCAGCTCGTAGAACGTCGTGCCGGGCGGCAGCATCGGCCGGGTCACCACCAGCCGGCGGGCGAACCCGTCGACGCGCAGCCCCAGGAGCGTCTGGAGCATGTACGGCAGCGCGCCGGTGGCCCAGGCCTGCGGGTTGCAGGCCACCGGGTAGTTCACCGGCCGGGCCAACTGGGCCATCGGGAAGCCCGCGAAGACCTCCGGCAGCCGGTAGTTCGGGAAGTACGACGCCGCCGCGAACAGCCCGGCGATGATGCGCCCGGCTTCCTCATGGAAGCCGTAGCGCCGGAGCCCCGCCGCGATGAAGGCGTTGTCGTGCGGCCACACCGTGCCCAGGTGGTAGCCCACCGGGTTGAAGCGCACCTCGCGCTCGGAGAGCGTGCGCACGCCCCAGCCGCAGAACATGTCCTCGCGCATGAGCGCCTCGGCGACGTGGGGCGCCTTGTCCTCGTCCACGATGCCGCTCCAGAGCGCATGGCCCGGGTTGGAGCTGAACACCGCCGCCGGCTTGCCGCCGGCCTGGAGCGAGAGCGCGTAGAACTTCAGCTTCGGCAGCCAGTAGTCCCGGTTGAAGCGCAGCTTGAGGTCCTCGGCCTCGCGGCGGAGCCGTTCGGCCCGCGCGGTGTCGCCGGTGCGCTCGAACAGCTCGGCGATCTCGGATTTGGCCTGGTACACGTAGCCCTGCACCTCGACGAGGGCCAAAGGCGGCGTGGCGAGCGTGCCGTCGGCGTTGACGATCGAGTCCGGCGAGTCCTTCCAGCAGTGGTTGATGCGGCCCTGCGGCGTGTCGCTGCCGTAGTCCGTGTAGCCGTCGCCGTCCTGGTCGCCGTGCTCGTCGATCCAGGCCAGCGCCCGATCGACGTGGTCCTTGAGCTCGGTGAAGAGATCCAGCCGGCCCGTGCGCCGGGCGTGGGCGGCCAGGAGCACCAGGAAGAGCGGCGTGCCGTCCACCGAGCCGTAGAAGGGCGTGTGGGGCACCAGGTTCATGTTGGCGAGCTCGCCCATGCGCAGCTCATGGAGGATCTTGCCCGGCTGCTCCTCGCGCCAGGTGTCGATGCGGGTGCCCTGGAACCTGGCCAGGAGGCGCAGCGTGTCCTCGGCGAACTTGTGCGCGAACAGGAGCGTGTGGTAGGCCGTGATCAGGCTGTCCCGCCCGAAAAGCGCCACGTACCAGGGTACGCCCGCCGCGAAGTACTCGTCCTCGCCGATGTGGCTGCGCAGGGTCTGCAGGTCCACCATGCCGCGCTCGAGCATGCGGTTGAGCAGCGCGTTGTCGCTGCGGCTGTGGCCGCCCTCGGCGTGGGCCCTGGCGTTCATGGCCTCGAGGGCCGTGTTGATGGCGCTCATCACCGGTAGAGGTTCGGGCGCGGCATTCACGTCCTCGGCCGTGTGGCTCTCGCGCAGGCGCATACCAACCACGATCTCGCGCGACTCGTGGGGCGCGAGCGCGATCTCGAAGGCGACCTCGCCCGCGCGGTGCCGGGAGGGCAGCTCGGAGAACTGGATCGTCAGGCCTCGGTGGAGCCCGTCGGCGCCGTCGTAGGTGAAGTGGAGCACGCCGTCCTTCCAGCGGGCCGGATGGCGGATGCCCCGCTGCTCGCCCACCAGGCCGCGCACGTTGAAGAGGTCCTTGAAGTCGGCCTCGAAGCTCAGCTCGAGCGGGAAGACCGCGTCTTTGAGCCCGTGGTTGGTGATCGTGATGATCTCGACCAGGGCGTTCGAGGCCTGCGCGATCACGCGCTGCCACTGGATGCCCAGCGCCTGCTCGTCGATCATCTCGGGCGTGTCGAGCTGCAAGCCCGGGTTGGTGAGGTGCAAGACGGCCCTAAAGCCCTCGAGCGTGTTGGCGAAGAGCACGTTGGGCCGCGTGCCGGCGAGCTTCAGGTCGTAGCCGCTCAGGAAGCGGCAGTCGTGGTAGTACAACCCGAAGCCGTGTCCGGGCACGAAGGGCACGGTGCCGTCGGCCTGGGTGAGCAGGAAGATGTCGCCGTTCTTGACGGCCACCGCGTCGGCGATGCTGATGGCGATCGCCGGCGTCTTGAGGTTCTGGGTGCGGCGCTTCACCTCGCGGTGCGAGGCGGATGCGGCTTTCGAGCGCGTGGACTTGGCCATAGGAATCGTCTCCCCCCTTGAAACCGTCACTCGGCGATCGCGGCGAATCGGCGGGCCTCAGGGGCCGCCCCGCCGGTGCCGTTCGGTTAGGTGCGCGGGCAGGACAGGTTCTTCTGCACCTGGCCCAGCGCGTTACGCAGGTTGTCCACCTGCGGCTTGATCTTGGCCTTGGCCTGGTCCGCGGTGGTGCTCGGCGGCAGCGCCTGGACCGCGGCGTGCAGGTCCTTGGCGGCCTTCTGGACGTTCTGCATGGCGGGCGTGTTCCGGTTGGCGATGGCGTCTTGCTTGACGGCGGCCGCGGCCTTGTCCACGCGGTCCTGGGCTTCCTGGATCTCGCCGATCGTGGCGGAGCCCTTCTTCTGCTGCACGGCCTGGAGGTTGGTGACGGCCGCGCGCAGCTCGCCGAGGTCCTGGCAGATCTGCTGCTTGTTGGACGTGCCTTGCATGGACGAGGTCGCCGCGAAGGCCGGAGCGGCCACCAGCACCAGGGTGAGGGCGAGGGCGATCGGGTTGCGCATGGGGAATTCTCCTCTCTTTGCGAAAGCTTCATGGGGGGCCTTCCTGGGCCAGCGAGCGGCCAGGTAACGACCATGGGGCTCATTGTTGCAGAAATGCCATATCGCATGAATAGCAAAGCGAGGGTCGAAGTTGGCACCCTGACGGCCTCAAGCGTGGCGCGATCCCCTGAGGGACTGCCCCCGCGCGATCGCCCGGCATGCGGACGTGCGTTGACTCACCCCGGGCGGTCGCCCAGGATCGGACTCCGAAAAGGGAAAGCCGTTTCGGCACCGGAAAGGAGCCTCCCATGACGACAGGGCGATGGCGCACCGCCATCCTGGCGGCCACGTTGATCTTCGTGTCGAGCTGCGGCGCCGTGGCCTCGCGCAAGGCGATCGCCAACGCCGACTTCAAGCTCGACCACATCGACGTGACGCACTTCGACGAGCCCTACAGCAGCCCGCACGCGCCCTTCCAGATGAACGTCGTGCTGAACGTGACCAACCCCGACACCATCACGGCCAAGATCGATCGCCTCGACTTCACCCTGAGCGCGGACGGCTACAAGGTGGCCGCGGGCAGCGTCACCGAGCCCCTCAGCATCGCGCCCGGCGCCACCGAGCAGCTGACGGTGCCCGTGACGGTGCTTTACGCCGACCTGCCCGAAGCCGCCAAGGCCGCCCTGGAGGACCGCCAGGCCGTGATCAAGGTCGACGCCACCGCCCACGTCTTCGGCATTCCGATCCCGCTCCACTTCGAGGAGACCAAGACCTTCTAGGCGCCCGGACGCGCCGATGAGGAGCGTGCGATGCGCTACCCGCTGATGGCGGCCCTGGCCGGGGCCATGGTGGCCTGTGGTGCGCCGGTGAGCGCCCAGGAGGCCGGGCTGAGCACCTGGATCGTCGAGGAGCCCACCGAGCTCCTCGGCGCAGAGACGGCTGCGCTGCTGCGCGAGGGCAAGGGGTTCTTCACCTTCAGCACGAGCGCGCTGCCGCTGGCCGGCGGGCCCCTTTCCAGCACAGTGGGATCCGAAGCTTGGAATTCACGTGACTTGAAGTCGCGGC
>JADMIO010871483.1_pt1 | contig 39517 bp, 40 predicted proteins | sample 8958161 | NCBI WGS metagenome assembly JADMIO01 (sample SAMN16585339, study PRJNA669376) | soil metagenome | isolation source: Crop rotation soil | place: USA: Cullars Rotation, Alabama | collected 2011 | reverse complement strand
GCCGCGACTTCAAGTCACGTGAATTCCAAGCTTCGGATCCCACTGTGCTGGAAAGAGTTCGTCGTCACCGAGTCCGAGCAGCAGGCGACCTTTACCGGCAACGTCGTGGTGATCCGCGGAACGATGACGGTGTGGGCGCCCAAGGTGGTGGTCGACTATGGCGACGGTGGTCCGTCCAACATCGAAAGCTTCGTTGCGACCGGCGGGGTCAAGATCAAGACCACCGACCAGACGGCAACGGGTTCGCGCGCAGACTACAATCCAAAGACGCAGATCCTGCGCCTCTCCGGAAATGTCACGGTCACCAATGCCTCGGGGACGCTTAAGGGGCCAGAACTGGTGCTGAACCTCGCGACGAATGTCTCGACCTTTTCGAGCAATGGCGGCGGCCGGGTGACCGGCGTGTTCACGCCGCAATGACGGAGCGCCGCGCCGAACCCCGCGTCGACCAGACCGGCTGGCTGGTCGCACACGGCCTCGCCAAGAGCTACGGCAAGACGCAGGTCGTGGCCGACGTCTCGATCGCGGTGCGGCGCGGCGAGGCGGTAGGCCTGCTCGGGCCGAACGGAGCCGGCAAGACCACGGTCTTTTCGATCATCATGGGGCTGGTGAAGCCGGACAAGGGACAGGTCCGGGTCGATGGCAACATCATCACGCACCTGCCGCTGTTCCAGCGCGGCCAGATCGGCATGGGCTACCTGCCGCAGGAACCATCGATCTTTCGCGGTCTGAGCGTCAGCGGCAACATCCTGGCTGTGCTCGAGGCCCATGTTCCCGGCCGCAAGGCGCGGCAGGAGCGGCTCGACATCCTGCTCGAAGAGTTCGGCCTGACCCATCTCGCCGGCAAGAGCGCGCTCTCCCTGTCGGGCGGCGAAAGGCGGCGCGCCGAGATCGCGCGCGCCATGGCGGGCGACCCCGTCTTCATGCTGCTCGACGAGCCCTTTGCCGGCGTCGACCCCATCGCCGTGGCCGACGTGAAGGCCCTGGTGAAGCATCTAACCCAGCGCGGCGTGGGGGTGCTGATCACCGACCATTCGGTGCGCGAGACGCTGTCGCTGGTCGATCGCGCCTACCTCATTCACGGCGGGCGGGTGATGATCCAGGGCAAGCCCGAGGTGATCACGGCAGACCCCGAGGCGCGGCGGGTCTATCTGGGCGAGAGTTTCTCGGTTTAGCGATGTCCCTCCACGGGGTTTTGATGCCGATTAACCGTTTCTGGCACGGTTCTTGCTCTCGCCGGGTGAATCCGGCATGGTCCGCGCCGGGACGCTTCTACGGGACAATATTCGATGGCTTTGGGGCCGCGGCTCGAGGTCCGGCAATCGCAGAGTCTGACGCTCACGCCTCAGCTCATGCAGTCGATCCGCCTGCTGCAACTCAGCCATCTCGAATTGGCCGCCTTCGTCGACGCCGAATTGCTGCGCAATCCGCTGCTCGAGCGAGAGGACAGCGAGGCCGGTGAGCCCGATTCCGAGCCGGTGGAGTCCGCGCCCGATGCCGGCGCCTATGAGGACACGGTCGAGCATGGTGACCGCATCCAGTCCGCCGATCAGATCGCTTCCGGCTACGACACCGAAGTCGACAACGTCTTTCCCGAGCAGTCAGGGCAGGACCGGCTGTCGGGAGAATGGTCAGAGCGGGGCGGTGGCGATGGCAGCGAAGCGCCCGATATCGACCAGTTCGTCGCGGCGCGACCGACACTGGCGGACCATCTCAACGAACAGATCGGGCTGCTGTTGGCCGATCCCGCCGAACGGCTGATCGCGCGCTTCCTGACGGACGGGCTGAACGAGGCCGGCTACCTCGTGGTGGAGCTCGAGACGGTCGCCGAGCAGTTGGGGGCTACGATCGGGGCCGTGGAAGCCGTCCTCAAGCAGCTCCAGACGCTCGACCCGGTCGGCATCTTCGCCCGCGACGTGCGCGAATGCCTGGCGCTGCAGCTGGCCGATCGCGACCGGCTCGATCCGATGATGGTGAAGCTGCTCGATAATCTCGATTTGATCGCGAGCCACGACCTCGTGGCGCTCGGCCGCAACATCGGCGCCGACCGCGAGGATCTGATCGACATGCTGGCGGAACTGCGCGCGCTCGATCCCAAGCCGGGCCGGGCCTTCGAGCGCTCACCCGTCGAAGCGGTAGTGCCCGACGTGTTCGTGCGTGAGACCGGCGGCAGCTGGGTTGTAGAACTCAATTCCGATATCCTCCCACGTGTCCTCGTCAACCGCACGTATTATGCGAGCGTGACGCGGCAGGCGCGCGACGCGGCCGAAAAGACCTTCCTCGTCGATTGCCTGCAGACGGCGAACTGGCTGACCAAGAGCCTCGACCAGCGGGCCCAGACCATCCTCAAGGTCGCGACCGAGATCGTGAAGCAGCAGGACGGCTTCCTCCGCCACGGCATCGCTTATCTGAGGCCCATGACGCTCAAGATCGTCGCTGATGCCATCGACATGCACGAGTCGACGGTGAGCCGCGTGACGTCGAACAAATACATCGCGACGCCGCGCGGCCTGTTCGAGATGAAGTACTTCTTCACCACCGCGCTCGCGTCCTCGACGGGCCAGGCGGACCACTCGGCGGAGGCCGTGCGCCATCGCATTCGCCAGCTCATTGATGCCGAGCCGGCGGCCGAGATTCTCTCCGACGACACCATTGCCGAACTGCTGCAGAAGGAGCAGGGTATTGAGGTCGCGCGGCGCACTGTCGCCAAGTATCGCGAGGGCATGTCGATCCCGTCTTCGGTGGTTCGGCGGCGGCAGAAGCGCGCTTTGGCCGCAGTCCGCTAAGCCTCGGATATCAAATAAAGTTTATGCTCTCTCGAACGCAATTGCGGGTCGCGCATTGCCCCTTGGCAAGTGCGGGTCTAGACTCGCGCACAGATGCCTCCCACATCCTCCGGGAAGGCATATCGAGACCAAGTAAAGAGGAGCTCCATGACCCTACGTGTCTCAGGCAAGAACATGGACGTGGGCGACGCGCTCAGGACGAAAGCGGAGGGTCATTTCGATAGTGTCGTAAAGAAATATTTCGATGGCGGTTATTCCGGCCATCTGACGCTTGAGCCCGAAGGATCGGGCTTCAACGCACTCTGCATGGTGCATCTCGATTCGGGCGCCGTGCTGCAGGCGAGCTCCTACGGCGGCGACGCCATCTCGGCTTACGAGTTGTTGACCGAGACCATCGAGAAGCGATTGCGGCGCTATAACCGCAAGCTCAAGTCCCATCGCAAGCACGCCAACGGTAATGGCGACGACACCATCGAGGCGCAGAGCTATGTGCTTGCAGCCGGGGACGACGACGATGAGCTCGCGGAGGATTATTCACCCCCGGTGATCGCCGAAACCACCAAGAGTCTGCGCCAGATGAGCGTGGAGGAAGCAGTGATGGAACTCGACCTCACCGGCGGCGATGTCGTGGTGTTCCGTCACGCTGGACATGGCGGGTTGAATGTGGTCTACCGCCGCGCCGACGGCAACATAGGCTGGATCGATCCGGCCTTGCGCGCCAATTAGGGCGTTTGTGTTCACCGCGTTGCCGTAACCATCAACAGGGCGATCTCCAATGGAACTGGCCGATATCCTCGCTGAGGATTCCGTGTTGATTTGCACGGGGTTGAAGAGCAAGCGCGATGTCCTCAGCAAGCTGGCCGAAACCGTTGCAGCAAAGACCGGCCAGCCGGCCGAGGAGATCTTCGACGCGCTGAACGATCGCGAGTCGCTGGGCTCGACGGGGCTCGGAAACGGCATCGCGATTCCGCACGGCAAGTTCGCCCCGCTGAAAGGCGTGATGGCCGTGTTCATGAAGCTCGATCATCCAGTGGATTTCGAGTCGGTCGACGACCAGCCGGTCGATATCCTGATGATGCTCCTCGCGCCGATGGGCGCGGGCGCCGACCACCTCAAGGCGCTGGCGAAAGTCGCGCGCGTGCTGCGGACAGAGGCGGTGGTGGATGCGCTGCGCCACACCACCGATCCGGCAAAGGCCTACGCCATGCTCACCCACCCGCTCCCGGCCAGCAAAGCTGCCTGAGACGCGGGTGAGCCGTGGCGCTGGCTAGTGCAGCGCGACGATCCCATAGTTCTTGTCGGCGAGCCATTCGGCCACGGCTTCGTGACTGTCGGCGACGAGCAGGGGCGAGCCGTCGCCGGACATGACGAGGTGCAGCTCTTCGTCGTCATCGACATCGGCCTGGAGGAATTGGCTGAGTCTCTCGCCGCTTATTGGACGAACGAAGACCACCGCGTTGCCACCGAGGGCCATGAACTGGTCCTTCGTCAGGTGCTTCAGCGGATTGTAAACGGCTTCTTCTTCTGGTCTCTCATGCATTCCATGTTCCCCTTTCTAGGCAGAACGGATTTCGATGCGGCGGGCGCGCTTTTCCGCCTTGGGCCTGATCACCGAGATGGTCAGCATTCCGTGCTCGAGCATCGCATCCTGGACAGTAACGCCGTCGGCCAGCAGGAAGCTCCGTTGAAACTGGCGCGCCGCGATGCCCCTGTGCAGGAACTGCCGCTCCGCGTCGTCCTGCTGCCGGCCACGGACCAGCAACTGGTTGTCTTCCTGGACAACGTCGAGATCCGATTGCGCGAACCCCGCCACCGCGATGGAGATGACGAACCGCTCGGTGCCGTCGGCATCCAGGGTTCGCTCGATGTTGTAGGGCGGGTAGCCGTCAGCGGCGCGGGCGAGCCGGTCGATGCGCTCCTCGAAGGTGTCGAACCCGAGGAGAAACGGCGCCGAAAACACCGAGACGCGCTGCATACTGTCCGTCCTAACTCTAGCAACGTCGCCGGCGGGCCCGAGTTTCAGTGGCACCCGCCAGCAGGGGAAATATGGGACGTGGTCGCCGAGGCTTCAAGACCCAGCTTTTCCGGGGCCCTCCGGTGACCGGAACCATTGCGATTGTGACTCCGGCCTACCGCGCCGGACACTGGATCGGAGCCTGCGTTCGCAGCGTCCTGGCGCAGACCTATGGTGATTTCGAGCACTGGATCGTGGCCGATGATGCGGTGAACTACGAGGCGCTGCTGGCGGCCGAGGGGCTGCGCGATCCGCGCCTGCGCTTTGCGTCCACCAACGCCGTGGGGGCGGGAGCACCGCGGGCCCGCAACATCGCACTCGACACTATCACCACCCCCTATGTGGCCATGCTCGATGCCGATGACCGGTTCAGACCAGAAAAACTGCGGCGTGTGGTGAAGGCGCTGGAAACCATTCCGCTGGTTTCAACGGCGATTGACGATGTCGATGAGCACGGATGGCATCTGCGCTATGTCGGTGATGGACCCGACCGGCTGCTGTCGCCGGCTGCGCACAAGTTCGTGAACTTCTCGATGGACTGCATGATCGCCTGGGACCGCCGCGTGACCGATGGCCGCGTCGATCCCGGATTTCCCAACATGACCGACCTCGAGCTGTTGTTGCAGCTCTATCGTACGGTGCCGCGCAGCTTCCATCTTGGAACGCCGCTCCACATCTACACTAAGCTCACCCGCTCTATGAGCAATGGTCCGGGTGTGACCGAGAGGATGATCGCGGCCAAACGCGAGCTGCTGAAGCGGTTAGCCGAAGGGTACTACCCCATGGCGGATGCATCCGGGGCTGAGGGCCTCGCACGTTTCCTCGAAATCTCGATCGCCGCGGAGACCTCCTATCCTGACGCACTTGCAGCGCAGCCGGGCCTGCTCTTCGAGGATCACATCGAGCCGTTGTTGAGGGCCGCTTCGACCTCGGTCGCGTAGGGGATCGAGGGCTGCGCACCCGGCTTGAGGCAGGCAAGGCTCGCGGCGATCACCGCGCGGCGCATGGCAAGACCGAGTGTCTCGGGCGACATGCCGGCCTGTAGCCCTTCGGCGAGATAGCCGACAAAAGTATCGCCGGCGGCGACCGTATCGACCGGCACGATCTTGGGCGCAGGCTGGTGATGGCTGATCCCCGGCGACGCGATCCGGGCGCCCTCGGCACCCAGCGTCACGAGGATCGTCTGGCCGTAAGTCTTGAGATACTCCGCCATCCGCCTCTCCGTCGGGTGGACTCCGGTGAGCAGCGCATACTCCGTCTCGTTGGCAACGACGATTGTCGCAAGCGGAGCGACGTCCTTGGTGTCCGAAAGAAAGGGCGCCGTGTTGAGGACCGAGATGATCCCACGCTCTTTTGCGAGTTCGAGCGCGCGGCGCGTGGCCGCCTGCGGCACCTCCTGCTGGACGACAAGGACATCGCGCGCCCGCATCGCGGCGACCGTGGCCTCGGCGTCTTCGGGCGTCAGGGCAGCGTTCGCACCGGGAAGGATGCCGATGACGTTTTCGCCCTTCTCATCGACTAGGATCATCGCGACACCGGTGGGCCCCTCGACGGCCCTCACCTGAGCAAGCTCAACCGTGGCGCCACGCAGGAGCGCGAGGGCATCATTGGCGAAACTGTCGGTACCAACGGCCCCCACGAGCCGAACCTCGGCTCCCGCGCGCCGCGCGGCCAGGGCCTGGTTGGCGCCCTTGCCGCCGGGGGCCGTCGAGAAGCTCGTACCGGGGACGGTTTCGCCCGGCTTGGGGATGCGGGAAACCTTGCCGATGAGATCTAAATTGATGGAGCCAAAGACTGTGATCATGCGATGGCTTTGAGAATGGTGTTCCAGTTGCGCGAAGTGACGAGTTGTTTGGGCAAGCTCTTTTCCATGCTTAGCAGGCTGCCCGCCACATAGGTCCCGTCGGGTTTGCGGTAAGCGATGATATAGAGTTCGCGCGGGCCGATGCGCGGGATATCGTAGTCGCCCTTGACGCCCGACAGTTTCAGCTTCGGCAAAGCCTCAGCAAACAGCATGACGTGAAGCTTCTGCTTCTCACCTTCGACCTCTCCGTCGAAAGGATCGGCTTCTACCATCGCCTTGAGCTCATCCACACTGCGCAACACGACGCCGATCTTGAAACCGAAGGCGTCATGCAGCCCGGCTTCGAGTTTCTGCTGCAGAGCCTTGCCGGGCCGCGCCTCGAACAGCACATTGCCGCTGGCGAGAAGCGTCTTCACATCGGTGAAACCCATCGCCTCGAAGGCGGCCTTGAGGTCGGCGCTCTTGACGGTGCGCTTACCCAGATTCACTCCGCGCAGGAACGCGGCGTAGCGGGTCATTTCGTCTTGCCCTTGCCGTTTGGGTAGATCGTCTCGCCGCGCTTCAGCATGCCAACGAAATCGGCGATCTTCTTCTTGCGGCCCGCCTCGGTCTTCATGTGATGCGTGCGGAAGGCGAGGGCGAAGCGGTTCTGCGCACTGAGATTGTCGTACAGCGCCTGCGCCCTGGGCTCGGCCTTTATGGCTGCGAGCAGATCGGGCGGCGTCTCCAGCTTCGCGCCGGAGCCATAGGCACGATCCCAGCGGCCATCCTTCTTCGCCTTGTCGATCTCGGCCTCGCCGAACTCGGTCATGCGCCCGGCTTTTGTCAGACGTTCGACATTGCCGATGTTCTTCTTGCTCCAGATGCTGGTCTTGTTGCGTGGCGTGTAGCGCTGCAGATAGCTCTTGTCGTCGAAGCTCTTGCGGATCGCATCGATCCAGCCCCAGCAGAGCGCGACATCGAGTGCGTCGGTGATACTGACCGAGGCGAGACCCGAATCCTTCTTGTGGACCTTGATCCAGACCTCGTCCTCTTTCGCGTGGTTCTTGCGATACCAAGCCTCGAGCGCCTTCATGTCCTTGAAGACATGGACATGGTCCGGATTGACCTTGAACTCGGCCATTCAGTCGCCGTCTCGGGGCAGGAGCGCTTTCTCGAGGGCCGGCTCCAGCTTGTCGGTCATCGGAAGCTGGATGCCGAAGGTGCCGGTCAACACCTCCCGCAGCTCAGCGGTACTGGTCAGCATGCGCGTCGTGGTTTCGCCGGCCTCATGCGTCCGCAGCCGGGCATTGAGGAGCGTGTGGCGCCTGGAGCCTTCGACTCGCGCGACGCGAAGGTAGTCGCGCATCGACAGCATCGCGGCGTCATTGAGCGCTGTGTAGTCCTCGATCGTCTGCGGCGTGAGTTCGAAGCTGAAGACGGGGCGCCATTCGCCGCGGATTTCGGTCTCGACGCGCCAGTCCGGATCGCCGCCGATCAGCCGGTAAGGTTCGTTCGGCGTTGGCTGTTCGAGATCGGCCTTGAGCCGAAGCGGCGCGGTCGCCACCTGTCCGCCAAAGCCGAGATCGGCGAGGTAGGGCGCCCCCGCAACGTCGACCAGTAGGACCATGTGATTGATTGGCGCCTCTTCGCCCGGGGCACGGTTCCACAACACGCGCGCCGCCAGCGGCGTCACGGAAAAATCCATCGCCTCGAGCACGGCCTTGAACAGCAGGTTCTGCTCGAAGCAATAGCCGCCGCGCTTCTCGACGATCAGCTTCTGTTCGAGATCGGACAGTTGAAGGCGCACCGGCACTTCCATCAGCGGATCGAGATTTTCGAACGGGATCGCCGCCGGATGCAACTGATGCAACAGGCTCAGCGTCTCGAGCGTCGGGGCGATCGAGCCGGCATAGTTGATTCGTTTTAGATAGGCGTCGAGATTGGCCTCTTGGCTCACCCCGCTTCCCCCCGCCGCGATTAAGGAGCGGGCATAATGGGGAAGGCGAGGGAGTTTGTCACCTGACGGGTCCGGCAGGTTCGAGCCGCAAGACCTGCGGCGCGGTGCGTATCATGGCGCGCAATTCGCGTGGCAGAGCAGGAACTTCGCCAGTGCCCGGGAGCAAGGCGATGTGCTCGGTGCGGTAGCGGACCACCGGCTCCATCGGGATGTCGTTCTCCATCTCCAGCGTCGCGAGGCTCGCCAGCGGGTCGAGCCCCTCCATGCGGAGGAACAGCCTCAGCCAGAGGTGGTAATTGCCGATCTGCTCGGGGAAGCGGAGGTCGGAAATGAGCGCCAGGGCAGGTGAAGCAGGCAGCGCCCGGGGAAAGAGCGGCAAGCCGGCCTCCGGCGTAATGGCGCGCATCAGATGCACCGATTCCTCACGCGCGAGATCGGCGCGCCGCCTGCGAATCGCCGGCCAGGCGGGGCTCGCATGGAGATCGCCCAGCACCCGAGCGCGATGGCCGGGGTCGGCATAGCCGCGCAGCGCCACCATGCGTTCGGTCGGGCCACCCACTCGGTAAAGCCCGAGGACCGGGCCCGAACTGGCGGCGATCTCCAGCATTTCCGGGCCATGGCCGGGTTCGGCCACCAGATCGTGAAACTCCACTATGGGGCAGGCCGGACCGGCCTGAATGCTGCTCTTGACCCATTGAATGCTCATTGTTCGCTCCTCTTGACCGCATTTTCCGGCGTTTCGAGAGGTTACGACTCAAACTCTGCCACCCGCTGTCAGCCTTTCTGTGCTAGAGCAAATAAATGCGTGCCAGCAGGCTTCTGACCCTGATGATGCTGCTCCAGACGCGGGGGCGGATGAGTGCCGAGGCGCTGGCCGAGGAACTCGAGGTTTCGATTCGCACCGTCTATCGGGACATCGACCAGCTCAGTGCCGCCGGCGTGCCGGTTTATGCCGATATCGGTCGCAATGGCGGCTTCGCACTGCTCGACGGCTGGCGCACGCGGCTGACCGGCCTCACGGCGCCCGAGGCCAAGGCGCTGTTCCTCTCGGGCCTGCCCGGGCCGGCAGGAGAACTCGGGCTCGGCGACGAGGTGCAAGCGGCGGAGCTGAAGCTGCTCGCGGCGCTGCCCGCAGACTGGCAGGACGAGGCGCGTCGCATGGCCTCGCGCTTCCATCTCGACCCCAAGGGCTGGTTCGCTTCGGGCCACAAGCCGGATTACCTCAAGCTGGTCGCCGACGCCGTGTGGACCGAGCGGCGCATTGCGATCCGCTATGACAGCTGGACGAAGGTGTCCGACAGCGTCGTCGATCCGCTCGGCCTCGTGCTGAAGGGTGGCATCTGGTACCTCGTTGCGCGCCGCGAGGACGCGTTCCGCACCTTCCGGCTGTCGCAGATCCTGACGCTGCTGGTGCTCGACGAACATTTCGAGCGCATCGCCGATTTCGACCTGCCGCGATACTGGGAAGACTCGACGGCGCAGTTCGAGAAGGAAATCTACATCGCGACGGCGCGCATCCGCGCCACGAAGGCCGGCCTCTCCCGCCTCAAAGACATTAGCCCAACCGTGCGCGCCGCAATCGACGCCGTCTCACCGCTGGAATTCGATTCCAGTGGCTGGACCGTCCTCGACATTCCCATCGAAGAGGAGCGGTGGGCCAGCCGCGAGATGACGCGTATCGGTCCCGAGGTCGAAGTGCTCGAGCCCGCAACGCTGCGGGCTCGCATGGCCGAGATCGCCCGCCAGCTGGCCGGCTTTTACGGCGTCACGGAACGCTGATCTCGGTTCGCTCGCCGGCGGTGACGCTGGCATCTGCTTCCTTGATGCCGGCATTGTCGGGCAGCGTCACCACGATGTGGTAGTCGCCTGCGGGCAAGGTCCGGTTCGATGTCACGTCATAGACGCCGCTGAAGGATTTGCGGTTGCCCTGGATGTCCTTCTTGGCCGCGAACACCTCGATGTAGTAGGCGCCCGGAGCATCGATCGCGAGAACGCCCGCATTGAGCGGCACGGTGACGTCCGTCGCCTCGCCAGCCTTGATGGTGAAGTTCTGTTCGGCCTTGGCGGCATCGAAGGTCGCTATGGCAACATAGTCGCCGGGCAGGAGATCAAAGCCCGCATCCGGCCCATAGGTGTAGCCGAAGCTTTCGCGATTGCCGTTGATGTCTTTCTTGTCTCCGAAGATTTCGGTGAAGATGTTGCCGTCCTCGACCTTCATGCCCTCGGCATAGGACGAGTTGACGGTGGCATGGCCGACGCCGACGATGATGTCTTTGCTGGCGCGCTCCCCGGCAGCGACGGTGATCTTGTCATGGATCGTCGCTGCACCAATACGGATCTCGATCTTGGTCGTCCCGGCCGGCACGTAGCTCTTCACCTCGCCATAGCTGGTAGTGCTGGTTCCGTCGGAGAATTCCGTGAAGACGGCCGCGTTGCTGTCGGGCTCGGCGCCTTCATAGGGGATCGGCCGGATATCGACGAAGCCGCCATTGAGGTTGAAGACGGGCTTGGCCACCTTGCCGGCCTCGATCGTCACCGCCTGCTGCGTGCTGGCATAGTCGAGCTTGGCGTTGATGATGTAGTCGCCCGGATCGATGGCACCTTGGTAGTTGTTGCCATACTCGGTGCGGACCCATTCGCCAGGCGTGCCGTCGGCGTTGGGCTTGAAGAAGTCCCACGCGATATTGCCGTCGCCCTCGACCAGCGGATCGCCGCCATCCACCAGCACCGCCGTGGGATCGAACGTCACGTCGGGGATCGGCTCGGGCTCGGGCGCCGGCTCCGGAGCCGGCGGCGGGGTGTCGTTGACGGCGGACTCGATTGCCTGCCTGAGGCCATCGGCATCATTGGCGCTGATGTATTTGCCGCCGGTATTGTCGGCGAGACATTGCACCGCCGCGCCGTCTTCCTTGCTGAGCCCGAAGCCGACCACATTGACGGTGAAATCGACACCGGCGGCCTCGAGCTCGGAGGCGAGAGCGCAGGGATCGGCGTCACACGTCTCGATGCCATCGGTGATCAGGACGACGGTGGCCTTGTCCTCGGTGTAGCGCAGCGCCTCGGCCGCCATCCGCACCGATGCGGTGAGCGGCGTCTTGCCTTTGGGCGAGAGCTTGTCGGCGGCATTGCCGATGGCACCGGCCGTGCCGGGTGCGGGATCGACCAGCATCTCAATATCGTTGCAATCGCCCTTGGTGCGGTGGCCATAGGCCATGAAGCCGAGTTCAAGATCGTCGGAGACACCCGCCAGCACTTCCTTGAGCGTCGTGCGCGCTATCTGGATGCGTGGGACCTCGTCGATCTGCTCCCACATCGAGCCCGACGCATCAAGGATGATGATGGCGCGATCGGCGGCGAGCGCCGGCATCGCTGCGAGCGCAATGAGAGCGGCGAACAGCTGGATCAGGCGGCGCATGGCGGCTCCCCGTAACGCTAGTAGGTGACGATGTGCGACTTCGACATCAGGAACCCATGCTCGCCGCTGGTGGTCTGGCAGACAAGTCCCGTCGTTTCCGAATAACAGATGAAGCCGTCGAGCATCACTTCATTGTCGTATTCGAAGACATTGCCCGCGCCGCAACAGGCTTGCTCGCCCGGATCCCAGGTCGCCTCGGCTTCGTGTTCGGGCCCGAGGATCACATTGACATAATCGGGCTTGACCAGGTCGCAGCTCAGCTCCGGACCACCGTCGAGCGGTTCGTACACATCCGTGCCGCCCTCGGGCGTATAGATGCAACCGATATTGCCGGATGGGGTGACGAATTCGATCTGCCCCATCCCGTTCTCGCCCATGTCCTGCTCTTCGGCATGAACGAGCGGCGCACCAAGCAGCGCCACAAAGGCGACAACGGCAATCAACGACCTCGGCATGGTACCCTCCAAGCTCCATTGGGACGAGGCTGCGCGTGGCTGCCTGAAGCGGCGATGAATGGAGCGCTTGCTGGTTTATGAGGTTGCGGGCTGGGGAGAATGCGGACAATTTGCCAGCAGTCTCATGGAGGTTGGATGATGAAGGTGGACGGATCCTGTCATTGTGGACAGATCGCATTCGAGGCGGAGATCGATCCGGCGAAGGTGAACATCTGCCATTGCACCGATTGCCAGAAGCTCACCGGGACGGCCTTTCGCGTCACCGTCCGCTGCGACGAGGCTGACTTCCGGATGCTGCGCGGAACGCCCAAGCTTTATGTGAAGACCACCGCCGATAGCGGTCGCCCCCGCGTCCAGGCCTTCTGCGGCGACTGTGGCTCGCCACTCTACGCGACGTCCGAGGGGCCGCCTGGCAATCGCCGCATCGGCATCCGCGTTGGCACGCTCGATCAGCGCCGCGACCTCGCCCCCAAGCGCCAGTTCTGGTTCCGCTCAGCCATGCCTTGGCTGCCGCCGATGGAATGCGAGATCTTCGAGAAGGACTAGCAGAAATGAAAAAGGCGCCCGTGCGCGCCTTGTCATTGCCGGACTTGGTGGAGCCAATCGGAATCGAACCGACGACCTTCTGAATGCCATTCAGACGCTCTCCCAACTGAGCTATGGCCCCAATCAGTCCTGCGCACGCCGGTTGGGACCGGAGCGCGCTGCTTTCTAGTGAAGCGGGGATAGGGGCGCAAGGCCCGATTTGGGCCTGCGCCGATCTGCTGACATCAGCGTTCTTCGCCGCCGACGTCGAAATCCAGGTTTTCGTCGGCCTCGTCTTCCTCCTCGAGGAAGGCATCGGTGTCGTCTTCGCCGATATCCTCGGCCTCCTCGACGTCCTCAACCTCGGGGATCTCTTCTTCGGCGCCGGCTTCCTCGGCATCGGCCTCTTCGAGCGACACGATCTCGGGCGCTTCGGGGGCCACCACGATCTCCTCGACCTCTTCCTCTTCCTCTTCTTCGCGCGCTGCCGCCTTCTTTGAGACGTTCTGCTCGAAATAGGAGCGGGGATAGGATTTGCCGCTATAGGGAGAGACGATGGGGTCCTTGTTCAGATCGTAGAATTTTTTGCCGGTCTCGGGGTCTTCCCGCTTGGTGCCGCGCGGATCTTTTGCCAAGGCTCGAACCTCATGATGTTTCGGAAAGGCGGGCGCCACGGGCAAGCTCCGCCGCCGTCAGGGTTAGGCGCTCTAGGGGCAAAGCGGCAGGCTGTCAACGCCAAAAGCTGCCGCAAATCCGGGGCGATTGGCGGCTATGGCAGGCCCATGATAAATCCGGCGACGAGAGACGGGAGAGGGCGACAATGATCATCGCGGTGGATGGTCCGGCAGCTTCCGGCAAGGGCACGCTGGCGGCAGGTCTGGCGAAACACTATGGCCTTCCCCATCTCGATACCGGCCTGCTCTACCGCGCCGTCGGCTGGGCCGCACGCCATGCGGCGGGGACGCCGGAATTCGAGGCGGAAGCAGTTGCCGCCGCACGGGCACTCGATGCCGCCCATTTGACCGATCGCGACGCGTTGACCAGCGCCGAGGCCGGCTCGCTGGCGAGCAAAGTGGCCGTGATCGGCGAGGTCCGGCTGGCGCTGCGCCAGTTCCAGCAGGATTTCGCGCACCAGCCGGACGGGGCCGTGCTGGATGGCCGCGATATCGGCACCGTGATCTGCCCGGACGCCGATGTTAAGCTTTTCATCGAGGCCGACAGCAAGTCGCGCATGGAGCGCCGGGCCCGCCAGCTCGAACTCAGGGGCCAGCCTGTTGACCGCTACGCCCTCTATCACCAGATAGAGGAACGGGACGCGCGGGACCGCGCCAACCCCAATGGCGGCTTCTATCCGGCGGCAGATGCCCACTTGCTGGACACGACCCGATTGGATATAGACGCCGCACTCCGCGCAGCCGTCGCTATTGTCGACGGGGTCATGGCGCGCAAGGCCTAGCTTCTAGAGCTAAATCAACGCCCTGCGTTTCCGCCCCTTCGGCATGGTCTAGAGCCCGGCCCCGGACATCCATCAACAGCACTGGCTCGCGCACCCGCGCACCGGATCGTTTGGCATTGGCGAAACGATGGGGCCCGAGCCTTCACACCAGCCGCCGGGCGCAACTGGAGAATAGTTTGGCTACCCAAACCGCAATGAAGGAAGATTTCGAATCCCTGCTCATGGATTCGTTCAATGACAACGAGCCGCTCGAGGGCGCCGTTGTAAAGGGCATCGTGGTCGCGATCGAAAAGGATCTGGCGATCATCGACGTCGGCCTCAAGACCGAAGGCCGTATCGCGCTCAAGGAATTCGGCGCTGCCGGCCGTGACGGCACTATCAAGGTCGGCTCGGAAGTCGAGGTCTATGTCGATCGCGTCGAGAACGCGATGGGCGAGGCCGTGCTGAGCCGCGAGAAGGCTCGCCGCGAAGAGAGCTGGGTCAAGCTCGAAGAAATGTACAACAAGAACGAGCGCGTCGAAGGCATCATCTTCAACCAGGTTAAGGGCGGCTTCACCGTCGACCTCGAAGGCGCCGTGGCCTTCCTGCCGCGCTCGCAGGTGGACATCCGCCCGATCCGCGACATCGGCCCGCTGATGAATGTGCCGCAGCCGTTCCAGATCCTGAAGATGGACAAGCGCCGCGGCAACATCGTCGTGTCGCGCCGGGCGATCCTCGAAGAGAGCCGCGCCGAACAGCGCTCCGAGATCGTTCAGCAGCTCGAAGAGGGCCAGGTGGTCGACGGCGTGGTCAAGAACATCACCGACTACGGTGCGTTCGTCGACCTCGGCGGTATCGACGGCCTGCTGCACGTCACCGACATCGCCTGGCGCCGGGTCAACCACCCGACCGAAGTGCTGTCGATCGGCGAGACCATCAAGGTGCAGATCATCCGCATCAACCATGAGAGCCACCGCATCAGCCTCGGCATGAAGCAGCTACTGGCCGATCCGTGGGATGGCATTGAAGCGAAGTACCCGCTCCAGGCCAAGTTCACCGGCCGCGTCACCAACATCACCGACTACGGTGCGTTCGTGGAGCTCGAGCCGGGCATCGAAGGCCTGATCCACGTCTCCGAGATGAGCTGGACCAAAAAGAACGTCCATCCGGGCAAGATCGTCTCCACCTCGCAGGAAGTGGAAGTGATGGTGCTCGAGGTCGATCCCGAAAAGCGCCGCATCTCGCTCGGCCTGAAGCAGACCCTGGCCAATCCGTGGGAAAGCTTCGCCGAGAAGTTCCCGGTCGGCTCCACCATCGAAGGCGAAGTCAAGAACAAGACCGAGTTCGGCCTGTTTGTCGGCCTCGACGGCGATGTGGACGGCATGGTGCATCTCAGCGATCTCGACTGGCAGAAGCCGGGCGAACAGGCACTCGAGGACTACAACCGTGGCGACATGGTCAAGGCCAAGGTGCTCGACGTCGATGTCGAAAAGGAGCGCATCTCGCTCGGCATCAAGCAGCTCTCGACCGGCGATGAGAAGGACACCGCAGGCGACGGGATCCGCAAGGGTTCGGTCGTCACCGGCACGGTGACCGAGGTCAACGAGGGCGGTATCGAGGTCAAGCTCGCCGATAGCGAGATGACCGCGTTTATCCGCCGCGCCGATCTGAGCCGGGACCGCAACGACCAGCGCCCGGAGCGTTTCTCCAAGGGCGAGAAGGTCGACGCACGCGTCACCCAGTACGACAAGAAGACCGGTAAGATCGCGCTGTCGATCAAGGCGCTGGAAATCGCCGAGGAGAAGGAAGCGGTCGCCGCCTACGGCTCTTCGGACTCGGGTGCCTCGCTCGGCGACATCCTGGGCGCCGCGCTCAAGGACCGCGAAAAGAAGTAGGCTCGCAGCGAGCCGAAGTTTCGAGGGCCCGCGCCAATGGTGCGGGCCTTCTTCTAGGGGCGAATGATGAAGCTACCGGGCGTCACCTGGCGCGCCATGACGGGCTATGACCTGCCTGCGGTCGAAAAGATCGCGGCGGACGTCCATCCCGGCTTCTTCGAATCCTCCGAAGTCCTCGCCGAAAAGCAGCGCATCTACCATCATGGCGCTTATCTGCTGGAGATCGGCGAACGGCCGGCGGGCTATGTGATGAGTCATCCCTGGAAAGCGGGCTCGCTGCCGGCGCTCAATGCCCTGCTCGGGGCACTGCCGGAGGCCGCCGACACGTACTATCTCCACGATCTGGCGCTGTTGCCCGTCGCGCGCCGGATCGGCGCCGCGAGTTTCATCGTCAATGCCTTGGCAAAGCACGCCGCCGCGCATGGCTTCGGCACGATGAGCCTTGTCGCCGTCAATGGCAGCCAGGGCTTCTGGGAGCGGCACGGTTTCGCCGTCGCCGATGCGCCGTATTTGAGCGAAAAGCTGCGCACCTATGAAGATGCGGCAAGGCTGATGGTACGCCCGCTCGCCACTCAGTAATGGTGCCGCCAGCGTTCGTCGTCGAGGCGGCGGAGCCCGATATCCTTCAGCAGCTCCTCATTGGCGTTGTCGAGGTAGAGGCTATCAGCGCGCTGCTGGGCAAAGGCGGCGACAGCGCCGCCGAGCACCGCAAGGGCGCGGCGGACAATGGGGGAAACACTATAGCGGGGCTGCGGGCGGTAGAGCATGGCGGGTCTCCGTGTTTCGATGCGCAACCATCGCCCAGCCGCCCCCGGCAGTCCTTGGGGCAATCCTGAAGATGTCTGAAGTCCTGCTGATCGCCGCCTGAATCGCCTATATGCTCCCTCCATGGATTTGATTTTCGGTGATTATCGGTTGCGCCTGCGAGAGCGCGAATTGGTGGGCCCGACCGGTGCCGTTGAGCTCTCTGCTCCAGCTTTCGACCTCTTGCAGGCGCTGCTGGCGCGCCCTGACACGCTGCTGGACAAGGACGCGCTGTTTGCCGCCGCCTGGCCCGGCGTGATCGTCGAAGACAATACGCTGCAGGTCCACATTTCGGCCCTGCGAAAGGCACTGGGCCCCGGCCTCATCGCCACCGTCCACGGCCGCGGCTACCGCTACACCGGGCCGCCGCCGCGCGAGGCAGGCGAGCTGGCGGCCCCTGCAGGTCGCACCCCCGGCAATATCGATCGCTTCCGCGCCGACTGCGTCGCGCGCGACAAGGAAGCTGAGGCGGTGCGTGGTCTAGTCCAGCAGCATCGGCTGGTGAGCCTTGTCGGCCCCGGCGGCGTCGGCAAGACTACCCTCGCGGTGGATGTCGTCGTCCGCCTCGACCGACCGCCCGGCGGCACATGGATGATCGATCTTGCAGCAATCGACAGCGGAGCCTTCATCGAAAGCACGTTGATCCAGACTCTTGCGCTCCCCTTCCGCGCCGGCAGCGATGCGTTGCGCACGGTCATCGAGCATCTGCGTCGCGCAGATACGCTGCTCGTCTTCGATAATTGCGAACATGTCATCACCGATGCCGCGCGGGTTATCAAAGCGCTGCTTGCCGAGGTGCAAGGCCTACGCGTCCTGGCAACAAGCCAGGTGCCGCTCGGCCTCGGCGAGGAACGGGTCTACAAGCTGCTGCCTTTTGGACTCAATGCAGCAGAAGGCAGCACTGCGGCATCGGCCTCGTTCCTCTCTTACTGCCTCGGCATGTTTGGCGAAGAACTCACGCCCGAAGAGCTCCCGATCGTCGCAAAACTCTGCGCCCGCCTCGACGGTGTTGCGCTGGCCATCAAGATGGCGGCGGCGCGTGCCTCGACCATCGGCCTCGCGGCGGTCGATCGACAGCTCGAAGCGCAACTGGCAGGCCTCGATGCCGGATGGAGCACGGCTCTCGAACGTCACCGCTCGCTGGCAGCCTCCATGGCCTGGAGCTACGACCTGCTCGAGCCCGAGGACCAGCGGACCCTGCGCAGTCTCGGCGTCTTCCAGGGCAGTTTCTCGCTCGAAGCCGCAAATGCCGTTGCGGGTTCGCAGTCGGATGCCCGTATCGCCGAACTCGTACGCCGCTCCCTGCTGGTGCGCGATGGCGCGGATCGTACGCGCTATCGCCTGCTCGACAGCACACGGCGCTTCGCGCTCGATCGACTGAGTGAAGCTGGCGAAGACGCGGCCGCCCGCGACCGGCACGCTGCGTTCATGACCCGGCACTTCGCGGACAGCGTCGTGCACTGGGAGAACTTGCCCGACGACACGTGGGACGCGACCTATCTCCCCGACGGCGACAATCTGCGCGCTGCGCTGGCATGGGCCAAAGCGCGCCCTCAGCATGAGGGCTATGTCGAACTCGCCGCCGGTACCTCACGTTATTTCCTCCAGGCCGGCCTGGGTTCCGAAGGCCTCGCCACGATCGAGGACGCCTACGCGCACCGCGGCGCTGCGTCGCCCGAGACGCAGGCACGGATCGGACTCGCACTCGGGGAGATCTGCCGCTTCAACGCCATGGATATCCGCGCTCGCGAGGCCCTCCTGCCTGCGCTCGATTGGCTGCGCACGAGTGATGACAAACCCCGCTACTATCAGGCGCTGGTCCTCCTCGCCTGGGTCACCGTCTTCTTCCGGCCCATGGGAGAAGCTGATCCGCTGCTGGCCGAGATTCGCGAAGTTCTTCCGGATATGCCCGTCTCGAAGATCAAGGCCTGGGCCCTGAACGGTACCGGAGTCACCATGTGGTCGGAGGGTGAGACCGAAGCCGGCTTCGCCCGCTACGAGGCCGGTTCTGCCATGCATGTCGAGACCGGCAATCCCAAGGGACGATTCCGTTCCGCGATGAACTTCGCCGAGATCCTGCATCGCGGCGGCGACACGCGCAACGCCATCCGGATCGGCGAAGCGGTACTGCCGGATTTGCGCCGCGAAGGCACGCGTCTCCAGCTCGCCAATCAACTGAGCAACATCGCCGCCTACCGTTATTGGCTCGACGACATCGAGGGCGGTCGGGCAGCCCACCTCGAATCCGAACCGCTGATGCCACGCGACGGCAGCTACTGGCATGTCTGTTTTGCGCAGACGGACGCGGAACGCCTGCACCGGGATGGTGAGCACGCCAACGCGGCGCTGCTGCTCGGGATTGTCGACAGGCGCATCCACGACTGGCCCGACGGGCGGCAGGCAACGGAGCAGATGCAGCGCGACCGGCTGGAAGAGAGACTCGTGGCAGTTCTGGGCGAAGTTGAGTTCAAGCGTCTCCTGGCCCAGGGAGAAACCCTCGATCTCGCAGATGCCGAGCAGCTCGCCGGGCGTGGTGGCCAAGCCGCGCGGCTGGACAAATCCAACACCCAAGGTTAAGCCGCGCGCTCAGTTTCGGGGCGAGCCTGTGATGTCCAACGATCCGATTATCGATCCCGCCCACGCTATCCCGGCGGCCAGTTCACTGCGGCGCTCGCGCTTCCGCTGGCGGCTGGTGGCGTTCGTTGCGCTGGTCGTCGCGATCCTGGCCGGTGCAGGACGCTTTGCGACCGAGAGCGGGCTCACTGCGCATGACACCATTGCGCGCATCAAGATCGATGGCACCATCTCCACCGATCCGTCGCGCCATCACCTGATCGAGTCCATTGCGGACGATGAGCGTGTGAAGGCCGTGATCGTTTCGATCAACTCGCCGGGCGGGACGACCGCGGGCGGCGAGGAGATCTACGAGGACCTTGGCCTGCTCCGCTCGAAGAAGCCGGTGGTCGCGGTGATAGACGAGCTCGGCGCTTCAGCGGCCTATATGAGCGCCATAGCGACGGATCGCATCTTCGCGCGCCGCCTGTCGATCGTGGGGTCGATCGGCGTGTTGTTCCAGACCATCAATGCCGGCAAGCTCTTCCAGACCATCGGCGTCGATCTCGACAAGGTTGCCTCCGGTCCACTGAAGGCCGAACCGGATATAGATGAAGCGATGTCCCCCGAAGTGCGCGCCTCGCTGCAGGCGCTGGTCGACGACAGTTTTAACTGGTTCGTCGACATCGTCGCCGAGCGCCGCGGCCTGCCACGCGAGACCGTCCTGCCGCTGGCCGACGGTCGGATTGTGACAGGCAAGCAGGGCGTCGCGCTGAAGCTGATCGACGCCGTTGGCGGCGAGCGCGAAGCGATCGCCTGGCTCGAGAGCGAAAAGGGCATCAAGGCGGGCCTCGACGTGGTCGATTGGGCACCCCACCGCGACGAAGGCTGGATCGGCTATTTGCGATGGTTGGGCGGGGCTGCCCGCGGTGCGCTGGGCCTCCCCACGGACGGGCCGATCGCGCTTGACGGGCTAGTGTCCCTTTGGCAGGTTGACCTCGCTCATTGAGCCGGACGCATGTCCGGTGCATGACGTCCGGGGGCGGCGATGATCAAGTCTGAACTGGTCGAAAAGCTTGCAGGCGAAAATCCGCATCTGTTCCAGCGTGACATCGAGAACATCGTCAACGCCATTCTCGACGAAGTCGGCAACGCCATGGCGCGTGGCGACCGTGTCGAGCTGCGCGGCTTCGGCGCCTTCTCGGTCAAGAACCGGCCCGCGCGCGTCGGCCGCAATCCGCGCACCGGCGAGCAGGTCGACGTCGGCGAGAAATACGTTCCGCAGTTCAAGGCTGGCAAGGAGATCCGCGAACGACTTAATCGCTAGCGCGATTAGAGTCCTCGCCAAAGGCATGATCCAATGCTGAGACGTATCGTCGGGTGGATCGTGCTGGTGCCGCTCTGCGCGGTGCTGATCGTGTTCGCGCTTGCCAACCGGCAGTTGGTAGTCGTCAACTTCAATCCCTTCGTGCCCTCCGATGCGCTGGCTTCGCCCGGCGTCGGAGTGCCGTTCTTCCTTGTCCTTTTCGGTGTCCTGCTGTTGGGAGTGGTGCTAGGGGGCATCGCAACCTGGTTCGCACAGGCATCGCACCGGCGCGACGAACGCGCCTACCGCCGCGAGACAGAGCGGCTCAACCGCGAGATCGAAGCGATACGGCGAGCGCCCGGTCTGCAGCCAAACGTGGATGATTTGGTAAAGCCCTGAGCAAGACCCGCCCCGATGCCTGACCCCCTCATTATCAAGATCTGCGGTATCAAGACCGAAGCGATCCTCGACGCCGCCATCGACGCCGGCGCCGATATGGTCGGCTTCATGCATTTCGCACGCTCCCCGCGCCATCTCGAACTCGACCCGATCGGCGAGCTGATCTCGCTGGCGCGTGGCCGCGCCGAAACCTGCGTGGTGCTGGTCAACCCCGACAACACGCTTGTCGCGCAAGTAGCGGCTCTCGGTCCCGACTGGATCCAGCTCCACGGACCCGAAACGCCGCACCGCGTCGAGGCAATCCGCGAAGAGGCCGGCATTGCCATCCTCAAGGCCTGCCCGATCGGCACGGCCGAAGACGTGGCTCACGTTGCCGCGTTTGCCGAAATCGCCGACCGCATCCTGCTCGATGCCAAACCACCCAAAGGCGCCGACCGGCCGGGCGGGCTCGGCGAGACCTTCGACTGGTCGCTGCTCAAGGCGCTTGACCCGGCTCTGCCCTTCATGCTTTCCGGGGGCCTCACGCCCAAGACGGTTGCCGCGGCCATCGCCGCCACGCGGCCGATGGGTGTGGATGTATCCTCGGGCGTTGAGAAATCGCCCGGCGTCAAGGATGCGGCGCTCGTTCGCGAATTCATCGCGAATGTCCGGGGCGCCGCAGGCTAGGGAGTTCAGCGTGCCGATCAGCGGGGCCAATTCGCTCAGGACCGGTCCCGACGAGGACGGGCGCTTCGGCATATTCGGCGGGCGCTTTGTCGCCGAGACCCTGATGCCGCTGATCCGCGACCTCGAGACCGCCTACTTCACCGCCAAGGAAGACCCGGCCTTCATCGCCGAGATGGGCGATTTGCGCACGCACTATGCCGGCCGACCATCGCCGCTCTACTTCGCCGAGCGCCTCACCGCAGAGCTGGGCGGCGCCAAGGTGTACTTGAAGCGCGAAGACCTCAATCACACCGGCTCGCACAAGATCAACAATACGCTCGGGCAGATCCTGTTGGCACGGCGCATGGGCAAGACCCGCATCATCGCCGAAACCGGCGCGGGCCAGCACGGTGTCGCAACCGCGACGGTCTGCGCACGTTTCGGCCTGCCCTGCGTCGTGTTCATGGGCGCGACCGACGTCGAGCGCCAGGCGCCCAATGTGCAGCGGATGAAGATGCTCGGCGCTGAAGTGCGCCCGGTGACGGCCGGCGCAGGCACGCTCAAGGACGCGATGAACGAGGCCCTGCGCGACTGGGTCACCAACGTCGACACGACCTACTACCTGATCGGCACCGCCGCGGGCCCGCATCCCTATCCGGTGATGGTGCGCGACTTCCAGTCGGTGATCGGCGACGAGATCAGGCTGCAGCATCATGAGGCCGAGGGAAAGCTCCCCGATGCAGTCGTCGCCTGTGTCGGCGGCGGCTCCAATGCCATCGGCACATTCCATCCCTTCCTCGATGATCCGAGCGTGAAGATTTACGGCGCGGAAGCTGGTGGCCACGGCATCGATGTCGAGAATGGCCATGCTGCTTCGATGACCGGCGGACGTCCAGGCGTACTGCACGGTAACCGGACCTATCTGCTGCAGGACAGCGACGGCCAGATACTGGAAGGCCATTCCATTTCTGCCGGTCTCGACTATCCCGGCGTCGGCCCGGAGCATGCCTGGCTGCATGACACCAAGCGCGTCACCTATGTGCCGATCACCGACCGGGAAGCGCTCGATGCCTTCCAACTCCTGACGCGTATCGAAGGCATCATCCCTGCGCTCGAAAGCGCGCATGGTCTCGCGCAGGTGATGAAGCTTGCGCCGAAGATGGGCAAGGACGCGACGATCGTCCTCTGCCTCTCGGGCCGCGGCGACAAGGACATCGACAGCGTCGCCAAATATCTCGCGGCAGGCAAGAATTGAGCACTCGTATCGCTGATCGCTTCGCGCTGTGCGCGGCTGAGGGCCGTCCCGCTCTCGGGATATTCGTCATGGCGGGCGATCCCGACTTCGATACCGCGAGCGCCATTCTCAAGGCACTACCTGCTGCCGGGGCCGACATGGTGGAATTTGGAATGCCGTTCTCGGACCCGATGGCGGACGGACCTGGCGTTCAGGCGGCCGGCCAGCGTGCGCTCAAGGCTGGCCAGACGCTCAACAAGACGCTCGCCATCGTCGCCGATTTTCGGAAGACCGACACGGTCACGCCCATCGTCTTGATGGGCTACTACAACCCGATCTACATCCACGGCGTCGATGAGTTCATCGCCGATGCGCTGAAGGCTGGCGTCGACGGCCTGATCGTCGTCGATCTTCCGCCGGAGGAAGACGGCGAGCTGTGCCTGCCGGCGCTGCGCGCCGGGCTAAACTTCATTCGCCTCGCGACGCCGACGACCGATGACCACAGATTGCCGGTCGTGCTCGAGAACACCTCAGGCTTTGTTTACTATGTATCGATGACCGGCATTACGGGTGCCGCCATCAAGTCCCACGCGGCGGTGGGGGAGGCGGTCAAGCGGATCAAATCGCACACTGGCCTGCCTGTTGCCGTCGGGTTCGGCATCAAGACCGCCGACGATGCCGCGATTGTGGGCCGTGACGCCGATGGCGTGATTGTAGGCACCGCTGTCTGCAACGCCATCGCCACTTCGCTCGAAAACGGCAAGGCGACCCGCGGAACCGTAGAGGCGGTGACCACATTGGTCAGTGCCCTTGCCTCAGGTGTGCGCAGGGCGCGGAGCTAGTTTGCACCCGGCCCCCGGGCTGACTATATTCGCCACAATCGCCTCATAGAGCGCTCGCAAATGGCGGCACGAGAGACCCGATGAGCTGGATCGATAACGTACTTCCCCCGAAAATCCGGTCGTTTCTGAACAAACGCGAAACGCCGGAAAACCTCTGGGTCAAAGACCCTGAGTCGGGCGAGATGGTGTTTTATCGCGATCTCGAAGCCAATCAGTGGGTGGTGCCGGGCTCCGGCCACCATATGAAGATCAAGGCCGCCGACCGCATGGCGGCCTTTTTCGACGGCGGCAAATACGACCTCGTCCCCCTGCCGCAGGTGGCCCAGGATCCGCTGAAGTTCCGCGACCAGAAGCGTTACGTCGACCGCCTCAAGGAACAGCGCGCCAAGACCGGCACGCAGGACGCGGTTCTGGTTGCCACCGGCACGCTCTACAGCCAGCCGGTCACCGTCGCGGTGCAGGATTTCGATTTCATGGGTGGCTCGCTCGGCATGGCCGCGGGTTCGGCCGTGATCACCGGGCTCGAGACTGCCGTCGCGCGCAAGACGCCCTTCGTGCTGTTCGCCGCGTCGGGTGGTGCGCGTATGCAGGAAGGTATCCTCTCGCTTATGCAGATGCCGCGCACGACCGTCGCCGTGCTGCGCTTGCGCGAAGCAGGGCTGCCCTTCATCGTCGTCTTCACCAACCCAACCACGGGCGGCGTCACCGCCTCCTATGCGATGCTGGGCGACGTGCATCTGGCCGAACCGGGTGCGCTGATCTGCTTCGCCGGCCCGCGCGTCATCGAGCAGACCATCCGCGAGAAGCTGCCCAAGGGCTTCCAGCGCTCCGAATATCTCTACGAGCACGGCATGGTCGATATGGTCGTCCACCGCCACAACATGCGCTCGACCATCGGCTCGCTCATCGCCATCCTCACCAAGTCGGAAATGCCGGCCGATCTGGCATCGACTCCGCCGGTCGCGGCGCTTCCCGCGCCCCCTGCCAATGACGATCTGAGCGAGCTGCCGGTCGCCGCTTCCGAGTAGCCTTCGGCAACTGGACTCGCTAGAACCGCGGCATCCAACCGCGCTTGTCTTATGTCCCGCACCGACGCCATCCTGAAGCGCCTGACGGCGCTCTATCCCAGATTTATGGACCTCGATCTCGGACGCGAATTGCGTCTGCTCGATGCGCTGGGCGGTCCTCAGGATCGCCTGCCGCCAGTGATTCATGTCGCAGGCACCAACGCGAAGGGTTCGACTATCGCCTATCTGCGCGCCATGCTCGAAGCGGCGGGCAAGCGCGTCCATGTCTATACCTCGCCGCATCTCGTCCGCTTCAATGAGCGCATCCGCCTCGCAGGTAAACTGGTCGGCACGCGCCGCATCAACGATGCACTGGAGGAGGTCGAACGCATCAACGGCGGCAAGCCGATCACGCAGTTCGAGATCACGACCTCGGCGGCGCTGAAGCTCTTCGCTGAGACGCCGGCCGACTATCTGCTGCTCGAAGTCGGGCTAGGCGGCGACTTCGACTCCACCAACGTTATCGACCGTCCTCTCGGCGTCATCATCACGCCGGTCGATTTCGACCACCAGAAATGGCTCGGCTACTCCATCGCCGAGATCGCCTCGCATAAGGCCGGTATATTGAAGCGCGGCAGCCCGGCAGTAATCGGCCGCCAGCGCGACGAAGGTCTTGCGGAAATCGAGCGCGCCGCAGCAAAGCTCAGGATCGTGCCCTTCGTCCAGGGGCGCGACTATGACGGCCACGCGCAGGATGGCCGTCTCGTCTATCAGGACGAGACCGGCCTGCTCGATCTGCCACCGCCCGCCCTGTTCGGCGCCCACCAGTTCGACAACGCCGCGCTGGCGATTGCCGCAGTGCGCCATTTCCACCTGCCGGTCAGCGACGCGCAGATCGCGCGGGGCCTGCAGACGGTCGAATGGCCAGCGCGCATCCAGCCGCTGAAGGGCAAGCTCCGTGACCTTCTACCGAAGAGCAGCGAGCTTTGGCTCGATGGCGCACACAATGCCCATGGCGCCGCCGCACTGGCGCGAGCACTCGAAGAAATGAACGCGGCACGTCCCAAACCGCTGGTGTTGATCGTCGGCATGATGAACACGCGCGAGTCGGCGGATTTCCTCGCGCCCTTCGTGCCGATGGCCCCGAAGGTATTCGGTCTCACCATCCCGGGCGAAGAGAATGCCCATCCTGCCGAGGTGATCGCTGAAGCCGCGCGCGCTGCCGGCCTCGAAGCCAAGCCAAGCGCATCAATCGGGACCGCGCTGAAAGAAGCGGGCGCCACAAGGGGCGCCCGTGTCGTCATCTGCGGTTCGCTCTATCTCGGTGGCCACGTCCTCGCCAAGAACGGCACGGCACCCAACTAGGGCTCAGGCGAACTGCTCCAGCCATTTGGTGAGCTGCACGCGCGACTGCCCCGCGCCCACTTTCATGTCCACGGGTTCGCCATCCTTGAACACGATCAGCGTCGGCATGGCGCGGACGTTGTAGGCGACCACGGTCGAGGGATTGGTCTCGACGTCGAGCTTGACGATCTTGACCTTGCCGGCGAGTTCGCCGGAGAGCTGGTCGAGGATCGGATCCATCGCTTTGCAGGGCGGACACCACTCCGCCCAGAAATCGACGAGCACCGGCTCCTTTGCACCGAGCACCTCGCGGCTGAAATCTGCATCCGAAACAAGCTGTCCCAATCGTCTCTCCATCGGCAATTGCCGATGGAACCTATCGCGAGTCGCAGACACCCGATAGGCCCGCAAACGAAAACGCCGTCGGCGAACCGGCGGCGTTTTAAACATTCATGCTCTTGAAGAGAGATCAGGCGGCTGAGGCCGCTGCGTAGCTCTCGAGCCACTTGCTGAGGCCCGCCTTGGGAGTGCCGGCACCGATCTTCATATCGACGGCCTCGCCGCCCTTGTAGAGGATCATGGTCGGGATCGAACGCACGCCATACTTGATGGTGGTGTTCGGGTTCTCGTCGACGTTGAGCTTGACGATCTTCACCTTGCCCTGGAGCTCGCCTGAGAGCTCTTCGAGGACCGGGGCGATCGCGCGGCACGGGCCGCACCATTCTGCCCAGAAATCGACGAGCACGGGTTCTTTGGATGAAAGCACTTCCTCGCCGAAATTGGCGTCGGAAACGTGGGTTGTCATGAGTGGAATACCCTTAGGATTTCGCCTTCGAATGAAGCGGCGCGTTGTTTGATCCAAAAGCTAGGAAGAGTCCAGTCACCTCGCAATGCGCGATCACCCTATGGTGAAACTCGCAGTTGATTTGCGCAAGAGGTCCGATGGTAAATTCATCAATGATTCCGGGGCGGTCCATAGAATCTTCGCCTCTACAAGATGGTCGCGGAAGAGCAGGCCTGCGATAGAAGCATAGAGGCCCAACTGGGTCAGATAGGCCTCCGGAACGGCCCCCGTGCCGGCCGGCACGGCGGCGTCCGATTTGTAGTCAACGATGGTCACCTTGCCCGGTTCCACCACCAGCCGGTCGATACGTCCGGCTATGGTTATCGGCGCCCCGTTTTTGCTGCCCTTGGCAAGGATCGGTACCTCGCCGCGGGAGCCTTTGCCGAACAGCCCCTTCAGCTCAGACCGCGCAAGAATCGACTGCGCCTTGGCCGCGATCGGTGCATGGCTTTCAGGGTGATCTGGGAGGAGTGCCGGCATCGCCTTGGCGACCACCGCGGGCCATTGAGCGGGTTCGATCTTCAGCAAATGATGCAGGAGCGCGTGGAGGGCGATGCCTTCCTTGCGCGCCGTCTCGGGGTCGCGCGCCTGTTCCGCCGCGCTCGCCAGCGGATCGCGCGGCTCGATGTCGTCGGCAGCGGAAGATGGGCGGACGATGCGGCGAAGCCGATAGGCCGGCAGCGCAGGCAGCAGCAGCGGCGGCGGAGCGGGCGGCGCGCTGAACCCCGGATTCATCCCGGTCTCGGCCGCGCGCTCGCGCGGATAGATCAGCGCAGTCGCGACACCCTCAGCGTCGGCCACCACCTCCGACGCCGGGACGATGCCGCGCTCGATAGCCTCGTACCAGCTGCCGACGCCTTCGCGCGCCTTGGTGAGATAGCCGGTGACGTAAAGCTCGTCCTCCGCGCGCGTCATCGCGACATAGAGCTTGCGCCAGTACTCGGCCTTTTGTGCCGCGTCGGCGAGACGCTTGTGCTCCATTGTCTCTGCGGCGTGCATCGCATTGCTGGAGGCGTGGAAGAACAGCGGCAGCGTCTCGTTCATATAGATCGAGCGGCGGTCGCGGCCCTCCTCGGTCGTCGCGGCGTCGGCGAGGATCACGATGGGCGCCTCGAGCCCCTTGGCGCCATGCACCGTCATCACGCGGACGCCGGAACCGCCCTCGGCCAGCTCGCGCTTGATGGTGACTTCGCGTGAGCGCAGCTCGGCGATGAAGCCGAGCAGCGAGGGTTGCGGAGATTGCTCGTGCTGCAGTGCCAGCTGCAGGAACTCGGCCATAACGTCGTCGATCTCGGACCCAAGCCGCGCCCGAAATTTCCGGAGCCCGCCCTCCTGGTAAAGGACGGTGGAGTAGAAATTGAACGGCCGCTCGAAATCGAGCCGATTGCGCCAGTCGTACAATTGCGTGAAGGCAGCCTTCACCGCAGGTATCGTCGAGTCGCGCATCGCCGCCCACAGCGACATCTCTCCGCGTGGCTGCGCTACTGCGCGCAGATCGTCCTCGCTGATGTCGAAGAGCGGCGTGCGGAGCAGTGCTGCCAGCTGCAAATCGTCGCTGCTGTTGGAGAGCACGTCGCCCAGCGCCATCATGTCAAGCGTCGCGATATGGGTGGTGATCGCGAGGCGGTCGGCGCCTGGCGTGCGAATGCCCTGATGGATCAGCGCGCGGATGATCTCGTGGAAGAGCACGCTGCGCACCTGGACCAGGATCAGGATGTCGTCGGTGGTGATCGGACGACCGCGGGCCGGCAGCACGCGGCCGCTCGTGAGCCAGGACTTGATCTCGCGCGCGATCCGTTCGGCTACGCGTCGTGGCGCGCTCTGGATCTGGTTCTTGGGTGCTTCGGTGGGCCAGTTGTCAGGATCGAGCTCCTCCTCGACCTCCTTGATCGGCGGCCAGAGCGTGACCGTGCCGCCGTCTTCGGCACGCGCGGTCGAATGGGCAACGCCGTCCTCGAGGATGCCGTCCGCCAGCATCGGGTCGGCAAAGACGCGGTCCACGGCAGAGAGAATATGGGGGAGGGTGCGGAAGCTGAAGTGCAGCTTGACGGGCGCGATCTCGAAATTGACCGTCCGTGCTGTGAAGCTGATCTGGCGGCCGAGATCGACGAACTGCGTCGGATCGGCGCCCTGGAACGAGAAGATCGACTGCTTCTGGTCGCCCACCACGAACAGCGTGCGCGGCCGGTCGGCGGCGCTATCGCCATAGAAGAACTCGGCGACGAGCGCCGTGATCACCTCCCACTGCCGCGGATTGGTGTCCTGTCCCTCATCGACAAGGATATGGCTGATGCCGCTGTCGAGCTTGTAGCGCACCCAGACACCACGATTCTCGTCGTTGAGCAGGTCGCTCAGCTTCTCGATGAGGTCGTCAAAATCAAGCAAAGACCTTGCACGCTTGGCGGCTTCGTAGTGCGCCGAGATTGCGCCGACGATATCGAGCATTGCTTCGGATCGCGCGACGAGCTCGGCCCTGCCGAGGTCACGCGCCAGTCGCTCAAGGCGGTCGCATTCGGCAACCACCTTGTCGGCGATCTCCGGCACAAGGCTCGCGATCGCCTTGCGCAGCGGATTCCTACGCGCGGTGCGCTCCTGTGTGAGGAACGCTTCGAGCATGGCGTCGGGATCGGGATGGTCCGGATCGATCACGGCCAAGCGGTCGATGAAACCGGTCCCGTCTGGATCGGGCGGAGAGATTGCGAAGAGCTCGGCGTGGTCCGCAGCCGTGAGCGGATAGAAGCTGGCGATGTCTTCGAGCACATCCTCGATCGCGCCAACATCTCCGATGAGTTTGCCCAACTCGCGCTTTGCATCATCCTTGCGGGCAAGCACACGCTTGAGCTTGCGCTGCTGGCCCAGCGCTTCGGTGATCGCCGTCTCGATCTGGAAATCGCTGAGGAGGCCGAACAGGGTCTCGACGGCTGCCACTTCGCCGCTGCCGCGCAGCCCGGCCGCGAGGATCTGCTCGCGGGCCTGCAGCAGCATCGCGTCGCGCTCGAAATCCTCGAGCACAGTGAAGTCGAACGGAACGCCGGCTTCCTTTGGGAAGCGATGCAGCACGCTTTCGCAGAAAGCGTGGATGGTCTGGATCTTGAGGCCGCCCGGCGTGTCGAGCGCATGCGCAAACAGCGCGCGTGCACGGATCAGCATCTGGCGGGTCGGCGGCGTGCCGCCAAGCTGCGTGAGGTCCGCCACGAGAGCCGCGTCATCCATCAAGGTCCAGCGACCGAGCCGCTCGCTGACGCGTCCGCGCATCTCGGCCGCCGCAGCCTTGGTGTAGGTGAGGCAGATGATCTCTTCGGGCCGCACACCGCTCAGCAGCAGGCGCAGCACGCGCGCCGTGAGCACATAGGTCTTGCCCGAGCCGGCATTGGCCGACACCCAGACCGACAGTGCCGGGTCAGAAGCGCGGCGCTGGCTGTCGACGATCTGCGCCGGCATGGGGGTCATCAGGCGCCGGCTCATGGGTCATCCACCCCCGAGGTCAGCGTCCATTCGTCCGTCCGCGCCAGATGATCGTAATCGCCCGGCCGCGGCTTCCGCCCCGTCTCGATGCGCGGGCGGATGCGCGCGCTCATCGCGAGGCCGTCGCGGATGAGGAAGGTCTCGATATGCCCCTGCGTCCGCCGCGCGATCTCGTCGACCGCTTGCATCAGCGTCATATCTTTGCGGAGGCGGAATGGCAGGATCTGGAACGCAGCAGGACCGAGGCCAATCTTGATGTAGGTCAGCGCGGCGGTGTCGCGCGGCTGGATGCCGGGAAAGGCGCCGGCGCGCGCCATCGCCGCTTCGAGCAACAATTGCGGCGCATCGAACGCTCGCATGTCCTTGGCGGCGGGGACGCCGCCGGTCTTGAAGTCGAGAATTTCGAGCAGGCCATCAGTGCGCAGATCGATGCGATCCGCCTTGCCCGACAGGATGAAGCCGCCGGGCAAGGGAAGCGACCATTCTCCCTTGCTCTCGGCAGCGCGCGAGGCGATCTCGCCGTGCCGCTCGCGCTCCCACTCGAGGAATTGGTCCGCGGCCCGCTCGAAGCGCTTGAGCCAGATGTCCCGGCGCTCGCCGACCGCATCGAGTCCTTTGAACGCATCGCGCGCCATCTCGAGCATCTGCTCGCGCGCTTCGGGCGCCCGGAAACTCAGACCTTTGGCCACGAAGGTCTCGAACACCTTGTGGATCATGTTGCCGCGCTCGCGCGCGCTCGGTTCCGATCCGAGCGGCTCGAGCTTCCTCAGATGCAAGACATGCTTGGCGTAGATGTCGTAGGGCGAGCGCACCAGCGTCTCGACTTCGGTGACCGAGATGCGGCGCGGACGCATCGCAGCAGGTGGGGAGGGTTCGGGGCGCGGCGCCGGATGCACACTTGCAGCGCGGTCCAGCGCCTGCGCATCGGCGAGCCATCTCTGGCCGCGGCCATGCAGTTGGCGTGCGATCTCGCTGCCGATGAACGCGTCGAGCCGCTGCACGAAGCGCGACGGCAGGCTGGGAGAACCGCCGACGCGGCTGGCATAGGCGATGATCACCTCGCTGTTGCCCGCAGCCATCAGGAAATCATGTGCGGCCTGGCCCTGCCGCCGCTCCGGCGGCTCGAGCCCGACCCGGAGTCGCATCGAACGGCTCATCCAGGGCCCGGGATCGGCCGGCGCGGGCCACACATCCTCGTTCACGCCGGCAAGGATCATCAGGTCCGGGTTCATCAGGCGTGCTTCGAGTTCACCCCAGATATGGATGTCGTCGCGCCGCCGCTCCGCGCTGCGCACCTTGGCCTTACCCATCAGCGCCGCGAGGACGCCATCGAGACCGGCCGGCGGAAAGGGCGCCGCTTCATCGGGAAGGGCGCGGACTTCATTTGCCCACAGATCGAACTCGGCGCGTCCCCCAAGCTCGCTGCCCTTCGTGAGGCTTCGCATCACGTCCTGGAGCGCGCCTGCAAGATCGGAGGCGGTAATGCGCAATTGTTCGATCAATCGCGTGACGGGTCCGAGCCGTTCTTCCAGCCGGTGCAGCATGTCGCGCGCCGCTTCACCCAGCTCGCTGTCGCCCAGCAGAGCGCGGACCCCGTCGAGTCCCGTGCCGGCGCGCTCGCCGCGCAACCGGCGATCCACTCGCCTCGTCAGCTGACGCACCGTCGCGCGGTCGAGCCCCAGCGTGACCGCAGCATTGGAGAGCAGGGCGATGAGATCCAGCGGCGCGAAACGGCTCGCTGCGATGGCGAGAATCTGGCGCGCCAGCCGTCCCGCACTCGACTGCAGGAGCGGTGTACCTGCTGGATCGTCAGGTTCGAGGCCGAAGCGCGCCAGTTCGGCCGCAATGCGGCGCGCCAGCGTCTGGTCGCGGGTGACGATGCCGACGCTCTTGCGCTGGACGATCGCCGCACGCGCCGCGACGGCCACGGCGCGCGCCTCCACATCGGGATTGGGGGCGGCGACGATGCTTACGCCTGCAAGCGCATCATCGAGCGGCAGCGACGCGCGCTGGGCAGGCCAGTCCGGCGTTTCATCGGCCGTCGCGAGCACGTTATGCAGCAGGGCAGTGCGCGGGGCTTCGGCCGGCGCCAGCTCCTCGACGTGGGCGACGCCCGCCTCCAGCCGATTGAGCAGTTGCGCTAGGCCATATTGCGGGTGTCCCTGCGTGTTCTGGTCCTTGGCGAGCAAAGCTGCGTGCTGTTCTGGTGTCAGCGTGGTGTCGAGGCCCGGCAGGACGACCGCGCCGCGTTCCAGCTTCAGGATCGCCGCGAGCAATCTTGCCGTCGCTGGAACGGAGCCGGTCGATCCCGCAGCGATCACCGGCCGGTCGCCATAGACTGCTTGAGCGGTGGCCGCCTGGCGGCGCAGCCTCTCATTTCGAGCAGCAGCTTCGTCGATCTTGCCGCGCTCGGCGAGGATGGCCGGCCAATGCGTCAGCACCACATCGAGGAAGGCGACGATAGACTGCCAATTCTCCGCGAGTTCGCCCGGCACGAGGGAACTGAGCGCATCGGGTGCGACTTCGGCGGTCGCCAGATCGTCGAGGAGCTCGCCCAGCGAGTCGGCGAGCCAAAGCAACTCAGCGGCATTGGGCGGTGAAGCGAAGCCGCCCATCCCCTGCGTCGAACTCGCATAGGCAGCGATCAGCCGCGACAGGATCAACCGCCGTTCGAGCGTCGACATGATGGGCGCCGGCGCTGGTGTGTCGACCGGGGGAAGAAATGGTTCTTCGTCCTCCGCCTCGGCGCCGAAGGTGCAGATGTCGGGCAGCAGCGCAGCGCCGCCAAGACGGTTCGCGAAAACCTCGGCCAGCGCCAGCCGCGACCGCCGCGTCGGCAGGATGATGGTGACATCGCTGAGCCAGAAGGCACCCTCGCGCTTCCAGCCATTCAGCAGGGTGCCGTCGAGGACGGACGTCGCAAGCTGCTCCAGAAACCGCGCGTGGGGACCGATCGTGTAGAGGCCGCGGCGGCTCACGAAGCGATCTCCGCGATGCGTCCATTGCCATCAGGCGGGATCGACAATGTCACCCGAAGAGACGCTCGCGCAGTGAGTCCCGGCGCACGCTCCGGCCATTCGACGAGCACGATGGCGTCCGGCCGGTCGAACAGCCCGAGCTCATCGATCTCCCGCTCGCTCGCGAGCCGGTAGAGATCGGCATGAAGGATTGGCGCGACGGCCGACTCATAGGGCTGCACGAGCGCGAAACTCGGAGACGGCACGTCGAGCCCCGGGTCGCCCGCCAGCACGCGAACGATGGTTCGCGCCAACGCCGTCTTGCCGGCGCCGAGTCCGCCTTCGAGCAGCACGAGGTCGCCGGGCTTGAGTCCGGCCGCAAGTCGGGCCGCAAGCGCAGCAGTTGCATCGTCGTCGGCCAGATGGATTCGTTCGGAGCCCATGGTAAAGCGATAGCATTCCCGGGCAGGGGGAAACAGCTATTCGGCGGCGCCGGCCATGTGCTGGTGCCGCGGCAGCGTGACGATGACCTTGCTGCCGCGCGGCTCGCGCTTTTCCACGGTGATGAAGCCGCCATGGAGGTTGACGAACGTCCGGACGATGGCCAGCCCAAGGGCAGCCGCCCGCTGGCGGCCGGCGATCGTCTGGTCGACTTGCTCCATGATAGCGGCCCGCATCTCCTCGCTTGTCTGCGCGCCCTCGTCCTCGACGGTGAAGACCATCTTCTCGCCGAGGCTGGTGACCGACAGCTTCACGAGGCCACCCGGTTCGGAGAAGCGCGCAGCGGTCGAAAGCAGATTGTACAGCACCTGCACGATCCGCGTGCCGTCCGCATAGAGCGACGGCAGATTGGGCGGAACGTTCAGGACAAGGTTGAGCGGCTTCTCCCCGTCGATTTCAGGGAAGGTCGCGACGAGGCCGGCGCGAGCCTTTTCGACGAGGGCCGCAACATCCTGTTCTTCCGGCTTCAGATCGGCGATGCCCGCATCGACATTGGCGAGGTCGAGGATGTTGTCGATGAGCACGCCCAGTGTGACGCTCGAGGCGCGGATGTAGTCCGTATAAGCCTTCTGCCGCTCGTTGAGCGCGCCCACCGACTCCGATGCGAGGAGATCGGCAAAACCGATGATATTGGTCAGCGGTGAGCGCAACTCGTAGCTGACATTCTGGACGAACGCGTCCTTCAGCCGGTCGGCGGTGATCAGCGCGTCATTGCGCTCCTTGAGCACGCGCTGGTAGTTGGCGATCTCAGTCACGTCGACGAAGCTCATCATCGACTGTCCGTCTGGCAGGCGCGTGATCGCGTAATCGATCAGCCGCCCATCGCCGCGCGCAATTCGGCCCTTCTGGTCGGTGCGCGTGGGGTTGAGGTCGACGATGCCTCGCTTGAGATCGCGCCAGATCTTGGAGCCATCCTCAGGCAGTGCCTTGCCCGCGACATCAAGGATCTGATCGATATGCGGATTGGTTTCGAGGAAATTGGTCGGCAGCTTCCACAGACTCGAAAGTCGCGGGTTGGAAAGAGTGAGCCGGCCATTGGTGCCGAACACGGCAACGCCTTCGCTCAGCGCATTGAGGGTTGAGCGCTGCACATCGATCATCGTCCGATACTCGCTCTTGAGCTTGAGCTGATCGGTCATGTCTTCGAAGACATAGATGACGCCGCCTTGCGGGCCTGCGGGTGCCGAGATCACCTGGATCGTGCGACCGTCGGGCAGATGCCAGGGCTCATTCTCGCGCGGCGTCGAAAGCTGATAGGATTGCAGGTGTCTCGCGCGCCAGGCTTGATAGTCGGGCTCCGCCGGCAACATCCCGTTGGTGCGCAGCCGATCGAGGATCGCACGTTCGTCCAGACCCGGCTTCAGAAACGTGGGATCGAGCTGCCAGAGCTGCTGGTAGGCGCGGTTGGACTGGATCAATCCACGGTCGGGCCCAAAGATTGCAATTGGCGTGGTCAGCGCATCGACGATGCTGCTGAGATGCGAGAAACTGTCGGGGGCAACGACGACGGGCTTCGGCTCGGGCCGCGGCTTGAGGTAGCCCGCGCTGCCGCTCTGCAGCGGGATCTCCATGATCGACCGCTGGGCGGCGTCCGCTAGCACGCTCGGCCGAACCTCCCGGCCCGGCTTACCGAGCGTCTTGGCGAGGCTCTGATAGGCGAGATTGGCGTACGCGAGCTTGCCCTGCGCATCGAGCAGGAACGCCGGCTCGTTAATCAGTGCGAGCACGCTCTTGGCGGACGCATCGCGATCCTCGGGGAGGTCGGCGATGCTCTGCTGCGCCGGCCTCAGGCGCAGCGCAGCGCCGCCGCCCAGCACCCAGCCACTGGCTCGGATCGTGCGGCCGTCGCGGGCCTTGAGCGTCAATTCAAGGCTCTGGCCACGAACCCGGAGGGCCTCGAGCGCTGCGAACAGCTTCTGCGCATCGTCGTCATTGAGCCAGAGACCGAAATCGAGGATCGCCTCGGGACGGCGTCCCGCTGGTAGCAGCGCCGCGGCCTGTCCCATGATACGTGGACCGCTGATCCGCTCGTTCCAGACGATGGTCGCTTCGCGCGCACCTGAAAGCAGCGCTTCATATTCATCGAGCAGTGCACGCAGGGCGGCGACCTGTTCGCCGGCCTTGCGAGCCTGCCGCCTGCCATCGCGTAAGGCCCGCCGGACGATCGCGGTGGCGATGAGCACAAAAGCACCGGCGCCAAGCGCAATCGCCAGCGGCGCAATGCCGATCAGTCCGGACGGAGTGATCCCTTGGGCCAAGGCCGGGGCAGCGGAAAGAAGAACTATCGGGGCTGCTGCAAGCGTCGCGAATCCCGTTCTAGTCGGGAAATAACCCCGCCCCATGCCCAACCCCAAACCGTTGAATCTGCAATAACCGGCACGGCCAAAAAGCCTGCGCCAACTCAACCGCCCGAAACGCTGGCGTAAGGACCTGATTCTCCCGCGGAAAGCACCGACCCGGCCGCGGGTTGCCCCGAATCGAAATCAACATAGCGACCGCGAGTCACCGGCAAAAGAGTCCCCGGCCTGTAGAGAGCGGGCAAATGGAAAAGGCTGGGGATTGACCGCGGGGCGAACAGTGAACAACTGGTTAACGACGCGGCGTTAACCTTCGTTAACGCCGCCCCGCTGGTAGCGATATCAACCGACCTCAGTAACGGTAGTGGTCGGGCTTGAAAGGCCCGTTCTGCGAGACCCCGATATAGTCCGCCTGCGGCTTGCTGAGCGTCGTCAGCTTGGCGCCGAGTTTGGCGAGGTGCAGGGCGGCAACCTTCTCATCGAGTCTTTTGGGCAACACATGAACCTTATGTTCAAGCGTCCTGCCGTTGGTCCACAATTCGATCTGCGCCAGCGTCTGGTTAGAGAACGACGCGCTCATCACAAAGCTCGGATGGCCGGTCGCATTGCCCAGATTGACCAGCCGGCCTTCGCTCAAAAGTATGATGCGCTTGCCGGACGCCAGCTCGACGATGTCGACCTGCGGCTTGACGTTGGTCCACTTGAAATTGCGGAGGCCGGCGACGTCGATCTCGTTGTCGAAGTGCCCGATATTGCAGACGATCGCCATGTCCTTCATCTGGCGCATGGCGTCGATGGTGATGATGTCCTTGTTGCCGGTGGCGCTGACCACGATATCGGCGCGGTGGGCGGCATCCTCGAGCGTCACCACTTCGAACCCGTCCATCGCCGCCTGCAGCGCGCAGATCGGATCGATCTCGGTGACGAGGACTCGGGCACCCGCACCCTTCAGCGACTGCGCGGAGCCCTTGCCCACATCGCCATAGCCGCAGACGATCGCGACCTTGCCGGCCAGCATCACGTCGGTGCCGCGGCGGATCGCGTCCACCAGCGATTCGCGGGTGCCGTATTTGTTGTCGAACTTCGACTTGGTGACGCTGTCATTGACATTGATGGCGGGGAAGGGGAGTTCGCCCTTCTCCTGCAGCTGATAGAGCCGCATCACGCCGGTCGTCGTTTCTTCCGAAACGCCGCGAATGGCGGCCCGAATGTTGGAGTAGAAGTTCGGAGATTTCGCTAGGCGCTTCTTGATGGTGGCAAAGAAGATTTCTTCTTCCTCATTGCCGGGCTTGGCGAGGATCGATGGATCCTTCTCGGCCTTGGCGCCGGTGAGGACCAACATGGTGGCATCGCCGCCATCGTCGAGGATCATGTTGGGGGTAAGCCCGCCCGGCCATTCCATCATCCGGTCGGTGAAGTCCCAGTATTCCTCGAGAGTCTCGCCCTTATGCGCAAAGACCGAGATACCGGCCTTGGCGATCGCCGCCGCGGCGTGGTCCTGCGTCGAGAAGATGTTGCAGCTGACCCAGCGGACCTCTGCGCCGAGGGCGACGAGGGTCTCGATCAGAACAGCGGTCTGGATGGTCATATGGAGCGAACCGGCAACGCGCGCGCCCTTCAGCGGCTGCGCGGCCGCGAACTCCTCGCGGATAGCCATCAGGCCGGGCATCTCGATCTCGGCCATGCCGATTTCCTTGCGGCCGTAATCGGCAAGCGAAATGTCTTTGACGGCATAGTCATGGGCCATGGCTTATCTCCGGAATCTTTGAATTTGGCCGCCTTATAGCGGCGAGTTTTCTGGGGAGCAATGGGGATATAAAGAAAGCTTTATATCACGCTGGCGCCAGACCTACCGCTCGAAGCGAAACGTCCGTTGCGGTCCGCCAAGTCCAAGCACCAGTCCGTCGACGAATGCGGTCTTGTGCTTCGAATAAGCCTCACGATCGTCCCTGAACCGCGCCGCGAGATCTTGCTTCAGCGCCAGGTATTGATCGCGGACAGCCGGATGCGAACGAAGGTGATCGCGAAAGATCAGGTGCCGTCGGACCTCGCCTGCATCGTCGTAGATATGCAGATGATGCGTGCGCCGCGGCCCAGGGGGCAGCCCCTTGGCCAGATAGAGCTTTGATTTGTCGGGATTGTCGCGCCAGAAGCTGTACCCAGTCGCTTCCAATTGAGCAACCGCGGCAAGGGCAGCCCCAAGGTGATCGACAAGCGCGATGATATCGATGACCGGCTTTGCCTGCAGGCCCGGTATGGCAGTTGAGCCCATATGCTCAATGGCGACCGCATGAGCACCGAGAATCGGCGCAATGATGCGCCGCTCGCGCTCGAACAGCACCGGCCATACCGGATCGTAGTCGTGAAGTTCGATCGCCTCGGTCAATCGCCCGGTGCTGCGCCTTCAGCGTCTTCGTCGAAGCCGTTCTCGACCAGCGTTGCGAGAGCATCGAGCGCCTCCCGGGCCTGCTTGCCGGCGGCCTGAACGAGGATGGTCGAGCCTGGTCCGGCCCCCAGCATCATCAGGCCCATGATCGAATTGCCGGCGACGGTAGTGCCCTCGCGCGTCACCTTGATCTCGGCGTCGTAGCACTCGGCCATGCGGACGAAGCGTGCCGAGGCCCGCGCGTGCAAGCCCTTCCGATTGACGATGGTCATTTGCTGCGCCAGCGCCCGGCCGGCATTTACCGCTGCATCCATTGCCAGAGTTTAGGCACGGAAACGTTAACCGCCAAGGGACTCGCTGGCGACGTTGATATATTTGCGCCCGGCCTCGGCGGCTACGGACACCGCCGCCTTGATCTCCATGTCGTTGCGGACGCGCGCAAGCTTGACCAGCATCGGCAGGTTCACGCCCGCAATCACTTCGGCCTCGACGCTCTTCATGACGGAGATGGCGAGATTCTTTCCAGCACATTGGGATCCTAAGCTTAGAATTCCACGTGGACAAGTTGTCGCGGCCGCTTCTATAGTGTCACCTAAATACTAGTGACTCCAGCGTAACTGGACTGGCCACAGTTAGGCCGCAAATGTAATCACACTGGCTCACCT
>JADMIO010955803.1_pt1 | contig 39527 bp, 34 predicted proteins | sample 8958161 | NCBI WGS metagenome assembly JADMIO01 (sample SAMN16585339, study PRJNA669376) | soil metagenome | isolation source: Crop rotation soil | place: USA: Cullars Rotation, Alabama | collected 2011 | reverse complement strand
GCGACAACTTGTCCACGTGGAATTCTAAGCTTAGGATCCCAATGTGCTGGAAAGGATCGATCTCACGCGCGGCGGGAGCGTCCAGGGAGAGATCGAGACGCTCAATCAGCTCATCGACCTGACAGTGCCCTCGATCCCGCTGCCGTGGAAGGAAGGCGGCACCACGGTGATCCCGGGGCATGGCCGTCTGTCACAGCAGGCGGAGCTCGTGGAGTATCGCGACATGGTCACCATCATCGCCGACCGGGTGCGAACGATGATCAAGGACGGGATGACGCTGGAGCAGGTGAAGCAGGCGAAGCCCACGAGTGGTTGGGAGCGCCGCTTCGGTGCGACGAGCGGTCCCTGGACCACCGACATGTTCGTGGAGGCGGTGTACAAGAGCCTCTCCTCCGCGCCGAAACCCCGAACGTAGGAGATGCGGATGAAGAGTGCGGTTATCGCCGCTGCAGTCTGGTTGCTTGCCGCCCCGCTCCTCGCACAAGGGCGGGGTGCGGCGCAGCAGCCTGCGCCAGCACCGCCGGCGACGGCAAAGGCCGCCGCACCGGTTGACCTCACCGGGTACTGGGTGTCGGTTATCACCGAGGACTGGCGCTGGCGCATGGTGATGCCGCCGAAGGGCGACTACGCGAGCGTGCCGATCACGCCCGAAGCGAAACGGGTCGCGGACGCATGGGACCCGGCGAAAGACGAGGCGTCCGGCGAACAGTGTCGGGCGTACGGCGCGGCCGGGCTCATGCGCCTGCCGACGCGCCTGCACATCACGTGGGCGGACGATCAGACGCTGAAGGTCGAATCGGACGCCGGTCAGCAGACGCGACTCCTCCACTTCGGACCGGCGAAAGCGGGCGCGCGGCCCACGTGGCAGGGCGATTCAGTGGCCGAATGGGATTCGCCGCGCAAGGCCGGCGACACCACGCCGCTGCCGCTGTTCGGCAGCCTCTCGGTGATCACGACCAACATGCGCCCGGGCTATCTGCGGAAGAACGGGATTCCCTACGGCACCACGGCGAAGCTCACCGAATACTGGGACGTCAACAAGGGGCGCACCGGCGAGCAGTGGCTCGTGATCTCGACCATCATCGAGGATCCGAAATACCTGCAGGTCCCGTGGATGACGAGCCCGAACTTCAAGCGCGAGCCCGATGGCTCGAAGTGGGATCCGACCCCCTGCATGGCACGAAGGTAATGATCATGAAACGGATACTCCTGCTCGCCGTCGCTCTCATCGGTGTGTCGTCCAGCGCCATCGCGCAGGTGGACCTCGCCGGCCACTGGGTCGTGAAGCAGCACGAGGACTGGCAGGAGCGTGGGCCCGGTCCGGAAATCGTCGATTACACTGGCCTGCCGATCAACCAGGACGCGCGGGCGCGGGCGCTCGCCTACTCCCCCTCTGCGCTGTCACTCCCAGAGAGGCAGTGCCTGTATTACGCCCCGCACTACAACGCGATCGGGCCGTTCGGCCTCGAGATCTGGGCCGATACCGACCCGAACACCGGCCGCGTGATCGCGTGGAACATCGGCGCGTTCATCGACAAGGCGATCAACACGATCTGGATGGACGACCGCCCGCATCCCGGCCCGAACGCGCTTCGCACCTTCAGCGGCTTCACCACCGGTCATTGGAAGGGGAAGACGCTCGTCGCCTACATGACGCACTTCAAGGAGGGCTACCTTCGGCGCAACGGCGTCCCCACCAGCGATCAGGCGTCGATGACGATGTACATCACGCGACATGGCGACATGCTGACGATGCTCGAGGTGGTGGAGGATCCCGTCTACTTCACCGAACCGTTCGTCGTCAGTCGCAACTGGCAATTCGACCCGAACGCCAACATGACGCGCGTGCCGGCGCCCTGTGTCCCCGAAGCCGAGGTCGCCGACCTCAAAGGGGGCGACAACGTCCCGCATGTGCTCCCCGGCAAGAACCCGTTCGTCGACGACATGACGAAGATGTACAACCTGCCGCGCGACGTCGTGATGGGCGGAGCGGAGACGATGTATCCCGAGTTCCGGAAGCGGCTGGAGTCGTATCAGCCGCCGAAGGCGTGCACGCGGTATTGCTGCGGCTGGGGCGGCGCTCCTGGTCGTACGGCGCCGAATCTTCAGTGCGTCACCGGAGGGTCGGGGCAGATCAACGAGCGGTAGCATGCGGTGACCAGCACCTTTCGCCGCATCGTCGCGCCGGTCGTCGAACTGAGAGACGGCGAGGGCACCACCGCGGTGCTGCTGTTCGCCTATTCCTTCCTGGCCATGACGGCCTACAACATCGTCAAGCCGATCACCCGATCCAAGTTCATCTCCGATCTGGGCGCCGACAACCTGCCGTGGGTGCAGTTGGGCGCCGGCATCCTGATCGGCATCATCATGCAGTTCTACAGCCGCGCGATCGCGTGGGTGCCGCGGCGGTGGGCGGTCCCCGTGACGCAGGCCGGATGCATCGCGCTGCTGATGGCGTTCTGGGTGCTGTTCACCGCGGGATACCAGTGGGCCTCAGTCGGGTTCTACGTACTCGGGCTGATCCTCGGCATCCTCCTCATCAGCCAGTTCTGGACGCTCGCGAACGATATCTACGACCCGCGTCAGGCCAAGCGGCTGTTCGGATTCATCGGCGGGGGCTCGAGCCTGGGAGGCGCTACTGGTGCGGCAATAACAGCGATCATCGTGACACGCGTCGGCACCGTGAACCTGCTGCTCGTGAGCGCGGCGATCCTGCTCGTGTGCGCGGGCCTGGTGATCTGGATCGTCCAACGGGAACGCGCGGTGGCTCTCGCGGCCGGGGCTCCGCCGGTCGAAGAAGGCGTCGGCGGGAGCGAAGCGATCACGCTGCTGCGGGAGTCGCGGCACCTGCAGATCATCGCCATCGTCATCGGCTGCGCCGCGATGGGCGGCGCCATCATCGAGCAGCAACTGAACATGGCGGCGCAGGCGCGCCTGGGCCAGGGCGCGACCGATGGGATCACGCAGTTCCTCGCGCAGGTGACGGTCTACCTGTCGCTGATCGGGTTCGTCATCCAGGTCGCGGTCACCAGCCGCGTGCATCGCCTGCTCGGACTCGGCTTCGCCTTGATGATCCTGCCGGTCAGCCTCGGCACCACTGCCGGCATCATGCTGGTCAACGCGGGGCTGTGGGCGCCAGGGCTTGCCCGAGTCCTCGACACCTCGCTGCGCTACACGGTCGACAAGACGACGCGGGAAATCCTGTTCCTGCCGTTGCCGGCCGCCATCAAGTACCGCGCGAAGCCGTTCGTCGATGTGACGATGGACCGGTTTGCGAAGGCGCTGGGCGCCCTGTTGATCCTGGTGCTCATCAAGCCGTGGGGGCTCGCGCTCAACTGGCAGCAATTGAGCTACGCCAGCCTCACGCTGACGGCGATCTGGATCGTGATGGCGATCCAGGCGAAGCGCGAGTACCTGGCGGTGTTCCGGCGCAGCATCGAACGGCAGGACGTCGAACCAGCGGCGGTGGGCGCGACGCCGGCGGACCTGCAGAGCATCGAGACGCTGATCGAGGAACTGGCGCATCCCGATGAAGGGCGCGTGCTCTATGCGATCGACCTCCTCGAATCGCTCTCGAAGAATCATCTGGTGACGCCGCTGCTGCTTCATCACGCCTCCGTGCGGGTGCGGGCGCGGACGGTGCAAGTGCTCGGCGCACAACCACGTGAGCAGGCGGTGCGCTGGCTGCCGTCGATTGAGCGATTACTCGGAGACGAGGATGCGGCGGTTCGAGCGGAAGCGGTGCGCGCCGTTGCGACGATCAGCGGCGAAGACGCGCGCGAACTGATGCGACGGCACCTGTTGTCCGGCGATCCCCGGCTTGTCGTCACGGCCGCCGCCGCACTCGTCGCCGGACACGATCCGCAAGACGTGGACGCAGCCGAAGCAGCGGTGCGCCGCCTGCTCGCGGCGACCGACGAAACCGCTTCGGTGGTGCGCGCCGAAGTCGCGCGGGCGCTGGGCGCGATGTCAGGCGGGCGCTTCCGTGATTTTCTGGTCCCGTTGATGCTCGATGCCGACGTCGCCGTGGCGCGGGCGGCGATCACCAGCGCCGGCCGGCTCGGCATTGCGAGCACGCCCGACGCCCCCTTGTTTGTTCCGGCGCTGGTGTCGCTGCTCGGGAACCGACTGTTGAAGGAGGAGGCGCGTGCCGTCCTCACCGGGTTCGGCGACGCAGCGATCGAGCCGCTCGCGTATTTCCTTCAGGACCCGGAAGAAGACATCTGGGTTCGGCGGCACGTCCCCGGCACGCTGGCGCGTATTCCCGCGCAACAGAGCGTCGATGCGCTCATCGCGGCGTTGTCCGATCGCGACAGCCTGCTCCGCGGCCAGGTGCTCTCGGCACTCGGGAAACTGCGCCGCGACCACCCCGAGCTGGCATTCCCGCGTGCGCCTATCGAGACGCGGCTGCTCGAAGAAAGCCGCCGCTACGGCGATGCCCTGACGCTGCACGCCAACCTCGTTGCCGCCGGCGAACCGGCGGCCTCCACCCTGCTCGCTCGTGCGCTTGCCGACCAGCAGGCACGATGCATCGACCGCACGTTCACGCTGCTCGGCCTGATCTATCCGCAACGCGACATCGCCGCCGCGCGCTACGCGCTCGAGCGCGGTTCGAGCCGCGATCGGGCGAGCGCCAGCGAATACCTCGACAACGTGGTGACCGGAGCGGTACGGAAGCGGATCCTGCTGCTGCTCGAGGACATTCCCCGTGAGGAGCGCGTGCGCCGGGCCCGCGTCCTGTTCCGCACGCGTGAGCGCGACCTCGCTGACACGCTGGCGCAGCTCATACACGACGAGGATCAGGTTCTCGTTGCCGCCGCCGTGCACATGGTGGCCGATGACAATGCCGCAGCGCTGGCTGATGACCTCGAATTCCTGCTGACGCACCGTGACGTTCGCGACTGGTACGTGTTCGAGGCGGCTTCATGGAAGCTCGCCGCGACGCGAATGCCCGCGGCCGAGCGACGCGAGCAGTGGCTGGAGCCGCTGCCGGCGGTGGAAGTGGCGGACCGCCTGCGCGGCATTCCGCTGTTCCAGCACCTCACCGTGGAAGACCTGTTCCTCATTGCCGCCGCGGGCCGTCAGGTGCGGTTCGAACCGGGTCGCGCGCTGTGTGCCGCGGGTCGCCTGCCTGATGCGCTCAACCTGCTGATCGACGGCGACGCCGTGCGCGGCGGCAACTCCCTCTGTGCACCGTCCGCGATTGCGTTTGACGAGCTGCTCGGTGCGCAGCCCCTCACCGCGGAGATCACGGCCAGCAGCCAGGCCATCACGCTCTCGCTCACGCTCGACGAGCTGCTGACGCTGCTGTCGAACAATATCGAGCTGGCGCACGGGTTGTTCCGGATGCTCCTGCACCAGTGCGACGGGGGCATCCAGCGGTCGCGCGTGCTGCACGGCACAATCCCGGATGGGGTGGCGCATTCGGCCACGCGCAGCCTCTCACCCGTGGAACGTTCGCTGATCCTCCGCGGGTGTCCGCTGCTGGACGGCGGGAGCAGCGATCAGCTGCTCAGGCTCGCCGCGATTGCGCGTGAGGTGCCGCTGGTCGCCGGAGAGACGCTCACGCACGCTGGGCACCCGGCCATGCATCTCGTCGTGTCGGGAGAGCTCGTGGTCGAAGTGAATGGGATGCCGCCGGAGAGCGTCGCACCAGGCGATATGGTGGGCGCGTACGCCACCTTGACAGCGACCGACGCCGACGAACGAGTAACGGTGACGGGCGCCGGAACTGCGTTGTGTCTGGACCAGGAGCGACTGTTCGCGCTGCTCGCCGATCGGATCGATCTGCTGCACCTGATCCTCAGCGCGGCGTCCCGCCAGGGTCAGCCCGCGGCGGTTCACATCTGACATTCAGCCGCTAACGAGCCCCGCACGAGCTCGCGCAGCTTCGGGTCGTCGAGCCGCGGCAACGCGCCAGGCACATCGAGCGGCGCCTCGCATGCGATCCCGATCACGCGCCGCGCCACCTGCGATCGCGCGGCGGAGGCGGCAGAGACGGCGCCATCGAGGAGCGGTACCAGTAACCCGGTCAGCCGCTGCGGCACCGCCGTGTCGATCAGCTCGAGCGCGTTGTCATGCACCACGACATCCGGCGATCGCAGGCCGACGTGCACGCTGTGCAGATCGGTCTCCGGATGCCGGAGCTTCAACAGGCGGAAGATCCGTTCCGTCTGGTCGTCGATCGTGTCAGCGAGCGTCGGCAGCGCATGCTCAGGAACGGTGCACTGCCCCTGAAGAGCGTCGACCAGCTGGTGTCGAACATACAGCCCTTCGATCTCACGGTTGAGGATGGTTTCTACGAACCGTTCATCGACGCGCCAATCGGGGTGCGACTGCGCCAGCTTGTTGAGAGCGATGATGATGCGGAAGCGGATCCGTTCGTCAGGGTCGGCCAGATTGTCGACCAGAGCCCCGAACGCCGCCGGGGTGCCAATCCGCAGCAGCACTTGTGGGATTTCGCGCCGGATCTCGCGGGGCACGGTCGCATCCGCCAGGCGTTCACGCAGCATGTCCACAATCGAATCGCCAAACGAAGCGAGGGCGTCCACCGCGTCCGGGACGATCAGCGGTTCGCCGAGACGGCCGACGATGTCGTCCGCCACCGATACGGCGCGCATGGCGCCCGCGGCTGACGCGGCTTCACGCACGATCTCAGCGTCATCGTCGTGCAGCAATTCACGCAGCGATGCGTCGTACGCGCCGGGCAGCCAGCGGAGCAGCCGGGCCGCCTCGAGGCGGGTCCGGCGCCCTGCCTCACCCTCGCTGCGGACCATGCGATCGAGCAGCAAGGTCGCCACATCGACGCTCTGCGCTTTTCCCGGCCTTGCGAGAAACGCCACCATCCCGGCCTGGATCGAGAAGTCGTCGTAGTCGCCCGGTGTTGCGAGCCGTTCGAGCGGGTCGATGCCGGCATGCTGCGTCAGGAAGAGCAACGCCTCAGTGCGCACGGCCAGCCGATCGTCGTGCAGCAGCGCTTCAATCCGCGGGATCACCGTCGTGTCCCCCGCGTCGGCCAGCAGGCGGATCGCACGCGCCCGTATGTCAGGGTGCGGATGCGCCAGCAGCGCAAGGACCGCGGGATGCGATCGCCGCCCATGCTCCGCCTGCAGCAGGTCGAGCGTGAACAGGACCTCCGCCGTGTCGCCACTTCCGAGTCGTTCAGCGATCACGCTCAGGCTCGTCCGATCGAGCACGACCTCTGACGAGCGCTCCACCTCGAGCCGGTGCTGGTGGATGCTGTTTGTCAGCGCGCGCACGTAGTGCCGGCTCGCAGCCATCGCCGCTCCGATCCAGATGGCGATCAGCGGTACGTTGATCCATCCGAGCTCCGGTGGCGAGAGCCGGAGCCAGCCGGCAAAGAGCAGCACCAGCAGTCCGGCCAGACCATCACCGCAGCGCCAGATGACGGTGTCGATCACCGACTTCGCCTGAAACGTCACGCCGCGCGTCAACGGCAGATACAGGAGTTCGAGCGCAGCCTTGTCGATCGAATACCGCATCACCTGATCGCTGCCCTTCAACACGATCGCTGCGGTCAGTCCGCCGGTGACGAGGACGCCGGCGGTCCCGGCCCCCATCAGCGCCGGGACGACGACGAGACCGACGCCGATACCAAAGGTCCGCAGCAGCGGAGCCGTCAGGAGTAACTGCGCCGCGAGAGAGGCGAGGCCGGCATACAGGCTGAACGAGCCGAAGAATGCAGCGAGGGCATTCGTCTCAGGAATCTGGGCCTTCGCGATCGCCTTGAACTGCCAGCCGGCGATGGTCGTGACGAACGAGGCAATCAGGATCAGCGCGGCAATGGACCGGAGGTGCGGCGACTGCGACACCAGCCGCAGGCTCTCCAGCAGGCTGGGGCGGCTGCCGGCTTCGGTCTGGTCGATGGCGAGGCCCGCCGGACGATCGCGCCAGATCACGAGCACGAGCACCCCGGACACGCACAGCGCCACGGCCACACCGGCGAGCGTATTCTCCGCGCCGAGCCGCTCGACGGTGGTTCGCACCAGGAGACCGCCGGCTATGGAGCCGGCGATCGCGCCGCTACCGATCACTGCGAACACCCGCTTGCCACCGCGGGTGGTGACCATGAAGTTCGCCAGCATCCACACCTGCGCCGGCGTCACCACCCCGAGGATGCCGACCCAGACATAGATGATCACCACGAGCGTGTCTGAGTGCGCGCCGGCCCGCGTCAGCTCCCAGAACGTGAGGCTCACCGCCGCGAGCAGCCACAGGCTCCCCGCCTGCAGCAGCGGCAGCGACACGCGCCGGGCCAGGCGCAGGTACAGCGACATGACCGCGCCAACGATGACGGCAATAGCGATGTCGACATACGGGAGCGCCACGGCGGGGTGACGCTCGAGAAACATCGCGTCGCGTGTGGCCTTGCTCGCGACGAGGCTCGCAATCACCAGGAACAGGTAGGCGAACAGGAGGAGTCCACGGCGTCCCTCGCCGGGGTGCAACCGGAGCACGCGTTCGACAAACCCGGTCATCCTCATCTCTCCTGCTCGAGTGCGGTCGATCCCTCATGAGTAACGAGACACTCCGAGTTTGCGAACCGCGGCCGGGAGGCGATTGCCGCCGCACCTGCGGCCGTGTGGGAGAATCGGGTCCATGTCGATAGCCTTCTTACGATTGGCCGGGCTTGATACAACCCGCCCCCACGTGTCACGCGTGGCGCTCACGCCGGTTCTGCTACTCGTCGCGTGCGTGGCGTGCGATCGGCCCACATCGGAATCAGCGCGGGACACAGGTGATCCGGTGCAGGAAACGGTCGCCTGGCGGGCGAAGCACGAGGCCGATTACCGGCGGGAATGGAGCACCATCGCCGGGCTTCACTTTCTCGACACGGGCAGCCATACGGCCGGGTCCGCGCCGGGCAACGACATCGTGCTCCCGGCATCGGTGCCGGCGGTGCTCGGCCGGTTCGTCCTCGAAGGCGAGACGGTCCGCTTTGAACCGGCGCAGGGTGCGAACGTGACGCTGCGCGGACAGCCGGTCAATGCGGCCACGACGCTCAAGGACGATGGGTCGACGCCGGCGGACGAGTTGGCGATTGGCGACGTGCGCCTGGTGATACACCGCAGCGGCAACCGGAAAACCTTGCGTGTCTGGGACCCGAACGGGCCGCTCGCGCGCGAATTCCGCGGCTTCAAGTGGTTCGACATCCAGCCCGCGTACCGCGTCACGGGACAGTTCATCCGTGACCCGATGCCGCGCTCGATGCGCGTCGTCAACACCTTCGGCGATCTCGACGAATACATGACCGAGGGCGTCGTCCAGTTCACGCTCAACGGACAGACCCTGCGGTTGCGACCGTTCACCACGCGTCCCAACCGCTTCTACATCGTGTTCAAGGATCAGTCGAGCGGGATGGAAACGTACGACGCCGCACGGTTCCTCTATTCGGATCTGCGCAGCGATCACACCACCGTGCTGGACTTCAACCAGGCGTACAACCCGCCGTGCGCGTTCAACCCGTACACCACATGCCCCATCCCGATCCCGGAGAATCGGCTGCCGATCAAAGTGCTCGCAGGCGAACAGGCCTACCCGGTGCAGGTGGCGCTGCCGGGGAGTACGGAGTAGGGGAAGAGGAGGGAAGACTGAGAAGGAAGACAGAAGACAGAATATAGAAGACAGAAGACAGAATACGGACAGAGACGTCGTGCTGGCCACCGTGCGCCAGCTCGTCGAAGCATAAGGGCGCGCCGACGATTCAGCCCATCGTCATCGGCCCGGTCCGGCGGACGCGAAGACACCCTCCGGCAGGACGAACTCGTGCTCGGGGTGATGCACCGTCAGCACCGGACACGGCGCCTTGCGCACCACCTTCTCGGCGACGCTGCCCATCAGCGCGTGCGACACGAACCCGCGGCCGTGCGTACCCATTACGATGAGGTCGATGTCCTGCTCGCTGGCATAGCGGACGATCTCCATGTACGGTCCGCCCGCGCCGGCAACCCGCAACACGCACTCGACGGGGAGGCCGGGCTCCACGTTCGCCAGCATCGGCGCCATCACCTCGCGTGCCGCGTGCTGTGCCGCATCCGCGTCGCCGCCTGACGCGTCAGCCCCGGCGTCGGCCAGGAACAGATCGAGCACCCGCTGCCGCTCAACAAGCAGGTCAAGCTCGTGACGGACCGCCGCGTGCAGCAGGTGCAGTTCCGATCCAAACGCCCGCGAGAACGCCACGCCGTAGGTCACCGCCGCGGCGGACGCGTCACTGAAGTCGGTCGGCACAAGGATTTTCTTCAGCGCGATCATCATTCCTCCCATTCGGCAGCTGTGCGGCTGGTGCGGCTACCCAAGGCTCGCGTATCGTATGCGCAAACATCTCACCACGCATACAGCACGACATGAGCATCGAACGCTCGAACCGAATCCGAACGAGCACCTCGTGTCCTTCGAACTTCGAGAGCTTCGTGGGCGACCGATCGGCATAAAGATGAGCCAACGACCTCTGTATCTGCCCGTCCTGCTCGGCACAGTGCGTCAGGGACGCGCGAGCGCACACGCGGCGCGGTTCGTCACCGACCGTCTCGCGGGGCGTGCTGGCGTCGACACCGAACTGATCGACATCGCCACGCTGCCGTTACGCGTGGACGATGCCGGTGAGGCGACGAAGGATCCAGCGCTGGCGGCAAAGCTCACGCGAGCGGACGGCCTGATTCTCGTCTCGCCCGAGTACAACCATTCCTTCCCCGGTCTCCTGAAGCACGTGCTCGACGGGTATCTCAAGGAATACATCCACAAGGCCGCCGGGATCGTAGGGGTGTCAGCCGGAACCTTCGGCGGTGCGCGCGGGATTCAGGGACTGCTGCCGGTGCTGCGCGAGCTGGGCCTGGTCACGATCTTCTGGGACGTGAACATCGGACCCGTCAGCAAGGTGTTCGGCGAGGCAGGCGAGCTGCTCGATCCGGCGCTCGAGCGACGCACGGACAAGTTCCTCGCCGAGCTGATCTGGATGGCGCGCACGCTGCGCCACGGCCGCGAGTCGATTCCGCTGGAGGATCAGTAAGTGAAGTGCCCCGACTGTGGCATCGAGATGAACCACCATGCGGACAAACTGGTGGACCCGACCAACGCCCGAGAGCAGGAGCACGTGGATCCGCAGCTTGGCGGGGTCATCCAGCGCACCCACGCGTGTCCCCGGTGCGGGAATGTCGAATTCGAAATCGCGCCGGTGACGGAACGTTAACCACGAAATTCACGAAAGTACGAAATTCACGAAAGCCGAAGCTCTATTTCGTGTCTTTCGTACATTTCGTGTTTTCGTGGTTTGTCCTATTCCATCAATTCGACCAGCAGGCCGTCGGGGCTGCGGACGAGGGCGCCGCGGTGACCACCCTCGAGCGGCATCGGCTCGAGTTCCACCTGGATGCCCGCGGTCTTCATCCGCGCGACGAGGGCGGCAAGGTTCTCTACTTCCAGCGTGATCGCGGACGCACCCGGATCCTGCACGGCAGGCATGTGCTTGGTGCGCTGGACGTCACGGAACTCCCACAGCACCCACATGTTGTTCGACCCGGGTGGCATCGCCGGAGCCGTGCGCGCGTTGGCGCGCGGCGTCCCTTCGAGCGCCAGCACCGCATCGTTGATGTCGTTCGGTTGTGAGTTGAGCGTGAAGCCGAGAATGTCGCGATAGAACGGCAGCGATTTCTCGAAGCTGTCGATCGCCAGCGACGAGCGCGCGTTGTAGATGTTGCTGGTCGCCGGGACGTCAGTCGGCGGCATCGTTCCGGCCTCGACGAATTCGAAGACGAAGCCGTCCGGGTCGTGCATCATCACGGCGCGGGTGTTGTTGCGCGGCCGCTGCGTGAACACCGGGCCGGCGCTCGTGGTGTCCACCGTGACGCCGTGATCCTTCGCCTGCGCGAACGCCTTGTCGATGTCGCGCACCTGAATCGACAGGCGCGTGATTCCCGGATCGTACAGCTGCTGCGTCATCGGCTTGGCGGGGAGCCCGGAGAACTCGACGAGCTGCAGTTGCAGGTTCGAGCCAGGCAGACGCAGGATCGCGGCCGTCGCCTTCGCTGATGCGCTCGTCGTGTGCGCCTTGTGCATCAACATCGACCCGGCCAGCGGTCCGGGACCCGACACGACCTCGAGGTTCAACGCCTCGCGGTAGAACGCGATCGACTTCTGCAGGTTCCCCACCACGTGGGTGATCAGCTTGGGTCGAAGCATGCGTCCCTGCGAAGCCGGCGCCCCTTCCTGAGCACCGACCGTCGACGCGGTCACGCAGGCGAGGGCAACGAATACAGCAGCACGAATGATTCGACTCACGAACAGGCCTCCGGGGGAAAGGAACAGAAGATAGAAGATAGAAGACAGAAGACAGAATACAGGAGACAGGAGAACCGGGCCATTCGCCGCGCGCTCCTCGCTCACGTGTCACGCAAAGCTGAAGCTTTGCGCCACGTACCTTGAAGCCGCCCCATTCTGTATTCTGTATTCTGTCTTCCTTCGTCCTGTCCTACCCGTTTGCTATCTCCACCGGCGCGATCCGGTCCGCCGGCGTAAACCCGAACACCTTGCCGTAGAAGTAGAGCTCGGCCTCGAGGCTCCGGACGATCGTCTCGGCGCGGCGGAAGCCGTGCTGCTCGCCTTCGAACATCAGCAGCGCCACCGGCAGTCCTTTCGCGCGTACGGCGGCGGCCATCATCTCCGCCTGATTCGGCGGGACGACTTTGTCCTCGAGCCCCTGAAACAGGATCAGCGGGCACGCCAGATGATCGACGAAATGAATCGGCGACCGGGCACGGTAGACGTCGCGCTGCTCCGGGTACGGACCCATCAGGCTGTCCAGATAGCGCGACTCGAACTTGTGCGTGTCCTGCGCGAGCACTTCGATGTCGCTGATGCCGTAGTAACTGGCGCCCGCGGTGAACACGTCGGGGTGGAAGGTGAGCGCGGCCAGCGTGGTGTAGCCGCCGGCACTGCCGCCGCGAATGGCCAGCCGTTTCGGATCGACCACACCGTCCGCGACGAGCGATCGCGCGGCGTTGACGCAATCGGCGACGTCGAGCACGCCCCACTTGCCGTTCAGGCGCTCACGATACGCGCGACCGTAGCCGGAACTGCCGCTGTAGTTGACGTCCACTACCGCAAAGCCGCGGCTGGTCCAGAACTGGACCTGCAGGTCGAGCATCGCCCGGCTTGCCGTCGTCGGGCCGCCGTGGCTCACGACGATCAGCGGTGGACGTTCGCCCGATGGCGCGACGAAGTCACTGTTCCGCGGCGGGTAATAGAACGCGTGCGCCAGGACACCGCCTTCGCTCTGAAAGGTTATCGCTTTCGGCTCGGAGACATAGCCGGGATCGACGGTGGTGCTCGACGATGAGCGGAGCACGTTGACGTGATTGGTATCGAGGCCGATCGTGACGACCGCCTGTGGTGAGGTCATCGAGCCGGCGACGGTGAGCGCGAAGTCTGGCGTCGCCGCGAGCCAGTCGCCCGGATCGAGGCCGGTGATCAGGTCGTGCGCTTCCTCGGTGTCCGGGTTCAGCTTGAGCAGGCGCCAGCGGCCGTTGCGCGTGTAGCTCGCCACAATCCGCGACGGCCCGGCGAACGTCCACGTGGTCTGACCGAACTGCCAGTGCGGCCGCCCGAACTCGGCACCGGCGAGCCACGGCTCGCTGGTCACCTGCGTCAGTGTTAACTCCGGCTGCTCGCGCGCGCGATACAGATGCCACCAGCCGTCAAGGTCACTGATGAAATACAACGTGCCGTCAGGGGACCAGCCCGGTTGCAGCGCGGATTCGTGCGGACCGCCGGAGATGCGCTTTCCCGTGGCGAGCGCACCCGCTGGCGTCACGTCGGCGACCCAGACCTCCGACCCCTCCCACGGCATGTTGGGATGGCGCCAGCACACCCACGCGAGACGCAAGCCGTCCGGGCTGAGACGCGGCGTCGAATAGAAGTCGTACCCGGAGGCCAGCACCTCGCCGGGCGACAGGACCGTGGCACTCACCCCCATATCCGGGAGCGGGATGCTCACCAGTGTGTTGATCGCCTCAGAACCTGAGGCGGTGTGATCTTCGCGTACGCAGATCAGACGGTGCCGCTGCCGATCGAATGTGTAGTCAGCGTAGAACCACGCGCCTTCGGGCGTCAGTGGTTCGGGCTGGCCACCATCAACGGACACGCGGTAGACGCGCTGGTCGGCGAAGTTGGAGTAGTACGCGATCCCGTCGACAACGAGGTAGGCGCCGCCGCCATACTCGTGCACGCGCGATCGGACGCTGACCTCCTGCGGGGTGACATCGGTGATCGTACTGTCCGGGCGCCGGCGCACCAGCACATTACGACCGCCTTCGGCCGGCCGACCTTCGAGCCAGTAGATGTCGTCGCCGTCGATCGACACGAACCCGAGGCGAAGGCCCTGCGCGGCGACCTGCGCCGCTGAAATCGGCGAGGTCCACGTTCCATACGGCGCCTGCGTTGCTGGCAACAACTACTCCTCACGATGAATCGCAAAGCTGAAGCTTTGCGCCACGACTATCAGTACCGATTCGCTAAGCCGCCAGCCTTTCGCGTACGTGGCGCAAAGCTTCAGCTTTGCGTTATCTGCTCCCCGCGTACGTGCGCAAAGCTGAAGCTTTGCGCCACGAGTATCAGAGCTGACCCGTCACGCAAACCTGAAGGTTTGCGCCACGACTGTCAGTGCGCTTTGCGTATATCCGTCGATGTCCGTTTCACGTACGTGGCGCAAAGCTTTAGCTTTGCGTTATCTGCTCCCCACGTACGTGCGCAAAGCTGAAGCTTTGCGCCACGACTGTCAGTGCGTCGCTTTGCGTATATCTGTCGATGTCCGTTTCACGTACGTGGCGCAAAGCTTTAGCTTTGCGTTTATCCCGTTCCCAGGTACGTGGCGCGAAGCTTCAGCTTTGCGTGTCGTCCGCTCGCGTCATCGCCGCGCACTCAATTGCCGACCACACCCCTTCAGCACCACGGCATCGATCGTCACCGTCACCGTGAGCGGGTACGACTGATCGCTCATCCCGTCGCTGCACGTCTGCTCGCGGAATTCCGCCCGCAGCATGTGGCCGCTGCCCTCCGCGGAGTATGTGGTCACCCCGTTTGCGACTACCGGCGCGGGCACCGGTGTCGTCGCCTGCCGTTCCCCGTAGGCGTAGAGCAGACGCATCCACTTCTCGTTATCGATCTCGAGGAACCAGCCCGGCTCGTTGCCGAGCGCGCGGAGATCGATGCCGCGCGAACGCGCGTCTTCCCACGGATCCCACGTGGCGCCTGGGGTGCTCGGCGCCGGTTCCGGCGCCGCCGTTGTCGCGGGCGCGGGCGGGGTTGGCGACTTACGGCACGCGGTCGCGGTCGCGACGATCACCAGCATCAGCACGCTCGCTGCCCGCACCGCGCGACGCCAGCCGCGCGAACGCACCGCGGGCTGTGCATCCGACACGCGGTCCCCCGACGTCACGCCCATATGTCGACCAGCGGCTTGGTCATCAGAATCAGGTGCGCCGGGCGCGTCAGCTTGGTTGGGTCGCGGAACGCCGCGGTGTCGTATGGAGCAAAGCCGAACCGCGCATAGAACGCGGGCAGTTCGCGCCGGAGATTCACCACGTCGAGGTCGAGAAATCGGCACCCCGCCGCACGGCAGTGCTCCTCGGCGCCGGTGATGAGCGCGCGGCCGACGCCGCTCTTCTGGAGGGCCGGCTCCACCGAGAGCATTGCGAAAAAACCACGATCGCCCGTGATCTGCACGAACACGGAGCCTCCGAGCTGCGGTCGGCGCTCGGGGTCTGCTTCTCGCGCAAAGCTGAAGCGTTGCGCCACGTACGTCGGGGCGCCGACGTGAAGTCCGGAGTCGACGTCAGATGCGGCGTTCGACCCGGGTCCGCAGTTATGTGGAACGTCGATGACGAGAAAGGCGGCGCCGGGGCGTGCCATCCGCTCGCGGACCTCCGCGTCGCGTGTGCGATCGCCCTGCACGAAGAAGTCTTCAACGCGGTACGCAAGGTTCGTCACGCGCACAATCTCCGGCACGTCGTCAGCGATCGCCGGACGCAGCGTCATGACCCCACCGCCGCACTCCGGCGCTCCGTGAGGACCGTGTCGTGCCACACACCCGCAAGCTGCGCGATCCGTTCGCGGCGGCCGACGATCCGGAACCCGCACCGCTGCTGAAGATTGAGGCTGGCCGTGTTCACGGCGAAGGTGGAGGTCTGGAGTGTCCAGATGCCGGACCGCTCAGACGCCGCGATCAGCGCATGAAGCAACGCGTGACCGACGCCACGTCCGCGCGCCGCTTCGGCCACGTAGATGCTGAACTCGGCGACGCCGGCGTAGCAGGCCCGCTTCGACACCGGTGTCAGCGCAACCCACCCCGCCACCACCTCGCCGTGCCGCGCCACCAGTCGACCGACAGGCAGGTGCACGGCATCCCAGTGCTCCCAGGGCGGAGCCTCGGTTTCGAAGGTCGCGATGCCGGTGGCGATCCCCTCACGATAGATGCGGACGACGTGCGGCCAGTCGGCAGCGGTCATCGGGTCGATCGTGATCACAGCCTGGCTCTTTCGTCAGCGTCCTGTGTCCGCACTGCGCCGCTCGCCCGCGCCTGTCGCGGCGCTCCGCGGGATCTACCGCGCGGCGAGCGCGGACGCGAGCTCACGAACCTGCTCCACGTGGCGCTGCTCGTGCCCCGCAATCAGCTCCACCCACTGATAGATATTCAGCTCACCAAAGAAGGGGTGCGCATGCGACACCGTGCTCAGGGCAAGCCCGTCCCCTCGTGCCACCGTGTCGCGAAATGTCTGACGCGCCGCATCGGCGGCGGCCCACGCCGCTGCTTCGTCCAGCTGTCCCGTCGGCTGCGCCGGATCGGGCGCGGTGCGCCGGTTGACGCGATCCTGCATCCGTTCCGAGACCGGCGCCGGCAGCGGCACGCGTGCCGCGGTTTCGGCGGGGAGGCCCTCCTCCAGCGCCGCCGTGATCCGCGCCTCGAGCATCTGCGTGAACCGCCGCTCCACGAGCGACAGATGTTCGATGATTTCCACCGCTGACCAGCGGTCCGTTCCCGGCCGCTGTCGCCGCAGCGGCGCCGGGATCGCGGCAAACGCGGTGCGCAGGTCGCGGCGGGAGACGTCGAGCGCGTCGAAAACGTTGGAGAGGTGCGGGTGCATGAGGAAATGCTACCGCAGAGTTGCGACCAGCGCGGCGACCCCACTCCACAGGATGCTGACGCCCACGCACAGCAGGATGAAGGCGGAGAGCCTCAGAAACACACTGGTGCCCGTCTGACCCAGCCAGTCGATCAGCTTCGACGCGAACCGGTAGCTCAGGTATACGAGGATCGCGATGATGAACACGCCGATGAGGTCGTTCACCACGCTCGCGGCGGTGGTGGTGACATCGCCGACGCGCCGGGCACCAAGCGTGATGGCAATTGAAATCGACCCGGGACCGACCGTCAGCGGGAACGTCAGCGGATAAAAGCCGCGGCGCGCCAGCTCACGCTCCCACGCGCGATTCACGGCCGGAGACCCCTCCGGCTCGACCTCGCCGGCATGCAGCAGCCGCCAGCCGGCGGACACGAGCACCAGCCCGCCCGCAACGCGCACCACCGGGAGAGAGATGCCGAAGAATTGGAGGACATACGACCCGATCAGTAATGCGGCGGTCAGCAGCAGGAAGGCGTTCCGGGCGACAACCGTTGCGAGATGATGCCGGCCGGCCGGCGGCAGATCGGCTGACATGGCCAGGAACAAGGGGGCACTGCCGAGCGGGTTCACGATCGGCAGGAGCGCCGCGAGAATGACGAGGATCGACTCGAACGCGCGCATCAAGGCTCAGCTGTAAGCGTAGTGCACCGCGACGCACCCTTGAGAACGGCGCATCCGTCCCGTAACATGAAGGACCCCACCCGCACACCGTGCCAGCGCCTCGTCAGGGGGCAAGGTGCAGTGCGCGTCCGACGCCAGGCCCTGTTTCCGAGGATTGCTATTGATGCACCACCGCCTCGCCGTCGCTGTTTCAATCACCCTCTGCCTTGGCGCAGCTCCCATGCTGGCCCGCGGTGCCGCTCCCGCAGCGGCCGACTCGCTTCCGACCGTGCCGACACACGGCGTCCCGCCTGCGGGCGGATCCGATGCGAGCACGACCCCGGTGACCGTGAGCGATGGGCCGACTGACGGTACCGCTCTCGGGAGCCGTATCAATTTCCAGGAGGCCGCTGCCCGTGGCGTCTCGCCCGACGTGCTGCGTCTTGCGCTCAGCGCGATCGGTTGTGCGACCAAATCCGGCGCGCTTGACCAGCCGCCAACGCTGACGCTGATCGACTACTCCAAGCCGTCTACCGAACCGCGCCTCTGGGTGTTCGACCTGACCACGGGCGAGACCTTGTTCACGGAGCTCGTGGCGCACGGGCGGAACAGCGGCGAGAACTTCGCGCAGCACTTCTCTGACGAGATGAACAGCCGGGAGTCGAGCATCGGCTTGTTTCGCACCTCGAACACCTACACCGGCAGCAACGGCTACTCGCTGCGCCTCGACGGGCTCGAGCCAGGGTTCAACGCACACGCCCGCGAACGCGCGATCGTGATGCACGGCGCCAAGTACGTGGACCCCTCGCTTGCCGCCACGCAGGGGCGGATCGGCCGGAGCTGGGGCTGCCCGGCCCTCCGCGCCGCGATTGCCGCAAAGGTGATCGACACGATTCGCGGCGGCGGTGTCGTGTTCTCGTACTACCCCGACACCACCTGGCTGCAGACGTCGCGCTTCATCAACTGCGGCGGCGCACCGACCACCCTCGCGACGCGCTGAGCCGCCCCGCGCCGCAGGCGTGAGTCACTGAGCCAGGCCTCAGCGTTCGTCAACCCGCGATCGTCCGGCCCACCATTACCGGGTGGTGCCGGGCTTCAGCTTCACGACCACGCTAGCGCTTCTTCGCCGCGCTCTTCCGCGTGCCCTTGCGTGCCGTCGTCTTCCGCGCCGCGCTCTTCGTCCCGGTTGTCTTCCGTCCAGACGTTTTTCGCGCCGACGACTTGCGCGCCGTCTTTTTGCTCGCTCCCTTTGGCGGCGGCACCTTGGCGCCCGCTTCGCGCGCTTCCGACAGCCCGATTGCGATCGCCTGTTTACGACTCGTCACCTTGCGGCCGGAGCCGCCGCTCTTCAAGGTGCCGCGCTTGCGTTCGTGCATCGCGCGCTCGACCTTCTCGCTCGCCTTCCGTCCGTACTTCGCCATCGCCTTCTCCTCGCCGCCCGTAACCCGTCCGCGGCGCCGCTCGCTTACGCAAGCCACGGGCCGAGCGGTACCGTGCGGTAAAATCAGGATTCCCCGCACGGCCACGGTCATGCCTCTCTCCGGATTCGATCCGCTCGTCGCACGCTGGTTCTCAGACACACTCGGTACGCCGACAGCCGCGCAACAGCGGGGATGGCAGGCGATCCGGCGCGGTCAGCACACGCTCATCGCCGCCCCAACCGGGTCCGGCAAGACGCTGGCGGCCTTTCTGACCGCGATCGACGAACTGGTGCAGGAGGCCGCACACGCACCGCTCCCCGATGAGGTGCGCGTCGTCTACGTGTCGCCACTCAAGGCACTGAGCGCCGACATCCACAAGAATCTCGGCGAGCCGTGTGGTGGCATCGCCGCGCTCGCTGAAGCCGCGGGCGTGGCTGCGCCGCGAATCACCGCCGCGGTGCGCACCGGCGATACGACGTCTTCAGCACGGGCGGCCATGCTGCGGACGCCGCCCCACATCCTGGTCACGACGCCCGAATCCCTCTATCTGCTGCTCACGTCCAGCCGTGGCCGGCAGATGCTGCGGACGACCCGCACGGTGATCGTCGACGAAATTCACGCCGTGATCGGGACGCGACGCGGTGCCCATCTCGCGCTCACGCTCGAGCGGCTGCAGCACGCCGCCGAGCGGCCACTGCTGCGCCTGGGTCTCTCGGCCACGCAGAAACCGGTGGAAGAAGTCGCCCGGTACCTCGTCGGGGCGGACCCCACCCGCGGCGAGTGCACGATCGTGGACGAGGGGCATCGCCGTGCGCTTGATCTCGAGGTCGAGATCCCCCGCTCTCCGCTCGACACGGTGATGGCGCACGAAGTGTGGGAGGAGTACTACGACACGCTCACGCGCCTGATCGGCGAACACAAGACGACGCTCGTGTTCGTGAACACGCGGCGGCTGGCGGAGCGGCTCGCGCGGCATCTGAGCGAACGGCTTGGCGATGATGCCGTCACCGCCCACCATGGCAGCCTTTCGAAGGAACGACGCCTCGACGCCGAGCACCGCCTGAAAACCGGTGCCCTGAAGGCGCTGGTCGCGACCGCGTCGCTCGAGCTCGGTATCGACATCGGTCACGTCGATCTTGTCTGCCAGATCGGCTCGCCGCACCGGATCGCCACGCTGCTGCAGCGCGTCGGCCGTTCCGGTCACACCGTGAGCGGGATGCCCAAGGGGCGGCTGCTCCCGGTGTCGAGGGACGATCTGTTCGAGTGCGCGGCGCTCCTGCGATCGGTACGCCGTGGCGAGCTCGATCGCATCGCTGCGCAGGACGCGCCACTCGACGTCCTCGCGCAGCAGATCACCGCGGAAGTCGCGAGCGCCGACTACGAAGACGATGCGCTGTTCGACCTCGTGCGGCGGGCGTGGCCGTATCGCGACCTGCCCCGCGATCGGTTCGACGCCGTCGTGCACATGCTGGGCGAAGGGTTCACCACGCGCCGCACCCGGCGCAGCGCGCTCGTGCACCGTGACGAAGTGCATCGCATGCTGCGGGCCCGCCGCGGCTCGCGCCTGCTGGCGCTGACGTCCGGCGGCGCGATCCCGGAAGTCGCGGACTACCGCGTCGTGCTCGAGCCGGACGAGACCTTCATCGGCACGCTCAATGAGGATTTCGCCATCGAGAGCACCGGCGGTGACGTGTTTCAACTCGGGAACGCCTCATGGCGCGTTACGCAAGTCACCGCTGGCACCGTCCGCGTCACCGACGCGCAGGGTGCGCCACCGAACCTCCCGTTCTGGCTCGGCGAAGCGCCGGCACGGAGCGACGAGCTGTCACGGAGCGTGTCTGAGCTGCGCATGGATCTGGACGCGCAGCTGGGAAGGTGCGCGGGTGCGATGGTGCGGGGGTGCGGGGGTGCGGACGAGAAACGGTGCGAAGGTGCGGAGGTGCGGGGGTGCGGGGGTGCAGAGATCCGCGCCTGGCTTGAGAGTGAGACTGGTCTGTGCGCCGGTGGCGCTGAACAGGTCGCGGAGTACCTGACCGAGGGACGTCGTGCGCTCGAGGCGACGCCGACGCAGACGACGCTGATTCTCGAGCGGTTCTTCGACGAGTCCGGCGGCATGCAGCTCGTGCTGCACGCGCCGTTTGGCAGCCGCATCAACAAGGCCTGGGCGCTGGCGCTGCGCAAGCGGTTCTGCCGCCAGTTCAACTTCGAGCTGCAGGCGGCGGCGACCGACGATGCGATGCTGCTGTCGCTGGGACCGCAGCACTCCTTCCCGCTTGCGGATGTGTTCCGGTACCTCCACCCCGCGTCCGTGCGCGAGGTGCTCGTGCAGGCGCTGCTCGATGCACCGCTCTTCCAGACCCGCTGGCGGTGGAATGCGACGGTCTCGCTCGCGGTGCCGCGTCATCGGGGTGGTCGCAAGGTGCCGCCGCAGCTGCAGCGCATGCAGGCGGACGATTTGATGGCCGCGGTATTTCCGGACGCGGCGGCCTGCCTCGAGAACCTCCCGGGTGATCGCGAGATCCCCGACCATCCGCTGGTACGCCAGACGCTCCACGATTGCCTGCACGAGGCCATGGATCTCGACGGGCTGATCGAGGTGCTGACGCGTATCCACAACGGCGAGCTGACGTGCATTGCGCGCGACACGCCGGAGCCGTCGGCCTTCGCGCACGACATTCTCAACGCCAGGCCCTACGCCTTCCTGGACGACGCCCCACTCGAGGAGCGGCGGACGATGGCGGTGCAGACGCGGCGTTCGAGTGCGAGGGGCGCGGACGAATTCGGAGTGCTCGATCCGGCGGCGATCGACCGCGTGCGGGACGAAGCCCGCCCAGACCCGCGGGACGCCGAGGAACTGCACGACGCGCTCGTCACGTGCGGATTCCTGAACGACCTGGAGTTGTCCGGCCTCGATGACCAGGTGGCATCACTGATCGTCAACGCGCGCGCGACACGTGTCGTGCCGGTGCCTGGATCAGCAGTTCTTGTCGCCGCCGAGCGCCTGCCGGAGCTCCTGGCCATTCATCCCGAGGCGTCACTGGTGCCGCCCATCAGCGCGCCACCTGGTCGTGCGGGGGTGTCCTGGACGCGTGAGTCGGCGCTCGTTGAGATCCTGCGATCGCGTCTCGGCATCCTCGGGCCGATCACCGCGGCAGCATTGGCGGAGATGCTGTCGGTCAGCGAGGCAGACGCCACCGATGCCCTGATGGCGCTCGAATCGGACGGCGCGGTGCTGCGCGGCCGATTCAGCCGCGGCGTGACCGTGCTCGAGTGGTGCGACCGGCGCCTGCTCGCGCGCATTCACCGTTACACATTGTCGGCCCTGCGGCAGGAGATCTCGCCGGTCAGCGCCGCCGACTTCATGCGATTCCTGTTCGCGTGGCAGCACGTCGACGCCGCCACACGTCTCGCCGGGCCGGACGGCACGCGGGCGATCATCGCGCAGCTCGATGGTCTGGAACTGCCGGCACGCGCGTGGGAACGACACGTGCTCCCGTCCCGCCTCGAGCACTACGATGCCTCGCATCTCGACATGCTGTGCCTGACGGGCGACGCGGCGTGGGCTCGACTCTCGTGCGGGCCGACGCAGGTCGTCGGCGCGACGCCAATCGCCATCTTCCTGCGCGAGCACGCCGATATGTGGCTGTCGCTTGCGGATCGGCCGGCGCCGGCGACCGTGCTCGAGGCTCCAGTCGCCATGCCGCTGGAGGATCAGGATCGCGAGGACAACGACGGCACTCCCGGTTCCGAGTCGATCGAATGGACTGGAACGCTGCCAATCGCCGTCGTGACGGACGCGTCCGCCACGGCCCGCGTGTTCGATCACCTGTGCCGGCGGGGGGCTTCGTTCGCGCACGAACTGGCGGCCGCCTGCGCCCTCGACTCCGAAGGGGTCCGCGACGCGCTCGCTCGTCTCGCCGCGGCCGGCCTGGTCAGCTCGGACGGCTTTGCGGGATTGAGGGCGCTGATCACCAGCGGCGCCCCACATGGGTCACCGCGTCACCACCGGATGGAGACAGCGGGGCGATGGTTCGCGCTCGATGCCGGCGCGCATCAACCGGCTGCGGACAACGCGAACGGACCAGGCACGTCAGGCGGCGCGGCCGCGGCGACGGAAGACGCGACCGTCGCATTCGCGTGGTCGCTGCTGCGCCGTTATGGGGTCGTCTTCCGACGGCTGCTCGGACGCGAGAACACCGCCGTGCCGTGGCGCGCGCTTGCGAAGGTCTATCGACGGCTCGAAGCACGTGGCGAGATCCGTGGCGGACGATTCGTCTCGGGCATGTCAGGCGAACAGTTCGCGCTGCCCGATGCGGTCGAGCGACTCCGCGAGATCCGGCGCTCCGCGACTGATAACCGGCTGATCACGATCAGCGCCGCCGACCCGCTCAACCTGACTGGCATCATCACACCCGGCGATCGCATCCGCGTCACCACCGGGAACCGGATCGTCTACCGCAACGGGATCCCCGTCGCGGCGATGGAGGGCGACATGCTGCGCACGCTCTCGTCCGTCGAGCCTGACGTGGCGATGGCAGCCGCCGCAGCCGCCGCCGGACGAGGGGTACCGGTGCTGAGCGGTTATGTGGGACGAGCGCGGTAAACGGTGAACCCTTCCAGCGGTACCGTTCGCAGTTCCTAATTCTCAGTTCTCTGTTCGTGTTCCGGGTTCGGGACTTCACCTCGAACATCAGAGCTGAACTCCGCGCTCGAACCGCGAACCCCGCAGGGAACGCTCAACACGCACCAATCCGCAAGAACCGCGAACTCCGAACAGGCATATTCCTACAGGTCTGAACTGTGAACCGAACTTGGAACACGAACAGAGAACCAGGAACGCGGAAGTGTGAACGATACCAAATGCGCCGAGCCATCGCATTGGCAACACTCTGGTGCACAATTCGGGAGGACTGGAGCCGGAGGACTTATGAAGCCAATGAGAACACTTGCCATTCTTGCGTGCTGTACCGGACTGATGTGGGCGCACCCTGCGCCGCTGGTCGCCCAGGCGCGGGGAGGATTCGGGGCCGGCGCTCAGGGACGGCCGGCCGATTATCTGAAGGACTGCAAAGTTGCCCCTGAGGGACGAGGCGGGGGTGGAGGCGGCGCGGCGCGTGGAGCCGCGGCAGCACCTGCGCCACCGGCGACGTTCGATGCCAAAGAGTACACGGTCACCGCGATCCCGGGCGTGATTGCCGCGGGAGCGAAGTGGACCGAAGTCTGGCGCGGCGACGGCAACAACGCCGACGGACTGGTCGCCACGAACGACGGCGGCGTGCTGTTCGCGCAGAACGACAACAACAGGATCGGGAAGATCGATGCGAAGGGCCAGGTCACCTGGCCGTACTCCGACCTGAACGTCTCGGGCTCGCTCGCCATGAACTCGAAGGGCACGCTGTTCGTGCTGAATCGCGGCTATACCGGCCTTTCGGGCACGGCACATGGTTATGCGTCGATCGACGAACTGGCGCCGCAGAAGAAGGTCATCGCCGACAAGGGCCCGAACGGCGATCACCTGGATTGCATGGGGGGCGTCCTCAACGACGCAGCCGCGGCGAGCAACGGCGGCATCTACTTCTCGATGGCCGGGATTGCCTACGCGGCTCCGGACGGCACCGTCACCAAGCAGGACGCGAAGAATGGCAGCCCGCGTCTCGCCACGAACGGGATCATCCTCACGCCGGACGAGAAGCACGTCATCGTCACCAATGCCGGCACGCTCGCGATCCTCGACGTCGGGGCGGATGGGCAGCTCAGTAATCAGCGCAAGTTCGCCGATCTCGACAGGACCGGTCTCGCTGAAGGCCAGGGGGCTGGCGGCGACGGCAGTACGTTCGACGCCAATGGGCGCTACTACATCACCGCGGCCAACGGTGTACAGGTGTTCGACAAGGACGGCAAGCACCTTGGCACTATTCCGGCGTCACGCAACCTGGTGAGCGTGACGATCGGCGGACCGCAGCGCAAGACGCTCTACTCCGTCACCGCCGCAGTGGTGAACGGCGAGAGAAAAGTCTGGATTGAAAGCATCCCGCTGCTGGCCACAGGGGTGAAGGGGCGGGGGAAATAGCCACACAGGTTCACGGTTCCACGTTCTCGGTTCTCGGTTCGTGTTCAGGTTCGGTCTCAACGCCGAACATTCGGGTGCGGGTCAGCATCAGAACCGCGAAGCCAGCTCCGAACGCTCAAACACGAAAGAGAACCGGGAATGTGGAACCACGAACGGACTCGGTTCTTTCGCGTTTGAACCGAACCAGAACACGAACCGAGAAGCGAGAACCGAGAACCGTGAACGACGCCCTTCTGCCCCGCGCCTAATTGGAACGCGCGGGGTTCGGGATTTGTTGGACTACCTGCACGAAGAAGTTGTCCGGCGTCTGCGTCATCGCGAATCGCTGGGTGTTCGCGGCGCCGGCGACGGTGACCGGAACGCCGTCGGTGGACACAACCTTCACGCCGACGGTATCGAGGGCCTTGACGGTGCTGTCGACGTCGGAGACGCGCAGCCGCAGGATGGCGGAGCCGGGATCGCGTGGCCGCGAGCGGACGTGACGACGGTTGAGGCCGTGGATCTCGATGAACTCGACCTCGAAGGATGTGCCGGGCACGATCGCGACGGCGCGGCGGTAGAAGGCGGTGAACACACCCAGCATCGACAGCCGCGCATCATCGTGATCCTGCGGATCGAGCGTCGCCTTGAAGCCAAGCACGTCACGGAACACGTGCAGCGTGCGATCCATGTCGTCGACGATGACCGCGAAGCTGACGTCGATGACATTGCCGGCCGGAGCGTTGTTGGCGAACGGCGGCTCACGTTGCACCAGCTCCACGTAGAAGCCGTCCGGATCCTGCAGCAGGATCGCCCGGCCCGTGCCGTGTTCGTCCTTGAGCGACACCGGCATGCCCGACTCCGTGACGATTGTCGCCCCTTTGAACCGCACCTGCGTGAGCGTCGCGTCGATGTCGCGCACGGTCAGCACCAGAATCGCCGACCCCGGGTCCTGCAACGACCGCTTCGCCGGCTTCCGTTCGATGTCCTTGAACTCCACCAGCTCCGCGCGCATGGGCGAACCCTGCACGAGCGTGGTGCCGGTGCGATACTGCGCGCCGACTGAATCGTAGAGCCTGAGAATTTCCGGCGTCGCGATGAACGGCCGCGGGCCCGGCGTCGGCGGCGCGTTCGGCGCGACCTGCATCTCCATGCCGAGCGCGTCGCGATAGAACGCCAGCGACTGTTCCAGGTCGGACACGGCGTGAATGAAATTCCCCACACCGACCACGTAGTTGGACGCGGGAATCTGCTGCGCCCCCAGCGTCGCCGCCGCCAGGACTACCGTCACGCCGAAGGTCAGTCTTCTCATCCGGCGGATTCTAGCATCCGCAGCGGTGCCAGCACGCAAAGCTGAAGCTTTGCGCCACGTACGACGAACAGGAACCCAGCCCGAACCCCGAACTGCGAACTCCAGAACTGAGAACTGAGAACTGAGAACTGAGAAGAATTCAGAATACAGAACTCAGAAGCGAACTTTGAACACGAACTGAGAAGTGAGAACCGGGAACCGCGAACTGCTGGTTCTTTTCAGAACCGCGATACGTCGCTGCTCGTCCCCCCCGCCGCTGGGATATACGACGTGGTCACGTAGTCCATCACCATCCGGTCGGCGCTGAACCGCCAGCCGAGCGTGCGGATCGCGCGCTTCATCCGGGCGATCCACTCCCGCGGCAGGCCGTCGCGATCGCGTTCGTAGAAGAGCGGCACGACCTGCTCGCGCAGCGTGGTCAGCAGGGCGCTGCCGTCGCGCGCATCGTGGATCTCGACCGACGAGTGCGTCTCCCCCAGGCCGATGGCGAATCCATTGAGGCCGTCGTAGGCCTCGGCCCACCAGCCGTCAAGCACCGAGAGGTTGAGGCCGCCGTTGAGGACCACCTTCTGGCCGCTTGTCCCGCACGCCTCGAGCGGCCGACGCGGATTGTTCAGCCACACATCGACGCCCTGCACCAGATGCCGGCCAATGTTGATGTCGTAGTCCTCGAGAAACATGATGCGCCCTGCGAAGGCCGGGTCGTTCGCGAGCCGGGCGATCTGCTGCAGCACCGCCTTGCCGGGCCCGTCCTGCGGGTGCGCTTTGCCCGCGAACACGAGCTGCACGGGCATGCGTGGATGGTTGACGAGCGACGCGAGCACTTCCAGGTCCTGCAGCAGCAGGTTGGCGCGCTTGTAGGTGGCGAAGCGGCGCGCAAACCCGATGGTCAGCGCATCGGGACTCAGTGCACGCCGCAACTGCGCGATCGCCGCCGGCGGGTCACCGCGCCGTTCGGCGCGTCGCGCCGCATGACGTCGGGCGAAGTCGATCAGCCGCGCCTTGAGCGTCTGATGCGCTTCCCACAGCTCTTCGTCGCCCACGCGATCGATATCGTTCCAGACATCGCGCTCGTGACTGTGCTCCACCCAGTCGGCGCCAAGATGCCGTGCATACACCCGCTGCATCTGTGGCGCCAGCCACGATGACACGTGCACCCCGTTGGTGATGTGGCCGATCGGGACGTGGTCCTCGCGGCGCCCGGCGTGAAGCGCCATCCACATGGTGCGCGAGACGTGACCGTGCAGCGACGACACGGCGTTCGCGCGCCGGCTCGCCTTGAGTGCGAGCACCGTCATGCAGAACGTTTCGTAGCCGTCGGATGGGTTCACGCGCCCGATGCCGAGAAAGTCGTGCATCGACATGCCGAGCGCATCGCGCACCGGACCGAGATGTTCCTCGATCAGATCCGCAGGGAACCGGTCGTGACCGGCGGGCACCGGCGTATGCGTCGTGAACACGATCTGCGCCGCCACGCGGCGGAAGGATTCGGCCGCGTCAATGCCCTCGAGCTCACGCCGCTGCCGCGCCAGCTCCAGCGCCGCGAACGCGCTGTGGCCTTCGTTGAGATGCACCACGCCGGGCACGATACCCAGTGCCGCGAGGGCACGCACCCCTCCGACGCCGAGCAGCAGCTCCTGACGGATGCGGACGCGTTCATCGCCGCCATACAATCGCGCGGTCAGCTGGCGATCCTCGGCGCTGTTTCCCTCCACGTCCGAGTCGACGAGCAGGAGCATGTTGCGGCCAACCGCGATTCGCCACACACGGGCGACGAGTGGGCCGCTTCGGGTGGCGATCTCGATGCGCAGCGGCACGCCGGTGGCGTCGGTGGCAAGCTGGATCGGCAACTCGGCGCTGTCGACGTCGATGTAGTCCTCCTGCTGCCACCCCTCAGCGTCGAGTCGCTGCCGGAAGTAGCCCTGGTCGTAATACAGGCCGACCCCGACGAGCGGAATGCCGAGATCCGACGCGCTCTTCAGGTGATCGCCGGCGAGAATGCCGAGGCCGCCGGAATAGATCGGCACCGATTCGTGCAGCCCGAACTCGGCGGAGAAATACGCCACCGGGCGTGCGGCGAGCACGCTGGCGTACCGTGCCCCCCACGTGTGCTTCGACCGCAGGTATTCCTGCATGCGGCGGTACGCATGGTTGATGCGGCCGTGCATGGACATCTCGGACGCACGCGCCTCGAGCGCGGCGGGCGGCGTCTCCTTCAGGAGGACGATCGGGTTGTGGTCGCAGCGGCGCCAGAGTGATGGATCCAGATCGCGAAATATCGCGCTCGTCTCCTCGTCCCACGACCACCACAAATTCTGCGACAACGCCGCCAGCCGCTGATGGATCGGTTCGACAAAATGACCGAGGGTCCGCGCCTCGCTGACCATCGGCGCGAGCTGCGCGCCCGCCGTCGTCAGCATCCGCACGTCGTCGTCGGCAAACGTGCGCGCCGCCGTGGTCTGCACCACCAGCACGCCCTGCAGCACGCCGCGATCGACGACCGGCACGCCGAGAAACGTGCGATACGGATCTTCGCCGGCCTCCTTGAAATACTTGAAGCGCGGATGCTGCGTCGCATCGTGCACGACGATCGGACGGACCTGCTCCGCCACGAGTCCGGCCAGCCCCTCCGACGTGCGCATGCGCACGCGGCCGACGCTCTCGGGCCGCAGCCCGATTGTCGCGGCGAGCACCAGCGTCATGCGATCCGGTTCGAGCAGGTAGACGGAGCAGACGTCGGTGCCGGTGCGCTCCTGAATGAGGTGAACGATGTTGGTGAGGGTTTCGGAGGCGTGGCCGCTGCGCGAAACGAGATGGCTGATTTCTTCGAGTGTCCAGAGGAGCGACGACTGCTCCTGAAGTGGCGTGGCCGTACCGTCCATGTTCACTGACGCCTCCGATGCGTGGTCTTCAACCCGGAAGCAACAGCAAGATCGCTGCCCCGACCGTAGGCGTCGAATCTACAGTAAATACGCGGCGATCGTCTTCATCGGTTCAGACAGTTTCGTGCCCCACCTGAGACGGTGCCACGATATTGTGTGATCAGCGCGAACGGCGCATGCTGCGACAAATTCGAAAACACGCGATTAGTCCAGTAGATGTGCCGATTCCGCATTGGCGCGCGGCGATGGCCCGGTGGTTGCTGATGGTCGGGCCATGAGCTTCGCGAATCTGATTGATCGAGTCCGCTTCGACTTCACCGAGATGCCGAATCTGGAATTGACGATGGCCCAGGCCGTCCGGCTCTGGAATCTCGGCGCCGACGATTGCCGCTATGTTCTTGATTCGCTCGTGGATGTGGGCTTTCTGCGCTGGACGCCGCAGCGGACCGTGGTTCGGACGGGACGGGGACTCGGCATGAACGCCGATCGCGCCGTGTCCTACATTCCTGTCCGTGTGGCGCAACGCCGCAACAACGCCGTCGGATAGGCTACGCTACGGCAGTCGCGGGCCCGCCCGCGCTGACACCCAGTGACCTTTCTTCAGGAATCGCCCGACGCACCGGCGCGGCCCGACGGCGCGCTGTTCACGCAGTACGATCTCGGCGGCGTCTACGATGAGGTCTTCGATGCGGCCGGCGAGCCGCGACCACATTGTCGTGCGCTGATCGAGGACCTGCGCCTGGCTTCCGCCCAGACACTGCGTCGGCACCAGGTCGAGGCCGACAAGGCCTTCCTCGCGCAGGGCATCACCTTCACGGTCTATGGCGACGACCAGGGCACCGAGCGGATCTTTCCGTTCGATCTGCTGCCGCGCATCATCACCGGCCGCGAGTGGGACACGCTCGAGCGCGGGCTGACGCAGCGGCTCACCGCCATCAACCTGTTTCTCAAGGACGTCTATCACGAGGGTCGGATCTTCGACGAGGGAATCGTCCCGCGCGATCTGGTCTACAGCTGCCGTCACTACCGCCGCGAGATGCGCGGCGTGCACGTGCATCGCGATATCTATGTCTCGGTCGCCGGCACTGATCTGGTGCGACTCGAGGATGGTCGCTTCGTCGTGCTCGAAGACAACCTGCGCGTGCCGAGCGGCGTCTCGTACATGCTCGCCAATCGCGAAGTGACGAAGCGGGTCTTCCCGGGGCTGTTCAACCGCTACAACGTCAAGCCGATCGCGCACTATGGTCAGGCGCTGCTCGCCACGCTGCGCACGCTGGCGGCACCGAGCCGGCAGGACCCGACGTTCGTGGTGCTCACGCCTGGGGTCGGCAACTCGGCGTATTTTGAGCACGCCTTCCTCGCGCGCGAAATGGGCGTGCCGCTCGTCGAGGGGCGCGACCTCCTCGTGCACGACAACATCGTCTACATGCGCACCACGTCGGGGCTGCGCCGCGTCGACGTGATCTACCGCCGCGTAGACGACGATTTTCTCGATCCGCTGGCGTTCCGCACCGACTCGCATCTTGGCGTGGCCGGGTTGCTGAATGCCTACCGTGCCGGGAACGTCTCGCTGGCCAATGCCATCGGCACGGGCGTCGCTGACGACAAGGCGCTCTACGCGTACGTGCCGGCGATTATCCGGTTCTACCTGTCCGAAGAACCGATCCTCTCGAACGTCGAGACCTATTTGCTCGACCAGCCGAAGGACCGGCAGTACGTGCTGGAGAATCTCGACAAGCTGGTGGTCAAGGCGGTTGGCGAGTCGGGCGGCTACGGCATGCTGATCGGTCCGCACAGCACCGCGAAGGAACGTGGGGTCTTTCGCGACCGCATCATCGCCGAGCCGCGCAACTTCATCGCCCAGCCGACGCTGTCGCTGTCGCGGTCCGCGTGCTTCATCGACGATCGCATCGAGCCGCGCCACATCGACCTGCGCCCGTACGTGCTGTTTGGCGACCGCGTCACGATCGTGCCCGGCGGCCTCACGCGCGTGGCGCTGCGGAAGGGATCGCTGGTCGTGAACTCGTCGCAGGGCGGCGGCAGCAAGGACACCTGGGTGCTCCTGGACTAGTCATGCTGCTGTCCCGCGTCGCCGACGCGATCTACTGGATCAGCCGTTATCTCGAACGGGCGGAGCATACCGCCCGCGTCGTCGATGTTGCCGTGGACCTCGGGCTCGGCCGAGGCGCGAGCGTCGAGGGCGGCGCGATCCAGCGGCTGTACGGCAGCCTCGGGTTGCCGCCGGCGCTGGCGGAAGCGCAAGTGGCGTCGTTCGCGGATGCGGCGTTGTTCGACTGGACGCATCACAATTCGGTCGTCGGCTGCATCACCAACGCACGTGAGAACGCGCGGCAGGTCCGGGAGGAGATCAGCTCCGACATGTGGGAACAGCTGAACAGCCTGTTCCTGCGCCTCAAGCAGATGCAGGGCGAAATCCGCGGCACGCGCACGCGTTTCGTCGCGCGCACCATCATCGAGGGCGTCCACCTGTTTCAGGGGATTACCGACGCGACGATGGGACATGGGGAAGGCTGGCAGTACCTGCAGGTGGGCCGCTTCATCGAACGCGCGGGCGCCACGTCGGCGCTGCTGGACGCGTTCATTTCGGATGACTCGGAGCCGCGCGGGGTGGCGCCGCTCGATCAGGCCGAGTGGGTCGCGCTGCTGCGCGCGTGCTCGGCGCTCGAGGCGTACTCGCGATACTACACGGCCGACGTGCGGCCGGAGCGCGTGACCGAGTTCCTGCTCCTCAGCGAGGAGTTTCCCCGCTCGGTGCGCTTCGCTGCCAGCAGCATCGAGTCATCACTGCTGTCACTGGCGCAACGAAGCGGGCGCGGCGGCGGCGGTCGCGTCGAGCGGCTCGCCGGCCGGCTGCACGCGTCGCTCGACTATGGCCAGGTGGACGAGATTCTCAGCGACAATCCGCACGCGTATCTGGCGAGCATCGTGCGGCAATGTGCCCAGATCCACTCGGCGATCTATCAGACCTACATCGCCTATCAAGTCGAGTCCGCGCTCCCCGCCTGAAATGCGTTACACCATCCGTCACGTCACGCGCTTCACCTACGAGTCGCCGATCAGCGAGAACGTCATGGAGCTGCGCATGCAGCCGCGCAGCGATGGCCGCCAGCGCTGCCTGCAGTTCACGCTGACCACGACGCCGGCGGCGCGGATGCTCACCTACAACGATCACGACGGCAACATCGTCCATCACTTCAACATTCCGGCGCGCCATTCCCGTCTGGCGATCACGGCCGTGGCGCTCGTCGATTCCGAGCCGCCGCTGCCGATTCCCGACCGGCTGGGTGCTGAAAGCTGGGACGAGCTCGACGCCCGGGCGGCATCGGGTGAGTACTGGGAGCTGCTCGCGCCGAGCACGTTCGCCGCGAGGACGCCGCTGCTCGATGCGTTCGCGCGGGAGATGGACCTGACACGGGGCCACGATCCGCTCCTGACCCTGCGTGAGCTGATGGCGACGATGTACGAGCGGTTCGAGTATCAGCCGAAGTCGACACGGGTGGACTCGCCCATCGACGTGGCGCTCGAAGCGAAGCAGGGCGTCTGTCAGGACTTCACGCACATCTTCCTGTCGCTCGCCCGCGGCCTCGGTGTGCCCGCACGATACGTGAGCGGCTATCTCTTCCCCGAAGTGGGCCAGAACGACCGATCGACGGAAGGCGCCACACATGCGTGGGCGGAAGTGTTGCTCCCTGGGTACGGGTGGGTGGGGATGGATCCGACCAACAACGTCCTCGCCGAAGCGCGCCACATCCGGGTCGCGCTCGGACGCGACTACGCGGACGTCCCGCCGACGCGCGGGGTCTACAAGGGGCTCACCGCGGTCAAGAGCGAGCTGGCGGTATCGGTGCGCGTCGGACCGGTCGACACGCCGGCGGCAGACGAGATCGTGCCGTTCACGCCATGGATGTCGCGCGACGTCGGCACGCCCGCCCGAGACACTGAGACGGGGCTGCAGCAGCAGCAGCAGCAATAAGAACCTGCTGTTCTCGGTTCCTGGTTCTCACTTCTCGGTTCGTGTTCAGGTTCGGTTCTCGGTTCGTCAAAAACCGGACGTTCACGGTTCCGCGTTCTCGCTTCTCGGTTCGTGTTCAGGTTCGGTTTAACGTTCGACGTTCGTAGCGCATGCAGTCGTGGCGCAAAGCTTTAGCTTTGCGTGATGTGATGTGTGGTGTGCGCGGTTCTTGGTTCGTCAGAAACCGGACGGTCACGGTTCCGGGTTCTCGCTTCTCAGTTCGTGTTCTTTGTTCGGTTCGGAGTTCGTGCGCGAGGCATGTTCTTCGGGGGCTGCGGCTGTACTATGGCGGCGGCAAATCGGGACGCGTGAACCTGCGGTCTGAACACTGCAGCGCGGCGCGCACCAGACATGCCATTCAGAAGGACGGCCATGATGCCAGGTCCACGCACGCGACCGAGTACATCAACGACGTTCGCCATGGCAGCGGTCATGACGTTCGTGCTGCTCTTCCTCCAGGTGCTCCTCGTCGCGCAGACGTCGGGTCGCGGGACCCTGACGGGGACCGTCACCGCTGACAGCGGGCAGGTGATCGGATTCCGGGTCACGGCGCACAACCTCGATCGACGCGTCTGGTACACGGTGTTCACGCGGCGCGGCCGCTACACGGTGCCGCAGGCGCTGCCGGGGCGGTACGAGATCACCGTGAACGAGCCGGGGTATGAGCCTCAATGGCAGCGGTGCAGCTGGCTCCAGCCGAGAGCAGGAGCGCTGACGTGTCCTTGAAGCGGAAACGCGGACCGAACGGTGCGGCGGCTGACGAGATGCTGGGCGGCGGCCGTCGCGGGACCAACGGAAAGCGGATCGTCTACGTCGATTCGATGGAGGAGATCCCCGGCGTGGCGCTGCATCATCTGCAGGCCGCCACGATCGCACCGGACGGCAGCGTGTGGTTCTCGTCACGCGTCTCGAACTCGGTGATCCGGCTGGACCCGAAGGAATCGGATCCGCTGAAACGCTGGACCGACTACCCGATCAAAGGTGATCACTGGGTCGCGGTCAGCGGCATCGCGGCTGACAGCAAGGGAAGGATCTACTGGAGCGAGCTCAAAGGCGGGATGCTCGGCGAACTGGACCCGGTCACCGGCAAACAGACGCGATACGTCATCCCGCAGAAGGGCGTCGACGTCGGCATTGTGGTGGACAGGAACGACAACGTGGGCTTCGCGCTGATCTGGGGGTCGCTCTTCGGCCGCCTCGACGCGAAGACGCGCACCATTCACACCTATCCCACGCCCACGCCTGATAACGGCATCTACGGCCTCGCCTTCGATCAGAACGGCAACATGTGGGGCGCGGGCTGGCAGAAGGGCACGATCAACAAGTGGGACGCGGAGACCCAGTTGGTCCGCGAGTACCCCGTCCCGAACACCTGGGGACAGATCCGCCGCATGGGCGTCGATTCCAAAGGCAATGTGTGGGGCTCCGGCTACAACGTCGGACTGATGGTGAAGCTGGATCAGCAGAGCGGCCGGGTCACCGAATACAAGCTGCCGCTGAGCGGATCAATGCCCTACGAAGCGTGGCCGGACAGGAACGACAACATCTGGACCGCCGATCACGTGCACAGCACGATCATCAAACTGGATCCGACCACCGGCAGGTTCACGTACTACCCGATGCCACAGCCGCTCCAGAGCATTCCGAAGATGGAAGTCGAGGCGAACAACACGATGTGGTTTGGCAGCCGCGGTGTGGCCAACGTGGTGGGTGTCCACTTCTACCCCGACGGCTATACGAAGGACGCGCCGCCGCTGCCCTGAGCACAAACCTGCAGTTCACACTTCCGGGTTTTTCGCTTCCGGGTTCGTGTTCTTTGTTCGGTTCTGAGTTCAGGTTCTGAGTTCAGGTTCAGTGTTCTGGGTTCGCGGTTCGGACGCCTGTAGTCGTGGCGCAAAGCTTCAGCCCTCCGGCTCCAGATTCGCGTCCGGATCGCAGGGTTCAACCCACTGCAGTCGTGGCGCAAAGCTTCAGCTTTGCGTGTTCCGACAAGGTTCTTTGTGCTGAGTCATCGTCCCCCTGTCACATCCAGCGTCGTCCCGGTCACGTAGGACGCCTCGTCCGAGAGCAGCCAGAGGATGGCGTTCGCCACTTCTTCAGGCTGGCCGCCGCGCTTCATTGGAACTGTCGCTTTCACCCGATCGATCCGGCCGGGCTCGCCGCCCGTGGCGTGGATGCCGGTGTGGATCACGCCGGGGCGGACGGCGTTGACGCGAATCCCTTCCTCAGCCACTTCCTTCGCGAGCCCGATGGTCATCGCATCGATGGCGGCCTTCGAGGCGGCGTAGTGCACGTACTCGTTGGGTGAGCCGATCCGTGCGGCCGCTGACGAGACGTTGACGATGGAGCCGCCGCGGCCACCGCGAGCGGTCGACATGCGGCGGACCGCCTCGCGCGCGCAGAGGAACGCGCTCGTCACGTTGGTCGCGAACATCCGCGTGAGTCGTGCCGCCGTGACGTCTTCGACCCGTCCCTGCCGATCGACCACCCCGACGTTGTTGACGAGGGCCGTGATCGACCCGGCGCGGCGATCGATCTCCGCAAACATCGCGACGACTGCCTCCTCGGACGAGACGTCTGCCGCAATCGCACTGACCGACCCCGCCGCCGCCCCGAGCTCTGACACGAGCGCATCGGCCGCCGCCCGATCGTGCGCGTAGTTGACGACCACCGCGTAGCCGCGTGCGGCGGCGAGCCGCGCAGTGGCCGCGCCGATGCCGCGCGTGCCGCCGGTGATGAGAATGATCGGGCGCTCGGTCACGCGTTCAGGACCCACAAGGACTCAAGAACAAAAGGAACCACGAAGGACTCAGAACAGGGCCACCACGAAGGTCACGAAGATCACGAAGCCTGACACATCACGCAGCCCGCGTCGGTCAGTCACCTCTCTTCGCAAAGCTGAAGCTTTGCGCCACGACTGCACTTTCGCTGCGGTCGAACGCCAAACGCGGAACTGAAGCGCGAACGCCGACGGGGACGTCGAGGCTCGGATGCTGAACCGAACTCAGAACGTAGAACCCGGAACTGCGAACCCCGAACTCAGAAGCGAACGCAGAACACGAACCGAGAACGGAGAACGGGGAACTGTGAACTCCACGTGCGTGCCTGTAGCGTCCTTCGTCGTTATCCCAGTTACGCCGCCGGCCACTCCCCCAGCGCCCTCCGCACCGCTACGATCTGCCCGATGTGGTACGACGCGTGGTCGACGACCAGCAGGATCTCGCGGATGTACGTCTGTCCCTCCCCATGCGGGATCCCCGCGAACAGATCGATGGCGGCGTCGCGGGCGAGCGCCTGCAACTTTTTCCGATCCGCACGATATGCCGCGACGCTGGCGCGCCAGGCACGGCCGTCCGGTGGTGCGGGGACCTTTGGCCAGTAGTCGTCCGGCCACTTCCGGTGCCGGTATTTCGGGTTGACGCAGAAGTCGTAGATGTCTGCCTGAGCGATGCGCAGGTGCTCGAGCAACTGCCACGCGGAGTGCTCGAACCCTGGCGGCACGGCACCCTGCGCCTTCAGCGGCAGGGCGGCCACCGCCTTGTCAAACGATGCGTGCGCTTCCTCCCAGTCGAGAAAACGGGCGAGCTGCTCCCGTAACGGGTCGCGCGACATGGCCATCCCCTACTCCTCCCGGTTGATCAGCATCGACGACACGCCGGCAAAGAACTCGCGGAGGAAGTGGTCCGCTTCGGGTGGAAACGCCGCTTCGTCCAGGGCCCGGTGCATGAAGGTCAGCCAGCGTTCGCGTGCCGCGCTGTTGACCGCGAACGGCATGTGGCGCAGACGCAGCCGCGGATGGCCGCGCTGCTCGATGTAGCGGGACGGCCCGCCGAAGCGGCCGACCAGGAAGTCGCGTAGCCGCTGCTCGGCGCCGGTGAGGTCCTCGCGCGGATACATGGGTCCGAGGATGTCGTCACCCGGGATCTGCCGGTAGAACGCCGCGATGAGGCGCTCGAAGCCGGCCTCGCCGACCATCTCGTAGATATTGGGTTCGCTGGTCACGGATCAGCGCGGCGGCGAGGCGATGTCATCGAGCGACGCCCGGAGGAACAGTGTGGAGTCCGGATCGGGCACCGAATCGCCCCACGCGTCGACCATCGCGGCAATCTCCTTGAAGGTGGCCGCCGTCTGTGCGAACCGCCCTTCGTCCACCAGAATCCACGACTCCTCTCCGATCCGCGGTGATCCCATCGGAAGCGCGGGATAGAGGCTGACCCGGAACAGACCGGTGCTCGCCGGCCACTCGTTCGTCGTCCAGGTGTTGGCGTTGCCGTCGACGAGGACGTCGAACGGTGGCGACGGCGCCGCGTGCGGGGCGCCGATCGGCTGGAACCGCATGCGATACAGCCGGGGCTGCAGCGCCTTCAGCAACGGCTCCACGTCGACACGGCCGCGAATAAGATGCGCCACCCCGTGAGCGAGGGTTTCCATGCCGCTGCGGGAGCGGATGCGCGGCGATTGATACCGTTCGGGATCCGCCATCAGGCGTGCGCACGCATTCCGCACCCGGGCCACGAGGGCCGGCGGCACGCGGGGACCCTCGGACGCCGAGGGATCGCGACAGACGCCCGGCGGCGCCGTCTGCGCAGTGGTGATGGCGGGGACAGCGGTGAGGACGAGCAGGAGGATAGCGACGCGCATGCGCCGCAATGTTATCAAGCGGAGGCCGCGAGCGGCGGCAGCAGCCGCCGCTCCCCGGGAGACAGACGCGACCTACTTGAGGTGTTTCCCTACGAGCTTGGTCATCTCGAACATGTTGACCTGCGCCTTGCCCCCGAACACCGGCTTGAGCGTGCCGTCCGCCTTGATCATGCGGCGGTTCTTCGGGTCCTGCAGGTTGTTCTTCTTGATGTAGGCCCAGAGGCGCTTGGTGACCTCCGTACGAGGAATCGGCTTTACGCCGACGACCGGGGCCAGGGCTTCACTCGGCGTCACCGGAGCCATGAACGCTGCGTTCGGCTTACGGCCGGCCGTCTTCTTCTTTGCACCCTTGGTCTTCACGCTCTTGCTGGCCGAAGCTTTCTTCGCGCCCTTGGTCGCAGTCTTCGCACTCTTGGTACTCTTCGCACTCTTCTTGGCCTTCGCCATCGGCTCTCCTTTGAAAGAGGGCTATAGCATCGCACGAACGATCGCTTCTGGTACACGAGATATTGCGTACCTCAGAGGAGAATCTTGTGGTGCCGGGGTCAGTAGCGACGGAAGGTGAGGTTGAAACGACCCTCGATCGCGAGCGACGCGGGTGCGGTGCCCGGCACGATCCGCGTCACGCCGTGATACCGGAGGCGCGAGGCACCACCGAACACAAACGCATCCCCGGACTCGAGGAGGATCGGTGTCGCCGGGTCGCGCCGTCGCACGCCGCCGAGGAGAAAACGTGCGGTATCTCCGAGGGAAATCGAGATAACGGGTGCGCCGGCGGCGATCGAGCGCGCGCTCTCGTCCTTGTCCTGATGCAGTCCCATTCGACCCTCCGCGTCGTAGAAGTTGACGATACAGAGGTCCGGGACGACCGCGAATCCGGCGGCATCGGCCGCGCGTGAGGCGAGCGTCGCCCACTCCGAAGGCAGCGGCGCCACCGGCTGCGAGTCGTGGTCGCTCCGGACCGCCTCGTAGGTGTAGGTGCGGGCGTTCCAGTGGCGGCCGAGGCACAGCATCCGCACGTGCATGCGCCCGCCCCCGCGGACGACGGGCACGTAGCCCCCCGCGGGACCGTCCATCAAGGCGCGGCAGCGGGCGATCATCGCCTGCTGCTCCTCGAGCGACAGCCATCCTTTCAGCCATGTGGCGCCCTCCGCGACGGCGACGATTTGAGGCTCGCGCCCGGTGGAGCCGTGGAAGAGAGGGAGCACGGGGGAATTTTACGGGAGGGGGAAGACAGAAGACAGGAGACAGGAGGGACGGGGATGCAAGGGTGCGAGGGTGCGGAGGTGCGGGGGTGCGGAGGTGCGGAGGTGCGGAGGTGCGGAGGTGCGGAGGTGCGACGGGAGAACGGAGAACGGAGAACGGAGAACGGAGAACGGAGAACGGAGAACGGAGAA
>JADMIO011618408.1_pt1 | contig 39535 bp, 43 predicted proteins | sample 8958161 | NCBI WGS metagenome assembly JADMIO01 (sample SAMN16585339, study PRJNA669376) | soil metagenome | isolation source: Crop rotation soil | place: USA: Cullars Rotation, Alabama | collected 2011 | reverse complement strand
GCCGCGACTTCAAGTCACGTGAATTCCAAGCTTCGGATCCCACTGTGCTGGAAAGTCCCGATCGCCGGACTCGTCTATTCCTCATTCGTTGCGTATCCGACCCCGCGCAACCTCAATTACTGGTGGACCTTCGGCGGCATTCTCTCGTTCATGCTCGGCGCGCAGATCGTGACCGGCGTGATCCTTGCGATGCACTACACACCGCATGTCGATCTCGCCTTCAAGTCGGTCGAAGGCATCATGCGCGATGTGAATTACGGTTGGCTGCTGCGCTACCTGCACTCGAATGGCGCGTCGATGTTCTTCGTCGCCGTCTATGTCCACATCGCGCGCGGCATGTATTACGGCTCCTACAAGGAGCCGCGCGAGGTCCTGTGGATCCTCGGCGTGATCATCTACCTCCTCATGATGGCGACCGGCTTCATGGGCTACGTGCTCCCTTGGGGCCAGATGAGCTATTGGGGCGCGGTGGTAATCACCAATCTGTTCTCGGCGATCCCGGTCGTCGGCGACAGCATCGTGACCTGGCTGTGGGGTGGCTATTCGGTTGGCAATCCGACGCTGAACCGCTTCTTCTCGCTGCATTATCTTCTGCCCTTTGCGATCGCGGGCGTGGTCGTGCTGCACGTCTGGGCGCTGCACGTCGTCGGCCAAAACAATCCGACCGGCATCGAGCCGAAGACCGACAAGGACACGGTGGCCTTCACGCCTTACGCGACCGTCAAGGACGGCTTCCTGATCGCGTGCTTCTGCATCCTGTATGCGTGGTTCGTGTTCTATGTGCCGAACTATCTCGGCCATGCCGACAATTACATCCCGGCTAATCCGGCGGTGACGCCGACGCATATCGTGCCGGAATGGTATTACCTCCCGTTCTACGCGATCCTGCGCGCGATCCCGAACAAGCTCTTGGGCGTCATGGCGCTCGGCGGATCGATCCTGATCCTCGCCTTCATGCCTTGGCTCGACACGTCCAAGGTGCGTTCGGCACGCTATCGGCCGCTCTATCGCCAGTTCTTCTGGATCTACATCGCGTCGGTGGTCGGCCTCGGATATCTCGGTTCGCAGCCGCCGGAAGGCATCTACGTCATCGCCGCGCGCATCCTGACGATCTATTACTTCGCTTTCTTCCTGATCGTGCTGCCGCTGCTCGGGTTGTTCGAGAAGACCAAGCCGCTGCCCAACTCGATTTCGGAATCGATCTTCAAGGACGGCGTGCCGATCGGCGCGAGTGCGCCCGCTCCGCGTGGCAAGGCGTGAGGGCAGGCCCGATGAAAAAAACCGCATTATCCTTCGCGCTTGCTTTGACGCTCGGCGCCACCCTCGCGTTGCCCGCGCTCGCTCAGGATCACGGCACTCCGCATCCGCCGCGCAACAAATGGTCGTTCTCCGGCCCGTTCGGCACCTTCGATCGCGCGCAGCTTCAGCGCGGCTTCAAGGTCTATCGCGAGGTCTGCTCGGTCTGTCACTCGCTTGAGCTCGTGAGCTTCCGCAATCTCGCCGAGCCCGGCGGGCCGGGTTATTCGGCGGCGCAGGCGGCCTCGGTCGCCTCCGAGTACAAGATTCCGGATATCGACGATTCCGGCCAACCGGCCGATCGTCCGGGACGTCCGGCCGATGCTTTCCCGAAGCCGTTCGCGAACGATGCGCAGGCGCGCAACACGCATGGCGCGGTGCCGCCGGACATGTCGGTGATCGCGAAGGCGCGCACCTATGAGCGCGGCTTCCCCTGGTTCCTGCTCGACATGGTCACCCAGTTCCAGGAGCACGGGCCGGATTACATCGTCGCTCTGGTAAAGGGCTACAAGGAAAAGCCCGCCGACTTCCAGCTTCCGGAAGCGTCCTATTACAACGAGTATTTCCCCGGCCACGTCATCAAGATGAAGCCGCCGCTCACCGACGGGCAGGTCACCTACGACGACGGCTCGCCGCAGACGATCGACCAATACGGCAAGGACGTTGCGGCCTTCCTGGTCTGGGCGGCCGAGCCGCATATGGAGCAGCGCAAGCGGGTCGGCTTGCAGGTGATGATCTTCCTGATCGTGTTCTCGGGCCTTCTCTACTTCACCAAGAAGAAGGTGTGGGCCGACGTGAAGGCGCATCCGGAGAAGATGCAGGCGAAGTCCTGACGGGTTGCGTTCGTTCAACCGTCAAGCAGCAATCATGCCCGGCCTTGTGCCGGGCATCGTCTTTAGGGATACGTGCAAAGACGTGGATGGCGATCAGAGGCGCGCCATGACCGGGAGGGCTATCGTTCCGTGACCAAATCAGTCTTGGGCATCGTTGGCGGCTCGGGCATCTATGACTTGCCGGGCCTGACGAATGTGCGCGAAGAGCGCATCGAAAGCCCGTGGGGCGAGCCGTCGGCCGCGCCGCGCATCGGCGAGATGGACGGCCTGCCGGTGGTCTTTCTGCCGCGCCATGATAAGGGGCACCGGCTTTCCCCATCCGATATCAATTACCGCGCCAACATCGACGTGCTCAAACGCGCCGGCGTCACCTCGCTCGTGTCGCTGTCGGCCTGCGGATCGTTCAAGGAGGATTTGCCGCCCGGCACTTTTGTTCTGATCGATCAATTCGTCGATCGCACGCACAAGCGCGAGAGTTCGTTCTTCGGCAAGGGACTGGTCGCGCATGTGTCGATGGCGCATCCGGTTTCGCCACGGCTTCGCATTCACATCGCCAACGCCGCGATGGCGGAGGGCATCGACGTGAAGCGCGACGGGACCTACGTCTGCATGGAAGGTCCGCAATTCTCCACTTACGCGGAGAGCATGACCTACAAGCATCTCGGCTATTCGGTGATCGGCATGACCAACATGCCGGAGGCGAAGCTCGCCCGCGAGGCGGAGATTTGCTACGCGAGCGTCGCGATGGTGACCGATTTCGATTGCTGGCATCCCGACCACGATGCGGTCACGGTGCAGGACATCATCAAGGTGCTGACCGCGAATGCCGACAAGGCAAAAAAACTTGTGGCGCGGCTTGCCAAAGATTTTCCCCGCGAGCACGAGCCGTGCCCGATCGGATCGGACCGCGCGCTCGACACGGCGCTGATTACGGCGCCCGAGGCGCGCGATCTGGCGCTGATCAAGAAGCTCGACGCCGTGGCCGGCCGGGTGCTGCGCAAATAGGCCTTAGAGCGGCCAGCGCCGCATCATGAAGTCGAGATTTCCGCCGGCGAGGGCCGCGACGATCGCGGAAAGCAGCATGCCAATGACACCGAGAATGATCGCGGCCGGAATTGCCGCAAGCGCGACCTTCACAAAGAATAGCACGAGGCGGACAAAGGGAATGCGCAGGTCGACCACGACAATGCGCTGGGCGAGGCCATCCATGAAAAGGTCTCCGGTTGCGAAAGAGGCCATGGTTCGCCAGAGTGGCGGCGAGCGCAAGCCCATCCGGTTGAAGAGATTTCAATGACCTCCGCGATTATCGAAAGCGACCTGAAAAAAGCGATCCGCACCATCCCGGATTATCCAAAGCCCGGGATCATGTTCCGTGACATCACGACGCTGCTCGGCGACGCGCGCGCGTTTCGCCGCGCGGTCGACGAACTGGTGCAGCCATGGGCCGGCAGCAAGATCGACAAGGTCGCGGGGATCGAGGCGCGCGGATTTATCCTCGGCGGCGCGGTGGCGCATCAGGTGTCGGCGGGGTTCGTGCCGATCCGCAAGAAGGGCAAGCTGCCGCACAAGCGCGTCAGCGTCACCTACGCGCTGGAATACGGCACCGACGAAATCGAAATCCACGCCGACGCGCTGGTGAAGGGCGAAAAGGTCGTGCTGGTGGACGACCTGATCGCAACCGGGGGCACGGCCGAGGCCGCGGTCAAGCTGCTGCGCCAGCTCGGCGCGGAAGTGCTTGCGGCTTGCTTCGTGATCGACCTGCCCGAGCTTGGCGGTGCGGAGAAGCTCCGCAAGCTCAACGTGCCGGTTCGCACCCTCGTCTCATTCGAGGGGCATTGAGCCCGATAACTATTCGAGGGGCACGAGACCCCATCGCTTTGCTCCTTCCGCCACATGCTGGTCGGCGTTGTTTTTACGCGGCGTGACGGGAAAGCCGTCCGCGTTGAAAGCGATGGCGGTAAAAAGGAAATAATGGCCGAGCGCGACGATCGTCACAAACAGGCCAATGAGAGCAAACGCGAACAATTCCAGCATGGGAGCCTCCCGTAGTCGCTCCCCCCATGATTGGTCGCGGGAGGACTGCATCCGGTTCGTGCCACCGGCGGGCGACATTCATAAGACGGCCGCGTCATTCGTCACGCGCGTTCGCAAGGTGCGGTAAGGCCCGCGTTATCGGCCGCGGCAAATCTTTCGAGGTTTTTGAAAAAAATGCGGGCAGCCTTGCCTCCACCGGGGCAAGCCGACTAAGACCGTGCCTTCACTGTCGTTTTTCAGGGCGCGGGTGAACCCGCCGGTATCATGAAGCAGGATCATCTCGACCCGACGCGCTCGTTTCAGGGCCTGATCCTGACGCTGCAAAGCTTTTGGGCGGAGCAGGGCTGCGTGATTTTGCAGCCCTACGACATGGAAGTGGGCGCGGGCACCTTTCACCCGGCGACGACATTGCGCGCGCTTGGGCCAAAGCCGTGGAACGCGGCATATGTACAGCCCTCGCGCCGGCCGAAGGACGGTCGCTATGGCGAGAACCCGAACCGCTTGCAGCACTATTACCAATTCCAGGTGATCCTGAAGCCGTCGCCGCCTGATCTGCAGGACCTCTATCTGAAATCGCTCGCCGCCATCGGCATCGATTCAAAAGTCCACGATATCCGTTTCGTCGAGGACGATTGGGAAAGCCCGACGCTTGGCGCGTGGGGTCTGGGGTGGGAATGCTGGTGCGACGGGATGGAAGTCTCGCAATTCACCTATTTCCAGCAGGTCGCCGGATTCGAATGCGCGCCGGTGGCCGGTGAATTGACCTACGGGCTCGAGCGGCTTGCGATGTATGTGCAGGGGGTCGAGCGTGTTTACGATCTGAACTTCAATGGCCGCGAGGGAAAAGACAAAGTCACTTACGGCGATGTTTTCCTTCAGGCCGAGCAGGAATATTCGCGGCACAATTTCGAGCATTCCGACACCGCGATGCTGTTCGAGCAGTTCAAGATGGCGGAAGGCGCGTGCCAGAAATATCTCGCAGCCGGCTGGGCGGACGGCAACAAGTCGCGGCATCTGATGGCGCTGCCGGCCTACGATCAGTGCATCAAGGCGAGCCACGTTTTCAATCTGCTCGATGCGCGTGGTGTGATCTCGGTCACGGAGCGGCAAAGCTACATTCTGCGCGTGCGCGAGCTCGCCAAGGCATGCGGCGAGGCGTGGCTTGCGACCGAAGCGGGTGGGGCGGCATGAGCGGGGCGAAGACATTGCTGCAGATGGCGGGCGCCAATCCCGCGCCCGCGAAGCTGTCAGACGCTGCGCTCGTCATCATCGACGCGCAAAATGAGTATGTTACCGGCCGGCTTCCGCTTGACGGTGTGAATGCTGCGCTCGACAACCTCGCCACGCTGCTGAAGGCGGCGCGTGCCGCCGGCACACCGGTGATCCATGTGATGCAGCGCGGGCGACCGGGTGGGCTATTCGATCCCGACGGCGAAACGTTCAAGCTCGCGCCCCAGGCCGCCGCGAACCCGGGCGAGACAATTGTCGAGAAACCGCTGCCGAACGCGTTCGCCAAGACGAATTTGCAGGCGGTGCTGGAAGGGACGGGGCGCAAGTCGCTCGTGATTGCGGGCTTCATGACGCATATGTGCGTGAGCGCGACAACGCGTTCGGCGCTCGACCACGGCTACTCGACGACGGTGGTTGCAGATGCGGTGGCGACGCGGCCTTTGCCCGATCCACTCGGCGGCGCCGATATTCCGGCGCAGCAGATCCACCGCGCCGCGCTCGCGGAATTGAACGACCGTTTCGCCGTGATCGCACACACCGCCGATATCAAGGCGTGAGGGACCAATGAGCGAGGAAGCGGAAATCGGCGGACGCGAACCGATCGCGGTCGAGGTCACGGCCGGCGAGGTTTACTGGTGGTGCATGTGCGGGCGCTCGAAGTCGCAGCCCTTCTGCGATTCTTCTCACGCGCCGACGAGCTTCGATCCGCTGGAATGGGAGGCGCCCGAGACGAAGCGCGTCTTCTTCTGTACGTGCAAGCGCACCAAGACCCCGCCGCTCTGCGACGGCAGCCACAAGCGGCTTTAATCCTCCGTCAACCATCTTCGCACGCGCCGCCGCCCCGGCCGGAACACGACACCGCGTCCGCGCTTGATCCGCAGGATTGCGGAGGATCGTCATGCGCGAACTCAGCTACGAGGTGATCCGTTACGAAGACGGGTGGGGGATCGTGCTGTCGGACCGGATCAACGGCAGCTTTCCGACACAACACGACGCGTTCGACGCCGCGGTCCAGCTCGCGCGCTCGCTGCGCATGGGCGGCTATCCGGTCGTGGTGCGGGTGAAATATCCGCCGGCCGACGTTGTGGAAAATCATTCGCGGCAGGGGACACAATAAGGGGAGGGCCGCCGCGTTCGCCGGCGGTGGGCTGCAGGGGTATTCTGGTTGTCTTCACGTGACACGGCCGACAAGGCCATGCTACCTGCGGCTCACCGTCTGGTGAGCTTTCCATGCCCGATCTTCTGCTCGAATTCTTATCCGAGGAAATTCCCGCGCGCATGCAGGCGCGCGCCGCCGATGACCTGAAGAAGATGGTCACCGACCGTCTGGTCGCGGCCGGTCTCGTCTATGAAGGCGCGAAGGCCTTCGCGACCCCGCGCAGGCTCGCGCTGAGTGTCGTCGGCGTTCCTGGCAAGCAGCCCGACCTGAAGGAAGAAAAGAAGGGCCCCCGCGTCGGCGCGCCTGAGCAGGCGGTGGCAGGTTTTCTCAAGAGCGCCGGCCTCACTTCGCTCGATCAGGCGCAGAAGCAGCAGGACAAGAAGGGCGGCGAATTCTACGTCGCAGTGATCGAAAAGAAGGGCCGCGCCGCGATCGAGGTCGTTGCCGAGATCGTGCCCGACGTGATCCGCACTTTCCCGTGGCCGAAATCGATGCGGTGGGGCGAAGCGTCAGCCAAGAGCGGGAGCCTGAATTGGGTGCGGCCGCTTCATTCCATCGTCGCGACCTTCGGGCCGGAAACCGAAGAGCCGGAGGTTGTGAAATTCTCCATCGACGGGATTTCGTCCGGGCACACGACATTCGGTCATCGTTTTCTTGCGCCGGCACCAATCGAGGTGCGCCGCCAGGACGACTGGGTGGCCAAGCTCGAGAAGGCCAAGGTCGTGGTCGATGCCGCGCGGCGGCAGGACATCATCCTCGCCGAGGCGAAGAACCTCGCCTTCGCGCAGGGGCTGGATCTGGTCGAGGATCCGGGACTGCTGGCGGAGGTCGCCGGCCTGGTCGAATGGCCGGTGGTGTTGATGGGCTCTTTTGAGGAGTCCTTTCTGTCGATTCCGCCGGAAGTAATCCGCACCACGATCCGCAATAATCAAAAGTGCTTCGTGCTGCGCGACCAGAAGAGCGGCAAGCTGGTCAATAAATTCATTCTCGTTTCGAATATCGAAGCAACCGACGGCGGCAAGGCCATCGTTGCGGGCAACGGCCGCGTTATCCGGGCGCGGCTGTCGGATGCCAAGTTCTTCTACGAAACCGACCTGAAGACCAAGCTCGAAGCGCGGCTGCCGAAATTCGATCAGATTGTGTTCCACGAGAAGCTCGGCACGCAGGCCGAGCGTATCGCGCGCATCACGAAGCTTGCGGTCGAGCTTGCGCCGCTGGTGAAGGCCGACCCAAAAAAGGTCGAGCGCGCGGCGAAGCTCTGCAAGGCAGACCTGCTCACCGAGATGGTCGGCGAATTCCCCGAGCTTCAGGGCCTGATGGGGAAATATTACGCCGAGGCGCAGGGCGAGGATGAAGCCGTCGCCCATGCTTGCGAGGACCATTACAAGCCGAAGGGGCCCGATGATCTCGTTCCGGGCGACCCCGTGTCCATAGCTGTCGCGCTCGCCGACAAGATCGATACGCTGGTCGGCTTCTGGGCAATCGATGAAAAGCCGACGGGAAGCAAGGATCCCTATGCGTTGCGCCGCGCGGCTTTGGGGGTGATCCGGCTGATTGCGGACAATGGCTTAAGGCTGAAATTGGCGGATATTTTCAGCAAAGCGCGCAAGGGCTTTGGTGCATCCGGCGACCTGTTGGCCTTCTTCGCCGACCGCTTGAAAGTGCAACTGCGCGATCAGGGTGCGCGGCATGATCTCGTGGATGCGGTTTTTGCCCTTCAGGGGCAGGATGACCTGCTGATGGTGATCCGCCGGGTCGAGGCGCTCGGCAAATTCCTCGAAACCGACGATGGCAAGAACCTGCTCGCCGGGGTGAAACGCGCTTCGAACATCCTGCGCATCGAGGAAAAAAAGGACAACAAGGCCTATACCGGCGCGCCGGACAAGAAGCTCCTGCAGCAGACCGAAGAACAGGCGCTGGCGCAGGCGATCAATGCGACCAAGGACGCGGCGGGCGCGGCCGTTCAGCGCGAGGATTTCGCCGCCGCGATGTCGGCCATGGCGAAACTGCGCCCGGTGGTGGACGCTTTCTTCGACAAGGTGACGGTGAATGTCGAGGACAAGGCGCTGCGCGAAAACCGTCTCAGGCTGCTGAACGAAATCCGCGAGGCGACGCGCGCGGTCGCGGACTTTTCCAAGATCGAAGGGTAGTTCGCGTGTCCCGGGCGCGGCGCGGCACGCAGTGACGCGCCGCAGACCCCGGACCCCGGTTTCTTTTTCAGCGAGGTCCCGGATCAGCGGTGCACCGTTTCACGCTGCACCGCGTCCGGGACACGGGAAACCTACAGCCCCTTCAGCACGCAGCCGAGCGCCAGCACGATGTAGGCGATGATGCCGATCCAGAAAGCGTGCGGCGACACGTTCGGAATGACGGCGAAGCGCGCGACCAGCGCGAAAGCGGCGATCGCGAGCGACACTAAAAAGAGGATTTGGGTCGGCGCGTTGAGCCGGAAAGACGAGGAAGAAGAACGTCGACGTTTAGCCATGTAAGCCCCCTGGCGAGACCGGTAATTCCGGCCTCGCCAGCGGACAGTCTGAAACAATCGCTGTCAAGCCGCGAAACGCTACATTCCCTTCATGATGCAGCCCAGCGCGAGCACGATATAGCCCACGGTGACGAACCAGAATGCATAGCCGCTGACGAACGGAATGGTCACGAAGATCGCAAGCACGCCGAGAACAGCGAGAACGAGCGAAATCAGGAAGGTGAGCTGGGCAGGCGCATTCAGTCTAGGCATGGTTTTCCCCCTCAATGAAGCCGGGGCGATATCCCGGCCGCCCTCAAGCCGACAGCGGCGTCCGACCTGTGTCAAGCCATCCACTGACGCCGCGATGGCGGCGCGCGCCGCAGCGCTTCTTGCTATGGTCGCGCCGATTCCGTGCCGGGTGCGCGGGATCGAACCGCTCATCCTGCATTTAAAGGAGCCTTCCCATGGTCATTACCGCCGCCAATCTTCAACCGATCGTCGCGCTCGTCGCCGGCATTTTGATCTTGATCATGCCGCGTCTGCTGAATTTTATCGTAGCTATCTACCTGATCATCGTTGGCCTTATCGGGCTTGGCCTCGTCCACTTCTGATGCATGCCGGATGAACCCGGACCGTGTCTTCTGCGTTACGGTCCGGGTTGAAACGCCTGCCAAAAACGGCCAAGAGAGCCGAAAATCGGAGTGGTCAGGCCGGTGGCGCCGGCGGGCACTCATCTGTATTTGGCGGGATAGTGTTTGATGACGAAATGGGTTTTCACCTTCGGCGACGGAAAGGCCGAAGGCAAAGCGGACATGAAAAATCTGCTCGGCGGCAAGGGCTGCGGCCTTGCCGAGATGGCCAATCTTGGCCTGCCGGTCCCGCCAGGCTTCACCATCACCACCGAAGTCTGCACTCATTATTACGCGCATAATCACGCCTATCCGGCGGAGCTGAAAGCGCAGGTCGAAGCCGCGCTCGCGCATGTCGGAAAGCTGACAAACAAGACGTTCGGCGATGCGTCGAACCCGTTGCTCGTGTCGGTGCGCTCCGGCGCGCGCGCCTCCATGCCCGGCATGATGGATACCGTCCTCAATCTCGGGCTGAACGACGAGACCGCCCAGGCGCTGGCGAAGAAATCCGGCGACCGGCGCTTCGCCTACGATTCCTATCGCCGCTTCATCACGATGTATTCCAATGTCGTGCTCGACATCGGGCACCATCATTTCGAGGACCTGCTCGAGGAAACCAAGGATCTTAAAGGGGTCAGCCTCGACACCGATCTCGACGCTGACGACTGGGCCGCTCTGGTCGAGCGCTACAAGGAACGCGTCGAGGAGGAAACCGGCAACGCCTTCCCGCAGGACCCGTACGAGCAACTGTGGGGTGCGATCGGCGCGGTGTTCGATTCATGGATGAACGCACGCGCGATCACTTATCGCAAGCTGCACAATCTGCCGGAAAGCTGGGGCACTGCGGTCAACGTGCAGGCTATGGTATTCGGCAACATGGGCGAGGAATCCGCGACAGGGGTTGCCTTCACGCGCAATCCATCGACCGGCGAGAAGAAGCTCTACGGCGAATTTCTCATCAACGCGCAGGGCGAAGATGTCGTTGCCGGCATCCGCACTCCGCAGGAAATTACCGAAGAAGCGCGCAAGGACGCGGGCTCCGACAAGCCGTCGCTCGAAAGCGCGCTGCCGCAAGCCTTCAAGGAATTGCAGCGCATCTACGGCGTGCTCGAGAAGCATTACCGCGACATGCAGGATCTCGAATTCACCATCGAGCAGGGCAAGCTGTGGATGTTGCAAACGCGGTCAGGCAAGCGCACCGCGAAGGCCGCGCTGAAGATCGCGGCCGAACTCGCGAGCGAAGGCCTGATCACGCAGGAAGAAGCCGTGACGCGGATCGATCCGGCCTCGCTCGACCAGCTTCTGCATCCGACCATCGACCCGAAGGCCGAGCGCAAGATCATCGCGACCGGGCTGCCCGCGTCGCCGGGCGCGGCATCCGGAGAGATCGTGTTCTCCTCGGAGGATGCGGAGACGGCGAAAGCGCAGGGCAGGAAGATCATCCTGGTGCGGGTCGAGACCAGCCCGGAAGACATTCACGGCATGCACGCGGCTGAAGGCATTCTCACTACACGCGGCGGCATGACTTCACACGCCGCCGTGGTCGCGCGCGGCATGGGCAAGCCGTGCGTATCCGGCGCGGGCTCGATCCGCGTCGATTACGCGAAAAAGACGCTCACCTCCGCCGGGCATACGATGAAGGAGGGTGACGTTCTCACTATCGACGGCTCGACCGGTCAGGTGCTCGATGGTCAGGTGAAGATGATCGAGCCGCAGATGTCCGGCGAATTCGCGACGCTGATGGGCTGGGCCGACAAGATCCGCAAGCTCGGAGTGCGCGCCAACGCCGATACGCCGGCGGATGCGCGGACCGCGTTGAAGTTCGGGGCTGAAGGCATCGGGCTGTGCCGCACCGAGCACATGTTCTTCGACGATGAACGCATCCGCGCGGTGCGCGAAATGATCTTGTCCGATGACGAAAAATCGCGCCGGACTGCGCTCGCCAAGCTTCTGCCGATGCAGCGTTCCGACTTTGTCGAGCTGTTCGAAATCATGCAGGGGCTGCCGGTGACCATCCGTCTGCTCGATCCGCCGCTGCACGAATTCCTGCCGCACGGGGAAGAAGAGATCAACGAGGTCGCGGCCGCCATGGGCACCGACCCGCAGAAGCTCGCCAACCGGGCGCGCGAGATGCACGAGTTCAATCCGATGCTCGGCTTCCGCGGCTGCCGCATTGCGATCGCCTACCCGGAGATCGCGGAGATGCAGGCGCGCGCAATTTTCGAGGCAGCGGTCGAGGCCGGCCGCCGCACCGGAAAGCCGGTAGTGCCGGAAGTGATGGTGCCGCTGATCGCGACGCGTGCGGAATTCGACATCGTGAAAGCGCGCATCGACGCGATGGCGGAAGCGGTGGCGAAAGAAAAGAACGCGACGCTCGAATATCAGGTTGGCACGATGATCGAATTGCCGCGCGCGGCACTGATGGCAGGCGAGATAGCGCAGGGCGCGGACGGCGCCGAGTTCTTCTCGTTCGGGACGAACGACCTGACCCAGACCACGTTCGGCATCAGCCGCGACGATGCCGCAAGCTTTCTTGGCACCTATACGATGCGCGGCATCCTTGCGTCGGATCCTTTCGTGTCGATCGATCGCGATGGCGTGGGCGAATTGGTGCGGATCGGTGTCGAGCGCGGGCGCAAGGCGCAGCCGGGACTGAAGGTCGGGATTTGCGGCGAGCATGGTGGCGACCCGTCGTCGGTCGCGTTCTGCCATTCCGCGGGGCTGGACTACGTATCCTGCTCGCCCTTCCGCACGCCGATCGCGCGGCTTGCCGCGGCACAGGCGGCGCTCGGCAAAGACGCGGTGAGCACGGCGTAAGCCTGCGATCTTTAAACCGCGACCTTTTCCAGGAAAGAATCGAGCTCGCGGCGCAGATTCACGACTGCGGATTCGACGTTCTGCGAGGAGTTGAGCACGGTCTGCGCCGACCGGCGGGTTTCGGTCGCCGCTGCGGCCACCCCGTCCAGCACCGAAACCACTTCCTGCGTTCCCGCCGCCACGCCGACCACGTTGTGGGAGATTTCGCCGGTCGAGGCATTCTGCTGCTCGACCGCGGCGGCGACCGCGGTCGCGCTGCGCTCGATGTCCTGCATGCGCGTGGTGATGCGCCGGATCGCCTCCACCGCGCTGCCGGTCGATTTCTGCACCGCGAGAATCTGCGCCGAGATGTCTTCGGTCGCCTTGCCGGTCTGCACTGCGAGTGATTTCACTTCGGATGCGACAACCGCGAAGCCGCGTCCCGATTCGCCGGCGCGCGCGGCCTCGATCGTGGCGTTGAGAGCGAGCAGATTGGTTTGTCCTGCGATGTTGCGGATCAGCTCGATCACGTCGCCGATCTGCTGCGCGGACGCCGCCAATCCCTTGATATCGTCATTGGTGGCCTGCGCCTCGTCCACCGCGAGCCGCAGGATGTCGGTGGTCCGTGCGAGTTGCTGGCTGATCTCGCCGATCGATTGAGACATTTCGGCGGTCGCCGCCGATGCGGTCGCGACATTCGCGGAAGCTTCATTCGAGGCGCTGAGCGCAACCTGGGCACGCTGCGAGGTCTGTTCCGAGGACGTGAACAATGCACCCGCGGTCTCTTTCATCGCGATGGTGCTTTCACCGACGGCTTGGGTCACGTTCTCGACCCGGCTGCGGAAGGACTGGATCGCGTCCTCGATCTGGGTACGGCGGTCTTCAAGGGCCTGCATCGCGGTGCGCTGCTGCTCTGAACGGTGCAGCTCGGTGATGTCGTCGTGGGTTGAAACCCAACCGCCGTCACCGGTCGGCCGATTGCAGACCGATATGACGCGGCCGTCTCCGGTTTGGGTGAGCTTGGTGACGGTCTTGCCGGCGGCCGCCTGCGCGAGACAGTCGGCGATATGCGCTTCGACGTCGCCCTTGAAGTTACCGCGTTCGACGCGATGACCGATGGTTTCGCGCAGTGGACGACCGGCTGTCATCAGGTCCGCGGGCATATCGTAGATTTGCTTGTAGCGGTCATTGCACATCACCAAGCGGGCATGGCTATCCCAAACGCACAGCCCCTGCGTCATGTTGTTGACCGCGACGGTCAGCTGCCGCTCACGCCGCCGCAGACGCTGACAGACGAAAGCAAGGACCACGATGATCGCGGTGACGATCAGAAAGCCGAAGAGTGCATTGCCAGAGATAGAAGGGAGCATGTCCATCATGGCGCTGTTCGCTTGAAAGGGTGCTATGCGGCGACTTCGTTGAGGAAAGTGTCGACTTCGGCGCGCAGGTGCGTGACCGCCTGATCCACTGCCTGCGAGGCGCCAAGCACGGTTTCCGCCGAACGGCGCGTTTCGGTTGCGGCGCCGGCGACCTGATCGAGCACGCCAACAATGTCGCTCGCACCCGACGCCGCGCCCGCGACATTGTGGGAGATTTCTCCAGTGGCGGCATTCTGCTGTTCAACTGCGGCGGCAACTGCGACCGCGCTATGCTCGATCTCCTGCATGCGCGTGGTGATGCGCTGGATCGCTCCGACCGCGTTGGCCGTCGAATCCTGCACGGCGAGGATCTGCGCCGAGATTTCCTCCGTTGCTTTCGCGGTCTGCACCGCGAGCGACTTGACCTCGGAGGCGACCACCGCAAATCCGCGCCCGGACTCGCCCGCGCGCGCGGCTTCGATCGTGGCGTTGAGCGCGAGCAGATTGGTTTGCCCCGCGATATTGCGGATGAGCTCGATGACATCGCCGATCTTCTGCGCAAGCGCCGCGAGCCCGGTAATGCTTTGATTGGTCGATTGCGCCTCGTCGACGGCAAGCTTCAACGTTTCGGTCGTCACCGCAAGCTGCTCGCTGATTTCGCCGATTGATTGCGACAATCCGCCCGCGGCGGCCGATGCGGTCGCGACATTGGCGGAGGATTCATTCGAGATTTCAAGCGCGCTCTGCGCGCGCTGCGAGGTCTGGTCCGATGCGGTAAACAGCGAGCTTGCGGTGAGCTTCAGCGCGTCGCCGCTGTTACGAACCTTATCGAGCACGCTTTCCACGCGCCCGCGAAATGAAGCGATGGCGGAATCCATCCGGGCGCGTCGCTGTTCGAGTGCCTGATGCTCGGCTTGCTTCTGCTCGTCGCGCCTTTGCTCGGTGACGTCTTGATGGGTCGCGAGCCAGCCTTCCTCGGTCGGCTGTTCGGACACCGCGATGATGCGTCCGTCGGTCAGGTTCAGGAAGTGGACCACCGACTTTCGAACCTGCGCCCGCGCCAGCACTTCCTCGACATATTTATCGATGTCGCCTTTGTACACGCCGATCTCGGTGCGGTGCTCCAGGACCCGGCGAAAGGTGCAGCCTGGTTTCACCACGCTGGCGGACATCCCGTACATGTCGAGATATCGCTGGTTGCAGATGATCAGCCTTCCGTTGCGGGTCCACCAGCATAGACCTTGCGGCATGTGGTCAAGCGCGTCCGACAAGCGATGGTTTCGCCGCCGCATCGCAAAAGTCAGGGCCGCCAAGGCCGCGCACGCAACGCTCAGCGCGGCGATAGCCGCCGCACTCTGATCGACGGATGCGAAAAAGGTCGAAAACATCGGGGTCCCGCGCGGTTGCACGCAGAATGGGCGGTGCCTGTTTCTTTATGGTTAAAATCCGTCAACATTTACGCGCCGGATACGCCCCGACTGGCAGCGCCTTGATTTCCTTGATATTGCGTCGATGGGGCAAGAGCGAAGGAGGCAACCGAAACAGCGTCAGATGCAGACGCGTCGGTCGCCACGCCAGGCGTAGGGGTGGGGGGAATGTCAGAGACTAACAGGCCCGCGGGAGAGATCGATCCGATCATCTCGCAGGAAGGGCTGCGGCGCGCCGAAGAGCTGGTCCAGCAGGAGGAAGGCGCCGCCAACCGGCTGTCCGGATGGGCAGGCTATATCGTCACCGCGATCGCGGTCGCGATGACGCTGTTTCATCTTTACGCCGCCTACGACATCGTCCCGACGCAGCCGCTACGCTACACGCACGTCGCTTTCGTGCTGGTGCTGAGCTTCCTTTTGTTTCCGCTGGCGACGCGCTTCCGCAACCGCATCCAGTGGTTCGATGTCATTCCCGGCCTGCTCGGCATCGCCATCATGGTCTATGCGATGTGGGGTGGCGACGACTTCACGGACCGCGCCGCCGTTCCTGACCGCTGGGACGTCATTCTCGGCGTCATCCTGATCGTGCTGGTGCTGGAAGCCGCGCGCCGCACCACCGGGCCGATCATGCCCGTGGTGTCGATCCTGTTCATCGTCTACGCGATGGTCGGGCCGTACCTGCCTCCGCCGTGGACGCATCGCGGCTTCGACATCGCGCGCCTTGTCGGCCACTTGTTCATCACGCTGGAAGGCATTTTTGGCGTCGCGGTGGATGTGTCGGCATCGCTGATCATCATGTTCACGATCTACGGCGCGATCCTGCAGCATTCCGGCGCGGGCAAATTCTTCATCGATTTCTCGCTCGCGGTGATGGGAGGCAAGCCGGCAAGCGCGGGACGCGCGGTCGTCGCGTCGTCCTTTCTGCTCGGTGGGCCATCTGGATCGGGCGTTGCGACGACGGTGATGATCGGCACGGTCGCCTGGCCGATGTTGGCGCGCGCGGGCTTCGAGAAGAACGCCGCGGGTGGATTGCTCGCCGCAGGCGGGCTTGGCGCGATCATCTCGCCGCCGGTTCTTGGCGCGGCGGCGTTTCTGATCGCTGAGTTTCTGAAGATCAGCTATCTCGACGTGATCTGGATGGCGACCATCCCGACCTGTCTCTATTACGCCTCGCTATTCTTCATGGTCGAGCTTGACTCGTTCCGCTTCGGCGCGCGCGAGGTCATCTTCCGTCCGGAAATGCCGCTCTGGCAGATGACGAAGAAATACGGATTCCATTTCTTCTCGCTCATCGCCGTCGTTGTCTTCATGGTGATCGGCTATTCGCCGATGCTTTCGGTCTTCTATTCGACTGTTCTCGCCTTCGTCATGAGTGGCTTGGCAAAGGACACCGCGCTCGCGCCGCCCAAGGTGCTGGCTGGATTCTTCATCCTGATAATGCTGCTGTTTGCGGTAAATGCGAAGATCACGCTACCGGACGATCCGCTTTTCATTGCTACTGCCGTTCTCGCGATTGTCCTGATCGTGATGCAATGGCGCGGTAACGCCGAGGCGAGAGAAACAAACCCGAAGCTCATTCGCGCGCTTGCCGATGGCTCGATCAGCGCGCTCGGTGCCGCCACCACCTGCGCCTCTGCCGGCATCATTGTCGGCATCGTCACGTTGACCGGCCTTGGTCTGAAATTCTCTTCGATCGTGATCGATTACGCCGGCGGAAGCCTGCTCCTCACCGCGATCTATACCTGCCTGATCGTGTGGATCATCGGCCTCGCTGTGCCGGTGACGGCGTCGTACATCATTTGCGCTGTGATCGCTGCGCCCGCACTGATCAAGCTCGGTGTGCCGGACTACGCCGCGCATATGTTCATTTTCTATTACGCGGTTCTCTCGGAGGTCTCGCCGCCGACGGCGCTGTCGCCGTTCGCCGCGGCCGCGATCACCGGCGGCGATCCCTACAAAACCACGATGCAGGCGTGGAAATACACGCTGCCGGCCTTCCTCGTGCCCTTTGTGTTCGTCCTCGATCCGCAAGGCATTGGGCTTCTGCTGAAGATGCCGAAGGACGGCGGCGTTTGGGCGATCGTCTGGATTACTGCCATCACCGCAATAGGCCTCGCTGCCCTGTCAGCGGCTGCGCAGAACTGGGCTATTCGTCGCACCACGACGGTCGAGCGCGTGCTGTTTCTTATCGCCGGCCTGCTGCTCGTGTTCCCGAGCCTGCTGGAGGCGATGCTCGAGTCGATCACCGGGCTCGACATTCCGCACCCTGCGCCATTCGGTCTCGCTCTCGGCGCGGCCTTGCTCATCTGGCAATGGATGACGCGCCAGACGCCGGCCGCTAAAGTAATCTGACTGCCCTTAGACAAACGCCTCAAGGAGAAAAGCAAATGAAGGGAAGGAAGCTGACATTCGCGCTCGCCATCTCGGCGGCGCTCGCGCTCGTTTTGGGAACGGCGCAAGCGCAGCAGCGCACCATCGCGATCGGCACCGGCGGGACCGGCGGAGTGTATTACCCCATCGGCGGCGGGCTCGCGAACCTGTTGTCGAAGAATCTGCCGAACGTGCAGGCCACCGCGCAGGTGACCGGCGGCTCGGTCGACAATCTGAAGCTGATCGGATCGGGACAGAGCGAGCTTGGCTTCTCGATGGCTGATGCCGCGCTCGACGCGCTGAACGGCGAGGACAAGTTCAAGGGCGGCAAGGTCAATCTGCGCACCCTCATGGTGCTCTATCCGAACATCATGCATGTCGTGACCATAGAGGGCACGGGCATCGACAAGATCGCCGACCTCAAGGGCAAGCGCATCTCGACCGGCTCGGGCGGCAGCGCGACGGAAGTGATGGCATTTCGCGTGATCGAGGCGGCGGGTCTCGACAAGGATAAGGACATGAAGCGCGAACGGCTCGGCGTGGCCGAATCCGTCAATGCGCTGAAAGACCGCAAGATCGATGCCTTCTTCTGGGTCGGCGGCCTTCCGACTTCGGCGGTGACCGATCTCGGCGCGACGCCCGGCGTCAAGATCAAGCTGATCGACCACACCGACGTGCTCGATGCGATGAACAAGAAGTATCACAACCTCTATGCCGCTTCGACGATCAAGGCCGGCACTTATCCCGGTCAGGACAAGGACAACAAGGTGACCGCGGTGTGGAACATCCTCGTCACCGACGACAAGATGAAGGATGAGGACGCCTACAACATCGTCAAGCTGATGGTGGACAAGAAGGCCGATCTCGTCGCAGTTCACAAGGAAGCCGAAAGCTTCACGGTCGCAAATCAGGTGAAGGGCAATTCGCCAATCCCGTGGCATCCGGGCGCGGTGAAGTTTTTCACCGAAAAAGGCGTGAAGATGTAATCGAGCCTCTCGGCTCCAAGCTGGAACGGCCCCGCGTTGCGGGGCCGTTTTCATTCCAGCGGGAGTCTCTTCATCGTTTGTTTACCAAGGTTGCCGCCGAGGCGCGACATCTTGCGTGTTCCGCGCCGTTTTCGGTTAACGCGATCGAAACAATGATCCGACAATTTGAAGGTGTGCCGGACGCGTTGGTCCGGCGTCGTGTTTCTGTGGCGTTTCTTGTTGCGTCGGTTGCGTTGCGTGAGCGTATCCATGTCTGCGTCGCGTCAACGGCCGAAGAGGCGCAAGCGTCTCTTCGGCCTCGTCGTCTTTCTGCTGGCGATGACGCCGGCCCCGATTGGCTATCAGGATCTCGCGGCCCTGATCGCGCGCCAGCCCGCCGTGTCGGAGCGCTGGCGCCAGCATATCCTGCATTCTCCATTTGGAACGCTTCACGCCGCCACTTTCTCATTCCCGCGCCCGGTCGGCACGCTCATCCCTGAGCCGCTGCAATACCAGCTGGCCAATTTCGATCCGCGCTCGCTCGACATCACAGGTTCGATCCCGCGCAATCGCGGGCTGGACCCGGAAGATGATTCACCGCCGCTGGAATTCCCCGTGGTCAATCGCAGGCTGAAGGGCGATCTGCTCGTGCCGCGGGTCAAGCCGCAGCCGGAACTGGTCAAGCCGAAGCCGGACAAGAAAGAGGACGTCGCCGAGAGCGAAGCGCCGCCTTCAACCGAGGTCGCACCGGATCAGGCTGCGCTGCAAGCCGGCGCCGATGCTGTAACGGAAACGCGCCCCGAGATCGCAAGCCTGCCTGCCGCGCCCAAGACGGAAGACGCCGTCGAGGAAGAGGCAGCCGAAGCGCCAGCGCCTGCTGTCGCTTCGCCAGAACATCCTTCGCTGCAGACGGCGCGATTGTTCTTTGGGCCGGACGCTTTCGGGGCCAATGGGGGGCTTCAGCCCTGGCAGCCGGGTGAAGAGCCGGTGGTTGCGCCGCGTGGCGATCCGGACATCAAGATGTCGGCGCTGCGTCCGGATCGGCTTATGCCGCACGGACCGTTGCCAGAACTGGAGGATGGCGAAAGCGTCGCTCCGAAGGGCGAGGTGACCGGCGAGGGCCGCCGTCCGAAGACCCCGGCCGAACGTCTCGGACTCCTCGGCAAGGAGCGCGCGCGGCACGAAAAATGTCTGGCTGACGCGGTCTATTATGAATCCCGCGGTGAAGCGCTGAAGGGCCAGGAAGCGGTCGCGCAGGTGGTGATGAACCGCGTGTTCTCCGGAAAATACCCGGACAACGTATGCGGAGTCGTCTACCAGAATTCGCACCGTTATCTCGCCTGCCAGTTCACCTTCGCCTGCGAGGGAAAGAAGCTCATCGTCGACGAGCCGGACATGTGGGAGCAGGCCAAACGCATCGCGCATGACACGCTCGATGGAAAAATCTGGGTGCCTGAGGTCGGCAAGTCGACGCACTACCACGCCTATTGGGTGCGCCCGTCCTGGGTCAACGAGATGCGAAAGCTCTACCGTTACGGCGTGCACACGTTCTACCGCCCGCGCGCCTGGGGCGATGGCTCGGATGAGCCGGCCTGGGGAAGCGGCGCCGCCAATCGGCCGCGCGCGGATGCGGGCGGCACCTCGCTCGAAACCGGCACGGCTGCGGCGAAACTTTAGTCAGTCCACAGAGCGGCGAGCGTCACCGGCGTAAACAGCCGGGACGTGGTGCACGGCGTGTCGGTGAATTCCCACGCGGTATTGTTTAAGACCATGCCGCATTTCGCGAGCTTGGTTTGGCCGCTCGGCATTTTCAGACAGACCGTTTGCCCGACTTCGAAATTGCGACCCATCGCACGACAGGTGCATTTGTCATCGGCCGCAAAAGCGGGAAGAGCAAAAACCGACGACAGGACGGTAGCAGCAAGGATGCGGTTCATGACGGTCGCTCCGGGCCAGGAGGATAGCGCAGTCACATCGCGATATCGAGCGCAACGTCGAGGCTCGGCGAGGAATGCGTGAGCGCGCCCGAAGAGATTATGTCGACGCCGGTCTTCGCGACCGCCGCCACGTTGTCGAGCGTGATGCCGCCGGAGGCTTCGGTGACAAGACGCCCGGCGACCATGCCGACCGCTTTCGCCAGCGTTGGCGTATCCATGTTGTCGAGCAGCACCACATCGGCGAGGCCGCAATCAAGCACCTCACGAAGCTGATCGAGCGAATCCACCTCGATCTCGATTTTTACCAAATGTCCGGCTGTCGCTTTGGCGGCTTCGAGCACGGCGCGGATGCCGCCTGCGACAGCGATATGGTTGTCCTTGATCAGGATCGCGTCGTCGAGGCCGAAGCGATGATTGAAGCCGCCGCCGCAGCGTACCGCGTATTTCTGCAAGGCCCGTAACCCCGGAATGGTCTTTCGGATCTCGACAATGCGCGCCTTCGTGCCCGCGACGCGGCGCACGAATTCACCCGTCGCGGTCGCGATGCCCGAAAGGTGACCGAGGAAATTCAGCGCGGTGCGCTCGCCCGCGAGGATCGCGCGTGCGTTGCCGGAAATCGTCATGAGATTAGTCGTGGCTGCGACGGTATGGCCATCACGCGCATGCGCCTCGATCTTGATGTCTGGGTCGAGCTTGCGGAACGTCGCTTCGACCAGCGGGAGCCCGGAAATCGTGCCGGCCTTGCGCGCGACGACCACAGCGCGCGCCTTCTTGTCCGCGGGAATCGTCGCGACCGAGGTCACGTCACCCGCGCGGCCAAGGTCTTCTGCCAGCGCACGATGCACCGCCTCGTCGATCGCGAGTGGAGAGAGAAATGCGTCGGGGCACAACAACGACGTCGTCCCGGCCGGGCGCGCAGCGCGAGAGCCGAGACCTTGAGCAGACATAGGATTGTCCTTGCTGATCGAGATCCCGGATCGCGGCGCGTGCGCCGCGTCCGGGATGACGGCCTGCGGCCGTCAATTTTTCAGGTTGATCATCCGTTCGACCGAGCGGCGCGCCTTTTCCGCGATCATAGGATCGATCACGACTTCCTCTTTCATATAGACGAGGCTGTCGAGGATCTTCGGCAGAGTGATGCGCTTCATGTGCGGGCACAGGTTGCACGGGCGCACGAATTGCACGTCCGGCAGTTCCGCCTGCACGTTGTCGGCCATCGAGCATTCGGTGACCATCACGATGCGTTTCGGCTTGTTGTTGCGCACCCAGTCGATCATGTGCGCGGTCGAGCCGGTGAAGTCGCTTTCCGCCAGCACGTCCGGCGGGCATTCCGGATGCGCGATGATCTTCAAATTCGGATCGTTCTCGCGATAAAGCCGAAGCTCGTCGCCAGTGAAGCGCTCGTGCACTTCGCACGCGCCCTTCCACGCGATGATCTTCTTCTTCGTCTGCGAGGCGACGTATTTCGCAAGATACTGGTCCGGCAAAAAGATGACCGTCTCGCCGGGCAGGCTCTCGACCACCTGCAGCGCGTTCGACGACGTGCAGCAGATGTCGACCTCCGCCTTCACGTCGGCGGACGTGTTGACGTATGCAACGATCGGCACGCCGGGATATTGATCGCGCAGCAGCCGCACGTCCTCACCCGTGATCGAGGACGCGAGCGAGCAGCCCGCGCGCAGATCCGGGATCAGCACGGTCTTTTCCGGGTTCAGGATTTTCGACGTCTCGGCCATGAAGTGGACGCCGCATTGCACGATGATGTCCGACTTCACCTTGGTTGCCTCGCGCGCAAGCTGCAGCGAGTCGCCGACGACGTCCGCCACGCAATTGAAGATTTCCGGCGTCTGGTAATTGTGCGCGAGCACGACGGCGTTGCGTTCGCGCTTCAGGTCGTTGATCGCTTTCACATAGGGCGCAAAGAACGGCCATTCGACCGAGGGCACGACGCTCTCGATGCGCTTGTAGAGATGCGCGGTCTCGCGCTCGACCTCGGGCGTCCATTCGAGCTTGGGCATCGGCTTGATGCCAAACTTGCGCGCAGCCGCGGACGAGCCCTCCGGCGCTGAAACGGGCGCGGGCACAAGCGCACGGCTTTTCGCTGGACCACGGATATCAAGTAGCATCTCGGCCTCCCTCAGCCATATATGCTCAATCTGAGCATATATGGGGACGAAAATATCCGGCGCAAGCCGGTGCCCCTTATTTAAGCGGGGTTTATTATTCTCAACTAGAGCAAAACAAACATAGCAGCTTTAGGTGGAGATTACCAGCCGCCCGCTATGCGCGCCGCGCATTCTTCGTAGACGCTCGCGGCCGTCCCGGCCGTTCCAGCAATCCTGAAACGGTTTCCGCCAGCACAGCCACGGCGCGGTCGAACGGCCCGTCGGCGCTTGGTTGCACGAGCCAGATTGCGAGGGCCGCTTCGAAATCGTCAATGCGGAGTATGTCGATCGCCTTGCGGTCCGGGGATTCCGTAAGGAGGCGCTCCGGCACGAGCCCTACCCCGGCGCCGCGCGCAATCAGCGACAATTGCGGCCCGGTGCCCCAGATTTCCGCGGTCACGTCGAGGACGCGACCGGCGGCGGTGAAAGCCTGGTCGAGCTGGCTGCGGAAGCCGCAGCCCTCGGGATTGAGGATCCAGGGCAAGCCCGCGAGATCGGCAATGCGCCGCGCCTTCACGCGGAGCGAGGCCGGCGCGACCACTATGACCTTTTCCGTGCCGAGCAAGGTCGCGCGCAAGCCCTCGACCGGCCGGTCCGGCAGGGCCGCGACGATCGCGACATCGAGCGTTCCTTCAGTCACCTGGCGCCGAAGTTGCGGGCTTCGCTCGACGCTGACGCGGAGCTGGATGTCGGCGCATGTCGTCCGCAGCTTTTCGACGATGAGCGTGAGCAGTGAATCCGAGATCGCGTAGGTTAGGCCGAGCCGCAGCGGCCCGAGATCGGCCGCGCCGCGTGTCTCCTGCCGCAACACATCGGTCGCGCGCAGCACGGCGACGCAACGTTTGTAGGCGGCCTCGCCCGCGCGGGTGGGGCGCGCCGGTTTAGAGTCGCGATCGAGCAGGGAAATTCCGAGGTCCTCCTCGAGCCGCTGGATGCGGCGCGAGATGGCGGGCTGGGTCAGGTTGAGCTTGAGCGCGGCCTTACCGACTGAGCCGGTATCGACGGCGGCCACGAACGCCCTGACGTCCTCGATGTTCATGCGCGTTTGGAATGTTAGTTATCAGGATGTTTCATTTTCATCATGATAGGGAAATTGCTACAAAGCGGCAAGCGAACCTCGCCTTTCCTGCTCGAAGGACACCCTGATGCCGGCTTCCCCTTTTGCGCCGTCTGCCGCATGGCGCACGCCCGCGGTGGTGATCATTTGCGGCTGCCTGCTCGCGATGATCACCTTCGGGCCACGCGCCTCGCTCGGCCTGTTCTTGACGCCTCTGTCCTCTGCGAATGGATGGAGCCGCGAAGTGTTCGCGCTCGCGCTGGCGATCCAGAATCTTTTGTGGGGGGTCGGCCAGCCGATCGCCGGAGGCCTCGCCGACCGCTTCGGCACGCTGCGGGTCTTCTGGCTTGGCGCAGTATTGTACGGATTGGGTCTCGCCTTGATGGCTTACTCGACGACCCCGATCGCGCTGCAAATGACGGCGGGCGTGCTGATTGGGTTTGGTTTAGCCGGATGTTCCTTCAATCTTGTTCTCAGCGCCTTCGCCAAACTCGTGCCGGATCATTTGCGATCGCTGTCGCTCGGCGCCGGAACGGCCGCGGGCTCGTTCGGGCAATTCCTGTTCTCGCCTCTGGCTGCGGGCTTGAACCAGACCGTGGGCTGGCAGATGACCCTTGTGATCTTCGGCATGCTGATGATCGCCGTGGTGCCGCTCGCGGTTGCGATCGCGACGCGTCCCACTCAGAGCGCCGCCACGCAGGGTGTGGAGGAGCAGCAATCCGTGCGGCATGCGCTCACCGAAGCCTTCGGCCATACGAGCTATGTGCTTCTCGTGCTCGGCTTCTTCACCTGCGGGTTCCAGCTCGCCTTCATCACCGTGCATCTGCCGGCCTATCTCGTCGACCGCGGCTTGTCGGTTGAGGTCGGCGCCTGGACCATCGCGCTGATTGGATTGTTCAACGTCATCGGATCGCTGTCGGTTGGGTGGCTCGGCAATCGAATGCCCAAGCGGTACATCCTGTCCGCCATCTATTTCGGGCGCGCGATTTCCACCGTCGCATTCATCTTGTTGCCGACAAGCCCGGTGCTGACGTTCATTTTTGGCGCGGTGACCGGACTGCTATGGCTCTCGACCGTTGCGCCGACGTCTGGCCTTGTGGTGCTGATGTTCGGCAAGCGCTGGCTTGCGATGCTGTTTGGCTTCTGCTTCTTCAGCCATCAGGTGGGTGGCTTCCTCGGCGTGCTGCTCGGCGGCATCGCCTTCGAGAAGACCGGCTCCTACGACGTAATCTGGTGGCTGTCGGTGTTCTTCGGCGTCGCGTCCGCGATCATCAACCTGCCGATCGTGGAGAAACCGGTCCAGCGCACTGCAACTGCAGCGGCGTGATCAAGCAGGGGCGAAAACAAGTGTGAAATTGTTCGCCGGCATCGCCACGATGTCGGCGAGCATCAAGCCGCAGCGACGGGCGAGAGCGTCGAGTTCCGCAGTATCGCGAACTCCCCAATCCCGATTTTTGTCGCGCAGGCTTTGATCAAATGCCGCGTTGCTCGGCGCGATGTGCTGGCCGTCGCGCTTGAACGGACCGTATACGAACAGCCGTCCTTTCGGACGCAAAAGCTTGGCTGCCTCGCCGATCAGATTTTCGGATACGCGCCATGACGAGATATGCAGGACATTGATGCAAACAATCGCGAGAAAGCGCGCGCTGCTCACGGCCGTGCTCCATCCGGGATGAGTAAGGTCGATCCGCAGCGGCGCCGCGATATTTTGCAGGCCCGAATGCGCACGCCATGCGGCGATGCTGTTCAAATGCGCGTCGAGGTGATCGCTCGGAATCCAGGTGATGTCGGGAGAGCGGCGCGCGAAGACGGTCACATGCTGCCCGGTACCGCTCCCCACTTCCAGTGCTTCGCCTGTCTGGCCGGCGAGGGAGGGTTCCAGAACCTGCCAGATCGGATCGTGATTGCGATGGAATGGCGGCGCGTCGAACCGTCCGTCGCTCGGCGTTTGTCCGGTGGTCGAGTAATCGGCAACGAATTGCGGTGGTTTCTGCATTTGCGCGATGCCCTCGATCCCGTACATGCTATATCGCAACCAGTTCGAACGCACGCGACGAAGGGGAGTTTGGCGAGTGCCGGTATTCAAAGCGATCGTCATCGAAAAAGGCGAGGGTGGGACAACCGCCGCGCTGAAGGATTTCGACGAGAAGGATTTCATGGACGGCGACGTCACCGTCCGCGTCGAATATTCCACCATCAATTATAAGGACGGTCTCGCCATCTCCGGCAAGGCGCCGGTAGTGCGCCGCTTCCCGATGATCGCGGGCATCGACTTCGCCGGCACGGTCGAGTCCTCCACCGATGCCGACTGGAAGCCCGGCGACAAGGTGATCCTGAACGGCTGGGGTCTCGGTGAAACGCATCTTGGCGCGTACGCGGAGAAGGCGCGGGTCAAGGGCGACTGGCTGGTGCGCATGCCTGCGAGCATGTCGCCGCGCGAGACCATGGCGATCGGCACCGCGGGCTACACGGCGATGCTCGCGGTGATGGCGCTCGAACGGGCAGGCATCACGCCGGAGCGAGGACCGATCATTGTGACGGGCGCCGCCGGCGGCGTCGGTTCTGTCGCCGTCGCGATCCTGTCGTGGCTTCGCTATCACGTCATCGCGTCGACCGGCCGAATGCAGGAAGCCGATTATCTGAAGAAACTCGGAGCAGCCGAGGTGATCGACCGGCAGGAATTGGCCGGGACGCCGAAGCCGCTCGCCAAGGAGCGATGGGCGGGCGGCATCGACTCCGTCGGATCGGCGACGTTGGCGAACGTTCTGTCCATGACTCGTTACGGTGGCGCAGTTGCCGCCTGTGGATTAGCGGGCGGCATGGACCTACCGTCGAGTGTTGCCCCGTTTATTTTGCGCGGCGTGTCGCTTTTGGGCATCGATTCCGTGATGTGCCCAAGGCCGCGCCGGGAGGAAGCCTGGAAAAGGCTGGAAACCGACCTCGATCCCGCAAAATTGCAGGAAATTACAACCGAAATCGGCCTGTCCGACGTCATCGCGACCGCCCCCAAAATCCTTGGCGGGGGCGTACGCGGGCGGATCGTGGTCAAGATCGGGTAAACCCGTTCAGGATTGCGTTACGAAATTCGGCCATGATCCGGCTGACTATGGTAATCAGTCGGTTAATGTTGTTCGGGGGTATTCCCATGTTGCGTTCCACGATTTTTGTGGCCGGGTTGCTTGCGTCGTCTTCCGCTGTCGCCGGCGAAATCATGAAGGCCGAGGAAGCGCGGAAGTTCGTCATCGGCAAGGTCTTCAATTTCACCTGCTTCGAGGGCACGCGTGGCGCCGGCCGTATCCAGCCGGATGGCTCGGTCGCCGGACAGATTCAATTCCGCGGGCAGGGCCCGGTCCGCTTCGCAGCGCTTCCCGCCAACACGTTGCGGGTGAAGGGCGAGAACGTCTGCGCCAGCGTGAAGGGGCTCCCGATGGAGCCTTGCTTCAATCTCAACAAAACCAGCGAGCGCAGCTTCCGCGGCTCGATGTGGGGAATGGGCTTTGCCTATTGCGACTTCACGCGCCGTGGGCGCGTCGAAACCGCGGGCAATCCGCTGCCGTTGCGTTCTGCCATCGCCAGCACGGCGCGCTAATCAGTCTTTCGCCGGAAAGATCATGCACGTCGTCGTGGCGTGCGCATAAATCTTTCCGGCGCGATCCTTCAAATCGCCTTCCGACGTCCCGATCGAGCGGCCGCGGTGGATTACGCGGCCTTCCGCGATGACGGGCCCGGTTTGCGCGCTTAGCGGACGCACGAAGTTCACCTTGATTTCGAGCGAGGTATAGGTCTCGCCTTTCGACAGCGTGGAATGCACAGCGCAGGCAAGCGCTGAATCGAGCATCGTCATTGCAAAGCCGCCATGCACGCTGCCGATCGGATTGTAATGGCGCGGCTGCGGCTCTCCTTGAAACTGCACGCGGCCCTTTTCCACCAGCACGAGTCGAAAGCCGAGCGTCTGCATGATCGGCGGCAGCGGGAATGTCCCATCGACGATGCCTTGCAGAAATGTTGCGCCGTCCTGCGCGAGCAATGTCTCGCGCGAAACAACGTCCGGTATCGCTGCGTGGGTCATTAGCTTCTCACCCCCAACCTTAACCCCGGCGCATGCCGCTCCTGCACCACGTCGCGGCGGAAGCGATACATCGCGGCGGGCCGCCCGCCGGTTGCAGTCGACATCACGCCGGTCTGCTCAACCAGTTCCGTCGCCTCGACCAGGCGGCGAAAATTCTGCTTGTGCAGGTGTCGCCCGGAAATTGCTTCCACCATGCGCTGCAATTCTGTCAGCGTGAACTCGGCCGGCATCAACTCAAACACCACCGGGCGGTATTTCAACTTGCCGCGCAGCCGCGCGATCGCGGTAGCGAGAATGCGGCGGTGATCGAAACGCATCACCTCGCCAAGCGGCGCAGGTTTCTTCGCGATGCGTCCGTCGCGGAAGGATTCTTCAGTCAGGCCGGCCTCGTACAGAAGCTCGTAGCGGTCGAGCACCTTTTCCTCATCCCACGGGATGCCGTCGAGCCCGAAGCAGAGTCGGAGGCGCTCGTCGCGCTGGCGATCTTTCTTCGTTTCGCGCGTAAGAGCGGGCAGGATCACGTCGTCGAGAATGTCCGGCCGCCCCTCGCGCCAGTCCTCCCACGGAAAAAACTTATACCAGGGCTCGAAGCCCGCGCCTGCGTCCCGCAGCGCGGTGGTGTTTTCCGGCACGCGGGTAAGCGCGAGATAGCCGACCGAGATCGCGTGGGGTCCGCTGTCGCCTGGCCGTGCGTGGCGGCCGCGGTCGCCAAATGTATAGAGCTGTTCGACATAACCGACATCGAGTGCGGTCTGCGCCGTGACCCATTCGCGCAAGCCGATCTCGAAGGTACGGTGGCTCAGGGGATCGAAGGGGCCGAAGGGGAGGCCGGCGCGCGCCGCGCCAGTGCCGCTTTCGCTCGAGACGAGAACGAGAGGGCTATCTTCCTTCACCGCGACGATCGCGGCTGTGAGACCAACCTCGATCGGCGTCAGCGGCGCATCCATCGCTCACTCGAGATCGATGCGGAATGGCGTCGCTTCAGTCGCGGGCGTCGCCGGACCGATACCCTCGATCGCCTCGACCATGCGCCCCTTGCGGCCGAGCAACGCGTCGGCGAGCGAAACCAGCCGGCTGTTCGGCTGCGCGGTCGGCGAATTCTGCCGGATCAGCCGCGCGATCTCGCGCTCGTCGCGCTTCGGGTTGAGCGCGCAGGCCGTGATGAAGGCGCCCGCGGTGGAACGGCTGATACCGGCGTAGCAATGCACCACCAGCGGCTTCTCCCGCTTCCAGCCGGTGACGAATTCGATCAGCTTTTCGACATGTTGTTCGCCGGGGTAGATGTAGCCCTCGATCGGCATGGTGATGTCATCCATCTCCAGCAGAAGGTGATTGGGCTCGTCAATGCTCGGCGGCCGGCGGACCTGCGCGACATCCTTCATCAGTGTGACGACGTGGAGCGCGCCGGTTTCTCCGACAGTGGCGTGGAGGCGCGCGAGAGAGCAGACGTGAATCATGAGACCCTTCGATGTTACCGCCAAGGTATAATCGGCGAATGTGACGAGGGAAAGGTTTGTCCCGTCACCGTTTATCGACCTTCTCGAACCGCTCCAGATAGCGCTTCTCCGCCGTCTGCGCGTTCCAGGGTGTGAGGTAGTCGCGCAGGATCGCGGGCGACAATTCCGGCGGCGTCCCGAAGAAGCGCCGCGCCTCCTTGTCCGCGAAGCCCGCCAGCTTGGTTGCCTCCAGATACGCCGCGCAGGAATCCGCGCTTTTGACGATCTTGATCGTCGCGCCCGGCAATTTCACCGGCAATCCAAACCGCACGTGGATCGCCGCGAGCAAGCGCGCCTCCGTGCTCTTGTAGGAATCCCCGATCACCGCCTTGAACGGCGAGATCATGTCGCCGATCACGTATTCCGGCGCGTCGTGCAGCAGGATCGCAAGCCGTACCGAACGGTCGAGATCGCCGCGCGCGCGCGCGATGACGTCGACAAGTAACGTGTGCTGCGCGACGGAAAAAATGTTCGCGCCACTGGTCTGCCCGTTCCAGCGCGCGACGCGGGCAAGGCCGTGCGCGATATCCTCGATCTCGATGTCCAGCGGGGAGGGATCGAGCAGGTCGAGCCGGCGTCCCGACAGCATGCGCTGCCACGCGCGAGTGTGAACTTTTCCGGGGTGCTTTGCTGGCACATCATTTCCCCCCGTCATGCCCGGCTTTATGCCGGGCATCCACGTCTTGCTTCCTTGTAGCTAAGACGTGGATGGCCGGGACAGGCCCGGCCATGACGAATGATTTAACTTGCATGACGACGCGTTTTTAGCCCGAGTTTCTTGCATTCCTCATGGCGGTAGCAGGTGACGAGGTGGTCGTTCACCATCCCGACCGCCTGCATGAAGGCATAGACGATGGTCGGCCCGACGAATTTCATTCCCCGCGACGAAAGCTCCTTCGACATCGCGCTAGAGAGCGGTGTCTCGGCGGGAATCTGCTTCGAAGTCTTGAATTCGTTGACCTGCGGCCGGCCATCGAGAAAATCCCAAAGGAGCGCGGAGAAGCCCGGGCCTTTCTCCATCACGTCGAGCCACACTTTGGCCGAAGCGATCGCGCCCTCGATCTTGGAGCGGTTGCGCACGATCCCGGCATCGTTCATCAGCCGCTCGATTTTCTTTGGCGTGTAGCGCGCGATTTTCTGCGGCTCGAAATCGTCGAAGGCTTTGCGGAAATTATCGCGCTTACGGAGGATCGTGATCCACGACAGCCCAGCCTGAAATCCGTCGAGCACGAGCTTTTCGTAAAGTGCGCGGTCGTCGTATTCCGGCACACCCCATTCCTCGTCGTGGTAGGCGACGTAGAGTGTGTTGTCCGGATTGGGCCAGGTGCAGCGATGCTTGCCGTCCGGATGCAGAATAGCCTTGCTCATCCGGGGACTTTCGTTTCGCCGGGCATCGCGAAGCGCGCCCAGTCAGGCTTGCGCAACGCGATCGGGACGCCGCCCGCAACGAGACCGTGACCTGCCGCGAGTGCATCACCCGCACGATCGAGGCGCAGGAGCGCGAGCGCCTTGCCATCCGCGGCCGAGCCGAACATGCCTATTTCCTTGCCGCCTGCTTCCACCGCCACACCCGTTGCCGGTGCCGCGCCATGATAGTCGGCCGCAACGACGCGCGTGCGCGCGGTGCCGCGATGCTCCATGCGCGAGACGATTTCCTGACCGACGTAACAACCTTTTTGGAAATCGACGCCGCCGAGCTGGTCCATGTCGGCCTCGTGCGGGAAGGCGTCGCTATAGGTGAAATCCATCCCCCCGCGCGGCACGCCAAGCGCGATGCGATGCTTTTCGTATTCGTCCGCAGCGACCAGCGTTGCGCCGAGATCGCCTGCGGCCTCAGCCGCGAGATGCGGCGGCAGCATCACGCGCAGGCCGAGCGCCGGCAGCCGGGGATCGCGGAAACAAAGCCCGTACTCGGTTTCTCCTTCGCCATCCCAGGCGGCAAGAACGCCTAGCGTCTCGGACAGGTCTTCGTTCATGACCTTGGCGCGCAGCTTGTAGAAATTCAGCTTGTCGACCATCGTCTTGGCGAGCGCGCGCGGCACGTCGATGAAGAAGCCACCGCCGTCCTCGGTGGGCGCTTCCGCCACGAGCCCATCGACAATGATCTTGCCCTGCGGCGTCAGCAGCGCGGCATAAAGCGCCTGCTGCGGCGAAACCTTCCCGATGTCCGCGGTGAGGAGGCCGTTGAGAAAGGTCCGGGCCGGTTCGCCTGTGACCTTGACCACACCGCGGTCGGGGAGAAGTGCCGCTTTCATCTCGAATTCCTGTCCGGATTATGCGAGGGAACGTAGGGCGGTCCCGCCAGGCACTCAAGAGCGATGACGCAGACTTACGACCTCATTCTGAAGGGCGGCATTGTCGTCAACCAGGACGGCGAGATCGCGCGCGACGTCGGCGTGACCGGCGGACGGATCGCAGCGATCGGCGATCTTTCGCGCGCCTCGGCGGGTGAGGTCATCGACTGCAAGGGCCTGCACGTCCTGCCCGGCGTGATCGATACGCAGGTGCATTTCCGTGAGCCCGGCGGGACCCACAAGGAAGACCTCGAAAGCGGATCGCTCAGCGCGGTGATGGGCGGGGTGACCGGCGTGTTCGAGATGCCGAACACCAATCCATTGACGATCACCGCCGAGACGCTCGCCGACAAGCTCAAGCGCGCGCGTCATCGTATGCATTGCGATTTCGCATTCTTCATCGGCGGCACCCGCGACAATGTCGCGCTTCTGCCCGAGCTTGAGCGCTTGCCCGGCTGCTGCGGCGTCAAGGTATTCATGGGCGCCTCGACCGGCACGCTGCTGCTCGAGGACGAGGAAGGCCTGCGCAACGTCCTGAAAGTCATCAAGCGTCGCGCCTCGTTCCATGCCGAAGACGAGATGCGGTTGCGCGAGCGCAAGAGCTTTCAACGCGAAGGCGATCCCACCTCGCATCCGGAATGGCGCGATGCCGAGGCGGCGATGATCGCGACGCAGCGCCTTGTCGGCATTGCGCGTGAATACGGCAAGCGCGTGCATGTGCTGCACATCACGACCGCGCAGGAAATGGAGTTCCTGAAAGATCACAAGGACGTCGCTTCGGTCGAGGTGACGCCGCACCATCTCACGATGGAAGCGCCCGATTGCTATGTCCGCCTCGGCGCGCGCGCGCAGATGAATCCGCCGGTCCGCGACGCGACGCATAAGGCCGGCATCTGGAAGGGTCTGACGCAAGGCGTCGTCGATGTGCTTGGCTCCGACCATGCGCCGCACACCGCGGAGGAAAAGGCCAAGAGCTATCCCGCGACCCCATCCGGGATGACCGGCGTGCAGACGCTGGTTCCCATCATGCTCGATCACGTCAATGCGGGGCGGCTCTCGCTTCTGCGCTTCGTCGATCTGACCAGCGCAGGCCCGGCGCGGCTGTTCGGGATTGCCTGCAAGGGACGGATCGCGGTCGGCTTCGATGCGGACTTTACCGTGGTCGATCTGAAACGCCGGGAGACCATCACCGACCAATGGGTCGCCTCGCGCGCGGGCTGGACGCCCTACCATGGCGTCAGCGTGACGGGGTGGCCGGTTGGAACTATTTTGCGCGGCCGCCGCGTGATGTGGCAGGGCGAACTCGTGACGGGATCGCAGGGCGAAGCGATCCGCTTTCTTGAAACTCTCAGCCCGGCGCGCTGACCGCGGTTGCAAAAAGTTCCCGATCGTCGGCCTGGCAACGAAACCGTCGTACAACTGCCGGAAGCAATGGCAAATCTCGCGTCCTGCGGTTATGAAGGGCCGGGATAGACGGGGCGGATGGACGATCTCGTAACGCTGCGAATGCTCGTTGTTTCGACGGCGGGCGAGGGGCGCGATGCGCTGCGCGAAGCCGCGGCGCAATCGGCGATGCCGCTCGACGTGGCGGAAGCTGACAACGGCTCTCGCGCCGCCGCCATGATCGATGGCGGGAGATTTGATCTGATTTTGCTCGACTGCGATCTGCCTGAGGCGGACCGGACCCGCGTCGCCAAGGCCGCGCGGGCATGTAGCAAGCCCGCGTTCGTGATCGGCATGGTCGGCGCTGGGCAATCGGCCGAGCCGGGCTGGGCCGATGCTGCCACACGCCGTCCAGCTTCAATCGAAGACGCTAAAAAAGTGATTGGCGGCTGCGTGCGTTCGCGCCTGCCGCTGCGCGTGCTCGTGGTCGACGATTCCGCAACCATGCGCGGGATCGTGCGCAAAATCCTCAGCGCCACGCGCTTTCGGGTTGAAGTGACGGATGCGGAAGACGGGGCCGCGGCATTCGCGCAAGTGAAGAACAACCCGGTCGATATCGTCTTTCTCGACTATAATATGCCGGGGCTCGACGGCGTCGCGACGCTGACGGCGCTGAAGCTCGAAAAGGCGAACCTGCGGGTTGTGATCATCACCTCCTCGCAGGAGACAACGCTCGCCGAGCGTGCGCGCGCTGCAGGCGCGGATGGATTTTTGAAAAAGCCGTTCTACCCGGCCGACCTCGACGACGTACTGCACAGACTTTGTGGACTGCGTCCGGTCACCGCCTGATTCAGTCGCCGCTCACGAAGAAATGCCAGGTCCCGTCCGGCCCGATGCCGACACGGTAAAAACTGTAATGCCCGGCCTCAGCCATTTCCTTGTAGTCCGGCCCCGTGATCAGGCGGAACAGCTCTACCTTCTGTTCCGGCGTCAGCGCGCGCAGCGGCATGCGCGCGAAATACGGCCACAGATACATCTCCTGCGGCGTACCCTGCTCGACATGAACGAATGAGCTTTCGAGCACGCCGATCAGGATCGATAGCGCTTCGAGGCCTGCCGATTCCGGATAATTCTCCTTCCAATACGTCGCGGGATCGCGCGCATCGGTTGGCGAGAAGATCGGCATGGTTTCGTTCGACTGCATCACGGTTGCGACCTTGTTCAGGTCGCCAGATCGCGCGGCTGCGAGAATGCGCTCGCGCATGCGCGCGACCGGATCCGGCAATCGCGACACGTCAGCGACGATCTCGGGAATTTTCTCCGCGCTGCCCGTAGGCTTGATGGTTTCGGTGCGGACGCGCGTTTGTGCCATCGCGCCGGAAATCCCGAGCACGAGCAGCACCGCGATGAGAGCGAAACGAAGAAACGGCATGACAGCCCGCCGGTGATTCTTGCGGGGATAGTCTAGCCGATCGGGCGGGGCGGAAATCGGACGGTTTTATTGCCGGGAAAGATCAGCGGAGAATTCGCCGTTGCGAATGCGCGCCGGCAGCCCTTCGGCGAATTTGGCGGAGGCTTCCTCGCCATAGGTCGAGACGAACTCGATCAGAGCCGCGAACAGGCAAGCCTGGGCCATGCAATCGCCGTCGACGCCATCCATGCGCGCTTCGGCCCACGCTTCATGCACATAGCCGAGCGCAACCTGCTTCTGCTCGTGGTCCGGCAGCGTGCGGCCAGCCAACAATTCACGCGACAGATGACTCATACCCACCCGGAAACTGGCGCGAACCGCGCCGCAAGAGAACCGTCAATTGCCTTCTAGCATGCGCCTCGCGGCCCTCTAGGGCCACCTTTAGGAAAGGTTAATAAGCAAGATCGCTTTGCAGGAAACCCGCGAAAACGCAGGCTTTAGTTGGTGTAGCGGGCGGTGACTTCGCGCGCGATTTTTGCGCCTTCATTGAGGTAGCGCCGGATCGCGAGGTCGGCAGCGGGCGTGCAGGTGCGATAGGTCTGCTGGAACCCGCGATAGCCCTGGTTGAAGCTTGCGACGAGCTTGGCTTTGCGGTCGCCCTGCTGGCCTTCGGCTTCGATCAGCGCCTGCATCTGCTCGCGCCATTTCTGGCCTTCATTCGTGCCGCAGACGCCGCGCAGATAGTGCAGTGCGCCGAGGATTTCGGCGAGCCGCGAAAGGTCGGCTTCGAAATTCGCGCTCGATTCCGGCGCCGCGTGCGCGGGCGTATTCAGCACAAGTGCTGCAAGGCAGGCGAGGATGATGAAGAGGCGGCTCATCGGTCGCGCAGATATGCCCCCGTCAGAAGGCGAGGGCAAGACAGCAGGCTTCCGCTCCTGCGATGCCGGTAAATGCCTAAGAAGCGCGGGCGAAGGCGGCGTCGACAATCTCGTGAAGTCCATCAGTGGTGTCGAGCCCGGCCAGTTCCGCCTGCGTGATCCAGCGCGCTTCGCTTAGTTCCTCGTTGAGCGCGATCTCGCCCGAAATGAAGCGGGTCAGAAACGGCAGGATGACGTAGTGCGCTTTAACCTTACCTGCGCCGTCACGCATGATCGCCTCGCGATGCCCGATCAGCGCGATGGCCTCGCAGGCGATGCTAAGCTCCTCCTGCACCTCGCGCCGAACCGCCTCGTGCAACCTCTCGCCTGGCTCGACCACCCCGCCCGGCAGGGTGAACAGACCCAGCGCCGGGGCCTTCTTGCGCTTCACAACCAAGAGCTTGCGCTCGCGCACGATCGCGGCGCTGACCGCGAGAAAGGGGCGGTCGGGATAATCGCGCGATGCGCTCACTGTGGAATTCCGTCCTCTGCGCTTGCAACCGGCGGTGCCGGTGCCAATGTGACGGATATCCCATGTGTGGACGCTACGCCATCACCACTGCGCCCGAGGCGATGCGCCGGCTGTTCGGCTATCTCGAACAGCCGAACTTTCCGCCACGCTACAACGTGGCGCCGACCCAGCCGATTCCGATCGTGCGGCTGCATGAAGGCAAGCGGCACTTCGGGCTCGTGCGCTGGGGCCTGCTTCCGGCATGGGTCAAGAATCCGAAACATTTCACGCTGCTGATCAATGCGCGGGGCGAAAGCGTCAACGACAAGCCGGCTTTCCGCAACGCGATGAAATATCGCCGCTGCCTCATTCCCGCAGACGGCTTCTTCGAATGGAAGCCGGATGGCAAGGTGAAGCGGCCTTACTTTGTCTATCGAAAGGATCGTGCGCCGTTCGCGTTTGCCGGGCTGTGGGAAAACTGGATGGGCCCGAATGGCGAGGAGGTTGAAACCGCTGCGATCGTGACAACCGAAGCAAGCTCCTCGATCGCGCACATCCATCATCGCATGCCCGTGATGCTCGAGCCCGATCAGTTCGACATGTGGCTCGATACGAAGAATGTCGACGCACAGACTGCGACGGCGCTGATCGGTCCGCTGTCCGACGAAAAAGTCGCCGCGCACGCGATTTCGCAGAAGGTCAATCGCGTTGTGAACGACGCGCCCGAGGTGACCGCGCCGCTGACGGCGCAGGAGCGCGCCGAGCAGGAGATGCAGGTGGCGGCCGACTCGGCGGCGAATGCAGAGCCAAAACCGAAGCGCAAGAAAGCGGATGACGGGCAGGCGTCGTTGTTCTAACGGGTTGCCGCCAGCGTGCGCCGCATGAACACCGTGCCCGCGATCGGCGTGTCGTAATAGGCGCTCGTCGTCTCGAACCCAAACTTCCGATAGAGGGCGATGGCGGCTGTCATGCTCGGCAGGGTGTCGAGCCGCATCTCGCGATAACCGATTTTTCTGGCGATCTCGATAATGTCCCCGACTAGTCGCTCGCCGAGCTTCATTCCGCGTCCTTGTGGCGCCACGTAAAGGCGCTTCATTTCGCAGCAGTCCTCAAAAGCGCGGAGCCCGACGCAGCCGATGGCGTTGCCGTCGGCATCACGCGCGAGCAGAAGCTCGCCCGCGGGCGGTGCATACTTGCCCGGCATCGCCGTCATCTCGCCTTCGAAATCCTGATAGCCAAGATCGATGGGAAGCGAATTGGCGTAATCGCGAAACAACGCGATCGTCGCTGTGAGATCGTCCGGTGTGCGGACTGGAGTAATCTGCGTCTGCGCCGTCGCCTCGTTCGTCACGGCGTCATCGGGCGGCCATCGAGCCACTTCGCGTAGATGACGCGCTCCTGCGTCTCGTAGCCGATGGCGTCGTAGAAATCGCATACCGCCTTGTTGTCGGCGCGCACCATCAGCATCGCCTTGGCGACGCCTTTTTCACGCAGCCAGTCTTCGGCGGCCTTCATCATCAGCGCGCCGAAGCCGTGCTTGCGGATGTCGGGATGGATCGCGAGGTAATAGACCCAGCCGCGATGGCCGTCGTGGCCGACCATGGCGCTCGCTTTCACCGCGCCGCCGAAGCGCCCGACCAAAATGACGCTCGCGGGCGACTTGCTTGCGAACGCGATGTCGCCGCGCGGGTCGTTCCATGGCCGCGTCAGGCCGCAATGCTGCCACAGCGCGACCAGAGCATCGACGTCATCGACGTCATCGACGCGCATCGGCTCGATGAGCAGGGTCTCGCTCACAAAACCTTCCCCGGATTCATGATGCCGTTCGGATCAAGCGTCTTCTTGAGGGCACGCATCACGTCCATCGCGACCGGATCCTTCACGCCAGGAAGGAGGTCGCGCTTCAGCTTGCCGATGCCGTGCTCGGCGGAGATGGAGCCATGATATTTCATCGCGATGCCGTGAACGACCTCATTCATCGCGTGCCATCCGGCCATGTATTGCGCCTTGTCGGCGCCGAGAGGCTGACTGACGTTGAAATGGATGTTGCCGTCGCCGAGATGTCCGAAGGGCACGGGCCGCGCGCCGGGCACGAGCTTGACCACTGCCGCGCTCGCCTCCGCGATGAAATCCGGCACCGCGGATACCGGCACCGACACATCGTGCTTGATCGAGCCGCCCTCGGGCTTCTGCGTCTCGGTGAGCTGCATGCGCATGCTCCACAGCGCATTCGCCTGTTCGAGGCTTTCGGCAATCATCGCGTCGTCGACAAAGCCCTTCTCCATTCCGGCCTCGAGCACTTCCTCGAGCACGGTACGATTGCCTTGCGGCACCTGCGATGACAATTCCGTCAGCACGTACCAGGGATGCGGTTCATCGAGCGGATCGCGCACGCCATGCCCGTTGCGCAACGCGAACTCGACGCAGATGCGCGCGATCAATTCAAAGCTCGTCACGCTGCTGCCGGCACGCTCTTGCAACAACCCAAGCAATTCGAGCGCGGCTCGCGGGGAGGGGACGGCAATGAAGGCGGTTTCGACCGCCCGCGGTTTGGGGAAAAGCTTCAACACCGCCGCGGTGATGATGCCAAGCGTGCCTTCTGCGCCGATGAACAGGTTTTTCAGGTCGTAGCCGGTATTGTCCTTCTTCAGCTTGTTGAGCAGATTCATCACGCGGCCGTCGGCAAGTACGACCTCGACCCCGAGCACGAGATCGCGCGTCGTGCCATGCACGATCGCGGAGGTTCCGCCGGCATTGGTCGAGAGGTTGCCGCCGATAGTGCAGCTTCCTTCCCCACCGAGCGAAAGCGGAAAGAGACGATCGGCCTTGTCAGCTGCAGCCTGGACGTTCGCAAGAATTACGCCGGCTTCCGCTGTGAGCGTATTGGAGGCGGCGTCGGTTTCGCGGATCTTGTCGAGACGCGTGAGAGACAAAATAATCTCGCCGAACGGGATCGCGCCGCCCGACATGCCGGTGTTGCCGCCCGCCGGCACGATGCCGGTTTTCGTTTCGTTGGCGAGTTTGAGGATCGCCTGCACTTCTGCGACCGAACCCGGCCGCAGCATCATCGGGGTATTGCCCTGGAACAGCCCGCGCTGTTCGACCAGATGCGGGGCGAGCGTGGCCGGATCGGTCACGGCGTATTTTTCGCCGACGATCGCGGCGAAACGCGAGAGGAGTTCGGAAGCGGCCATTGCGGCCGTTTACTTAACGGCTCAATGCGTGCGCAGCAACGCCTTATAGGGCTTATCGGCCTGCTCGAGCGCCTTCTTATCGCGCCCCGTCATGACCACCATCAACACGAAGTCATTGCCGTCGGTGTCGGCGTCGAAGCCGTAGGATACGATTTCGGCGCCCTGCTGCGGCTTGCTCGGATTGTCGAAGCGATAGGAGATGAATGCAGGCTTGCCGTTCGCGCGCTCGGTCTCCCCAAGTTTCGTAATCTTGGCGTCGGGGACCGACTTCATCCAGGCCGCATGGCTCATCTCGATGAAGGTCTCGATCGGCTCGTCCTTCCGGCGCACCGAAACTTTCACGTAAATGAGCGCGGGCGCGTCGCCGAAGGATGTGCCCTTGGGCAGGATCATCTGAACCTTGTTCTTGTCGCCCGCCTGCTTGTCCTCGTTCCAGCTTTCCGGCGTCGTGAGCACGATCTTGTAGCTTGGGCAGAGTTGCACACCCTGCGCACTGCCCCCGCACACGTTCATGAATTTCTTGACCTCGGCGCGGGCGGGCGCAAGGGCGGTCACCGCAGCGAGAACGCCGAACAGACAGGCGGTTTTGAAATACAT
>JADMIO011614208.1_pt1 | contig 39535 bp, 42 predicted proteins | sample 8958161 | NCBI WGS metagenome assembly JADMIO01 (sample SAMN16585339, study PRJNA669376) | soil metagenome | isolation source: Crop rotation soil | place: USA: Cullars Rotation, Alabama | collected 2011 | reverse complement strand
AACCGCCACCGCAACCGCTGGCGATAAAGGGCCACCGAAACGCGTCTCCCTTCTCCGTGTCCTTGGTCCCGGCCATGTTTGGGCGCTGGGCGTCGGGATCGTCCTCGTCGGTGAATTCACCGGGTGGAACTTCGCCGCCGACAAGGGCGGCGCGCTAGCCGCCCTGATTACCTGCTGGTTCGTCGGTCTTCTCTATACGTCGGTCGCCATGATCGATTCGGAGGTCACTTCGACGGTCGCCGCGGCAGGTGGCCAGTACGCGCAGGCCAAACACATCGTTGGGCCGTTGATGGCGTTCAACGTCGCGCTCTTCCTGGTCTTCGCCTACACAATGCTGGAAGTATCCGACGCAATCCTTGCCGGCGACACGATCGTGGCGCGAGCCGCAACCGACGGGCTTACGCATAACAGCTTCATCGCGGTTTGCATCGTCGTGCTGGCGTTTCTCAATTACCGCGGCGTGCTGGTGACCTTGAACGTCAACTTCGTGGTGACGGCACTCGCTTATGCTTCGATTGTAATCCTGTTCGTTTCCGTGCAGCCGTGGAGCCAAGGCACGGTGCTGAAGCTGGGGGAACTCGTCAACGCGCAGAATGCGTTGCCCTATGGCTGGATCGGCGTCATCGCCTCCTTCCAATTCGCCATCTGGTACTATCTCGGCATCGAAGGAACGACGCAGGCGGCGGAAGAGGTGCGCTCGCCTGCCCGCTCGCTGCCCTACGGAACCATGGCGGGGATGATCACGCTGCTCATCGCCGCCGCGCTCACCTGGTATGTCTGCGCGAGCCTGCTCCCGTGGCAGTATCTTGGCATCACAATCTATCCCTTGTGGGATGCCGCCAAGATGACGGGGAGCCCGATCCTCGATTTCCTCCTGTTCTGGGGAACCATCCTATCGGCGATCGCCTCGGCGAACGGCTGCATCAACGATGCAGCACGCGCGTGGTTCTCGTTGGGACGTGACCGCTATCTGCCGACATGGTTCTCGGCTGTGCATCCGAAGTACCGGACGCCATACCGTTCGATCCTGTTCCTGCTGCCGATCGCGCTCGCATTCGCGTTCATCGCTGACCTCAATCAGGCAATCACCTTCTCGATTCTCTCGGGTGTTCTGCACTACACGTTCATGAGCATCAACATCATAATGTTCCGGAAGAAATGGCCCGTAGGATCGATCAGGCGCGGATATACGCATCCGTTTCATCCCGTCCCGGCGCTGACCCTGTTCGTACTGTGTGCGATTACATTCTTCGCCATCTTCCTAGGCTACGGCTCACAGCTGAGCGCCATGGTCATCTTCTATGTCATCGTGTCCGTATGGTTTCACTTCTACCGCTACAAATATGTTCGGCGGGGTGATCAATTCACGATGCCCTGGCCACGGCCACAGGGGTATTGAACCAACAAACTAGTCAGCAGTATGGCCCGCGCGAAGTGCGGGCCATACTCGTTTCAGGGCGGCTATGTGGAGCATACTTCTTGGATCTCTCGCCGCAATCGGGCTTGGCGGCCATCTCGCATCAAGATGTATCAAGGCCAGGCGGGCGCAGGAAGAAGCACCCGAGAGGCTCTTCGGTGCCGCGAGCGCGATTTTCAATGAATCGCATTTCGAAGCGACCGGAAGCATTGGATATCCGCAGCTTGTCGGAAACTATCGCGGACATTTCGTACAGGTCCGCCCCGTCATCGACACCCTAGCGGTTCGCAAACTGCCGTCACTCTGGCTTCTCGTCACGATCCCAAGACCGTTGCCGCTCACAGCTACCTTCGATCTGATGATGCGGCCCGCGGGCCCTATGACTTTTTCTAATTTCGAGCGGTTGCCGATGACTCTCCGGCATCCGGCCGATTTCCCGGAGCTTTGCGTGGTGCGGACGGACGACCCTACGCAGCTTCCGCCATTTCCTTTGATCGCACCTCATCTGGGAATATTCGCAGATCCCCATGCAAAGGAGTTGCTGATCACGCCCAAGGGCGTGCGCATTGTGTGGCAACTAGCGGAAGCTGAGCGTGGTCGCTATGGCGTGTTCCGTCAGGTCGAGTTTGGGGCCGTCCGCCTCGCACCGGGTCTGCTACAGGCCATTCTGGAGCGGCTGATCGCCATCCAGCAGACCATTATTCAATGGAAAGAAGCTAGTTCATGATCGACAGCGCCAGGATGAAAACCGAGAAGCCATACAATCCCTATTTCATCCTCGGAGTCGCCGTCGTGCTCCCGGGCGTTGGGCATGTCGTGAATGGCAACCCTCAACGCGGCCTGACCTTTTTGTTCTTCATCATCGTCCTTGCCTGGGCGACGTCGAAAATCGCTCCCGCGCAGGCCAGTTTCCTCGGCCATTATGCCGGCGGCCTGTTCATCTACGCCCTGTCAATTCTCGACGCGTATAAGACAGCACGAGTGAAGTGGGAGACGTGGCGATATATGCGCGATTCACCCCCTTCCACAGTCGGGGTAGTTGGGCGGGCTCGATCCAACGACGGGTCCAGCTCCGGTTTATAAAACGGCTCGAGTTACTTCAACGAACGCGGGTAAGCGTGCGAATTCGGTCTGCATTAGACCAAATCTGAACCACTGACCCGGAACAATTGAACGATTTGCTCAATCGTACCGTTCGGCAATGTTCCTACTTGATGAGCAAATAAACTCTCCTTAATCTGCGACACAATGAAACATTGCCAAACTGAATTGACTTAACATTGCAACCATCTGACCGCATAGCGCGCAGGAGGACGGACAGGGGAGTGCGATAGGACGCCGGAAAACGGAAATCCGAGTGCCCGCATGCACGAGAACGAGGAAACGTCGCAACCAGGGGACCAGGTATGGACAAGGATATCACTGCGCTACAGGTGATCTTTACCGAGACCTACTACTGGATCACCGTCGTCATGATGTTTCTCATTCACGTCGGCTTCTGCACCTACGAAGTCGGCGTGTCACGGCGCAAGAACCACCTCACCACATTGATGAAGAACGCGATGGTGATTCCGGTCGTCGGGGTCACTTTTTATTTGTTCGGCTGGTGGTTCTATTCGTCCATGGTGAATGGTCCGTGGATTACCGGAGGGTTGGTGACCGCGCATTTTGCCGAGCCCTGGAGCGAATTGATGGCCGCTCACATGGGCGGCAAGCCGGTCCAAAGCAATCTCACCCCAGCTGATACAGCGTTGTGGGCCCGACTTAATGGGGTCTTCTGGGCGGCCTTCTTATTGTTCTCTTGGACCACCGCCTCGATCGTATCCGGCTCGATCATCGAACGCGTGCGCTCGGGAGCGTTTTGGTTGATCGCGGTGATGCTGGGCTCGGTCACCTGGATCATCGACGCCGCTTGGGGTTGGCACCCGGCGGGTTGGATGGTGAAGGTGCTGGGTTATCATGATGCCTATGCATCCGGTGTGGTACACGCGATCGCGGGCGGCACCTGTCTTGCGGTGCTGATCAACCTCGGACCGCGTATTGGCAAGTTCCGGGCGGATGGGACACCGCGCAATATCCCGCCGCAGAACATCTGGCTGGTGTGTATCGGGCTGTTCCTGATCTACACCGGCTTCTGGGGTTTCTACGCCGCGTGCAACATCCCGCTTTATGATGTTCAGCCTGGCGACGGGGTGTTCTGGTCGGCAACTAACATCTATTTGCAGCCGACGACGCTGTCCGCCATCACCTTCAACTTTATCATGGCGTTGTGTGGCGGGCTCATGGCCGGCTATCTGGTATCTAAGGCGGACCCATACTGGACGTTCTCGGGCGGCCTTGCCGGTGTCATCGCCACCTCCGCCGGGAACGACCTCTACCATCCGATCCAAGCGATGCTCATTTCCGCAATCATCGTCTGGATCATCTACAAAATGCATTACTGGGTCGAACGGCGCTTCAAAATCGACGACGCCGTTGGTGCAGTTGCCGTGCATGGCTATGCGGGGTTCCTCGGCGTGGTCGCCGTGGGTTTCGTGTTATGGGGCTATCCGTCTTCGCCGGATGCGCTTCTGGGTCATGATACACCCTGGGCCCGCGTGACGCCTTGGGGCCAGTTCATCGGCGCCGTCATCATGTTCTGGGTGCTCGGTTTCATTCCCGGCTACATACTCTCCTATATCCTGAAGTCGTTCGGCGTTTTGCGCGTTCCGCGGGAGGTCGAGTTGGCCGGGCTGGATTACCAAATGCAGGTCACGGCTGCTCGTGAAGGCGAGGAAATCAGGGCTGTGCTGCTGCAAGAAAGCCGCGCACCGGCGGCGGCGGAATAGTCCGAGGGAGGAGAGGACCATGAACACAGGTTTAGTCGATAACTGGAACGGCAATCTTTTCGACCTCGGCCCGATCTACCCCTTCGTAGGTTGGGAAGTGCCGATGGTCATCGTCTGCTTCATCTTCTGGATCGGCTGGCACTATCTCCAGATGCGTATGGAGAATCAGACCCTCGAGGAAGAAGCGCGACGGCTCGCGCAACAGAGCAGTGACTTGCAAAAGGCACTACAAACGGAGCGCCTCGATTGATCGAGCGGGCCGAGGCCGTAGTAGGCCTGGACCCTCGTTAGACGCATGGAGGGAGCGCCGCTCGGCGCTCCCATCCGTCACTTCCGTGATCCCCCCAGTTGCCAGTGGGCAGTCCCGCCCTTGCTGCACTACAATGCTGCGGTTCGGACCAGATCTGAGCCACTGATCATGCATGAAACAGGCAAGGCAGCTTGAATTCGAAAAAAATGAGCTCTGACGGAGGGGGAGGACTGAAATCCTTCGAAGCGCGTCGGCGGCAGGATGGTGGGTTGGATCCCGAAGCCTTCCGTCATGCGCTGGGCCACTTTGCCACCGGCATAACCATCGTCACGGCCGTCGCCCCTTCGGGCGAGTTGCTTGGGGTTACGGCGAACTCGTTCAACTCCGTCTCCTTGGACCCGCCGTTGGTGCTCTTTAGCCTGCACCGGGCCGCTTACAGCCTTGGCGCTTTCACCGAGGGCGGGCACTTTGCGGTGAATATCCTCCGTGAAGACCAGCAGGAGATGTCCGTGCGCTTCGCCAAGGCCCTCAACGACAAGTGGAATGGCGTTGAATACGAGGTTTGGGAGACCGGCGCTCCGATCCTGAAGAACTGCCTCGCCGCTTTCGAGTGCCGTACGCGTGCGCTCTACGACGGTGGCGATCATGTCATCTTCCTCGGCGAAGTCCTGCGGCTGCGGTGCGCCGGCGATGGGCGGCCGCTGCTCTATTTCCGCGCCGGCTATCGCGCGCTGTCGGAGGACTGACGGACCCAACTGAAGTTCCTCACGCTAGCCGTTCTCTTGGTACAGAGCTGGTACAGGCGCATACCTTGCTTTGGTCGAAGCCTTTGGCTACCGTTTCCCCAACGATTTCGTCGATCTTCAAGTCCGGACGCGTTGCGCGAGGACAGTAGGGGAGCAGCATGAGTGACACCAAGAAGTGGGGCTCGGACGATTTCTGGGGACTAGGGTACGAGTTTGACCCGCAATGGCTTCTGACGCCCGCTCAGAAGGAGTTACAATCGAAGCTCATCGAGCTGTCGCGCACCACCTTGCGCGAGAATGCGGTTGAATCCGACAAGAAGCTCGTATTTCCCCGCAAGAACTTCGAGGCGTTGGCGAAGCTGGGGCTGCTGAGCCTCCTGGTTCCCAAGGAATGGGGCGGCCTCGGCGAGAACCACACCTGCGCGGCCATGGTCGTTGAGACGATCGCGCGCTACGGCTGCGCCTCGACCGCGATGTGCTACGTCATGCATACGGGCGCTGTCGCGGCGGCGATGCTGCGTGCGCATGGCAGTCCGGTGCTGCAGAACCTGATGAAGCGGCTGGACAAGGAAGTGCTGGTCGGCACGCTCTCCTATTCCGACCCCGAGACTGGCTCGCATTTCTGGTATCCGGTCTCCTCCGGCGCCGAAAAGGTCGATAACGGCTGGAATGTGCGAAAGAAGGCGTCCTGGACAACCTCCGGCGGATTTGCCGATTGGTACATCATTCAGACGACCAGCCCTGATTTTGGCGGCAACTACTCCGATCTGACCTGCTGGTTGATCATGGGCAAGGAGGCGAAGGCGGAGCCGTCGAAGTGGGATGGAATGGGGCTGCGCGGCAACCAGTCTGGCACGCTGGAAGTCAACGGCGTCATCCCGGCCGACCGTATGGTCGGGCCGAAAAGCGACGGCGCCAATTCCAACGACGAGGCCGTCGACCCCTTCTTCCTGCTGTGCTCGTCCGCATGCTGGAACGGCATCGCGCTCGGCTTGATCGACATCGCCAAGAACCACACGACCCGCAAGACACACGTCGATGTGGGGATGCGCGTCGCCGATTATCCGACCATTCAGGACTATGTCGGTGAGGCGATCATCGACACCAACACCTCACGCGCATTCGTCTTTCAGATGGCCAAGGCCATGGACGACGTGACCAACAACTGCGACTGGTCGATCCACAAGGATCCGACGGTGCTGCCGCGCGCCAAGCTGCTGCACTGGATGTGGCAGGTGAAGTTCGCCGCCGCCAAGAATGTCGCGCATGTCGGTGACAAGATGCTGCATGCCTGCGGCGGCACCGGTTACAAGCCCGCGCTCGGGATCGAGCGTTATTTGCGGGATGGCAAGGCAGGCTGGGTGATGGGACCGACCAACGAGGTCCTGCGGCAGTTCGTCGGCAAGATGGCGCTGCTCGGGATCGCCAGCCTCGATTACTGGAACCAGTCCTTGAACGAGCGCGTGCTCAACAACGAGCTGAAGAAGATGGACAAATCGGCCAAGCTCGCGCTCGCCAAGAAATTGATGGCGGAAGCCGATACCAAGGCGGCGGAGTAGAAGAACCGCTCACGGGCGGAGCTCCATCCGGGCCTCTTCGGCAAGGGTCAAGGTGAGGGCGGCGCATTTCGGAAGAAAGAGAGGAGCGCATCGGCGCAGGCCTGCGGCTCTTCTTCGGCGATGAAATGGCCGCAATCGAGCTGCAGATCCTCGACGAGATCCGCCCAGCGGCGCCACACTTCGGCGGCCGGAGCGGCGCTGGCCGAGTAATCGCTGCCCCAGATCATCAGTAGCGGGCAAGCGATCTTGCGCCCGGCCTGGCGGTCGGCAAGGTCGTGTTCGCGGTCGATGCTGGCGCCGGCGCGGTAGTCCTCGCAGGTGGCGGCGACCACAGCCGGATTGCGGAACTGTGCGACGTAATCCGCCACCGCCGCCGAATCGAGCGCCTCCGGACGCTTCGCCCAACGCTGGATGAGATGGCGGACGAAGAACTCCGGTTCGGCGCCGATGAGGCGTTCGGGAAGAGGCGCAGGGACGGCCAGAAAAGGCCAGTGATACGTGCCAAGCGCGCGCTGCCAATTCATTTCGTCCCAGACCTCCAGAGTTGGGACGACGTCGAGCACGGCCACGCGCTCAACCCGCTCCGGATGATCAAGGCAGAGCCGATAGGCCACGCGAGCACCGCGGTCATGACCCGCCAGACGAAACCGCTGAAAACCAAGCGCATCCATAACCGCGATCATGTCGGCGGCCATGCTGCGCTTTGAATAAGCGCGGTGGTCGGGGTCAGGCGCCGGGCCCTTGCTGCGGCCATACCCGCGCAGATCGGGCATGACCAGGGTAAAGGAGCGGGCCAGCACCGGCGCGATGCGGTGCCAGATCACATGCGTCTGCGGATAACCATGCAGAAGCAGCAACGGCGGCCCCTCCCCGCCCATCCGCAGAAAGATCTCGGCGTCAGGAACCTGGATCCGCCGTACTGTGAACTGTTCCAACATTGCCGCTACTGCGCATAGTCCGGTTCATCGCGATCGAGCTGCCGTTTCAATGCCTCGAAGTGGCGCTCGGCGTAAACCGGGCGAAACTGCGCGAAATCAGCCCGCGTGCGTTCGCCCACTTCTGTTCGGACCAGCCGCAGAGGTTTGCCAGTCGCCATGGCGATGCATTGCGCCTGCGCCGCCCGCTCAAGGTAGTAGAGCGCATCGAAGGCAACGCCAACCGTGGCGCCGACGACGATCACGCCGTGATTGGCGAGGAACAGCACTTCCTTGTCGCCGAGCAGCCGAGCCATGCGTGCGCCCTCCGCAGCATCGGCGATGCCGTTGAAATCCTCGTCATAAGCGATCGCATCCTTGAACCGCAGCGCTGTCTGCAGCGCCGGTTCCAGCCGCCCGTCTTCGATCATCGTGAGCGCCGTCGCGTAAGGCATGTGGGTGTGCAGCACGCAGCGGGCATGCGGATGCGCGCGGTGAATGCCCGCATGGATATTGAAGGCGCTGGACTCCACTTCGCCCGTGCCTTCCACCGGACGGCCCGCCTTATCCAGCAGCACGAGGTCGCTGGCCTTGATCTCCGACCAGTGCAAGCCATAAGGGTTGACCAGGAACAGCTCGTCGGAGCCCGGGGGCATCAGGCTGAAGTGGTTGCAGATGCCCTCATGCAATTGGTGCCGCACCGCGAGCCGAAAAGCAGCCGCCAAATCTATACGCGCCTGCTGGATGTCGTTGCGCATGAGGGCGCCTCCCTGGTCTTGAGATTACTCCACTTGAATTGATCTGAAGGACGCGCGTCAATGCCCTAGTCCCCGCCTCTGGCGCATGGGCCAGTTCGGCACCAAATGGGAGTTGATGGACGCCGACTTTGTTCCGCAGGAGATCGACGGCCGAGCGCTTTTGGCCTTGCGCCAACGTTCGGACGGCCCCGGCCTCCGCCGCCTTCTTGGCCACGCCGGAACTCTGGCGGGAACGGGCGCGCTGGTTCTGTTGACGAACGGCAGTCTCCTCCTCCTGCCGGCGATGGCGGTACATGGCGCCGTGCTCGTCTTCCTGTTCGCGCCGTTGCATGAGACCATCCATCGTACCGCGTTTCGGAGCCGATGGCTGAACCATGCGGTGGCTTTCTTCTGCGGCTTGTGGCTACTGCTGCCACCCGAGTACTTCCGCGCCTTCCACTTCACGCATCACCGCTTCACGCAAGACCCGGCCCGAGACCCCGAACTGGCCGGCGGCGGGCGACCGGCGCGCCGTGCCGCATTCTTCCTCCACCTCACCGGCCTGCCCTATTGGACATTCCAGGCGCGTATACTGGCCCAACATGCCCTGGGGCGGATTCATGAGCCGTTCTTAAGCGCCGCAGCCGGCCGACGTGTTGTGCGCGAAGCGCGTGTGGTGGTGGCGATCTATACGAGCCTTGCCGCACTGTCGGTGCCGTTCGGTTCGCCGCTGGTGCTCATGCTTTGGCTTGGTCCGGCTTTGCTCGGACAACCGTGGCTGCGCGCATTCCTGGCTGCAGAGCATATGCTCTGCCCGCTGGTGCCGGACATGGCCCTGAATACCCGGACCACGCTCACCTCACGCCTCGTTCGCTACTATGGCTGGAACATGAGCTTCCACGCCGAGCATCACCTCGCACCGGCCTTGCCGTTCCACGCGCTGCCTGCCGCGCACGGCCAACTGAAATCGAAGCTTGGTGTAGTGTCGCCCGGTTATGGCGCGGTGATACGTCAAATCTGGGAGGCGACCGCGCACGGTCGCGGGCACCCTCTCACCGTGCAGGAGCGCAGCTGATGCTGGAGTTTATAAGGTAATCGTAGAAGGCAGGGCGCGATCCAATTCCGGGTCGCGCCTGAACCGCCCCCCGCCCGATCAGGGCGTCAGAACCAAATTGGTCGCCGACGATTTCCCGTTATGTCCGGTGGTCAGCTCGTATTCGATGCGCTGACCCTCGGTGAGCGAGGCGAGTCCTGCTCGCTGCACTGCCGAGATGTGAACGAACACGTCCTTGTTGCCGTCTTCCGGAATGATGAAACCGTAACCCTTGGCAGGGTTAAACCACTTCACAGTGCCACGAGCCATTGATGTCCTCATAAATTCATCAGTCGCGGGCAAGACAACCTCCAGTGAAGCTTCAAGTGCTTCGCCGAAGCCAAAGCCTAGAGGTTGTTTCCCAAGTCCAAGATGTACTAACAACTCACTTTTACTCAAGAATTTTTATAGTAATATTTCATCTATAGTTGGACTACTACTGCCGATCACAGTGATAGTTCATTACGTTCATAAACTCACAAAGATACCGGACTCCTTCCGCGCAATTGCGCCTTCGGATCGGGTCCGCAATACTGCCGGCTTGAGGTGAACATGGCTGATAAGCACGACGTAGTGATCGCGGGAGGCGGCGTCATTGGCAGCGCAATCGCCTATTTCCTGAAAGGCGGGGTGGAGTTCCCTGGCTCGGTCTTGATCGTTGAAAAGGACCCGACCTACGGCCAATCCTCTACACCCCGATCGGTAGGCGGCATCCGGCAGCAATTCTCGACGCCGGAGAACATCGCGATGTCATTATTCGGAGCCCGTTTCGTGAAATCGGCGGGCGAAATTCTCGCCATCGGCGATGAGCGGCCCGACATTTCCTTTGTCGAGCAGGGCTATCTGTTCCTCGCGACCGCGGCCGGCATGCCGGTCCTGAAACATAATCATCGGTTCCAGCTCGAGGCGGGAGCCGAGATCGCCCTTCTCGATCACACCGCTCTGGCCCAGCGCTTTCCTTGGCTCAACACCGACGGTCTGGAGGGCGGCAGCTTTGGGCTGAAGAATGAGGGTTGGATCGACCCCTATGCCCTGCTCCAGGCCTTCCGGCGCAAGGCCCGCTCGCTGGGCGTCGTCTATGCAAAGGACGAGATCGTCAATGTCGAGCGGCACGGCAATCGGGTGGTCGCCGTACAATTGGCCGAGGCCGGACGTGTGCCCTGCGGCGCTCTCGTCAATGCCGCCGGTGCGCATGCGCCCGAGGTCGCCGATATGGCGGGTGTGGCACTCCCAGTCCGACCTCGCAAACGCTTCGTCTTTGTCTTTGATTGCCGCGAGCCGGGGCCGAGCCTGCGGCGCGCACCCCTCACGGTCGATCCGACCGGCGTCTATTTCCGCCCTGAAGGGCAGAGCTTCGTCGGCGGTGTCTCGCCGCCTGAACACCGCGATCCCGATTGCCTGGACCTCGAATTGGAATACGAGCTCTTCGAAGAAGTGGTGTGGCCGACACTCGCCGAGCGCGTTCCGGCCTTCGAGGCGATCAAGCTGCAGCGTGCCTGGGCCGGACTTTACGACTACAATACGCTGGACCAGAACGCGATCCTCGGACCGCACCCGGAGCTGGTGAACTTCTATGCCGCAAATGGCTTCAGCGGGCACGGTCTGCAGCAGTCACCAGCGGTGGGACGCGCTATCGCCGAGCTGATAAAATTCGGCGAGTTCCGTAGCCTTGACCTTACTCGCTTCTCCTATGAGCGCATCGTGGCCGGCCGTCCTCTACGCGAGTTGAATGTAGTTTAGCAGGCGTCCGAAATTGAACTGCCTTCGCGAGGTTGCCATGACTCAAAACGCCATCGTCTCGGTTCTCTGCCCCGATCGCACCGGCCTTATTGCAGCACTGGCCGGCCGGCTGCATGACCTCGGCATTAATCTCGGCGACACGACTTTCGCGGTGCTCGGTGGCGGGGCGGAATTCACCAGTGTCTGCGAACTGCCGCAGGGGGTTTCACTCGAGACAGTCGAACAAGACCTGAAGAGCCTGCCCGAACTCGAGGGAGGAAAGATCACGGTCTCGCCCTTCGCGCTACCGGACGTGCACGGGCCATCGGCGAAGATTACGCATCGGATCGAGATCGCCGGGCGCGACATGCCGGGCTTGGTTGCGCGGCTGGCGGAAGCCTTCAACGAGTTCGGCGCCAATATCGTCCAGCTCAACTCGGAGCGGATTCCGGGCACCGGCGGTGCACGCTACATCACCCGCATGGCCGCCTGGATTCCGGAGGCAAAGACCGAAGCCTGTCTTGCCACCGTCGCCAACACCGCCTCGCAGATGAACCTCACCTGCAGCGTAACAACCGGCTGAGTAATCTGGCCTTAGCGGCGCTGATACTGCGTCGCTCCGAAGAGGACGTCGCGCGATTTCGGATCGAGGGGCGACGATTGCCGGCGATCGGCGAGCAGGGTAAGACCGCGCTGCACGGCCGGACGCGCGAGAATTGCCTCGCGCCAGCGCTTCACGTTCGGGTACTCCTCGATATTGACGCCCTGCCGCTCTGGAAAACGCAACCAGGGCATGGTGGCGATATCCGCGATTGAGTAATCGCCGGCCAGATATTCATGCTGGCGCAGGCGTCGATCGAGTACGCCGTAAAGGCGCTTTGACTCGTTGGTGTAGCGGTCGATCGCATACTGAATGGGTTCAGGAGCATACATCCGGAAATGATGCGCCTGCCCCAGCATCGGTCCGATTCCGCCCATCTGGAACATCAGCCACTCGAGCGTGGCGTAACGCGGCGCACCGTCCCGCGCCAGCAGCTTGCCGGTTTTCTCGGCCAAATAAATCAGAATGGCACCGGATTCGAAAACCGAAATGGATTTCCCCCCTGGTCCGTCGGAATCGACAAGCGCCGGAATTTTGTTGTTCGGGCTGATGCGCAGGAACTGCGGCTCGAATTGATCGCCTTTGCCGATATCAATTGCATGAACGGTACAGGGCAAGCCGACCTCCTCCAGCATAATGGAGACTTTGTAGCCATTGGGCGTCGGCCAAGTGTAACAGTCGATCATTGTCTCTCTTTCCGAGGTTGCCGTCACAGCTTTGGTGCGGCTGACGGGCAGGTCATTTTAATCCGTCAGCCGCCAAAAGCGCTGGTGGTTGCGTTGTCATCTCAGGGATTGGGGCAGGATAGATTTTCCTTGGCTGTCACGATGTCGAACGAAAGCATCGGCTGCTTCGTACACGTGGCATTGTAGCGCTCGACCCGCTGGTTGTAATCGGTGATCATCTTGTTATAACCAGGGAATTCGTCGCGGAGCTGATCGCGCAGGAGATTGCGCCGGTCGACCAGTGCCTCTGCCTTCGTCACCGCGTCGGGATCGCCTGGCTGGGCAGTCCGCTGCAGATCGGCCAATTGCTGCTCGGTGTCCTGAAGTTCCTTCTGCCGCTGCGAATACGCGCCGGAGCTTGTACCGAGACGGTCCGAGAGGGTCTTGATCTGCTGTTCCTGGCAGATGCATTCCTTCACCTGCTCCATCGGCATTGACTCTACGGTCTGTGCCGCCGCCAAGCCTGGAGCGAGCATCAGCGAGAGTGGGGCAAGACACAGCCGAAGCAGCAGCCGATTTCCGTGCAAACGCATCATGCTCACACCTCCTTTGCTCATCGTTGTCTTTATTGGAACGCTCCCCAATGGAGTTTGAAGCGCCGGGGATGATCAGGTCACGCGGAAATTCTTGAACTGCCAAGGATCGCCCGGGTCGACGTCTTCAGGAAAGAGCCGCCCGCGATCCTGCAAAGGGGTCCAGTCGGAGTAGGCGCCGGTCATCGTGCCGAGATAGGGACGCGCGATTTCGAGCACGCGCTCGAAGTCCATCTCATCCGGTTCAACCACGCCTCGGTCGGGATTTTCCACGGCCCAGATGACGCCGCCCAGAACGGCGGCGCAGACCTGAAGGCTGGTGGCGTTGTTGTGCGGCACTAGCTTTCGCGCTTCTTCGATCGATAGCTGCGAGCCGTACCAATATGCGCCACGCGCATGCCCCAACAGCAGGACTCCAAGCTCGTCGATGCCGCTAACGATCTCCTCCATCAATAAGCGGCGCCGTTCCTGCAGATACCAGTTTTTTCCGGCAAGTTCGTGGATGGAAAGCACGGCGTCATCGCAGGGGTGATAGGCATAGTGCACTGTCGGCCGGTAGAGCGCGCGTCCGTTCTCTTCGATGGTGAAATAAGCCGGAATCGAGATGGCTTCGCCGTGGGTGATGAGGAAGCCATGAAAGGGCCCTTCGAGCGGGGTCCAGCTCCGCACGCGCGTAGCGGCGCCGGGCCGCTTCAGATAGATCGCCGCGCCGCCGCCGAAATCATGGTTACCGCCGTCTTCCGGGAAGTGCCGTTCATGCGTGCCCCAGCCAAGCTCGGACGGTTGGCTGCCTTCGCTCACGAAGCCCTCAATCGACCAGGTATTGACGAACTCGCCGACTTGTTTCGGCTGGTTCGCCACCTGCGTATCCCGCTCCGAGATATGGATGACCTTGACCGAGAGGCGCTGGGCAAGACGGCCCCACTCGTCGCGTGACTTCGGCACGGTGCGCAGCTTCACGCCCGTGTCGCGGGCGATGTCGAGGAGCGCCTGCTTCACGAAATGCGACACCAGGCCGGGATTGGCGCCATGCGTCAAAATCGCCGTCGGCGCCGACGGGCCGAGCCGTTTGCCAAGGTCGAGTGCAGATTCCCGCAAGGCATAATTGGACCGCTTGGAGGCGGAGAGCGAACTATCCGTGTAGCCGCCCACCCATGGCTCGATGCAGGTGTCGAGGTAGAGTGCGCCCTTCTCGGCGCACAGCTCCATCAAGGAAACCGAGGAGACATCGACCGAGACATTGAGCAAAAAGTCCCCCGGCCCGAGCAGCGGCTCAAGCATCCGCCGATAATTCTCCCGCGTCAGCGGCTCATCGAAGAATGCGATGCCATATTGCTCCGCCTCCTCCCTGCCCCGTTCGTCGCCGGTGACGATGGTGATTCGGCTGGGCTCGAGCTCGATATGTCGCAGCAGGAGCGGCAAGACGCCCTGCCCGATGCTTCCGAAGCCGACAATAACCATCCGGCCTGCGAAGCCAACCCGGTTGCGTTGATCTGCCATCCCCACCCGCTCCGGCATGAGTGACGAAGTCAAGCGCCGGCCAGCCGGCCTTCAGACCGGCTGGATTCCGGCGCGGGCGGACATTGTCAACTCCGAAGCCGCCTTGCAACCCGGTTTTTGGAGGAACGGCCGGCCCTCTGCTGGAGGCTCCGCTGGCTCGCTTGGAGCCAGGCGAACCGGCTCAAGCGGTCAGGAATCGCCCACACGTCTCGTGAGCTCATGAGGAGCAGAGAATTCGATTTGAATTTGAACCGGTGACACTGCCGAACGAAATTGCGCGTATTAGTAAGTTCTTAGCCCAGCTCACGGCTAAATCCGGGCGTTAGGGGCTGGAAACTCATGTTTGCGATAAAAAAGCGGCGCCGTACCGAGGTAGCGGTCGGGCAATATTGGAGGACCGTTTCACCCGTTCCCTGTGATTGGGAAGTGGTCCGATTCTACCAGGATCCCGAGGGCATCTCGCATGTCCTGCTCCGGCAGGTAGAGGACCCCACCAGTTTCAAGACCATAGCGACGGAGCTCCTGCTCACTGGAACCGGCTATGCCCTGATCCAGGAGCCCTTTGTAGATCAAGCTGAAATCCTCGATTCGGCTTAGCCTTAGCCACCCGAGCTCTCCTCATTTCACCTCTTCTCGCCACTCGCGTAGTCGTCTCTTTCAGGTAAAGTGACAATATGAATGGGAGCAAGCGCGCTCCGTGGAGCATTGGTGCGACGTCGGCATGGCGAATTTGATCACCCTCGGCCGGTTCCTGCTGCTGTTCCTGCTGGTGGCCTCAGCTTATTCAGCACCGCCGATATGGCAGCTTGGCAACGCTCCGCTCCTGTTCCTGATCATCGCTTTGGACGGGGTGGACGGCTATGTCGCCCGCAAGCGCAACGAGACCTCCGTCTTCGGTTCGATCTTTGACATCGCGATTGACCGAGTGGTGGAGAATGTCCTGTGGGTCGTGCTGGCCGATCTGGGGCTGGTGCCGATTTGGGTGGCGATTGTCTTCATTACCCGCAGCTCAATCGTGGATTCAATCCGCTATGCGGCCATTTCGCACGGCGAGACGGCCTTTGGGAGTATTCACTCACAGTTGGGTCGCGTTCTGGTCTCCGGCCGGTTCATGCGGGGATTTTATGGTGCTCTGAAAGCGATCACCTTCGGCTGGGCGTTCTTCTTGCAACCCTTGCCCATCCTGTTCCCGAGCGCTTGGCAGCACTACAGCGTGCCCGCACTTTGGATCACCGGGTTCCTGGTCTACGCCTCAGTGGTGATCTGCTTGCTCCGCGCACTGCCCGTCATTCTCGAATTCCTCAACGAATCACGGCCGTTCCGGCGGACCAAGCCGGCTGGCGTGTTGTGACTCGCCTGGTCATCGTCGATCTCGACGGCACGCTGCTGCGAGGAGGCAGCGAGATCCGGTTCATTGCGCATTTGGCTGCAACGCGCCGGATCGGCATTCGCGCGCTTCTTCGAAGCATGGCTTTCACACTTCGTTATGCGCCGCGGTTCGGACGCGACGTCTGGAAGAAGAACAAGGCCTATCTGGCGGGTCTTCCTCGCACTCAGGTCGAGCAATGGGCTCGGGGTTTCGCCACCGAAAGCCTCCCAGCACTGCTTCGCCAGTCTCTACTCGATCGGATCGCTCGTCACCGCGCGGCTGGGGATGAGATCGTGTTGATGACCGGGACACCGGAATTTCTCGCCCGACCGCTTGCGGAGGTGATCGGCGCGGATTCCTGCATTGCCACGCAGTGTCGCGAGCAAGACGGTTGCTATCTGGGTTCACTCCCGCTCCGTCACCCCTTCGCGAGCGAGAAGCTGAAACTCGCACGCGAGGCAGCGGCACGGCTGGGAGTGCCGCTCGCCGACTGCATTGCCTATGCAGACAGCCGCGACGACATCGAACTTCTCTCTGAGGTAGGGACACCCATCGCGGTGGCGCCCGACCGCGATCTGGCCCGTCACGCCCGCGCACATGGGTGGGAGATCGTCTCCGATCCGCAGGTCCGGCTGTTGCGGCGCCGGTTTGTCTGGGCCGGAGAGCGCAGCTAAGCCAAGCCGGACCTGTGAAAAAATTTCCGGCGCGTGAAATTTCGGCTTGATCGCCGAGCGCATTTGCTTATTTTTCATCCCAGACGCACCCGCACGTGCCTCTGGCCCACAGTGGTTATGCTACGACGTTAGGCGTCCTTTCGGGTTTGACGTGGCCTACTGGCCAAAACCTTAGAGGAACCCTGATATGGTTGTAGCCCGTCGGGCCGCACGGCACGCTCCGCTCCTCAACACCGTGGAACACTGTGCTCAGGGTCCCATTGCCTTTGCGCCTGAGCGGCTGTTACCGCCATCGCAGCTTCTGGTGATTCAGCACTGCCCGTTGACGCCGGTCGGCCTTGTCGGCGCATCGGCGGAAGCGGCCGGCGCACGGCTGACCACCATCATGCCTCATCACGGCGATCCCTTTCCGGAGGACCCGGACCGGTTCGACGGCCTCGTGCTATGCGGTGGGCCGATGCATGCCGGCGATGATGACAACTATCCCACCTTTCCGGCGATACTGCGGCTGATCCGGCGTTTCCACGGCGGCGGGCGGCCCATTCTGGGTCTATGCCTGGGAGCGCAGCTGATCGCCCGCGCGTTCGGCCGCGAGGTGGTGAAGTGGCAGGAGCTCGAGCTTGGTTTCCCCGCCATCAAGCTTACGGCGGAAGGCCGCGCCGACCGCTTGTTGCGGGGCACGCCGGCGCGCCCGCGGCTCATGCAGTTTCACGAGGATACGTTCGACTTGCCCGAAGGCGCCAAGCTGCTGCTGAGCGGCGATTGTCCGAACCAGGGTTTCCGCATCGGCGACACCACTTACGGCTTCCAGTTCCACATGGAAGTCACGCTTGAGGATGCATTCGCCTGGCTGCGCGATTGCCGGGACTGGATCTCGCGTCATTACGGCGAAGCGGCGGACAGCGGCATAGCGCGCGTTGCCGGCGAGATCGAGCGCTACCATGCCGGCGCCGCGCTATGGACGAGTACGGTTACTCAAAGATGGATAGAGTTGGTGGCCGAACGCAGTCTGTGGCGCCAGGATCTCTCGCCCTTGCGAGTTTCCGCCTGAATTGACCGCCTGCCTTGGACTGGGTGTAATCTGTTAACCGCGAGCGTCAACGAGCCGGTTACTGAGCCGCCCCTACTATCATGGGTATGAAGAACGCCCGGAACAGGCTTTCCCTGCGGGATTTTGCTGCCAACGAGGATGGGGCCACCTTGATCGAATACGGTTTGGTGGCCGCCCTGGTCTCGGTTTTCATCCTCGGTGCGGTCAGCGCGCTCGGAGATGCGGTGATCCAACTCTTCGACTTGGCCAATCAAGCGTTGCCGAACTGACGTTTCTTCAGTTCTGACCGCCGCTTCCAGAGCTGCCAGATCTCTGCCGATCCGCTTCCGCCTGCGCTGCGCTCGTGGCCGCATCCCCCACGCGCCGCGCCTTTCCCTTAACCTGCTCGGCCACGGCACTGGGCATGATGCCTTCTTTTTCCGCCTGCTCCACGGCCGCAGTGCCGGCGCTGGAAACGACGCTCTTGGCCCGCTCCCACTGGTCGCGCGCATACTCGCCTACGCGATCCTGGAGATTATCGCGGCTCGGACCCAGATAGCGGTTCTCGATGCGCGTGGTGGGCAAGGTGGCTCCGAGGACCGCGCCGAGCGCGATCGCGACCGCCCCGAGCACGAGCGGCTGCTCCTCGAGCATCTGTTCGAAGCCGGTGCGGGCGCGGTCGACCTGATGCTGCGCGATAGAGCCGACCTGTCCGATCCGATCACGCGTGTCTTCTAGGGTGCTGCTGAATCGATCCTGCAAACCCCGTCGATTCCCGCGGGACTGATCCCAATTGCCGCTCATGTTCTCTTCTCCTTCGAAATGATTTTGAGGCGGGGGTGAAGTCCCGCTCAACGAGGACGCTTCACGCAAGTGATAGGGAGCTCGATCGCCGCCCGAACGACGGTACGGCCGCTCGATCTTGTCCCCTCGTTCTGCCAACAGCAGCCAAGCCAGCCCTGCAGCAAACATCGCCGTAGGTACTGGATGGCGCCTGATCGTCCGCCCAAGATTGGACGCGAACAGCCCTGGTCCGCCATGCAGATGATCCAGGGCGCGGTCGATTAACCTGTGAGGAGAGAGTCGGTCCTCGATCTGGTTAAGGGTGTGGTCCATCTGCGAACGGATCCGTTTGAGGTCGCGTTCAAGCTCCTCGGCGCTACGTGCGTCTCCGTTGCGGGTGGGAACTGGATCGACAGGATCGCGTACCGCCGTCATCGCACCTTCTGCCGGATCCATGTCGCGTCTTCTTTTAACGAATCCACCGTACGCCGCGGCATCAGATTTGCCGGCTTCATGTCGCCCTTGCCCTTCAGCAACAAGCCGACGCCGATCACGGCAACGACCACGCCCACAATCAAGAAGGACAACCAGGGCTTGGTCACTCCCCAGTCGAAGACCTGCCCGAGGCCAATGGCAGCGGCGAAGAGGAGGACGAGCAGCGCGGCATAGAGCAGTAAGCCGCCGGCAATCACCATCACCAAGCCGCTGCTGAAGCGGTTGATCCGGTCGATGATCTCCGTCTTGGCAAGCTGGATCTCGGTACGCACCAGCGCCGAGGTCTCGCGCGCCAAGTCGGAGAACAGCGAGCCGATCGAGCGCGCCTCAGGTGCTGGATCCACCACCTTGCCCCTCCGTGCCGGGAGTACGCGTCCGTGTTCCACCAAATTGGCCGAGGCCGCCCGGTGCCGGGGCTCCTGGGGCAGGCCCGCCCAACGGTCCGCCACCTGGAGCAACTCCGCCCATTGGTCCACCCGGCACCGGGCCGCCTACTGGCCCCCCAGGACGTGAGGCGCCGGTGTATCCTTCGCGCATGTCTTGTCGGCCCATGCCCTGCGAGCCGCCGCCCGGGCTACCCTGCCGACCACCTGACCGGCGCGACCAATCAGAGCCGCCTCCGCCGGTCATTCCTTCCTGATATCCTCGCCGGCCGACGGAACTCTCGGAGTCGGAACTGCGGCCGTAATCATCATCGCCATAGCCCCAGCGCTCCGCGTCCCGCCGCTCTGAGGAACTCTTCAGGAAGCGGGTGAGGAGGAAACCGAGCGCAACGCTCGCACCGATGAAGACCGCCGGTTGTCGCCGGGCAAATCCCTCCACGTCATCGACCAGCGCGGAGACGTCGCGGCTGCGCATGGTATCGGAGAAGTGCTCCAGCCCCGCGGCAGCTCGCTGGATATACTCGGCCATGGCGGCATTGCCGTGGTCGTCGAATTGTTGCGCAGCGTTGCGGGCGGCATCGGCCATGCCGTTGATGTTGTCGGCGAGGCGCATCTTGCGCTCTTCGACATATGAGAGCGTTCGTGAACGCGCCGCTTGCGTCAGTCTGCCCGCCTCGGATTTTACTTGTTCCACGGCGGAGGTATTCTCGTCTCGTCCTTGCTCTGGCTGCGAACCGATGTCGCTGCTTGCCATTCGTTCCTCCAAACGCCCCCATTTCGCGTTAAATCCAGCTAATTAACATGAGCCTTCCAGTCTGGTTGCCAGGGTTTCTCAGGTGGTTTGGTTCTGTTCAGGCACTTGCTTTCCAAGACGTTCGAGAGCTGTCGACGCAGCCTCGGCGACCGGAGCCGGCAGGTCGGTGATCTCCGTTAAGCGGGTTAATTTCTTCACCGCGTCCTGGTCCGCCCTACGCCTCTCCTCAGCAAGAGGCGCGTCCTTCTCAGCTTCCACTGCAAGGCGAACCTCATCGGTGAGTGCGCGCGTGGCTTCAAGGTCGGGATCGGGAACTGCGGGCAACCATCCGGCTCTGCGCGCCGCCTGCGCCAATTCTCGCGCGATACCGTCGCGCAGCGCTGCAGCTTCGCTCAGCGGAGCCTGGAATTGCTGGCCGGTGCTGGCTGCTTCGCGATAGATCCTGCCCGCTTCGGCTGCGGCCAGCAGCGCTTCGTCAAGTGCCACCTCGGCATCACTGCGCAGCATTCTCTTTCCCCATCGTCAGATACTCCGGCGGCACCATGACCTCGATCGCCGCCGGCACGACTTCGAATTGAACGGGCGTCTGAGTCGTGACCTCGCCATCGGTGCTGACCGGGAACGGGCGTCGCGTGTCGATATCGATGCGTGTCCCGCAGAGCCGATGGACGCCTTCAAACCGGCCTTGCCATCCAGTCCGCAAAGCCGGAGCCAGCAGCAACAGTCGCATGAGGCTCAAGGGAGAGATGCTGTAAAGGTGGAGCAGATTGTCATCGATCGCGGCGTCGGCAGCCACGGTCATGCCGCCGCCATAATGACGGCCGTTGCCGACCGCCACCTGGATGGCATGCACCACGAGCACGCGCCCGTCGCAGCGTATGCGCGCGCGGAAAGGGCGCTGCTTGCCGAGAGTCCGGATCACGGTGAGCGCATAGCCGGCCGGTCCCCAGCGGCGCTTGGTGGCGCTGTCGATCGAGCGGGCAACCGTCACCGACAAACCGATGCTGGCGACGTTGAAGAAGTATTTGCCGTTGGCGCGGCCAAGATCGATCCGATATTTGAGACCTTTGGCGGCCACCGCGCAGGCGTCTTCCAGCTTAGACGGAATGCCGAGCGTCCGCGCCAAGTCGTTGGCTGTACCCAAAGGCAGGATGGCGAACGGCAGCCGAGCGTCGAGGATAGCTTCGCAGGCCACATTCAACGTTCCATCGCCGCCGCCCAGCGCCACCAGGTGGATCTCAGAAGCCCGGGCTTGGATCGCTTTCGGGATTTCTCTCGGAGCATCGACCCCGAGCGCAATGACCTCTAGCCCCTGGGCTCGTAGGCACGCCTCCGCCGCCTCGAGCTGTTCTGCCCCGGTACGGCTTTTCCGGTTAACAATGAGGAGGACGCGTCGAGCCATCGCCTGCAGCCACAGGAGGAACGCGTGTCTTCAACATGCCGGATCAGCCAAAAGTTGCCGTCTCAACGCGCCGGCCGGGCCAAGGCTCTGCGGAGAATGCCTTCGATGAGATCGGGATAAGTCATGCCTTTTTGGCGGGCAGCCAGGGACAGCTCACCGTTGCTCGCGAGATGCGGGTTGGGGTTCACCTCGATCACGTGAAACTCCCAATCCTGCAGTTCTGACTCATGCTCGCCGTTGCCGTTGTTCGCCTTGCGTTTGGGCTTCTTCTTCTGCTTGCGGCCGTCTTCGTTGAGCCGCCGCAGGCGCATATCGATCCGGCCATAGTCGCGCAGCTTCAGCAGCTTGAACGCCTCAACGGCCGTGTCCCCGATCGCTTTCACGACCTCATCGGGCAGATCGTCAGGGAAGATCTCGGGTGCATTGCGGTAAACGGGGTTGTCATTCTCCCACTTCGCCTCAGAAGAGGCGATGCGCGGGGTGCCTTTCGGAAGCCGTGAGAAATCCCATTCCAAGATCGGCAATGGTTCCGGCCGCTCGCCTTCCAGCACGCCCACATAAAGCTCCCGCCCGTCGATGAATTCCTCAACCAGAGCGGGCGCGCCGAATTCGGTCTGCACAAAGGAGATGCGCTCCATCAACTCCTTCAGATCGTGAACGACGGCTCCCGCATCGATGCCGATCGAGGCATCCTCGTTCGAGGGCTTCACGATCAGCGGAAAACTGAGGGAGTCGGCATGTTCCAAGGCGCCGGCGTGCATCACCATGAATTTCGGCGTGCGTATGCCGTGGAACTGCAAGATCTTCTTCGTGAGCGCCTTGTCCTGGGCCAAGGAAAGACCAATCGCCGGCGTGCCGGTATACGGCCTGCCGATCAGCTCCAGCACTGCCGCTACGTTCTGCTCCTGCTGATTGACGCCGTCCAAGGACTCGCAGACGTTGAAGATGACCTCGCCGCGATCCTTGGCAAGCTGGTTGATGAAGGCGATCGGATCAGAAACCGCTGCAAGCCGGGATACGGAATGGCCGCGTTTCGCGAGCACCCGCTCGATCTCCTCGCATACGAGCGGAGTGAGCTTTTCGCCGCGCGATTTCGCTTCCTCCTGATGCTGATCTTCCACCGCATCGTAGAGGATCGTGACCTTCTGTTTTTCCATGCTGCTCCCGACCTACTTGATGACGAAATCGCCCTTGTACAAACGATTCATGCAGAGCGTCGTGGCGTAGGCCACGAGCTCGAGCAGCGTCCTCTGCTCATCCTCCGGTGCCAGCCAAAGATCGAGCGCCCTGGCGCGCTCGGCGAAGTGCTCGATGAGCCCACGGACGATGTTCTCATTGAGCCCGGTCCAGTAGCTGATGTTCCCAACAAGCTCGCGGCGCGCCCTGGAAATGAATCGATCGGCGGGCTCCCACTCCGCGTTCTCCGGTTTTGGTCCACGCGCGAACAGATCCTTGAGATCGCCATCGAAGTAAGCCGGAACTTCGACGGGCCGATGGCCGAACCGGCGATAATGCTCCGCGAGCGATGTGCCCAGCTCGGCACCGGGGACAAAACCCTCCGCCGTGACCGGCGGCGGGGTGCGCCCTATCGCCCGGGCGATGCGATCAACGTAAAGGAGCTTTGGATAGCACCCCCACTCCGCATAGGTTTCTCGCCAGTTGCTTTCTGGATCGAGCCAGACGGCAAAGCTCTCGGCGAAATCCTCATCCGGATGTTTCTGGGCATACCAGCCCGGCAGGTGCCGGACGAAATTGCGGCTGAACGGATTGGGCTCGTAATCGTCCCGATAGGGCCGCGAGTAGGGCCCGAACAGCTTGTGCCATTCTTCGGTTTCGTAGAGCCGATAAGCGTAATTGAAAGCGTGACCGGCCTCATGCCGGAGATAACTCAGGATCTCTTCATCGCTTTCGGCCTCGACCCCTTCCATCAACTCGTCTTCGAGACGCCGGAGGCGCTCATCGGCGAGATAGAAAGGAATGCCGATGACCGGAATTCCTTCCGGGCAACCCCATTCATCCGAAAGATAGACCGGTGGCTTTAGAGAGATTCCAGCTTGGTCGAGCTCACGATAGAGCTGCTGGATCAGCGGCTCGAGTCGCGTACCCTCGATCTTGAGGCCAAGCTCGTCGATTCTCCGCTGCAGGAGCGCCTCACGCTCCTCGGACCACTGATTTCGGTTAGATTCGCTGAATTTTTGTGAGGGGGCGGGCATCGTCCCCATCAACGCCCGCCGCCCGAGCGCGGTTCAAGGTAGGCGGTTCGGCGCCGGCCCAGACTCCTCTCCGCCCGTGTTCGCGCTCTCGCGCCATAGGCGCGTCATCGTCTCTTCGGTGAACCGAACGGGCCTCCTTAGGACGCCCAAGCGGTCAATCAGCATGTAAATGGCGCTGAGAAGCACCATCCAGCCCAGGAACTGAAGCAGCAAATTTGGAAGCAACATTGCGGCTGGTCTCATTGCGGGAGGGTTGCGACCACTCCGCCGAGACTAGGTCGTTAACACTAACGAGAGGTTAACGCGGCCGTCCTTGGCCGCCCCGCCGGCGTGCGACGGCATCGGCGAGGAGGCACATGATCTCGAACATCAAGGTGGCGCCGACCAGGGCGGTGTTGCCGCTGGGGTCGAAGGGAGGCGACACCTCCACGACATCGCCGCCAATGAGGTTGAGCCCTTGCAGGCCACGCAGGATGTGCTGCGCCTCGCGCGTGCTGATACCGCCGATTTCCGGCGTACCGGTTCCCGGCGCGTAAACCGGATCCAGTCCATCCACATCAAAGCTGATGTAGGTGGGCCCCTCGCCGACGACGCGCCTGGTTTCGGCGATTACCTTGTCCTCGCCAAGCTTGCAGAACTCCTCCATGTAGATCACGCGCATGCCCGTGCTTTCGGCGAAGTCCATATCGCCAGGGCCATAGATCGAGCCGCGGATGCCGATCTGCACGACTCGCTTGGGATCGAGCAGCCCTTCCTCGACAGCGCGGCGGAACGGGGTGCCGTGAGTATAGCGATTGTCGCCGAAATAGCGGTCGTTGGTGTCGGAATGCGCATCGAAGTGGATCATGCCGACCGGACGCTCGCGCGCGATCGCACGGAAGATCGGCAATGTGATCAGGTGATCGCCGCCGACCGACAAAGGTACGGCCCCGGCCGCGTGCAGTTTCGCAAAGAATTGCTCGATGCGTTTCAGCGAGTCCATGAGGTCGATCGGATTTACCGGCGCATCGCCGAGATCGGCGATGCGCGCCAGCTCGTAGGGCGCAATCCGACTCACGTGATGGACCTTGCGCATGAAGCTGGACATATTGCGAATCTCGCGGGGTCCATGGCGGGCGCCGGCGCGATTGGTGGTGCCCCCGTCCCACGGCACTCCGATGAGGGCGATGTCGACTCGGGCCGGATCAGGGATGTGCGGAAGGCGCATAAAGGTCGGGATGGCGCCGAATCGGGGCACGATTGCGGCGTCGACTGGCTCCGGATTGCCGGTCTGGGAAACCATAAGCACCTCTCAAGCGCGGATTGCGTAGGTTTTCTTCATATATAAGCTCCTGCCAAACATCGCCAATGCCTTTTTCAGTTGTGGCCAGGACAGGGCTTTGCGAATCTGCCGCCGGTGGTGGGACTTTTGCGAAACGAGTTCCCGCTTGGCCTCGATGCTTCGAGGCTCGCTTTGCTCGCACCTCAGGATGAGGCCAAGCCCTAAGGAAAGCATCTCATCCTGAAGTGGCCGCGCAGCGGCCGTCGAAGGAGAGGAGGCTTTCGCAACGGTCCCGCGAGGGGGAATCTCGTCCGTGCTCATATTGCTTCTTGTCGCGCTCGTGCCGCTGTTCGTGCTTGGGCCGGCGGCGATTATCGCGCCGCGCTCCAATGCGGCACATTGGCTGGTCTATGCCGGAACGGGGGCAATCGCTGCGCTGCTTTGTGCTGACGCGCTGCTCTATCTGATTTCGGGCGCGGCGCCGCAATCGGCGACCCTGCCGATCGGACTGCCTTGGCTGACGGCACGCTTCCGTCTGGATGTGTTATCCGCCTTCTTCCTCGCCGTCGTGAATGGGGGCGCAATAGCGGCAGCCATCTACGGTATCGATTACGGCCGTCACGAGCACGAGCCGGAGCGGATTCTGCCGGTCTTTCCGCTCTTCATCGCCGCGATGAATGTGACCGTGCTCGCGGACGATGCGTTTTCCTTCCTTGTTGCCTGGGAGACGATGTCGCTGACCTCCTGGGCGCTGGTCCTCGTCAATTACCGCGAGCCAGAGACGCTGCGCGCGGCACAGCTCTATCTCATCATGGCCAGCGGCGGCACGTTGCTTCTGCTGCTCGCCTTCGGCGTGCTTGCGCAAGTCACCGGCGGCTACGATTTCGAAAGCATCCGCATGGCGCAGCTAACGCCGCAGGCGGCATTGCTGGCGCTGTTCCTGGCTTTCCTCGGGACTGGATCAAAGGCCGGGATCGTCCCGTTGCACGCTTGGCTCCCCCTCGCCCATCCCGCTGCTCCCAGTCATGTCTCGGCGCTGATGAGCGCAGTCATGACCAAAGTCGCGCTCTACGGCATGATCCGCATCGTTTTCGACCTCGTCGGAGTCGTGCCATGGTGGTTCGGCGGCCTCATGATGGCCATCGGCGGCATCACCGCCGTGGTCGGCGTGCTCTTCGCGATTGTCGAGCAGGACATCAAACGGCTGCTCGCCTATTCGACCGTCGAAAATATTGGCATCGTGGTAACCGGCCTCGGATTGGCCGTGGCCTTCCGCGACAGCGGAATGCCGGCTATCGCGGCACTCGCCTTCGCTGCCGCCCTGCTGCACATCCTCAATCATTCCGTCTTCAAGAGCCTGCTCTTCCTGGGCGCCGGCGCGGTGGCCAGCGCCACCGGAACCCGCGATTTGGCCCGTCTCGGCGGACTGATCCACCGCATGCCGCAGACCGCCTTCGGCATGCTGATTGGCGCTGGAGCCATCTCCGCGCTGCCGCCGCTCAACGGCTTCGTTTCCGAGTGGCTGCTGTTCCAGGCGATCTTGAAGGGCCCACAATTCCCGCAGTGGGAATTGAAGATCGCGACAGCGGTCATCGCAGCGCTGCTGGCGCTTGCCGCTGCGCTTGCCGCCACCTGCTTCGTGCGCGCTTTCGGCATCGCCTTCTTAGGTCGCGCTCGCTCGCCGGAAGCGGCGGCGGCGCAAGAAACCGAACCCTTCATGCGCTGGCCGATCTTGGTCCTGGCCGGGATCTGCGTTGTCCTGGGCATCCTGCCGCTGCTCGGCCTGATGCCGATCAGAGAGGTCGGAGAGGCGTTGATCGGCGCGGGCGCGGTGCCGACATCTGGCACGACGGCATGGCTATGGCTGACACCTCCGGCAGCGGGCGGAAATTCCTATAGCGGATTGACCGTGCTCCTGGTCATCACCGGATTTGCAGTTCTAACGCGGATCGGAATTCACACCTTCGCCTCCCGCCGGGTGCGCCGCGCCAAGCCTTGGGCATGCGGCTTCGATCAGCCAGTGGCGATGGCGCAATACACAGCTTCCAGTTTCGCCCAGCCGGTGCGCCGGGTATTCGCAAACGTCCTTCGTGCCGAAGAACAAGTCGAAATGCCTGAGCCGGGCGATCTCCGGCCGGCGCGATTTGCCATGCTCTGGCGCGATGCAAGCTGGGAGTTCTTATACGAGCCGATCGGGATCGTCGTCGGCTGGCTGTCGCTGACCCTGAACCAACTTCAATTTCTCACCATCCGCAAATACCTATCGCTGATGTTCGCCGCGCTGGTCGCACTCCTCTTCCTGGTGGCGGTGACGCAGTGATCGGCATCCTCGAAGAACTGCTGCAGATGGTGCTTGTGCTGGCTGCGGCGCCGCTGCTCACCGGAATCGTGCGTCAAACGAAGGCGCGTCTGGTGGGGCGTCGTGGCCCCTCTCCAATCCAGCCCTACCGCGACCTGCTGCGGCTGCTGCGGAAGGAGGCCGTCATCGCTGAAAACGCCTCCTGGCTTTTCCGAGTGACGCCGTATCTGGTGTTCGCGGCACTGTGGCTTGCGGCCTCGCTGGTGCCGACCTTCCCCACCGGCCTGGCGCTGCAGTCGACCGCCGATCTCATCGCTCTCGTCGCGCTGCTTGCAAGCGCCCGTTTCATGACTGCCCTCGCCGGTCTCGACGTCGGCACCAGCTTCGGCGGCATCGGCTCTTCGCGAGACATGATGATCGCCAGCTTCGCAGAGCCGGCAATGCTGCTGGTCATCTTCACCGTATCCATCGTGGCGGGATCAACCGCTCTGGCCGAGGTCGCCGACTTCATGCGCGCCGGGACCGTGGGCCTGCGCGTTTCGCTGGCGATGGCGCTGGTGGCGTTCACCATGGTGGCCTTGGCGGAAAATGCCCGCATCCCTGTCGACAACCCGGCCACGCATCTGGAGTTGACCATGGTCCACGAGGCCATGGTGCTGGAGTACTCCGGCCGCCACCTCGCGCTGATCGAGGCTGCGGGCATGTTGAAGCTCCTCTTCTACATCTCGCTGATCATCTGCGTCTTCGCGCCCTGGGGCTTGGCTGCGCCTGAAGACGGCGTTGCGGTCACGATGGCGGGCTTGGCGGTCTGGGCATCCAAGCTGCTGCTCGGCGCCATCGCACTCGGAGTATTCGAAAGCAGTGTGGCCAAGATGCGGGTGTTTCGCGTCAGCGAATTCCTTGCCGGCGCGCTCTTGCTCGGAGTTCTGGCTGTGATCTTCCTCTACGTCTCGCGCGGGCTCTAGCCGATGAAGGGACTCTACTTCGATACCGCACATATGCTCTCGACCGCAGTCCTGCTGCTGAGCTTCGGGCTGCTGTTTCAGAGGCGCATATCGGGCGTAATCAACACCTTCGCGCTGCAGGCGGTGGTCCTCGCCATAGCGGCAGGCTGGCAAGGCTTCGTCCAGAATGCGCCGCATCTTTATCTGACGGCGCTGCTCGCTTTCGGGTTCAAAGCCCTCGTCATTCCGCTGGCTCTTCGCCGCATCGTACGGCGCTTGATGATTCATCGCACCATTGAGACGGCGATGTCGATCGGGCTCAGCATGGTGGTCGGAGTGGCATTGGTTACGCTGGCGATTCTTCTCGTGCTGCCGGTGACATCGGAATCAGCAGCGCTCACGCGCGAAAACCTGGCGCTGGCCTTGTCAGTGGTCCTGCTCGGGCTATTGATGATGATCACCCGCCGCAACGCGGTCACGCAGGTGATCGGATTCATGTCGCTCGAAAATGGCTTGATCCTTGCCGCGGTGGGGGTGAGCGGCATGCCACTGGTCGTGGAGATGAGCGTGGCGTTCTCGGTAATGGTCGCCTTCATCATCTTCGGCATCTTCTTTTTCCAAATTCGCGAGCGATTCGACACGCTCGATCTCCACTACCTCGAAGCGTTCCGGGGCGAGCGATCGTGAACGCCGTCCTTCTCGTTCTCCTCATTCCGGTGATCTCGGCGGCGTTGCTGGCGTTGGTCCCGGGCCATGTGCTTGCCGCGCGCTTGAACGCGCTCGCCTCCGGGCTCACCTTCGCCGTCAGCCTGATTCTGTTCGTGCAGCGGCCCGCGACGACGGCGCTCATCATCGTCGACGATTTCAATATCTATCTAGTGGCGCTGACTGCGTTCATCTCCTTCACCACCAGCCTGTTCAGCGCCGGCTATATCGGTCATGAGGTCGAGATCGGCCGGGTGAAGCCTGCCAACCTGCGCTTCTATCATAGCATGTACCAGGCTTTCATTTTCACCATGCTGCTGGCGCTCACCGCCAACAATCTCGGCCTGATGTGGGTGGCGGTCGAAGGCGCCACATTAACGACGGTGCTGATGGTGAGCCTCTACCGCACGCACGAGGCTATCGAGGCGGCGTGGAAGTACTTCATCCTCTGTGGCGTCGGGATTGCGCTGGCGCTGTTCGGCACCATCCTGGTCTATTTGACGGCCCAGCCCAGCATGGGCGGAGGCATGGCGGCGATGACCTGGTCGGAGCTGCTGCCGAGCGCGCATCAATTCCGCCCGCAGCTACTCAATCTCGCTTTCGTCTTCCTGTTGATCGGTTACGGCACCAAGGTGGGCCTGGCTCCGCTGCATGCCTGGCTGCCGGATGCACATGCCGAGGGCCCAACGCCGATCTCCGCCGTGCTCTCCGGACTTCTGCTCAACGTCGCGCTCTACGTCGTGCTGCGGTTCAAGATTCTGATGGCGGCAAACGAGCTTGCCATCGCCCCCGGACGATTGATGATCGTCATGGGCTTGAGTTCGCTGATCTTCGCCGCGCTGATGCTCTATCGCCGGCGCGATATCAAGCGTCTCTTCGCCTACTCCTCGATCGAGCATATGGGCATCATCACCTTTGCCTTCGGCATGGGTGGTCCATTGGCCAATTTCGCCGGGCTGCTGCACATGACCATGCACAGCCTCACCAAATCGGCGATCTTTTTTACCGTCGGACATATTGCGCAGTCGAAGGGCACTCAGAAGATCGCCGATCTTCGTGGGCTGACCGCCACGCATCCCGCGCTCGGGTGGGGATTGGTGATTGCGGTGCTGGCCATTGCCGGACTGCCGCCGTTCGGCATTTTCATGAGCGAATTTTTGATCGTGACCTCGACCTTCGCCAGAACCTCACTTTATAGCCTGTTGGCAATTCCGTTCGGCATCGGCCTGCTCCTGGCCTTGGGTGCTCTGATCATGCGTGTTCAGGGGATCGCATTCGGAGAGCCCGACCGGCCAGGCCGACCGGTTTCGGCCTCGCTCGTGTCGGTCTATGTGCATCTCGGCCTTGTGCTGGCCGCCGGCCTTTACCTGCCGCCACCATTGGTCGCGTGGTTCCAAACCGTAGCTCGGTTGCTCGGATGATGAACGACGACGCGCCATTTGGGCTTCGCGAATTCCTTGCCCGCGCCGGTGAGCCGCAGAGCAGACGGCCATGGCCGCGGGTCGTGCTCGACCGCGATCAGTGGTTGGGATTGCGCGATCTTCTCAAGACCGTGGACTGGTCATTCCTTGCAATCTGGGCCGAGGATCGGATTGTTCACGCTGCGCTGCGCGACGAAGCGGACTCGGCGATCGGAATCGTCTCGCTCCCCTGCCCCACCAACCGGTTTCCAAGCCTTGGCGGCATGCGGCCGGGAGCGTTGCGGATGGAGCGCTGGATCAAGGACCTGACCGGTCTCGTCGCGGAGGATGAGCCGGACACGCGTCCTTGGCTGGATCACGGCACATGGCGATTAGAGAGGCCGCTCAGCCCTGCCGCTGAAGAACAGCCGGCCGACCGCGAGCCCCTACCCTATGTTTTCCTCGCCGCCGAAGGCCCAGGACTGCACCAGATCCCGGTCGGACCGGTTCATGCGGGCATCATCGAACCCGGCCATTTCCGCTTCACCGCCAATGGCGAGGTCATCGTGCGCCTGGAGGAGCGGCTGGGTTATGTACATAAGGGCACGCAGCATCTGATGCGTGGCAAGCTTCCTGAAGACGCGGCCCGCCTCGCCGGTCGCATCTCGGGCGACAGCACGGTCGCGCATGCATTCGCGTTCGCCCGCGCCGTCGAGACCGCGCTCGATCTCGAGGTCCCGGTACGGGCCGTATGGCTGCGCGCGTTGATGGCGGAGATCGAGCGGATCGCCAACCATTTCGGCGATCTCGGCGCCGTCTGCAATGACGCCGCTTTCCCCCTGCTTCATGCCGAATGCGGTTTTTTGCGCGAACGCGTGCTGCAGACCGCGCGACTGTGTTTCGGGCATCGCTTGATGATGGACTGCGTGCGGCCGGGAGGCGTGAGCGTCGACCTCGCCGAAGAGGGCAATGCCGCACTTGCCAAGCTCATACCGGAGTTGCGGCGTGCTTTCGCACGGGTGGTGGCGATCTACGACAGCAAGGCCTCCCTGCTCGACCGGACGGTTGGCACCGGCGTTACCTTGCCGGCCCTCGTTCACCGCTTCGCCGCGGGCGGCTATGTCGGCCGCGCCGCTGGTCGCGCCGTGGATGTCCGGCGCAGCCCGGGTTATGCGCCTTACGAGGCGTTGGAATTCGAGGTCCCGGTCCTCCCCGAAGGCGATGTGAATGCCCGCGTCTGGATCCGCATTCGCGAGATCGAACAGAGCCTGAGGCTTGTCGAGCAGATTCTCGTCCATATGCCCTCTGGTCCGACCGAAGTGCAGATCCCGAGGCGCGGCGGAGAAGGTTCTGCGCTCGTTGAAGGCTTTCGCGGCGACATCTTCACCTGGATTCGCCTCGACCAGGCCGGGCGGGTTGCTGCCTGCTGGCCGCGCGATCCGTCCTGGCTGCAATGGCCGCTGCTGGGAGCGGCGATCGAGGACAATATCGTCGCCGATTTCCCGCTCTGCAATAAAAGCTTCAACTGCTCCTATTCGGGGCACGATCTCTGATGCCGATCGCGACGCTCTTTGCCCGGCTCTTGGTCAACCCGCGCACCATCGACGGGCCCGCTGCCGAAAGCGACGCGTTGACCCAGTTGGGCGAGCGTTTGCGACAGACTACACGCGGCAGGCTTGGCCGCAGTCTCGCCATCCGCGAGGTCGATGCCGGCTCATGCAATGCTTGCGAGCTTGAAATCCATGCCCTGAACAACGTGGTTTACGACATCGAACGATTCGGGTTGCGCTTCGTCGCTTCGCCGCGCCACGCCGATTGTCTGCTCGTGACCGGACCGGTAACGACCAATTTGCGCCGCGCCCTCCTCGATACCTATGAGGCAACCCCGGCCCCCAAATGGGTCGTCGGGGTTGGCGATTGCGCGGAAAATTGCGGTGTGTTCGCGGGCAGCTACGCGGTGGTGGGACCGCTGTCCTCGGTCATTCCGGTCGACCTGATAATTCGCGGCTGCCCGCCTACGCCCCTGCAGCTTCTGGCGGGATTGATAGCGCTGATCGAAACGAGCGCGGGCCGATCCCCGCGCTCGTGATGTCGTCAGCTTGGCTCCTGGTCCGCTTGGATTTCTTCCGCGGAGGGCTGCTCCAAGGCCGCCGGAGGAACGGCTGGAGCGGCAGGCTGCGGTTGCGCCCGTTGCTGCCCTGCGGGGGCTTGCTGTCCTGCCGCAGGCTGCTGTCCGGGGGCCGCTTGCGACTGCGGCACTATGCTTACGATCGGCGCGCGCAGAGGCGACGCTGCCTTGAAGGGCAGCTTGAGTTCAAGCCGCCCGCCCTGCCGCTCAAGCAGCACTTTAGCCGGTGCGACTGACGTAAGCTGCCATCCGGCAACCTCCTGACCCGCCTCGGCCTTCATGGCAGGGGCTCCAGGCCCGGTGCGGATCAGAGCGATGGCGCGGCCGGCCCGGGAGACGACCCCAAGCAGAGAAATGCCGCTTGGGTTCGCGGTGCCGGCCCGTGCCTTCGAGGCGACCGGATGGCGAGAGGGTGAAAAGATGGGTCGCTCCAGGATTACCGAGTAGGTCGCTTCGTCTCGCATGCCGAAGTTTGGCGCATCTGGAACCGGAGCGACCACCGCATCGGCGGAGGCGAGCGCTGCATTGGCCGCGCTGTCGCCAGAGATGATGCGATAGCTCATGATGGGAAAAGCCAAAGCGGGGATAAGGATCAAGTACGCCGGTCTGATCACGGGAGAACCCTCCCAAGCGTTAATTCATTTCAGAAAGTTTCAGCCGTTCAGGATTAAAGGCGTGTTCATGGTTATCGCTAATCAGAGATTAAAATGAGTCCCGATCTCCGGATCGGAACCTCGGGTTGGGTCTACGGTCACTGGCGCGACACCTTCTACCCGCCCGGCGAGCGGCCCAGCCTCGGCCGGTACGCGGAGCATTTCGACACCGTCGAAATTAACAACAGCTTCTACCGGCTGCCGTCGGCCGAGACATTCGAGAAATGGCGCGATGAAACGGCCGAAGATTTTCTATTTGCGGTGAAGGCCAGCCGCTTCATAACGCATATGAAAAAATTAAAGGACCCGACCGGCAGTTTTGAAAAATTTTTCGCCGCGGTGGCCCATCTCGGACCCAAGCTCGGGCCGATCCTCTTCCAATTTCCGCCGCGCTGGGCCTGTAACCTGCAAAGATTATCCGAGTTCCTCGATGTCATTCGGCCCAAGCGGCTGCGCTCAGCATTCGAGTTCCGCAACGAAACCTGGTTCCAGCCGGAGGTCGTGGATTTGCTGGCCCGCCATAACGCCGCCTTCTGCATCTACGACATCGCGCAACGACGTTCGCCGCTCTCCGCCACCGCGGATTTCGTCTATATCCGCTTGCATGGGCCTGGAGCTGCCGCCTATTCGGGCAGCTACAGCGATGAAGCCTTGGCTGAATGGGCAGAAAGGATCGGCGCCTGGCGATCTGCGCAGCGCGAGGTTTTCTGCTATTTCGACAACGATCAGAAAGCCTATGCGGCAACGGATGCTTTGCGACTGAAAACTATGCTGATGAGAGCAGGTGTAGACAGGCGGCAAGCGCAACGGTAGCGGCCAAGACCGCGTTAACCCCAAGGATCACTCCCGGCCGTCACACATCTCATCCGCGCTCATGCAATTCATCATCGCCCTTGCCACCGATTACGACTCCACTATCGCCACCAATAGCAAGGTCGAGGCAAGCACCATCGCTGCCTTGGAGCGGCTCAAGGCATCAGGTCGCACACTGGTCCTAGTCACCGGGCGTGAGCTACCGGATCTGCAAGCCGTCTTCCCACAGCTCGAGATATTCGACCGCGTGGTAGCGGAGAACGGCGCAGTGCTCTACCGTCCCGACACCCGGGAAACCCTGCCGCTCGGAGAAGAGGCACCGGTAGAGTTGATTCGGCGACTTCAGAAGTCCGGCATTCCGCTTTCAGTCGGACGATCGATCCTGGCCACCATCGAACCCCATGAGAAGGTCGCTCTCGAGGCCATCCGTGAGCTCGGGCTCGAGATGCAGATCATCTTCAATAAAGGATCGGTAATGATCCTGCCCGCCGGGATCAACAAGGCGACAGGCTTGGTCGCGGCCCTCGATGAGCTCGGGCTCTCTTCTCACAACACGGTCGGGGTCGGCGATGCGGAGAACGACCATGCGTTTCTACGCCTCTGCGGCGTCTCGGCCGCGGTATCAAATGCGCTGCCGAGCCTCAAGAGCGAATGCGATATCGTCACCGAACAGCGGGCGGGCGCAGGTGTCGCAGAGCTGATCGAGCGCGTGCTGGCGGACGATCTCAAATCGATTGCGCGACGCCGCCACGCGGTTTCTCTGGCCGAGAGCTCCGAAGGTGAGACGATACCGCTGCGCATCGGATGCGTGCTGCTTGCGGCAGGCAGTTCCGGCGGCGGCAAATCCACGTTCCTCATGGGGCTCATGGAGCGCCTCTGCCAGTGCCGATACCAGTACTGCTCGATCGATCCCGAAGGCGATTACGACCATATGGACGGCGCGGTGGTGTTGGGAACACCGCAGCGCGCGCCCAAGGTGAAGGAGGTCATGGAGCTCCTGCACAGCCCGCGGGAGAACGCGATCGTCAATCTCGTCAGCCTTCCTTTCGCCGATCGCGCAGTCTTTGTGAGCGAGCTGCTGCCGGAACTGATCAAGCTGCGCGGGCGGACCGCACGGCCACACTGGATTATTTTGGATGAAGCGCACCACCTCTTCCCGACAGCCAACGATCAGGCGGCGCTTGCTTTGCCCGAGCAAGTAACGGGCCTGATCATGGCCACGGTGGCGCCCCGGCAGATCGCGCAAGCGGCACTGACACGCGTCGATGAGGTGCTGGTGCTGGGAGACCGTCCGCAAGAAATAGCGGGACAGGTGTGCCGCACCTTGGGCGAAGCCGAGCCGCCGAAGCTCCCGCATGATCTGGCCAAGGGCGTGGGCGTGCTCTGGCGCCGCAAGGACCGGACGCCGCAGACGGTGCGCATCATCGAACCTCGGCAACAGCGCCAGCGGCATGCGCGCAAATATGCCGAAGGCCGACTGCCCGAATCCCGCAGCTTTTATTTCCGCGGCCCGGAGGGTCGCTTAAAGCTGCGGGCGCAGAACTTGACCATGTTCTTGCAGATGGCGGAAGGCGTCGATGAGGAGACTTGGCTGCATCACTTGAAGGCCGGCGATTATTCGCGATGGTTCCGCGACTGCATCAAGGATGACGATTTAGCCAAAGAGGCGGCGTCGATCGAACTCGAGCACATGGACGCCGAAGAGAGCCTGGCGCGCATTCGCGATGCGATCCAACGCCGCTACGCTCCGCCCGCCGAGCCGGCGTGAGCCTCAACGCAACGCCAGCGAGAAAATGGGCGCTTGCGAGATCTCTGCGTAAAAGACTACCTCGTCCTTCGAAGCTCGGGCCCTTCTCCTGAGCGAGCCCGCGTCCTCTCCCCCTTCGAGGGCCGCTCGCGGCCACCTCAGGATGAGGACGCAGGGAGACGAAGAACGCCCTCGCACCTGAGGATGGGGACGCGGGGAGACGAAGAACGCGCCTCGCGCCTCAAGCATGAGGTCGCCCCAAAACCCCTCATCCTGAGGAGCGAGGCGACAGCCGAGCCTCGAAGGAGAGGAGGTTTTGCAATCGTCCCGCTTGCGCGAGAGCTCGGCAAGCGCGAAGCGCAAGCCAGGTGAGGAAGATCACTTCCCGAGAATGGCTTCGCGGAAGAGAAGGAAGCGGTAAACAGCCGAGAGCCCATCCGAGCGGCACCAGCCTCGATACCCGCCAAGTCCGTGATCGTCATACTGCCAGTCCGCCGCCTTCATCGCGGCGTGGCGGTCGGCGTGCTCGCGCTCGGGCGTGATCCCGTCCCGCGTCATGATCCACGCCTGCTGGAGCTGGAATCCCTCGGCGACCGCGGGGTCGAGCAGACCGCAGTACTCCGCGACGGCGAAGCCGTAGATCGCCTCCTGCAGCGGCCCGACCGGATGCTTTTGAATCTCCGTGGCCATGGTCGGCGCAGCCGCCAGAAAACCGGCCGCACAGACCAGTAGCAGTGTTATCGAAACGCGCTCCATTTTCGCGATTGTAACACCGAACAGCCGCTTCTGGACCAATACGCGGCCTTGGTGTGGCCTCTTGGCGCGAGCGTGGCGTTCCGCGAACAATCCTGCCCCGAGTAAGGTGGCAGGGATGGACGTCCTTACGATCATTTACAGCATCGCCGCGGTTCTGGGGGCCGCCTTCGTCAGGGGCTATAGCGGGTTCGGTTTCTCGTTGCTTGCGGTGACGGCGCTTTCCCTGCGCTTGCCACCGGCGGAGGTCGTCCCTTCCATCTTTCTTATGGAAATTGCCGCGAGCCTCCACATGCTGCCGGGAATCTGGCGGGAGGTGCATTGGCGCGCGATCGGCATTCTGCTGCTCGGCTACACGCTGACGGTGCCGCTCGGCGTATGGTTTCTCGCGAGTGTGCCGCCGGCCCCGATGAAGATCGCGCTCGGTGTTTGCGTGCTGATTGCCGTGATGCTGCTGATGCGCGGCATCGTCTTGAAGCAGATGCCGAGCACCGCCGCGACGCTGGCGACAGGGGGCGCCTCGGGGCTGCTCAACGGAGCATTCGGTACCGGCGGACCGCCGGTCGTACTCTTCTTCTTCAGCTCCCCGGCCGCGGCGAATATAGGACGCGCTTCGATCGTGGCCTATTTCCTCGCCACGGACGCGCTCGGCTTGATCGTCATGGCCTATCAAGGGCTCGTCACGCGGGACAGTTTCCTGCGTTTCGCGATCTATCTGCCGGCGCTGGTCATGGGGATCTGGCTTGGCGCGCACAGTTTCAAGCGCTCCAACCAAGATACCTTTCGCCGCTGGGTGCTGCGGTTGTTGGCGCTGCTTGCGCTGCTAACGCTCGCGCAAGGACTTGCCGCGGTTTACTGAAGGAGATTGCCTGCCGTTACAGCAAGGAGGGTGTCCACGATGGAACAACGGATCACGCTGATCACCCTTGGCGTTGCCAATCTCGATGCCAGCCGGAGTTTCTATGAACGGCTTGGCTGGAAACGCTCTGCCAAAGCGGCGGAAGGAGTGGCGTTCTTCCACGCGGGCGGCGTCGTGCTTGCGCTCTATCCGCGCCAAGAGTTGGCCCGTGATCTCGGCATTGCCCTTGAATGGTCCGCAAGCTCAAGAATCAGCATCGCCCAGAATGTGCGTAGCCGCGCGGAGGTCGATCGGGTCATCGACGATGCAGTCGCTGCGGGCGCAAAGCTCCTGAAGCCGGGCGCCGACGTCTTCTGGGGCGGCTATGTGGGGTACTTCGCCGACCCCGACGGCTTCGTCTGGGAAGTCGCCTGGAACCCGCAATTCCCGCTCGACGAAGAGGGCAGGATCACGCTTCCGGCGTGATCCCGCGGCGCTCACTCCACCGTATAGCCGGCGTATTTCGGCAGCAGCCGCTTCGGTTTCTTCAAGGCGTCGCGGCGGAACGGATCGCCCAGTTCCTGGGTCAGCATCAGCTCCAGGACCGTGCAGCGGTTGGAGCTGGTTGCCTGCCGCAAAGCATCGCCGACCTCGCCGGGATGGGAGACCGTGATCCCTTCCGCGCCCATCGCCTTGGCAATGCCGGCGAAGCTCGGGTTTTTAAGGTTGGTGCCGATGTAACGGTCGGCGTAGTAGTCGATCTGATTCTTCTTCTCCGCGCCCCACTGCCCGTTGTTGAAGACCACCGCCGTCACAGGGATTTCCTCGCGCACGCAGGTCAGCACTTCGGCAAGACTCATGCCCCAGGCGCCGTCACCGACATAGGCGATGGCCGGACGGTCGGGCCGCGCCACTTTCGCTCCAATGGCGGTCGGAAAAGCGTAACCGCAATTGCCGAAGCTCATCGCCGCGAAGAAACTCGGCGCGCTGTCAAAGCGCAGATAGCTGTTCGAGACCGAGCAGACATTGCCGATATCCGCGGTTACCATCGCGTTCTTGGGCATTGCCTTTTCCAATTCGCGCAAGGCGCGGCGCGGGCTGATCGGACTACCCTCACCGGAGGAGAGCTTGGTCAGCTCATTCTCCCAATCCTTCTTCTGCTTGCGCACCTCCTCGAGCCGCTGCTCGCGCGTGCCATGCGCGGCTATTTTCATGTTCCCCGAGGAGAGCCGCTTGGTGATTTCCTCTGCCGCTTCGGCGGCATCGCCGTTGACCGCAACCGAGATCGGCTTCACCAGGCCCAGCATGCGGGGATCGGCGTCGACCTGGATGATCTTGGCGTCCTTCGGCCAGTAATCGATGCCGTATTGCGGCAACGTGCCGAATGGGCCAAGGCGCGTACCGAGCGCCAGCACCACATCGGCCTTTTGAATCACGCGCATCGCCGCCTTCGAGCCCATATAGCCCAACGAGCCGCACATCAGTTCGTGGTCCTTGGGGAAGGCGTCGTTGTGCAGGTAGCTGGTGACGACCGGACATTGCAAGTGTTCTGCCAGCACTCGTGCGGCATCGATGCCATTCGACATGATCAGCCCGCCGCCGGCAACCATCACCGGAAACTTCGCCGACGCCAACAGGCGCGCCGCCTCGTCCAGGCTTCCGCTTGCTCCGGGGCCGCGCGAAATGGTGATCGAATGGCGACGTCGATCTCGCCATAGAAGAAGTCACGCGGAATGTTCACCTGGGTCGGTCCGCGCTCCAGCATCGCCATGTGAAAGGCGCGGTTGGTCAACTCGGCAATGCGGTCGGGCCGGCTCACATGCGCCTGGTACTTGGTGATCTTGGAGAAGATCGGAAGCTGTTCGGTCTCCTGGAATCCGCCGAGGCCCATCGTTCCGGAGCCCGTCTCCGGCGTGATCATCACCACCGGCGAATGCGCCCAATAGGCAGCCGCAATGGCGGTGACGAAGTTGGTGATGCCCGGGCCGTTCTGGGCGATGCAGACGCCGGGCCGGTTCAGCACGCGCGAATAGCCGTCGGCCATGTGACCGGCGCCTTGCTCATGCGCCACCGAGATGAAGCGGATGCCGGCAGGCTCGAACAAATCGAGCGCGTCCATATAGGCGGAGCCGACGATCCCGAACACATGCTTCACGCCATTGGCGGCAAGGGCTTCGACGAAGGCTTCGCTGGGGGTCATCCGGGTCATGGGGCTTTCCAGCACAGTGGGATCCGAAGCTTGGAATTCACGTGACTTGAAGTCGCGGCC